>Ga0105243_10004027_pt1 | contig 11696 bp, 12 predicted proteins | sample KBSM34metaG_FD_81525 | JGI IMG/M metagenome (GOLD analysis project Ga0105243, IMG submission 81525) | Miscanthus rhizosphere microbial communities from Kellogg Biological Station, Michigan, USA - KBS M3-4 metaG | ecosystem: Host-associated > Plants > Roots > Rhizosphere > Soil | place...
GACCCGGTTATCCTGTCATCAAAGGAAAAACGGGGAGATCACACATGAAAGCGCAAAAGCCGGTCTTGTTCTCACTGGCCCTCATCCTGGGAGCCGCGCCCGCCTTGGCGCAGACCCCGGCGCCGGCCCCGGCAAAGCCGGCCCCGCAAACCAATTGGTGGTCTCAGGCCGGGGGTGAGAACGGCCCCACCCGCATGGTTTGGGCGGCACATAAGAGTCCGGAGACACCCTATCGCGGCGTCAACAAGCCGATCTGGCATATCGCCGACATTCTGAAAGCCCATCAGGGTCAGGCGCGGTGGGAGCACAAGATACTCCTGACCCGCGATTTTGACGGCCGCTATAACCAGATGGCGCCGGGCGACAAAAGCAAGTGCATGTTCTGGGCGGATGACCGCGCCTGGGGTTGGGTCTATAGCGGCCAAGTCAAAGTGACCATCGACGGCCAGGAGCCCAAGGTCTTGCCCAAGGGCTGGGTGTTCAATGTCGCGCCGCGCTTGTCTTATTGCCTGGAAACGGTCGGCACTGAGCCGGTGGTGTATTACATGACCACGCCGGCGGGACAGGTGCCGTCCTATCCGGAAAACGAGACGCCGACACCGATCAAGGGTTACGTCTACGAAAAGGTCAAGATCACCTCGACCGGCGGCTATGACAGTTTCAACATGCCGTTTTTCAATGTCGACGAGTATGGCGCTTCGACCCGTACCGGCGAACGCTTCCTGTATGACGGCCATACCTCATCCAACCTGAATATCGGCCCGCCGATCACCCAGCTGCCACCCTCAACCAGCTGGGGCCATTACCACGAAAACATGCCCGAGATTTGGCTCAATGTTTGGGGCGAGGTCTGCGCTCTCATCTCGGGAGAAGGCGTGGTGCATGGGCAATATGGCGACCTGATCAACGCCAATGAGGAACGCTGGCACCGGGCAACCAGCTGCCCCAATACCGGCAGGAGCATCCGCATGGCGATAACGCCGCGGAGCAAGGAAGGCCAAGTCCATTATTTCCAGATCGACCAGCCACCGGGCAACTGACAGTCCGAGGTACCGTATCGCTATCGCGTGTCACTGCTCGGGGGGACCAAGCGTCCGCCGTCCGTGACGACATGCCAATGCGCGGGATTTCTTTCATGCAAGGTTTGCAGCATCTGCGCGATGCTGCAAACGCTGGGCTGCCGCAGGCCATGATAGGAGACCAGCGGCCCGATCGGAGTAAGCTCCATTCCCATCGTCGCAAGCATTCGAAGCAAGGCGGGCTGCATCACCGCAACCCAATGGGTGATGCCGTGCGACAGGCTGAGTTGCAAAAGGATTTGAACCAATCCCAGGCAAGGCAATTTGCTTCTCTCGCGCTTGTCCGGCCGGAACGACCGGGAAATGGCGAAGCGGGATATCTCCGCCGTTTGCGCCTTGGGAAAATGCTTGCTTGGAACGATGCTTGAGCTTGTGAGCAAAGCGTGCACCGGCAATACCGCCAGGTTGCGATGCGGCATGATCAAGCGAACCGTCCCGATTTCCTTGTTGCTGGGCCGATAGAACAGCACGCCGTGGACAGACCGGCCATCATAAGGGTCCGTCTCAAGCCGGTCGGGATACTGCTCCGCTTCCTCGAAGTTTCGCTCCAGGCAGTAGACCTGATAGCGCAAGGCCAATGCCGTTTGCAGTAAATCCCTGGAAGCCGACGTTTCCGTGCGAAAGTAGGTTCGGTAACGCAGCAGGCTCCGGGCACTTTCGAGTCGCAGCGGTACGGCGCTTGGTGGCGAAGAACTCGAAATGGTTTCCGGCCAGGCCGGGGTCAAACCGTCTAACATTTGTTAGATAAAGACCTTCGAAATGGGGGCGTGATTATTTTTTTAAGTTCCCACGCAACGGACATGCCAGACCGCTAACCGTCTGATCCTCCGTGCAGAGAGGGAAGGAACTGGCGCGGATCGTAAGCGGCGCTTACAACTTGACGCGCCAAGCGCCCGCTTTTTGTCATTTGCCGATGAGTCCGCCGGATGGGTGTAGCCCCGCTGCAACGCGCGCGCATCTTGCACTCCGAGGCATGCCACCCCGGATCGAGTTGGTGTCCGCCACGTTGATGTCCTGTGGGCGCCGCATGAACATCGACGAAGAAATCCTGGCGCGCATTCGCGCGGCAAAAGCCTGGGACCGGGAAGCCAAGCTGGATGATTTCCAGCTGAAAGCGGCGGAAAACGGCTTTGTACTGATCAATCTCAAGACCAGGCGCGCGCAGCTGATCTATGACGAAGACAGCGAATTGAGCGACTTGGACCAGCTCTTCGCCAAATCATGACCGGGCACTGTACGAAATGGCGCACTCGCCATCACTTGACCGGCGGTAGCAGCTGAAGATCGGTACGCGGCGGCCCGTTCCAGGAACGGTAGCCGACAAATTCCGGGCCGCTGATTCCCGTCGGCAGCGTTCTGGGGCCATAGTCCGGCAGCGTTTGTTCGAACTCGTAAGCACCCAGGTCCGGCGCCTTGCCCGTGTGGCCGTCATTGATGGTGGGTATCGGCATCCCCGCATCGATCGCCACGGAGCGGGGCCGCAGACGAAAATCCATGTCTTCCGGATTGTACAAACGCTGCGGGTCGGAACGGTCGGGCTTTGGCACGCCGACGAACACTCTGTAATCCACCGGCAGGCTATGCCGATCCTGGCCGGTGGCGCTCGCATAGTCCTTGAGCGTGGGGAAGCGGCGGATGGTGCGCTTGTGGGTGTAGTCAAAGTCCGCCAACACTGCGTCCGGCGGAGAATTCCAAGCAAAGTTTGCGGTGCCGGTGTTGAGATCGAAACCGTTATAGTCCGAGCTCGAATAGTTGGTCGTCGTGTCCAGCTGGAAGACGGGACGATCGGAGCCGGTGCCCAAAAACAAATTGTTGCGCAGATGCGCGTTGGCGACCGGGCCGCCCGGCGCGGTATCGCCGCCGACAAAGGTGTTCTGAAAAACATAGATGCCTGTCGGCGTGTCGGCGAATTTCAGCGGGCCGCCGCTGGGCGCATTATAGACCAGGTTGCGGTAGAAATAGATCGGGCCGCCGAAGATGGGTTGAGCGCTCAGCGAGGCGGCCGCCGAATTGAAGCAGCGGTTCTCGAACACCCGGATATTATGGGCGCCGCCATCGCCCTCGATGCAATTGTCTCCCATATTGTAGATATCGTTGCGGTAAAAATCGATCGAGGACGCGGTGCGGTCGTCCAGTTCGGTCGGGCCTGACAGCGCCGTGCCCGCGATGTCGGGCGTACCGTCGGGCTCGCCATAAGTCGAAATGTCGATCGCATCATGAAAGTTGGCGACATAATTGTGCGCCACCACATGGCCTTTGCCATAGACTTTGATGCCATACTCCGAACTCAGGGATTCCGGAAAGCCCGGAAAGCTCATCCATAGCGCGCCCGTCCAGCTCATCATCTTGGTGGGCTCATGACGGCCAATGATCATATTGTCCGCGATGAAGAAGTCGCGGGAAGCGGACCATTCGCCCGACACCGCGCGCGCCACGTCATAGATACGGCTGCGCTTGAGGGTAAAACCGCTGGAGCCGATTATGTCTTTCCAGCCCAGCAGGAAGGCGACCGTGGTGTTGCGCACCGTGATGCCCTCGAAATAATTGTAGTTGGCGCGCAGGAGATTGAAGAGATTCGCCGCCCCCGCGCCATCGAAAATCACCTCACCGTCGCCGGCGCCTTTGATCACGATCGGCCTGTCCGGCGTACCGCTCTGCGTCAAGTAGTAGGTGCCATCCGTCACCGCGGCCAGATTGTTGTAACCTGGATGCGGCATGCCATTCATGTAATGGAAGCGGTCACTGACATAGAGGCCGGCATGCACCAGGATGGTGTCGCCCGGCTGCACGCGAGGCGGAAAAGTATGATCGTGGTCGGAGGCCGATGAACCCATATTGTAGGCCCGCATCAGGCCGGTGAAGGCAGGCTGCTGCTTGGGGCCCTTCCACTCGATGGGATAGACATGAAAGACGCGGCCGCCTGCTGCCGGCATGGGCTCCTTGCGGGTGCGCGCCGTAATGAGCTTTTCCTTGTCGCCGCCGACTCCATCGGCATCGGACAAGAGGAACCGGCACTCATACTCCATGCCCGGCTCCAGATTGAGGATGCTGCCGGCGAACATGTTGCCGGTATCGTAGTGCCAGGGATTCTCCCGCACGCCGTTGGGAATGGCTGGACTTGGTTCGGTCGGCCGGAAGGGCGGCTCGGCGCCGTTGATCACCTCGTGATGGATGCGCAGCAAGGGAAGCGCCTTGCGCCATGCCTGCTCGCCCTTGCGGCGAAAGCTCACTTCGACGGCGGCGTTGCGATTGTCGTCGCCCAGCATTTTCCACTCCACGCCGATGGCGGTCAGGGTGGGCACGTCAAGAATGAATTTTCCGGACGTGATTTGGTTCTCGGCCCGCGCCGGCATTGCGGACAACAAAGCCAGCATGAATCCGGCGCAAAACAATTTCCCAACCATCTCATCCCCCTCGATCCATCACGCAAATCGATGGATCCTTTTCAGCCCTTGCTGCGACGGCGCAAAAACATCACCGCGACCGATGTGGACGCCAGCGCCGCGTAGACCAGCTCGAAGCACCAATCGGCAGGCCCGGAATGGCCGACCGCCTCGACGCGATATGCCGCCTCAATCCAGGACCATAGCGGAAGCAGCAAAAAGGTCACAAAAATGGCGGCGGGCAGGCAGAGCAGGAGCATGATGATAATGAGCAGCCATCGCTGCGCCCTGCCGCTCATAAACAACCCCGCAACCGAAAATCCTTCCCTTTCAAAGGATTATAAATTAGGCGCGCTCGACCGCAAGAACGAGCAAATCGCAAAAAAAGGCCCGGCAAAATCAATTGCCGGGCCAGTTTTAGTCGGCGGGGTGAAATGCCCTGCCCAATACCAGCGCAGGACCAGGCATTCCGGCTATCAAAACCCGGGGCGAAAGCAGGCGGTTGCAGCCAAAGTCCAAATAACCAGGGCTGTGATATGATCTCCTCAACAAAGGATGGATATCGCGGTTCGCGCCTGCAACGTACCGTCTTGCCGTCCGACGAAAGTTTCCCATGGATAGCACGCAGGCCCGCAACCGAATGGTGGAGGCGCAGATCGCCCGCCGGGGGGTGCACGACCCAGCGGTTCTGGCGGCGATGCGCACCGTGCCGCGCGATGCGTTCATCTCCGCCGGCTTCGAGGAATTCGCCTATGAAGACAGCGCACTTCCCATCGCCGAAGGCCAGACCATCTCCCAGCCTTATATTGTAGGCGCCATGCTGGCGGCAGCCGAGCTGGAACAAAGCGACAAGGTCTTGGAAGTCGGCGCGGGCTCCGGCTATGCCGCGGCCGTGATCAGCCGAATTGCCGGCCAGGTCTTTGCCATCGAGCGTCATGCGGCTCTGACGGAAGCGGCGCGTGAGACACTCCGTACGCTTGGTTACAACAATGTCGAACTGAAAACCGGTGACGGAAGCGAGGGGTGGCCGGAGCAAGCACCTTTTGATGCCATCATTGTTTCCGCGGGCGGGCCCAAAATTCCGGAGGCATTGAAAAACCAGTTGGCCATTGGCGGCCGCCTGGTGATCCCGGTCGGCTCGCTGGATGAGCAAAAGCTGGTGCGCCTGACACGTACCGCCGAGGATTGCTTCGCGCGGAACGATTTGGACGCTGTGCGCTTCGTCAAGCTGGTCGGCGCAGGTGGCTGGACGGAGCCCGGGCCGCCGCCAGACAAGTAGGCCGGTCCCGTCCGGCCAAAAGGAAATCGGCGAGTTCCGGCAACAAGTCGAAGCGGCTCGCGTTACAGCAATGCACCCAAATCGGAGGAACCCCATGACGACCGCGAGTGGTCACACCAGCGCCATTTTGGCATCGAAGGTAAAAGGCACAAACGTCTACAACGAAGCCGGCGACAAGATCGGTACGGTTGAAGACATCGTGCTGGACAAGCAATCCAACCAGATACTGTTCGCAGCCTTGGGTTTCGGCGGAATTCTGGGCATGGGCGAGAAATACTATCCCGTGCCATGGTCGCTGCTGGATTATGACGAAGACAAGGGCGGCTATGTCGTGCCCTTGAGCAAGGACCTGCTGGACAATGCGCCGGCTTATGAGCTGAAGGACCTCACCAAGCATGACGGCAGCCTGAGGAGCATCCGCGAGCAGACCTATACCTACTATCGCGTCAGCCCGGACTGGAACTAGCAATCTCACGCCTGTGAGGATTCAGGCGAGGCCTGGATCCTCACAGCGTCCTCTATCGCGGAAAAGCACCCATGGGCCAATCTATTGGAAGCATCGGCAACAGCCATAAGCAAAAGGGCGCCGGCGATCAGCCGGAGAACCAGCCAAGCACTCGCCCCGGTCAACGCGTATCGGACCAGCCAAATCCGAAATCCAAAAAGGGCGGCCCTGAAGGCGGCGCCGATCATGGACCGCGTTCGGTCCGTTAGCCAGCCCTAGGCCGACGCAAAAGCCGCCTTGACCCGCGCCGGCGTGAAGGGAACCTCGCGCAACCGCAGGCCTGTCGCGTCGAATATGGCGTTGCCCAAAGCCGCCGCCACCGGCGCGGTGGCCGCCTCGCCCACACCTACGGGGCGCTCATGCGGACGGTCGATCAAGGCGATCTCCAGCTTCGGCACATCCGGGAAGGTCAGGATCGGATAGCTCGCCCAGTCGGTGGTTGTGACCCGACTGTGGTCGAACTTCACCTCCTCATGCAGCGTTCGGCTGATGGTTTGCAAGATCGACCCCTCTATCTGTGCGCGCACGGCATCGGGATTGATCATCAAGCCGCAATCATGGGCGCAAACCACCCGCGTCACACGCGCCTGCCCGGAGCTGCGCTCGACTTCAACTTCCATGCCCATGGCGACATAATTTTCGTTCTGCTTGTAGCGCATGTAGGAGACGCCGCGCCCGCGCAACAGGGTACCGCTGCGATTGGGTGCGCCGGTGCGCGGTTTCCAGGCCATCATCTGTCCCACCCGGGTCAAGACCTCGATGGCGCGCGGGTCCTTGAGGTGGGCCCGGCGGAAGGCCAAGGGATCGGCATGGGTCTCAGCGCAGATTTCGTCGATGAAGGATTCCACCGCAAAGACATTGCCGATCTTGCCGGGTGCGCGCAGCGCCGAAGGGCGCAGCGGCGTCGCGGCGAGCCACTTGATGTCGGCCCGCATATGGGGAAAGAGATAGGGCGGATCGGAATTGAGGGAGGTCTGGCCCGACGACATGCCGGAACCATCCACCAGACCGGCGGCGACCGCGGCGATCAGCGGCGTGCCGGTGGGCGCGGGATTATTTTGCGGCACCATTGCCACGCTTTCCCAGGCCAGTACTTCGCCTTTGGCATCCAGCGCCGCCCTGAGATCCAAAAGCTGCGGCGGACCCTTTGGGTCCCAACCGAGATCGTCCTCGCGCATCCATTGCACCCGGACCGGACGGCCAAGTTCGCGGGAGATCAGCGCCGCCTCGAAGGCGGCGTCGTCATTGCCGTTGCCGCCAAAGCTGCCCGAGCCATCCTTGTAGATCAGGCGCAACTTGGCCGCATCCAAGCCCAGCAGTTGCGCAATCACTTGGCGCATTCTGTGGGTGCCTTGGGAAGCGGTCCACACCGTGCCGCCACCGTCGCGAATATCGGCCACGGCGCAGGACGGGCCCATGGAAGCATGCGATTGGATCGGCCAGCGATAGGAGGCCGTCATCACCCGTGCGGCTTGAGCAAAGTTCGCCGCCGCATCGCCGACATTGCGAAGAGTCTCGGATTTCGCCACCGGCGTGGTGCGCACGGTGTCAAACAGGCTGTCCGAGCCCGCCAGGGTTTTCGCTTCGCTCCAATTCGCACGCAACGCCCGCATGGCGCGGACGGCGTCCCATTCCCGCGGCGCCACCACTGCCAGGAAATCCTTGACCCGCACGAGGCGGGCGCCGGGAATCTGCGCGATGGACGCGGCATCCACGTCCTGTAGCTTGGCGCCGATCGCCGGCGCGCGGATGACCCGGGCGTGCAGCATGCCATCGACGCGAATGTCCTGCACATAATCGTGCCGGCCGGTCAGTTTCGCCGGCAGGTCCGGGCGCGGGAACGACTTGCCCACGACAATGTAATCGTCGGGGTTCTTCAGTTTCGCGTTCTTGTCGAGGGCAAGATTGAGCCTGCCACCGCCGGCCAACGCGCCGAAGGCGATACCGGGACCGCCGGCGCGTGGAATCACGGCGCCATCCTTGGTGTCGAGACTGTCCGCCGGCTGCTTGAGCTGGGCGGCGGCGAGATTGATCAACCCTTGCCGCGCCGTCGCCGCGGCTTGGCGGATCTGCATGCCCCCGGCCATGATGCCGCTGCTGCCGCCGGTGCCGCCCTGATTGGGGGTCAGCGCCGTATCGCCCTCGACCATGGCAATGCGTTCCGGTCGCATGCCCAGCTCTTCGGCGACGATCTGACGGATGGCGGCTCTGGCGCCGGTGCCGAGATCGACCTTGCCGGCATAGACGGTAACGCTGCTGTCAGGGGCGATGACAAGATAGGCGTCGACGTTGTCGGCTTCGAGAGTCGCCGGGCTGGCCTCGGCAACTTGGGGAAGAGAGAAAGCGACCACAAGACCGGCGGCGCTTTGCAAGAATGTGCGGCGGGCGATAACAGTCATCTTCAGCCCTCCTTGGCGGCGCGCAATACCGCCGCGATCACCCGCACATGACTGCCGCAACGGCAGAGATTGCCGGCCAGGGCCGTGCGGATATCGGCCTCCTTGGGGCGCGGATTGCGCGCGAGCAGCGCGGTTGCCGTCATGATCATGCCGTTGGTGCAATAGCCGCACTGGGCGGCGGCCTCGGCGATGAAGGCGGCTTGCACCTTGCTGGGGGCCTCGGGCGAGCCCAGACCTTCCAAGGTGGTGATCTTGCGGCCCGCCACGGATGCAGCCTTGGTCGTGCAGGACCGCACTGCTTGTCCGTCCACGATCACCGAGCACGAGCCGCATTGGCCCAGCCCGCAACCGAATTTCGGGCCCTGCAAGGCGAGGTCGTCGCGCAGGACATAGAGCAAAGGCGTGTCGGGATCGCCAAGTGAGATGGTACGGTCGCGTCCATTCACATTGAGAGTAAGATCGCTCATGTCGCTTCTGCCCCTTTAGGTTGGCGATGCAACATCAAAAGATGCGAAAAAGATGACACGCGCGGGCCCCGCCATCAAGTATGGCCCTCATGCGCCGCCTAGACCGGACGGGCGGAGAAACGCGAATAAAGTTCCTCCACCACCCGAACCGCACCTTCGGCTTCGGCCCGGTCGGGGATCTCATTGCTGTTGTTCCAGCTTTTGGCGAATTGGCCCGGCCCTATGGCGATCACCATGACCCCGTCGCTTTTGGAGCGACATTCCACGTTGCGGTAGGTAAAGCCGTAATTGACCTCGGGCTGGGGGATCAGCCATTCGGTTTGGCCCCGCACCGGGATCATCGCCTTGTCCTTCCACCAATCATGCGCGGCATAGCCGGGACAATTGATGATGATCTTTTCCGGCAGGTGCGCCAACTCGTTGGGCGAATGGAAATCGCGGATCACAATCTTGCCGCCGCGTTCGTAGAATTCGCTGTTCAACAGGTGGCCATACTCACTGAAATTCCAGAACATCTTGGTCGTGCGGGTGCCATAGGGCACCGGGAAGGGATTGATGTCCGGCGTCAGCACTTCGGGCTTGGCATCCAGGTCGCTGGCTCTGTTGCCCATGCTGTAGAACTCGGGACGCGCTTGCCCATTGGCCATGGGCGGCAGCGGCGGCGGCGGCGCATCGAGTGGCGTGTCGGAAAGATTATAGTGATCGACCCAGGCTATTGGGTTACCGGCCATGCCCATATAGGGGCGAAAATATTTCCAGGAGGTGCGGACCATCTGCTCCCAGACCTCGCCCAGATTGGCGGGCGCTTCCGAGGCCAGCGCCACGGTGCCAGGCCCCCATACGCCATTGGCGCGGTAGGAGCGCGTGCGCGGCAACAGATCGCGGGTATAGATGGTGACGTCCAGACCCGCCCGCTGCGCCACCAGGGCGGAGGTCAGGCCGATGATGCCACTGCCGATCACCGCGATCCTTTTGGGACTCAGGGACAGGGCTTTCTGCACTTGCATTTCGGCCGAGCCCCAGGACAGGCACCAGCCGCTGCCGTGATGGCCGTAATTGTGCATTACCGTGGCGTCGCCGACCTGCTCGGTATCCAGATTGAAGCCCTTGCTGCGGAAGGGGCGCAGACAACACTTGATGTCATAGATGCGGTCGGTATGGGCCCGGATCGGCGCCAGCCTGGGCGGGCGGTCCATCAGCGGCGTGCCGGCAGCTTGGGCATGGGCCGTTCGCGCTCCCAACCCGGCCAACCCCAGCGACTTCAACAGATGCCGACGATCCATGGCGCACCCCGCTTCGAACGTCCCGGCAGGACAGTGCATCCTTGGCTTCCACTCGTCCAGGGCCGGTGTCCGCGGCGGCTAAAAATGGTCGGTTCGTCAAAAGCCTAGCCCGGATGGCGCCCCAAGCCTGGAGACCAAGCCGCCTCCCAATATTTTGAGGACCTTATGGACTTCGCCTTGGCGGAGGATCAGGATTCCCGAGTCTGGGCATGGGGCTCGTCGAACCATCTTTTGCCCTGACGCGAAGCGAGGACTACAGCCGATGGCAGGTCGGCATTGCATCTGAAAATGGAGCTTTGCATGAAGAGGAAATCGCTTCACCATCTTATGCTTGCATCACTCATCCTTGCGCCCGTCGCCGGGACTTTCGCGGCGGGGCCCGCGCTTGCCCAGCCGGCACAACCCAGATGGCGGCCCAGGCTGGAGACGATCATTGTCCGGGCGGCCCCAACCAAGGACTGGCACATCGCTCTGACGGCTTCGCATTTGGGCAGAGCCTTTATGGTCTCGGCGTCCATACCGGTACCCTATTCCGACCTCGATCTCGGCAGACAACCCGATGCGGACGAACTGGGCAGGCGTATCCAGGTTGCCGCGCGCCTGGTTTGCCAGGAACTCGACAACAAATACCCGCCCTCGCAATTTCCGATATTGGATGGCTATTCGGGCTTTGAATGCGCGCGCCTCGCGGCCAGGGACGGCATGTCTCAAATCAATACGATTATCGCCAGCATTCAGCACTAGGCGTCGCAAAGCGGGGTTTGTCGCGTGAAGTTCTCGTCGGTTGCTGTGCTTATGGCCTTTCTGCTGTGCGGATGCCAGGAACGGCTTTCGCTGGAGCAGGCTCAGGAGCGCTGCATGCAACAGGGCGGTTTCCTGGTCATTATCTACGAACAGCAAGTCAGCCTCTCGGGAGGAGCAGGCCCCGAAACTGCAAGTCCCGGAAGCTGCGTCATGCCCGACAAATTCGATGTTGCCGAGCCTGCGCCCAGCACCCCGCCGGCCCCGGCGCGCTAGCCCAATCTGGCCAGTCTCAGAAATTCGATATCGTGTCGGGTGCGCCGATCCGCGCCGGACAAATCGGCCAGGATTTCGCCAATCACGCTGCAGAATTTGTAACCGTGCCCCGAGCAGGGAGAGGCAAGGATCACTTGCGGATGGTGGGGATGAAAATCGAGAATGAAATGTTCGTCCGGCGTGTTGGTGAAAAAGCAGCTTCGCAATCCCATGGTCGGCCCATTTCCCAGCGGGAAGTATTTTTCCGCAAAGGCGCGCAACAGGCTTTCATCCTTTAGGTCGGC
>Ga0105243_10004032_pt1 | contig 11689 bp, 5 predicted proteins | sample KBSM34metaG_FD_81525 | JGI IMG/M metagenome (GOLD analysis project Ga0105243, IMG submission 81525) | Miscanthus rhizosphere microbial communities from Kellogg Biological Station, Michigan, USA - KBS M3-4 metaG | ecosystem: Host-associated > Plants > Roots > Rhizosphere > Soil | place: Michigan...
GCCATCATCTCCGCCGCGGCCCAGCCGTAGTTCCTCCCCAGGCCCCAGGCATCGCGCGGCCCGTCGGCCTCGACGCTCGCGCGGGGTCCCGAGGGATAGCCGTTGTCGGGGTGCCAGCGCAGGCCGATGCGGCCTTCGACCGTCGATCCCGAGCTCGCCGGCGACAGGCCGGCCGGCGCGAGGTCGTAGGGGCCGACGTCGAAATGGCTCAGCGACGCCGACAGATCGAGGGCGACCGAGCGATTGAGGTTCCACTCGAATCCGGGGACGATGGCGACGCTGTAGCCGTTGGCGGCCCGGGTCGGGCTGTCGCCGAGCGCGAAGCCTTCGGGAAGCGGCCGCGCGTCGAACAGATGGCTGCGCGGATGGAGCCGCGCCAGGCCGCCACGGACTTGAAGGTAGGGCCGGAAGGTTCCTCGAGTGCGCAGCATCCGGGTGGCCGAGAGGTAGTCCTGCTGGAGGCCCCACTCCAGCCCGTCCACGAACGGCTTCCTCATGTTGAAGGATCCGAAGCTGACGCCCAGTCCAAAGCGCCAGGGTCCCTGGGTACGGAAGAGGCCGAGCTCCCCGGAGATCGGCCGCTGGAGGAGCGAGCTGAACTCGCCGGTAGCGCCGCCGGCTCCGAGGTTCGCGTTCACGCCCCACCGGGCCGGGCGCTCCGTGGCCGCAGGCGCGATTCCCTGGACTGTAGCCGGCGCGATTCCCTGGGCCGACAGGTCGGCGGCGTGGTCCTCGTCCTGGGCCAGCGCCGTAAGCGGCCACGCGGCGAGCGCGCAGAGCAGGACGAGCCGCTTCTTCAACGACCCGGCTCCTGGTCCTTCCACCCTGGGTGCGTCGGGGACGGCGCCCTCACGCGGCCGCAGGCGAACGCGAGCGCCATACCTTCGAACTTTGCGTAACCGAGACCGGCTGCGGTATTGGACTTTGGTCCCACGACGAACACGCTCCTACGCAGGGTCAGATAAGGGACGGGTTGGCGGAAGCGGGTGGGAATCGAACCCACCGCCGCAAGTATTAGCTTGCGGCCAGACGGCTTTGAAGGCCGCGCGGGTCACCAGACCCGAGTCGCTTCCAGGGACGTGAAGTGTACAGGTCCCCGGCCCAGTCTGGCACATCGATTGCTGGAGAGGGGCCAGGGACCGGCCGTCAGGCTGCCTGGCGCAGCGGCGACGCCGGGAGTACCTTCATCTCTCCATGAAGATGGGAGCCTCAATGGCAACGCCGCAATCGACGATCCGAGCCGCCGTGGCCGGCGCGCTCCTCTTGACCCTGACCGTGGTCCCGGCCGCGCCCGTCCTGGCCGCCCCGACGCAGGTGAAGCCGGGGTTCAACGTCTTCTCGGCGGAGCAGGACGTGGAGATCGGCCGCCAGTCCGCGGTGGAGGCGGAGCGGCAGCTCCCGTTGCTCAACGACCGGAACACCCAGGCTTACGTCGAGTCCGTCTTCAGCCGCCTGGCCGCGCAGGCGCCCGGGACGAAGTTCCCGTACCAGATCCGCGTGGTGAACGCGCGCGACATCAACGCCTTCGCCCTTCCCGGCGGCTTCACCTACGTCAATCGGGGCGCCATCACCTCGGCGCGGACCGAAGGTGAGCTGGCTGGCGTCCTTGCCCACGAGATCTCCCACGTCGCCCTCCGCCACGGTACGAACCAGGCGACCAAGGCCTACATGACCCAGGCGGGCCTGGGCGTGCTCGGCGGGATCCTCGGCCGCGGCAAGCCGGAGAGCACGGCGCAGATCATCAACATCATCGGCGGGCTCGGCATGAACGCGGTCTTCTTGAAGTACAGCCGCGACGCGGAGACGCAGGCCGACATCGTGGGGGCGCAGATCATGGCCCGCGCGGGCTACGACCCCATGGAGATGGCGAACTTCTTCGAGCTCCTCCGCAAGGAAAGCGGGGGCCAGGGCGGCGGGGCCGCGCAGTTCTTCAGCGACCATCCCGCGCCCGCCAACCGCCAGGCGCGCATCCAGCAGGAGGTCAAGCTCATCGGGCCCACCAACGTGACGCGAGCGGCCAACAACTCCGAGTTCGCGCGCGTGCAGGCCAACCTGCGCGGGATGGGCACGGCGCCGACCATGGCCGAGATCTCGCGGGGCGGCGGCCGGACCTCGTCTTCGTACCCTTCCGGACGCACGACGACCCAGGGCCGCCAGACGGGCAGCGTCCGCATCGACGCGCCGTCCACCCGCTACACGGACTTCCGCCAGCGCGACGACTTCTTCGAGATGGAGATCCCGTCGAATTGGCGCGCGTTCGAGGCCCAGAACGGGTTCGGCGTGACCATCGTCCCGGACGGCGGCGTCGTGGACACCGGCAACGGGCAGGAGAGCATCATCTACGGCGTGATCGTGAACCACTACGATCCCTTCGAGGGCAACTCCGGACGGCGCAACCCCACCATCGAGCAGGCCTCGGCCGACCTCATCGCCCAGATCCGCCAGGGCAATTCGCACCTGCAGGCCGCCTCGCGCGGACGCCGCGAGACGATCGACGGACAGCCGGGATATTCGACGACCCTCTCGGGGACCTCGCCCGTCACGGGTGAGGAGGAGCGCGTCACGGTGGTCACGCGCCAGATGGCCGATGGCCACGTCCTCTATACGCTGCTGATCGCGCCCGGTCGCGACTACAACACGGTCAGCGCCGCCTTCAACCGGATGGTGCAGTCGTTGCGCGTCAACGACGACGCGGCCCACGCCAGCAACCGCTAGCGGCTGGATCGGCCCACGGACGGAGACGGGCACGGAGAAGGAGACGGGAATCGGGATTACCCGTTCCCGTCTCCGTTCCCGTCCGTTTGTCGAACTTGCGGACTACTGCTTCCCCATCGTGACCGGATCCGCGGAGACCTTCTCGAGCACGTCGCCCGACATCTTGTCGTCGTGCGTGTCCACGGCGATGTCGCCCAGCGAGACGATGCCGGTCACGCGCTTGTCGGCGCCCACGACCACGACGCGGCGGATCTGGCGGTCCTTCATGAGGCGGGCCGCGTCCTGGACGTCGTCCGTCTCCAGCACCGTCACCACGTCTTTGGTCATGACGTCCCGGATCGCGGTCGTGCGCGGATCACGGCCTTCCGAGATGGCCCGGATGACGATGTCCCGGTCCGTGACGATCCCCACCGGCCGGTCTCCCTCGCACACGGGCAAGGGCCCGACGTTCAGGGACTTCATCTTGGCGGCGGCCTCCTGGAGCGTCGTCTCCGGACGCACGCACTCGACGCGGCTCGTCATGACTTCCTTGATTTTCATGGAGGCACCTCCTGCCTGAGAGCGAACCCGACCTATACTTCGCGGGAGCGGGACTGACGGAAAAGCCAGTCCTCGACATATTCTAGGCATTGTTAGCCATACGGTCAATAGAAGTCTGAAATCCTGACATCAAATGAGCACGCCACTCCAGATCGCCGAAGACATCCGCCGCGTACGCTCGGAGGCGGAAGAGCAGGATCGGATGGCGGACGAGGTCCGCGCGGGCCTCGAGTCGCGTCCCCTCCCCATGCTTCCGTCGAAGTACTTCTACGATGAGCGGGGCGGCGCGCTGTTCGACGAGATCACGCGCCTGCCCGAGTACTACCTGACCCGCACCGAGGAGGCGCTGCTCCCCGAGGTCGCGGCCGAAGTGGTCCGGCACGTGCGTCCGCGCACCCTCGTGGAGCTCGGGTCGGGCGTCGGGGGCAAGGTCCGGATGCTCCTGGACGCGATGGACGCGGCGGGAACGCTGCAGAGCTGCACGCTCCTCGACATCAGCGAGACGGCGATCGCGAGCTCTCTCGCGCAGCTCCGCGCGGAGCGGCCGGGACTGCGGACGGCAGGCGTCGTCGGCGACTTCCTCACCGACCTGCGCGCCGTCGGCCCCGGCGAGTCCCGCCTGATCGCCTTCCTGGGCAGCACCATCGGCAACATCGATCCGAGGGAAGTGCCCGCGTTCTTCCGTTCCGCGGCCGCCATCCTCGCGCCCGGCGACGCCGTCCTCCTCGGCGTCGACCTCGTCAAGGACCGCGCCCGGCTGGAGGCGGCCTACAACGACGCGCGCGGGGTGACCGCGGAGTTCAACCGCAACATCCTGCGCGTCATGAACGACCGCCTCGGGGCGGACTTCGATCCCGAGGCCTTCGACCACGTGGCCTTCTACGACGCCGAGCGGAGCTGGATCGAGATGCGGCTGCGCACCCGCGACGCTGTCGAGGTCCAGGTTCCGGGCGCGGGCGCGTCGCTGTCCCTGCCCGCCGGCGGTGAGATCCGCACGGAGATCAGCTGCAAGTACACGCGCGAGTCGCTGGAGACGGCGCTGCGCGGCACGGGCCTGATGCTGGACGAGTGGCGGACGGATCCCGGCTCGCTGTTCGCGTTGGCGCTATTGAGAAGGCTGGGACGCGCCTAGGATCGCGGCGGCCCGGAACCGGGGCCGCCCCAGCCCCAACCCCAGCGCGCACGGAGCTTACGCACGGGCAGCCGCGCGTGACACATCCGTGGACAGCAGCGTGTCGCCGACGAGCGATTCCCTGAGGCTGGCCATGTCCTGCCCGAGCCGCTCCAGCCTCTCGTCGGTGAGGTGGATGCGGGCCTGGGTGAACAGCGCTGCCTCCTCGGAGACGATGTGGCGCTCGACGCTGAGCTGCAACGTGCGCATCTTCTCACCGTACTGCACGTCTTCGGGCTCGAGCTGATCGATCTCGGCGAGCAGGCCGTCCACGATGTGATGATCCTCGAGCGCGTCCCGGACCGCCTCCCGCGCGGGCTCCGCCCGGAGCCGCATCACCGCCGGATAGAATACGTGCTCCTCCACCCGGGAATGGGTCTGAAGCTCCTGGCGGATGTGCCGGTAGACGCTGCGGCGAGCGCCGATGTCGTTCCCGGCCGCGGTGAAGTCACGGAAGAGCTGACGAACGGCCTCGTGGTCCTGCCTCAACAGCGTCGTCGCGTCCATGCCCAGCCCCCCGGGGAACCCCACGTCTTGCAGAGACTTCCTTGACACAATCTAGACCTCAAAGTTATAACTGTCAATGAAAGTCAGCATCTTTGATGAACTCTCCATACTGGGCCATCCCAGCGACTCGCGACCGGCGCTAGGCTGATGGCACGGCGTGGGCGGATCTTCGTCGCGCTCGTCCTCCTCGCGGTCATCGTCGTCGTGCTCGTCCTCCTCGGCTTCCTGCCCCAGGATCTCCTGCGCCGCTTCGTCGAGAAGCGCCTTCAATCCGGCCTCGGCGCGGGCAGCAGCATCGGCCGCATGCATACCGTTCCCGGGCGGCTCAGCACCGACGTCGAAGACCTCGTCATCCAGGGCCCGACCTACCGGCTGACCGTCCCCAAGGCGAGGGTCGCGCTGGAGCCGGGGTTCCTGTTCGGCAAGGCGCTCTCTTTCCTTTCCGTGGTCCTCGATTCGCCCCGCCTCGAGATCACGCCGGCCACGACCGGCGATACGTCGGCGGTGAACCAGTCGTTGATCATCCGCCAGCTCACCGTCACGAACGCGACGATCGTCTACCACCTGGGACCGCAGAATCAGCTCACCCTCACCGGCGTCTCCCTGCGCGGCGCCGTCGGCGAGGGCACCCTCGACGTCGGGGCCAAAGGCGGGACGTGGCAGCGGGACACGACGGTCGCGCTCGGTCCGGTCACGGGCCGTCTGCGGGTCTCCTCGCGGCTCGACATCGGCATCGACACGCTGCAAGGCGACGTCCTCCACTCGCACGTGCAGGTCTCCGGCCCCCTGGGGAGGATCGGCGCGATCAATCCCGATCTCCGGCTGCAGGCGCGCATCGACCTGCGCGACCTGTCCGCCTTCGGGCTGGGCACGGACGTGAGCGGACGCATCACCGCCGAAGGCAAGCTCAGCGGCCTGGGCGAATCGATGACCCTCGACACCAGGATCCAGGGGGGCACGCTCAAGATCTCGAGCTGGCCGATCGATCGCCTCGACGCGCACCTGGTCCACAAGGGCGGGCTCGACGGCCGGATCGACGTCACCCTGGACGCGGATCTCCTCGGCGGACGGACGGACGGCATGGTGCGTCTTCGAGGAAACCAGACCGACGCGGACCTGAAGTTCTCCGGCATCGACGTGGCGCGCCTGCGCGCGCAGGGCGTGGCCTTGTCCTGGCCGCAGAGCGGCCGGCTGGGAGGGACGGTCAGCGCGTCCGGCGACTGGCGCTCCACCTTGCAGGTCAAGGGCACGGTCGAGACGGCGGGCCTGGCCGCGGGTGACATGGCGTTGCGGGCGCGGCTCAACGCGTCCGGGGGCGTACGCCTGCAGACCCGCGCCGTCGACCTCGCCTTCGACCTGAAGCTGGACGGCGCGCGTCCCGCCGCGGGTTCACTGCCACGCCTGCGGTCGGCGGACTTCGTGGTGAAGGGACAGGCGCGCGGCGCCTTCCCGCCGCCGATCGACGCGACGATCGCGGGCTCGCTCGGGGTGGAGACGGAGGGCGGCCCGGAAACCGTGCCCGTGACCGGGCGCGCACGCTATGCCGGCGGCGCGTACAGCGCCAACCTGGAGGCGCGCGGCCTCGGAGCGACGCTGACCGCGGCCGCCGACGGGCGCGGCTCCGTCCTGAGCCGACTCGAAGTGGACGGCCAATCCGTCGACCTCTCGCTCCTCCGCCCGCAAGCGGACGGCATCGCGAACGTCCACCTGACGGCCTCGGGCCCGATCGACCGCCTGTCCGGAACGGCCACCTTCGACATCCCGCAGCTCCAGTGGAACGGCGAGCCGGTCGGACCGGTGACGGCCCGGCTCCAAGGCGTCCTCGGGCGCGGCCAGTTCACGTTCGAGGCCCCGGAGCTGCGCGTCAGCGGCCAGGGTACCGTCGACAAGCAGACCCTCCAGGCGACGCTGAAGCTCGACCAGACGCAGATCGAGCGCGTCGCGCGACTCGTCCCCCTGACGCAACCCGTGACGGGCGTGGTTTCGGGAACGGCGAACGTGACCATGCCCCTCTCGAACCCGCAAGCGGCGGTGGCGGACCTGCGCCTCGACACGCTCGATCTGGCGACCGCGGGCCTCACCGCCCGCGCGGCCCAGCCCGTGGTGGCGAGCCTGCGCAACCGCGTGCTCGAGTTCACGACCGTGCAGGTCGAGGGCAACGGCGTCACCGCCTCCGCCTCCGGCCGTCTGGGGCTCGATGCCACCGCGCCCATCGAGGGGCACGTGGTCTTCGACGCGGACCTCTCCCGCACGCCGCACCCGGCCGACCTCACGGTGACGGGAACGGCCCACGGCGACATCACCCTCAGCGGAACGCGCGAGCGGCCGCGCGCCTTTGGCGAAGTCGCCCTCGCCGGGATCACGGCCCAGAGGTCGGGCCAGACGATCGTGACCCTCGAGGACGGCCGTCTCGACTTGCAAGGCGACGCCGCCGTCGTGCAGAACATCCGCGCGACCGTCGGGGGTGGCGCGGTCGAGCTGACGGGAACGATCCCGGTGGCGGCGCTCTTGCCCGCCGCCGGCGCCGAGCGCCTCGGCCTCACCCCGGGCGTGGAGGCCGAGATCAACCTGCACTGGCAGGACGTGCAGGCGGCCGCCATCCTCGAGCTGCTGCGGCCCGGCGCTTCGCCCGTCCAGGCCACCCTCACCGGCGATGCGCGGGTGGCCGGGGCGGCGGGATCGTGGCGCGACGCCCACGGCGAGCTGGCCCTCGCCGCGACGAGCGTGCGCGTCCAGGACCTGGACCTGCAGATCGCGCCCATCACCGCGCGGCTCCAGGCCGGCCACGTCACGACGGATGGCCTCGTCGTCACGAGCGCGGGCAGCTCGTTCCGCGTGGACGGTGACGCGGATCTCCGGGCCGGGACGTTCCAGGCGACGGGCAAGGGCGTGCTCGAGCTGCGCACGCTGTCTCCACTGCTCCAGGAGGCCTCGCTCACCGGCCTCGCCGACGTGGACGTCACCGCGGGCGGACCGTTCACGAATCCCGAGGCGCGCGGCACGATCCGCGTGCGGGACGGGACGCTCCGGGCCCGGGACATCCGCCAGCCCCTCACCGCGATCAACGTGCTCGTGACCGTCGACGAGCGCACGATCCGGATCACCGAAGGCACCGCCACTTTCGGCGGCGGGCCGGTGACCATGGAAGGCACGGCTCGTCTGGCCGGCCTATCCGTCGAGGACGTCAGCGTCGCCGTGAAGGCCACCGAGGTCGGCCTGCGCTACCCCGTCGGGGGGCGCGGGGGAGCCGTGCGCCAGATCCTGAGCGATCTCAAGGCGCGCCTGAATGCCGACCTCACCCTCACCGGCAAGCCGGGCGACTTCCTCCTGGCCGGCTCCGTCGCCGTCGAGCGCAGCCTCTACGACGCCGACATCTTCCTGGAGGACGCGCTCCTCGCGCCCACGGTGCCGCCGGGCATCGCCCAGCCGTCCCGGCTCCTCCAGTCGATCGCCCTGAACCTGGCCGTGGTGACGACGAATCCGTTCATCGTGCGCAACAACCTCGCGGAGGTCGAGGCGGAGGGCGGCCTCTCCGTGCGCGGCGACATGACGAACCCCGCGCCCTACGGCCGCTTCGACCTCCTGCCCGGCGGGAAGATCTTCATCCAGACGCGGGAGTTCGCCGTCGAGGACGGGTACCTGAGCTACGACGGCACCACCGACCCGGACGTGAACGTGCGCGCGACCACCGTCATCAAGGATCCGGCCCAGGACGTGCAGGTCACGGTCGTGATCTCGGGGACGATGCCGAACGTGTCGCTGGACCTGAGCTCGGACCCGGCCCTGTCCTCCTCGGAGATCGCGAGCCTCATCGCCACCGGGCGCTCCGACGTGGCCCTGGCCAGCAGCGGCTGGATCGTGGGCGAGCAGGCGAGCGCGTTGCTCCTCGGGCGGTTCACGCGCGCCGTGTCCCGCCAGCTCATGGACCTCGGCCTCGACCAGGTGGACATCCAGCCCGATCTCCTCGCGCGCGAAGGCAACCCGTCCGCCCGCTTCACGTTCGCGAAGAACCTCACCCCCGCCTTGCGCATCATCTATTCGAACGGGCTGAGCAACCCCGAGGAGCAGTACTACGAGATCCAATACGGCTTCCGGATCGGGCAGCAGATGACGTTCAAGCTGCAGAGGCGCTTCGACGGCACCTATCAATACTCCGTTGGCCAGCGCCTCAGCTTCGGCGGCCCGCCCCGCGCCAAGAGAGAGCCGACCACCTACGCCCCGGTGGAGCTGCGCGACGTGAAGCTCGAAGGCGAGCTCGTGGAGTTCCCCGACCTGCTCAAAGTGGCCAAGGCGCGTTCAGGCAAGAAGGTCACCTACTGGGACATCCTCGACGACGCCGATCGCCTCCGTCAGCACCTCGCGAACCAGGGCTACCTGGAGGCGGTGGTGGATGCCCGTCTCGACGAGGACGTCGCCGTCTTCGCGGGCGTGGCCGGGATGCAGCACCGCTGGCGGGTCGAGGGAATCGACAACCCTCCCAACATCGACAAGCAGATGACGAGCGCTCTGTTCGAGGAAGAAGCCGTCGACAAGGCGCGCGAGGCGCTGCTCGAGGAGCTGCGCCGCCGCAGCTACCTGAAAGCCAACGTCGAGGTGGAGACGCAGATGGAGGGCGGCGACCACGTCATGGTGTTCAAGGCCGATCCCGGGCGGGTGCTCAGCGCGAGCGTGTCCTTCCCGGGGGCCTCCATCCTCTCGTCCAAGGCGCTGCTGGACGCGGCGGGCGGAGCGCCGATGCTGATCACGCGCCCGCGCGACGCGGAGGAGGGCATTCGCGCCGCCTACCGCGCGGCCCAGCACCTCGCGGTGAAGGCCGGCCCCACGCGCATCGTCGAGGAGCCCGGCGTCGTGCACATCGAGGTGCCCATCGAAGAGGGACCGGAAGCGAAGGTCGCCGGCATCACGTTCGCCGGGATCACCCTCCCGGAATCGGAGCTCCTCCAGACCGCGGCCTTGCCCACCGGCGGCCGCTACGATCCGGCCGCCGTGGATCAGGCCGTGTTACGCGTGCGCGATCGCTACCTCAAGCTCGGGCACCCGGGCGTGCGCGTGAATCCGCGCCTCGAGCAGGAAGGACCCGATCTCCGGCTCATCTTCGACGTCCACGAAGGGACGGCCCAGACCATCGGCCCCATCGAGATCCGCGGCATCCGGCGCACGCGCGAGCGCCTCGTGCGCGCCCAGCTCACGGAGCTCAAGCCCGGCCAGCCCCTGGACCCGCGCAAGCTCGCCTACGCCGAGCGCCGGCTGCGCGAGCTCAGCGTCTTCCGACGCGTCGTCGTGACGGGCTCCCAGGATCCGGTCTCCAAGATCACCGTGGAGCTCGAAGAGGGCGCGCCGTACAGCGTCGCCTACGACGTCCGCTACAACACGGTGGACGCGCTGAGCGGCTCCGTCGACGGCCAGATCCAGAACCTGTTCGGCCGCGCCGCCAGCCTGGGCGCGCGCGTGCAGGCCGGCCGCTACCTCCGCGAGGGCCGCGTCTCCCTGCACCTGCCCACGGTGTGGCATCTGGGCGACATGACGATCTCCGCCTACGACCAGCGGCAGACGATCCGCACCGCGTTCGAGCCACCGGCTCCCGGCGCCGAGCCGCCTCCGCTCGACGTGGGCCAGCGCCTCGACCAGGGCGTGCAGCTCCAGCAGGCGGTGCACCGCTTCCACCCCTTCGAGTTCCTCTACGGATACCGCTACCGCCGCCTGACCTGCCCCGGCCAGGGATTTCCGCCGGTAACCCACACCATCCGGGGCATCGTCGATCCTTGCGACCGCGAGAGCCTGCAGCGGGCGGCTCCGCTCGGTCCGGAACCCATCCCCCTCGATGTGGGCGCCCTGGATACATCCGTCGTGCGCGATACGCGCGACAACCCCTTGAACGCGACGCGCGGGGCGTTCATCAGCGTCAACGTCTCGTACGCCGCACAGGTGCTGGGCGCCGACTTCAACTACCTGCGCGAGCTCGTGCAGGCCTCGTACAACTTCCCGATCGGACGCGTGATGACGTGGTCGCAGCGATATTCGTTTGGCGCCATCCACACGTTCGGAGACGACCGGCTGCCGATCAGCGACCTCTTCCGGGCGGGCGGCACGAGCACGGTGCGCGGATTCGCGACGGACGCGCTCGGCCCGCAGACGCAGGCCGGGGACGCGCTCGGCGGAGGGGCCACCCTCATCCTGAACCAGGAACTGCGCTACCAGCACCCGACGGGGCTGGGGGCGGCCGTCTTCTACGATGCGGGGAACGTGTATCAGACGCTGGGCGACTTCGACTTGAAGCTTCTGCACTCCGTGGGGTTCGGGGTGCGCTACGCGTCCGGGTTCGGCCTCGTGCGCCTCGACCTCGCTTTCCCCCTCAACCGGCGCCCGGAAGACAAGTCGTACCAGCTCTGGTTCGGCTTCGGCCAGATTTTCTAGGAAGACAGGGAGCTGCTCCGTCGCTGCTTGCCCCGGCGACTACGCCGTCTTGTATTCGTTGAGCCGGTTGTAGAGGGTCTTGAGGCTGATGCCGAGGACCTCGGCCGCCTTCTTCTTGTCGCCTTCGCAGTCCTCGAGCGTGGCCAGGATCAGGCGGCGCTCCGCCTCCCCGAGGGACGTGCCCACCTTCACGTTGAGGCTGGACCCCGAGCTCTCCTGCACGCCCAGGGGCAGCGCGTCGAGGCCGATGTGCTCGTCGGCAAGGATGAACGCGCGGTGGACCAGGTTCTTCAGCTCGCGTACGTTGCCCGGCCAATTGTGGCTCTTGAGGCGGTTCACGGC
>Ga0105243_10004036_pt1 | contig 11686 bp, 10 predicted proteins | sample KBSM34metaG_FD_81525 | JGI IMG/M metagenome (GOLD analysis project Ga0105243, IMG submission 81525) | Miscanthus rhizosphere microbial communities from Kellogg Biological Station, Michigan, USA - KBS M3-4 metaG | ecosystem: Host-associated > Plants > Roots > Rhizosphere > Soil | place...
GGTGATCCGCCTTGCGCGTGAGCTGGACTACGAAGTGATCGAACGCACGCTGCTGCCGCAGGAGCTGGGTGACTTCGAGGAGTGTTTCCTGACCGGAACCGCCGCCGAGATCACCCCGGTGCGCAGCATTGATGAGCATCAGTATCAGCCCGGGCAGGCCTGTCGTGATCTGATCGCCGCCTACTCCGCTGCCGTCATCGCCTGATCAGAAAAAGGACTTTCGTCATGTTGGAAGAAATTGTTGCAAACGTGGCTCCGCGACGCGCCCTGAATCCTCAACACCGCGAACTCGCCGAGCAGGGCTGGACCCTGTTGCAGCCCGAGGAACTCAGTGCCGATCTGTACCAGACGCTGGCGCCATTCGGCCGGGTGATCCCGCAGTTCAACGGTCTGTATACCTTCGAGGTGACTCTGAAGCCGGGCTTCGACGACCTGCCGTATTCCCAGAGCATGAATGGCATCGGTCCGCACACCGAAGCACCGGTCTACGATCCGCCGCCGCACTATCTGGTACTGCACTGTCACCACCAGGCGACCTGCGGTGGCGGATACACGCAACTGGCTGATGGGCTGGAGTTTCTCAAGACTCTGCCCGCCGATCTCAAGGACTGGATCAAACACAACCCGGTGGCCTTCAACGCCACGGCCAAGCCCGGCGAGACGACCCGGCGCGTCCTCGAAGAGTACATTTTCAAAGCGAATACCGAGGGCGACATCTTTCGCTTCAGCTACAACCAGTTCCACTACGGCGACGTGAATCCGTCCCGCGAGGACCTGAGCGCTCCCGAGGCACGTAACAGCGGCACGCCCCTGGGGCGAATCGCTGCATTGGGCGAGCAGTTCTTCCTGGAGCACTCGACGCCTTTGCTGATTCCCGATGGTTGTGTGCTGATCTGGGACAACTGGCGCCTGATGCATGCCCGTAGCCAGTACAGCGATCCCAAGCGGCACCTGACCCGCTACTGGCTCGCCTGAGCCGTACAGGCCCCGCAACTTCCCTTTGCTTGCGCGCACGGCTGCCGTGCGCGCTCTACAGGTATTACGTCATGCAACAAGCGATTGTCATTGCCAAAGTCGACCACAAGCTGGTCGTGCAACTCAACAAGGCCTGGACCAAGCGGGCAACAGTCTGCGCCGGCGACAAGTTTGCGCTGACCGATGTATTCGATCCGAGCAAGCCGGACTATCCGATAGCCATGGTCCCGTTCTACCACCATCCCAAATTTCAGGCGCTGAGCGAGGAACTGAAAAGCGCCGTGCTGACCTGGGGCTGGATTGGCTACAACCTGCGTACCGTCACGGCCGAGGAATGTGTGGTCAACCCGGCCTTGAGCGTCATCGCCAACCAGTATCTGGGCAAGGATGACTGGCACTTTCGCGAAGCCATGCAGCAGACGCTGATCGACGAGCATTATCACACCCTGATGCACCTGCGGGCGATCCAGCGCAGCAAGGCCGATCGCAATCTGGAACTGGACCTGGACCTGCCACCGTCGGTGACCTACCTGCGCCTGCAGGCACTCTGTGCCCAACTGCCCCATGCCTGGCAGCGGGATCTGGCCGCTATCACCTTTGCAGTGGTCGCCGAGATCAGCGTCAATGCCTACCTGGACATGCTCGCCGATGACCAGAGCATCCAGCCGCAGAACCGGCGGGTCGCCGAACTGCACAACCGTGACGAGTACGCCCACAGCAAGGTGCTCGCCGAAGTGGCAAAGGTAATGTACGAGCACATGGACGCCGAGAAGCGCCGTTTCTTCGTACAGACATTGCCCGAGGCGCTGAACGCTTTCGTGGCCCAGGACTATTCGATGTGGGAGGCGATCCTGACGCAGCTCGGGGTGGCCGATGTCGACGTCATCATCGGCGACACCCGCGAAGCCAGCCGAGGCAGCGCGATCATGCGCGACTACAGTGGCTTGTATCGACTGGCCGAGGACCTGGGTATCACGGCGGACATGAATTTCGATTTCAGTTCGACCGTCAAGGCGGCGTCTGCCGCACAACCGGCCTGAGGAGAGTACCTGTATGTCGAATCCATCGCTGTCGCCGATCTATGAGGTCTTTGCCATCCGTGTCGGGGCCAACTCCCAGCGTACCGCCAGGGAGAACTTTCTCTACGATGCCTGCTGTGGCGATCCCAATGCGCCGATGCCGCTCGACTATTACTTCTGGGTGATTCGCAACGACCGGCACGTCGTGGTCGTGGACACCTGCTTCCAACCGGCCACGGCGGATCGCCGCAACCGCGAGATGTACCGATTGCCAGAAGAGTCGCTGCAACGGTTGGGGATCGATCCGGCCGAGGTCGAGACCCTGATCCTGACGCACCTGCACTGGGACCATGCCGGCAACCTGGGGTTGTTTCCCAAGGCCACCATCCACTTGCAGGAGGAAGAGCTGCGTTTCTGCACCGGGCCGAAGATGACCCATCGGGCGATCAGCAAGACCTACGAGGTGGACGATGTGATGTCGGCGATTCCGCCGTTGTTCGAGGGACGCCTGCGCCTGCACCAGGGAACCTCGGAGATCGTCCCGGGTGTGACGATCCATGCGGTGGGCGGGCATACGCCGGGCAGCCAGGTGGTCCGGGTGCCGACTCAGCGTGGCTGGGTCGTACTGGCCTCGGATTCGGCGCACCTGTGGGCCAATATCCGTCTGCGCAGCCCGTTCCCAATTCTCGATGACATGGCCCAGACCCTGGAAGCCTTCGCCACCATCGATGCCCTGGTGGATGGTGAGGATCACGTCATTCCGGGGCATGATCCGCAGGTGGCCCAGCGCTTCCCGCGCTGGCAGGGCGACCCGCACATCATCTGCCTGCATGAGCATCCGCTGGACCGGGTGTAACGTGATGGGGAGGCCTCCTGGCGATAAGGAGGCTTCCCCAGCACCGGCTCAGCCCTGTCGCGCAATCAACTGTCCGAGGATCTGCACCGCATTCTCGATACGGGGCGAGTAGGGTGTTCCACAACCGATGCGGATGAAATGATCGAAGCTGCGGGAGTTGGAAAAGATCATCCCCGGCGAGATATAGATACCTTGCTGCAACGCCTGGTGAAACAGCTCCAGCGACGAATGTCCCGCGGGCAGTTCCACCCAGAGCAAGGTCCCGCCACTGGGATTGGTAATGCGCGTGCCTTGCGGAAAGTGCTGCATGATCGCGTTGCTCATCTGCTTTCTCTGCTCCGTCAGTTGCCCGCGCAGCCTTCTCAGGTAGCGCTCGTAGGACGGTGTCTTCATGAAGGCGTCGACCGCCAGTTGCGGCAGCATTTCGCAGTTGCGCGATTGCGTGTGCTTGAGCATCTCGATCCGGTCATGCCATTTCCCCGCGGCAATCCAGCCAAGTCGTAGGCCGGGGGCGAGCGTTTTGTTCAGGGACGCGCAGTAGATCAGGTTGCCGTGGCGGTCCCAGCTTTTCAGGGCTGACAACGGCTGTTCGGTATCGGCCAGGTCCGAGTAGGTGTCATCTTCGATCAGTACCGTGTCGTAATCCGCGCACAGTTGTACCAGCAGCGCCTTGTGTGCATCGGGCATCACGCTGCCCAGTGGGTTGTGCAGGTTGGGAATGACGATCAGCGCCTTGATCCGTTCCGGCCCCTGGAGCAGTTGTTCGAGGGCGAACAGGTTGATGCCGGTCTTGGTCGTCGTCGGTACTTCCAGTACGCGCAGATTCAGGCTTTCGAGAATCTGCAGGATGCCATAGAAGGTCGGTGATTCCACCGCCACGATGTCTCCCGGTTGAGTCACCGCGCGCAAGGCCAGATTGATGGCCTCGGTGGCTCCGTTGGTGATGACGATCTTGTCGGCGGTGATGCTGATTTTCGAACCCAGCGCCCGCCGGGCCAGCAAGTCGCGCAGTGGGCGTGCGCCACTGGCTGGGGAGGGGCTGCCGAGCAGATACGGGTCCTGGCGCAAGGCCTTGATCATGTGGTCCTGGAGTGTTTTCAATGGATAGATCTGCGCGCCGCAGTAGGCGCTGGCGAGATTGACCTGGATCGAGGCCTGCTGGCTGGCCTTGACCACCGCAGAAACCTGCTCGTGGATACCGACGTAATGACTGGTATCCAGTGGCAGCAGCGCTTCGTTGGCGGTCGAAATTGCCTGGGGCTTGGCCGGTTGGCGAATGAAGTTGCCGGAGCGTGGGCGGGCTTCCAGCACACCGTAGTCTTCCAGTTGACGACAGACCTGGACGGCGGTGGAAAGGCTGATGGCATGTTTTTCCATCATCAGGCGAATGGATGGAAAGCGTTCACCGGTCTTGAGTGTTCCGTTCTGGATGGCGTTGAGGTAGTGGTTGGCGAGTTGGCGATAGAGGGGAGGCGAGTTCATATTGACCATCGAAGTCGCATCACGGAAGTCGTGACTGTAAAGCGCATTACGTATTGCAGGCGGACCCGTGATGCTTTCAGGGTGGGAGGGAGGTTCTTGGTACATGACCATCGGGCATCCCCTATCCATGGCGCGGCCCTCCTGATCAGGCAGGGAGTCTCTGCTGGCTTGCAGGGTGTTGTGCTCTCCGAGGACTTTGCAAGTTCGATGGCCATCAGATGCGATGGTCTTTCTGTGCGGCGCCGATCATTCGAAGAGGGGAAGCGGAGTTGGCTGATTGGCCATGGACTGAAGTGAATTCTATCGAGGTATGGCGAAAGGCTTACAAATGGACACCGAGATCTCCTCTTTCCGGCCTGTGGGCGGGGGGGTAATCTTTACTCACTGCTGCTACGCAAGGATGTGTACAGCGTCATGGAAGACAGACCCAGGCCAGGATGGCCGACGACAGGAGTCGTGATGGTCAGCAAAGAACCCGCTTCGGCGGGTTTTTTGTGGCCGGTGGAAAAGTGATGTTTCACTTAATCTCCCGGTCTTTTGGTCTTAAGATCCGGCCAGCCGTGCTTTGCTGCCCAGCAACTGCACCGAATGTAGGTATGACCGTCGCCGCCAAGGATGCTTAAGATGGGCAAATTCTGGTTTTTCATGATCCTGGCCGTGACCTCGGCTACCGCTATCGCGGGCGATGCCTACAAATGTGTAGGAAATGACGGCAAAGTCAGTTTTGCTTCCCAGCCTTGCGCCCCGGGCCAGGGGGTATCGACCTGGCTGGCTCATACCCAGCACACAGAGCTGCACAGTCTGGTTCCACAGGATGCCAGTGCAGATGCAATCAACAAACGAGCCACGCGCATTTTGCGCACGAGCTATCGCGCCGCCATCCATTACAAGGTCTCGATCGTACCGGCTGCTGGGCAAAAGACGCCCTAGAGCGACCGGATTTCTTGCGCCAGTCACAGCAGGTTTCCAGTCGGTGTGCAGGGGGCTGGCATCTGGCCCTATTTTCCGACGTACATTTCAAGTTGTCATATGACTTGCCGATAACCTGCCAATCGTCGGCGGCCACGCCCACGTCATTTCACTTCGGATCATCCAGGAAAAGGCTGCCGTCATGTTTCTTCGTCGATTGAATATTGCGCCTCGCGCCGCACTCGGGTTCGCTTTGATTGCGTTGCTGGTGGCTCTGCTTGGCCTGTTTGCCCTCGAAAAGATGGCGAGTATCCGGGACAGTGAAGTGGCGGTTGAAACCCAATGGCTGCCGAGTATTCGCGGTGGCGACGAGATTCGCGAGATCATGCTGCGCATCCGTACGATCTCCCTGCGCATGGCCCTGGACCCGGACCCGAAGAATATCGCCACGTACCGTTCCCAGATGGATACCCGCGACAAGGAGCTGAGCGCGAAGATCGTTGCATACGACAAGCTGGTGACCACGCCTGAAACGCGCGTCTTGTATGACCAGTTCAAGTCGACCTTCGCCACTTACCGCACAGGTATCGCTCAGTCGTTCACGCTGGCGGAGCAGGGGCGACGCGACGAATTGATCAAACTGCTGCTGGTGGATATGAAAACCGTGGTCGACGGTTCCGGCAAGCAGCTCACCGACCTGGCGGACCTTTTCAGCAAGCGGGTCGAGGCCGAGAGCCTGAAGGCCGAGGCGCACTACAGCAGTTCCCGGACCGTCGTCATTCTGTTTATCGCCCTGGCTGCCCTCGCTACCGTGGGCCTGGCAATGTTGCTCACCCGCAGTATCGTCAAGCCGCTGGGTGAGGCACTGGGCGCCGCGCAGAACGTTGCTCGTGGCGACCTGACCCGCGATATCGAGGCGCAAGGCACTGACGAGGTGAGTCAACTGCTCGAAGCGCTGGCGACCATGCAGCAGACTTTGCGCAACACCTTGCAGGGCATCACCGGTTCGTCGGCGCAACTGGCGACCGCAGCGGACGAGTTGAATGCGGTGACGCTCAACAGCACCCGGGACCTGCAACAGCAGAACGATGAAATCGAGCAGGCGGCCACCGCTGTCAATGAAATGACCGCTGCGGTGGAAGAGGTGGCGCGCAATGCCGTGTCCACGTCCGAGGCCACTCGCGAGTCCAGTGAGTCGGCTCAGTCGGGTCAGGAGCGCGTCAGTGAAACGGCCGAGGCGATCAATGCCCTGGCCGGCGAGGTGGAGCAGACCGGCGAACTGGTGCAGTCACTCGCCGCCCAGTCTCAGGATATCGGCAAGGTGCTCGATGTGATTCGGGCGATTGCCGAGCAGACCAACCTGCTGGCCCTCAACGCCGCCATCGAAGCGGCCCGTGCCGGCGAGAGTGGGCGCGGTTTCGCGGTGGTGGCTGACGAGGTGCGGGCGCTGGCCCATCGTACTCAGCAATCGACCCAGGAGATCGAGCAGATGGTGCATGGCATGCGCAGCAGCTCGACCCAGGCCCTGGATTCGATGCAGGCCAGTTCCCGGCGTGCTGCCAGTACCCTGGTTCTGGCCGAGCGCGCCGGCGATGCCTTGAAGACCATCACGGCCTCGGTGCATCAGATTCATGAGCGTAATCTGGTCATTGCCAGCGCTGCCGAGGAGCAGGCCCAGGTGGCCCGTGAGGTCGACCGCAACCTGGTGAACATTCGCGACCTGTCGCTGCGCTCGGCAGCCGGTGCCAACGAGACCAGTGCTTCCAGCCACGAGCTGGCGCAACTGGCCAACTCACTGCGTGGGATGGTCGGGCAGTTCCGCCTCTGACCGGCGCGCCTTGCGCCGGGCCCGTTGATGGCGGATCAGGGCGATACCGGCCATCAACAGCACGACGCCAACCGCGATAGGCAGGCGATAGGGTTTGAGGTTGCCGAACATCTCTTCGAGAAACTCGCCGGCCCAATAACCGCCCGAGGCGAACAGGGTGGCCCAGACCAGCGCCCCGAACAGGTTGATCACACTGAAGCGCAGCGGCGACAGGCCGCTGGCGCCGATCACCAGCGGGCCGACCAGGCGCATGCCGTAGAGAAAGCGCACGGAAAACACCGACGCCAAGGGGTAGCGCACGATCAGGCCGGTGACCCGGTCGATCGTCGCCTGTTGGCGGTGCAGGCGTGGCAGCAGGCGGGTACCGAAGAAGCGGCCGGCCCAGAACAGCAACTGGTCGCCGAGCATACCCCCAAGGCTTGCCCAGAAAATCACCGTCCAGAGGTTCAGGACCTGCTGGTGCGCCGCCATGCCGCCCAGAATCAGGATGCTTTCGCCCTCCAGCAGGCAGCCGATGAAGATGGCCCAGTAACCGTAGGTGGCGAGCAGAGAGTTGAAGTCGATGTGTTCAAACATAACGGTGGGTCGATCCGTGTCGCGGTCCGTGGGTGGGCTTGCCTGTGCGTCGAATGGCTAACGGGCAAGCGCCTTGTAGAGTCTGATCGGTCTCTCTGGCGAAAGTGCCCTGGCAAGCGTTTCAGAGCGACGGGGCGGGGGTTCTCGGTTAGCTCGACTGGCGTCCCAGCCACTCCCGTGGGCTTTCGCCGATCTTGCGCCGAAAGGCCCGCGCCAGTGCCGACGGGCTTTCGTAACCGACCTCATCGGCGATCAGGGCGATCGGCCGGCCTTCGCGCAGACGCTTCTGGGCCAGGCTGACCCGCCAACTGAGCACATAGTCTGCCGGGGTCTGACCGACCACCTTGTGAAAGTGCGCGGCGAAACTGGCTCGCGACATGTTGGCCTGCTGTGCCAGGTCGGCCACGGTCCAGGGCCGTTCGGGGTGATTGTGCATCAGGGTCATGGCCCGGGCCAGGCGCAGGTCTGCCAGGCCCGCCATCATCCCTGTGGTCATGCTGTGGTAGGCCATCATGTGACGCAAAAACTGGATAACCATCAACTCGAACAGACGGTTCATCACCGCTTCGCGACCACAGTGTTCGGCGAAGGCTTCGCCGAACAGCCAGTCCAGCGTGCCTTCGATCATCGGTACGGCCTTGAGTGGCATGACCAGGGTGTCGGACAGGGCCACCGACAACGGGTTGTCGATACCCCCATCGAACCGCAACGAGGCACAGACCAGCTCGGCAGCATCGGCTGCGCCAGCGACCAGGCGATGGAGCAGGGGACGGGGAATGAGGATCAGGCTCGGTTCTTCGACAGACACTGTCCTGCCATCGGCTTCCAGTTGCAGCCGGCCACTCTTGAGCAGGTGGACATGCCCACAAGGCTTGCGACCGTCGAGCTCGATTTGCCCCAGCAGCCGGCCGCTGTGAAAGGTGTTGGCGGCGATACCGAAGTGGGTCAGCAGGGTCGACAGGCGATCCATGGATGGGTTCTCGCTAGAGGGTTTAGACGATCTGACGCATATCATCGACAAAAAGGCGCCATTCGTAAACGTGTTTTCGCCATCATGGCTCCACGTTCAAGCCGCCGCTTCCGGCGGGTCCGTCACTTCAAACGAAAGGAATTAACGATGAAAACGTCCCGTCTTTCTGCTGTATCGAAACTGTTCGCTGCCGTAGCGATTGCCGCTGGTGCGCTGTCGCTGGGGTGGAGCGGCTCGGCTGCAGCCGCCACGGAACCGGCCAGGAAGGCCACCGTGGTTCTGGTTCATGGTGCTTTCGCCGAGTCTGCCAGTTGGAGCGGGGTAATTGCCCGTCTGCAGGCCAAGGGGTATCCGGTGATCGCGGTCGCCAACCCGCTGCACAGTGTGAAAGGCGATTCGGACTATGTGGCCGATATCGTCGAGCATACGCAAGGTCCGGTGATTCTCGTGGGGCATTCCTACGGCGGCGCGGTGATTTCCAACGCCGTCCATGGGCAATCCAACGTCAAGGCACTGGTCTACGTCGCTGCCTTTGCCCCGGAAAAAGGCGAGACCGCCATCGAACTCTCCGGTCGTTTCCCGGGCGGTAGCCTTGGTCCGACCCTGGCACCGCCTGTGAAACTGAAAGATGGCAGCGTCGACCTGTACATCCAGCAGGACAAGTTCCCGGCGCAGTTCGCTGCCGATGTTCCGGCCAAGGAAGCCGCGCTGATGGCTGCAACTCAACGGCCGATCGCCGAGGCCGCGCTCAAGGAAGCTTCCGGCGAGCCGGCCTGGAAGACCCTGCCGTCCTGGTTCATCTACGGTTCGGCGGACAAGAACATTCCCGAGGCGGCGCTGAAGTTCATGGCCGACCGCGCCGGCTCGCGCGAGACCGTGGACATCAAGGGCGCGTCGCATGTGGTGATGGTGTCCCATCCGGACAAGGTGGCGGCCCTCATCGAAGATGCGGCCAAGGCGACTGCCCAGTAAGGTGCTTGAGGGTATGGGTGAAGCCTCAGGGCTTTGCCCATTTCTCCAGGACAAATTCGACGAAGCTGCGCAGCTTGGGCAACCGATAGCGGTCCTGGGCGTAAAGCAGGTTCATCGGCCGTGAAGGCAGTTTGTAGTCGCCCAGCAAGGGCACCAGTCGTCCCTCGCGCAGATCGTCGCGCAACAGGGCATCGGGCAACATCACGATGCCCATGCCGGCGAGCGCCGCCTGGTACAGCGCCGATGAACTGTTGATGGTCATCGGGCCGCTGACCGGCACCCGAATCTCTCCCTCCGGGCCGCTCAGGCTCCATTGTTTTTCCACCGTCCGCCAGTCATCGCCCGCCGGATAGGCAAAAGCCAGGCAGTCGTGGTGTTCAAGGTCCTGGGGAATCAGCGGGGTGCCCCGGCGCTTGAGGTATGCAGGCGAGGCGCAGACGGTCAGGGCGTAGTTCTCCAGCGGCCGCGCGATCAGCGCCGATGGCTCGGGAGTGCCCAGGCGGATTGCCACATCGAAGCCGCTGTCGATCAAGTCCTCGCGCTGGTTGCTGAGCATCACGTCGAGCCGGATTCGTGGATAGCGCAGGACGAACTCGCTCAGTGCCGGCGTCAGGCGCTCGGAGCCGAAGGTCAGCGGAGCGGTGATCCGCAGGGTACCGCTCGGTTCGCCCTGGACCTGCTCGGCCAGGCGTTCGGAGTCGGCCACCAGGCCCAGCACTTCAAGACAGCGCTGGTAGTAGGTCGTGCCGAATTCGGTCAGGCGCTGACGGCGGGTCGTGCGATTGAGCAGGCTGACGCCGAGGCGCTGCTCCAACGAGCGCAGATGGTTGCCGACCATGGTGGTGGAAATTCCGCAGTCCAGGGCGGCAGCGGTCATGCTGCCGCTTTCCACCACCTTCACGTATACCTGCATGGCCTGGAACAGGTCCATTATCAATCTCTACTTTAAAATGAATGAAGTTCAAGGGAGTTTATCCAGCTCAGGTGGCTAACGATACTGCTCGCACGACCTCACTGCCTGGAGCCTGCTGTCATGACCGCCGCCTGCCTGATGACCACCTATCAACCGCTCGACCTGGGGTTTGTCAAAGGCCTGGGCACCCGCCTGTGGGATCAGGACGGCCGCGAGTATCTGGATGCCGTGGCCGGGGTGGCGGTGACCAATGTCGGTCACTCCCATCCGCGCCTGGTCGAGGCGATCAGCGAGCAGGCTGGCCTGCTGTTGCACACCTCGAACCTCTACACCATCGACTGGCAACAGCGGTTGGCGCAGCGGTTGTCCGGCTTGTCCGGGATGGACCGGGTGTTCTTCAACAATTCGGGGGCCGAGGCCAATGAAACGGCGCTGAAGCTGGCGCGTCTGCATGCCTGGCACAAGGGTATCGAGCAGCCGTTGGTGGTGGTAATGGAAAACGCTTTCCACGGTCGTACCCTGGGCACTCTGTCGGCCAGTGACGGTCCGGCGGTGCGTCTGGGCTACAACGCGTTGCCGGGGGACTTCCTCAGGGTCCCGTTCGGCGACCTGCCACTGCTGCACAGTCTGGCGCGCAGCCATGGCGAGCGGATTTGCGCGGTGCTGATGGAGCCGATCCAGGGCGAGGGAGGGGTGCAACCGCCACCGCCGGGTTATCTGAAAGCCGTGCGCGACCTGTGCAAGCGGCGCGCCTGGTTGCTGATGCTCGATGAGATCCAGACCGGGGTGGGGCGTACGGGGCAATGGTTTGCTTTCCAGCACGAAGGCATCGTCCCGGACGTGATGACCCTGGCCAAGGGCCTGGGCAACGGCATTCCGATTGGCGCCTGCCTCGCGCGGGGCAAGGCAGCGCAACTGTTCACGCCGGGTAGCCATGGCAGCACGTTCGGCGGTAATCCGCTGGCCTGCCGGGTGGGCTGTACCGTGCTCGATATCATTGAGGAACAGGCACTGGTCGCCAATGCCCGGCACCAGGGCGAACGCCTGCTCGCGCGTTTGCAGGATGAACTGGGCTCGCATCCGCAGGTGATGGCGATCCGTGGTCGGGGCCTGATGATCGGTATCGAACTCAGGCAGCCGGTCCGCGACCTGGCGCTGATCGCTGCCCGCGAACAGGGTGTGCTGA
>Ga0105243_10004037_pt1 | contig 11686 bp, 5 predicted proteins | sample KBSM34metaG_FD_81525 | JGI IMG/M metagenome (GOLD analysis project Ga0105243, IMG submission 81525) | Miscanthus rhizosphere microbial communities from Kellogg Biological Station, Michigan, USA - KBS M3-4 metaG | ecosystem: Host-associated > Plants > Roots > Rhizosphere > Soil | place: Michigan...
CACCGGGTGTCCTCGACGAGGTCGCGCGCCGAGTCCTGCTCTCGGGCGGACGGGTGCTCGCCGTGCGCAGCGCCGATATCCCGGACTCCGCGGCGGCGGCGGCAATCCTGCGCTACGCGATGTAAGAGGTCCGGCCGCTGTGCACACAGCGGCGCGGCGAAATCAGAACATACCCGCCAATTTCATGGTGTCCGTCCGCAATTCGGCAATTATTGCGCGCACCCGATATCCGGCGCGGAATACACCGTCGAACTCTGGGAAATCCATTCCGAGAATCATCGGGAACATGACGATTTCGCAGAGCACCAGTTACAGAAAGGACGCCCCCTAATTTCGCTGGTGGCACGGCCGAGCGGTGTTCGCAGATGAGGGAGAGTCCGGCTCCCACAATGCGTCCGGCCGAATTCAATTCCAGGCTATAGTCGCGATCGGCGAATTTCTTGATCATTCCGGGTCCGCGAGACCCCCTCACCGACGAGGCCGATCCGCGAACGGTTCACCGCCGCCGCGACGGGCGGCGGCGGGCAGCCCGGTCCTACCTACCGGACCAGGCCGCCCACAGCTGCGCGTACCGTCCGCCCGCCGCGACCAGCTCGTCGTGAGTCCCCTCCTCGATGACCTCGCCGTGCTCGAGTACCAGCACCCGATCCGCGGTGGCCGCCTGCGTGAGCCGGTGGGCCACCACCAGCGTGGTGCGCCCCCTGGTCGCCGCCTCCGCCGCCACCTCGAGGTCGCGCGCACCCGCACTGCCTGCCTCGGCGGTGGCCTCGTCGAGCACCGCCACGGCGGGATCGGCCAACACCAGGCGGGCCAGGGCCAGCTGCTGCGCCTGGGCCGCGGTCAGGGTGTGTCCGCCCTCGCCGACCTCGGTGTCGAGCCCGTCCTCGAGGACATCCGCCCAACCGAGCGCGCCGACGGTGTCCAGCGCCGCGCGCGCCTGCTCCACGGTCGCGTCCGGCCGGGCGAGGCGCAGGTCCTCGATCAGCGGGCCGGCGAAGACGTGCACCTCCTGGCTCACGATCACCACCTGCTCGCGAAGACTGTCGCCGAGCTCCGCCAGCGGGACCCCGCCGATGGACACCTCTCCCGCGGTGGGCGTGACCGAGCCCGACGCAATCGCCGCGACGGTCGTCTTCCCGGCACCGGTCGAGCCGACCAGCGCCACCCGCGTCCCCGGCTCGATGCGCAGGTCGATGCCGCGCACCACCTCCCGGGATCCGTCGTAGCTGTGCCGGACCCCGGTCAGGCGCAGCTCTGCCGACGCGGGCGCCGCCCCCGACGGGGACGCGTTCTCCGCCGGAATGTTCACCACGCCGACCAGACGCGCCAGGCTGGCGCCCGCCGACTGGATCTCGCCGAAGGTGTACATCAGCATGCCGATCGGGTTGAACAGCCGGTGGAACAGAAGGGCGGCGGCGGTGGTCTCGCCGACGGTCACCAGGTCGCCCTTCACCAGCGCGAAGCCGACCACCAGGATCACCGAGAGCCCGACGAACTCGGCGCGGTTGCCGCGGCCCGCGAACCGGGTGAAGAGGGTGAACACCCCGGTCGCGATGTCCCTGGCCTTTCCGGAGGCCCGGTCGATCTCCGCCAGGTGCACGTCCTCGAGCCCGTACGCGCGGACCGTGCGCGCGCCCTGCATGCTGCTGATCAGCACCTGGGACCGCTCCCCCATCGCGACCCGTTCGGCGGCGAACATCGGGCCCGACCGCGGCAGGTACCAGCGCAGCGCGAGCGCGTACATAGGCAGCGCCACCGCGCCTGCCAGCCCGAGCCGCCAGTCGATGCCGAGCATCGCGATCATGCTCAGCACCACCAGCAACACCGCGGAGACCAGGTTCGGTACCACGTCGGAGACGGCCTTGCCGATCACCGAGATGTCGTCGCCGACGCGGGAGAGCAAGTCCCCCTTGCCCACCCGCTCGACCGTCGCGATCGGCAGGGTCAGCGCCCGCTCGACCGTCCGCTCCCGAAGCCGCGCGAGCATGCCCTCGCCGAGACGGCTGATCAGCACCGAGCCCCAGCCGGCGAACAGCCCGCCGAGCAGTGCGGCGACGGCGATGACCGCGACCACCCCGACGATGATCTCGGTCGGCGCCTTGGACTGCACCCGGTCGACCAGGATCCCGAACACGTAGATCGGCACCAGGGAGACGGCCGCACCGACCGTCCCGACGGCGAGCGTGAGCCCGGTCAGGCGGCGGACGCGCGCAAACTCGGCTCGCAGCCAGGCCCAGCTCTCCCCCGCCGTCGCGATCGGGAGCAGGGGCCGGTGCTCTGCGGTGACTCTCATCGCAGCACCACCTTTCGGTAGTTCTCGTCGGCCGTGGCGAGGTCGGAGTGGGTGCCCTCGCGGACCACGCGGCCCTCGTCGAGCACCAGCACCCGGTCCGCCACCGCCAGCAGCGCGGGGCTGCTGGTGATCAGCACGGTGGTGTGCACCCGCTCGGGAGCCTCGTGCCCGTTCACGCCATGTCTGAGCCGCGAAATGCCCTCCGCGATGGCCTGTTCGGTCACCGCGTCGACGGCGGTGGTCGGATCGTGCAGCACCAGCACCGGTGCCTGCGACAGCAGCGCCCTGGCCAGCGCCACCCGCTGCCGCTGACCGCCGGACAGGCTCGCGCCCCGGTCCGTGACCGGCAGGTCCAGCCCATCGGGGTGCGCGTCGACGACGTCCACCGCCGCCGAGGCCGTCAGCGCCCGGCGCACCTCGGTGTGGTCGGCGTCCGGGCTGCCCGCCACCACGTTGGAGCCGACGGTCCCCGCGAACAGGTCCGAGTTGTGCGGCTCGACGAGGACGGCGCCGCGAGCCTGGGCCAGATCGATGTCAGCCAGGTGCACCCCGCCGACGGTCACGGTGCCACCGTGATCGTCGGGCGCGACGTGCCCGGACAGCAGGTGTACCAGCGCCTCCGCATCCTGCGGGCGATGCGCCAGCACCCCCACCAACTCGCCGGGGTGCGCGCGGAGGTCGAGTCCGCGCAGCGACCGGTAGCTGACATCGGCCAGCTCCAGCGTCACCCGCGGCGGCAACGATTGCGACCCGGCCGGGACCATCGGGTCCGCATCGAGCACCAGCGCGAGCCGGTCGGCGGAGGCCCTTGCGGTGGCGAGGAAGCCCGGCATCCGCGCGAGGGTGCCGAGCGGTTCGATGATGAACTGGGACAGCCCGACCACGGTGATCAGCTCGCCGATCGTGATCCGGCCCTGCAGCGCGAACCAGCCGGCCACGCCCGCGACGCCAACGGCCAGCAGCGCGCTGACCGTCACCGAGGTGCCCACGAAGATCCCGGTGGCCTTGGCCGCGTGCAGCGTCGAACGCAGCGCCTCGCCGCTGGCACCGCGGTAGCGCGCCGCCGCGGCCCGCTCCGCGCCGAGCCCGCGCAGCGGACGCAGCCCGCTCACCAGGTCGGTGGCCGACCCCGACGCCCGGGCGGTCGCCGCCTGCGCGGCGGTGGCGCGGCGGGTGATCAGCGGCGCCGCGAGCTGCATCAGGCCCAGGATCACCGGCGTGCCGATCAGGACGGCGAGGCCCAGCGGGACGTCGATCACGAGCAGGGTCACCGCGGAGGCCACCGCGGCGACGAGCGCCGCGACGATGCGCGGGATCACGTCGAGGATCCAGGCCTCCCGATCCGCGTCGGAGGTCGAGACGGTGAGCAGTTCACCCGAGCGCAGGTCCGTCCGCACACCCCTGGGGTGCAGGATCCGGCCCGCCACCTCCACCCGGAGCAGGTGCGCCTCGTTCTGCATCGCGAACACGATGAATCGGGCGCCCATCCGCCAGGCCGCCGTGAGCACCAGGAACAGCGCCGCCAGCCCGAGCACGGAGATGACGAGCGCGTCGGTGTCACCGGTGGAGATCGCGCGGCCGACGATGATGCCGATGGCGACCGGCACCATCGTCTCGGCGATCTGGTGCACCGCGAGCAGCGCCGTACCGATCGTCAGACGTCCCCGGTTCCTGGCGACGGTCCGCCGGAGAATCCCGGCACCGCCGCCGCGCCCATTGGCGGCACCGCCGCCGCGCCCATTGGCGGCACCGCCGCCGCGCGCAGATGTGCGCCCCATCAAGCCTCCCGATAGTGTGCGGCGACCAGATGCCGCTGAAGTTAGTACACCCTAACTGACGTTGGAAGTAGCGCCGGACCGCCCGGTTCTCATAGAGTCGCGGACACGTACGAACCTGCCGCAGCAGGCGTACTCCGCCCGAGAGGAACAATCGACATGGCCGCGAAGACGACCACCGAGAACGACATCGCCGACGAGGAGCTCGAGCCGGTAGCGGACGAGACCGCCCGCCAGGCACAGCGAGTTGTCGCGGCATATGCGACAGATGCCGACGAATGCCGGATGTTGCTGTCTATGCTCGGCATCGGCCCCTCGGCCAAGATCGACTAGTCAGCCGGCGCCGGCCGCGGTCGCGGCGGCATCCGAACAAAGGAAGATTGTGGGCTCCGCCTCGGAATTTGTTGTCGTTGCCAACCGGTTGCCCGTCGATCTCGAGACCCTGCCCGACGGCAGCACCAGGTGGAAGCGCAGTCCGGGTGGCCTCGTCACCGCGCTCGAACCGATCCTGCGCGGCAAGAAGGGCGCCTGGGTCGGCTGGCCGGGGGTGCCGGACACCGATCTGGGCCCCATCGTCGAGGACGGCATCGAGCTGTACCCCGTGCGCCTGAGCGCACAGGAGGTCGCCGACTACTACGAGGGCTTCTCCAACGCCACTCTGTGGCCGCTGTACCACGACGTGATCGTCAAGCCGGTCTACGACCGTTCCTGGTGGAACGCGTACGTCGAGGTCAACCGCCGGTTCGCCGAGGCCACCTCGGCGGCCGCCGCGCACGGCGCGACGGTGTGGATCCAGGACTACCAGCTCCAGCTGGTGCCGAAGATGCTGCGGATGCTGCGCCCGGACCTGACCATCGGGTTCTTCCTGCACATCCCGTTCCCGCCGGTCGAGCTGTTCATGCAGATGCCGTGGCGTCGGGAGATCGTCGAGGGCCTGCTGGGCGCCGACCTGATCGGCTTCCACCTGCCCGGCGGCGCACAGAACTTCCTGTACCTGGCGAGGCGACTGGCGGGCCAGCCGACGTCGCGGGGCAATGTCGGGGTCCGCTCCAAGCTCGGCGTCGTCCAGGTGGGCTTCCGCAACGTGCGGGTCGGCGCGTTCCCGATCTCCATCGACTCGGGTCAGCTCGACGAGCTCTCCCGCAAGAAGTCGATAAGGGACCGCGCCAAGCAGATCCGCAAGGAACTCGGCAACCCGGACAAGGTCATGCTCGGCGTTGACCGGCTGGACTACACCAAGGGAATCGACGTCCGCCTCAACGCCATTCGTGAGCTGCTCGAGGAGGGCCGGATGGACCCGGCCCAGAACATCATGGTCCAGCTGGCGACGCCCAGCCGGGAACGGGTCGAGAGCTACATCCAGATGCGCGGCGACATCGAACAGCAGGTCGGCCGGATCAACGGCGAGTTCGGTCAGGTCGGCAGGCCGGTCGTCCACTACCTGCACCGGCCGATCCCCCGCGAGGAGCTGATCGCCTTCTTCGTAGCCGCCGACGTCATGCTGGTGACCCCACTCCGGGACGGCATGAACCTCGTGGCCAAGGAGTACGTCGCCTGCCGCAGCGACCTCGGCGGCGCCCTGCTGCTGAGCGAGTTCACCGGCGCCGCAGCCGAATTGCGTCAGGCGTACCAGGCCAACCCGCACGACCTGGACGGCGTCAAGGACGAGATGGTCGCGGCGCTCACCCAGGACCGCGAGGCGGGCCGCCGCCGGATGCGCGCGATGCGTCGTCAGGTGCTCGCGCACGACGTGGACCGCTGGGCCAAGTCGTTCCTCAACGCGCTGGCGCGGGATTCGGTCGCGGGCGGCGCGCTGCTCGGCGACGAACTCAAGGCCTGATACCGCAGAAGGGCGCCTCCCCCGGGGTAGGCGCCCTTCTGCGTGGTCCGTTATACCTGGTAAAGGTCGGCTGGAGTGGGTTCAAGCCAACAGAACATAGTGGAGAGTTACTCGACAGACCATCGGACGAGGTTAACCGTCGTTTGCGCTCAACTGCCTCAACCATTGGTCAACCACCTGTGCGGTCGTATGCGCCTCAGTGCTGCACAGTGCGACATGTTCCGCGTCCACGGTCTGGACAGTCTGTTCGGTTGACCAGCTTTCGATGGGCCACTCGTTGAGGTTGTGCGTTGGTGACGGTTTCGTGCATTTGATGACGAGCGCCTTGCATTCGACAGGCTGATACTCGATTTGCAACAACAGCTCGAGCCAGCATGCTAGAGCGGTCAACCGTTCGGTGGTGAAGCCGGCAAGGTCGGGGATCAATGCTTCCGTATCGACCACGGCGTCCCTCGCGGTTCCCATTTGGCGCTCGTTTGCCTCTCGAGCGATAAAGGAATCGAAGATGATCAATCCCTGCAACCGGGAATTGCTTTGTTCCAGCAATCGAGCTGCAGCGGCGTGGGCGAGGTTTCCTCCTCCCGACATGCCGGCCAGGACAAATTCGTCGTTCCCAACGGTGTCGAGGACGGCCTTGGTGATACTTTCGATGGCGGCGTCGAGCGACGCCGGCAAGGGCTCATCCGGCTCATATCCCGAGAGCGGGATGACCGAGAGACGGCGATGACCGCCCAAATGAGCGGCGAGCAGAATGTACTGAATATATCCGCCGAGAAATGCCGGGGTGCAGATCAATACAACGTGAGGCATGGTATCTCCGCCACTATTGTGGGGCGTGCCACCGCTGAGCCCGATGCCCCTCGGTATTCCTGCCGTATAGTGGTCGAACGCCGGGCGGAGTTTCGCAGCCGCAAGAAGGAATTCCAGGCCGTCGCCGAACTTATCGTCTGCGACCGCCTGTCTGAACATGCGAACAATAGATGGTTCAGCGGATTTGGAGCTCGCTGCGGGAGACTGTTCGACAGACTCGGCGACCACGGTAGCTCGGTCGGGGGCAAGTCCGATCCCGTTGCGCCGAGGCACAAACAGGATGTCTCCGCGTATGGCGAGTTGAGGTTCGGCGCTGGCGACTGCGGTGACGGTCATGTTCCGTACGGCCATGAGTCCGAATAGGTCCCCGAGGCCTTTGTCGGAGGAGTCGGTGTCGACGAGAATGATCCGCCCCGGGTTCTCGGCCTGAGCCGTCTTCACAAGCTCCCATATCGCCGATCCTGCCGGGTGCACGACTTCGTCAGTCGATACCGAAACCGCGCCGCGCGTGAGTACCAGGAAAGGGCTGGAATCGAAGCGTCGTTGTCCGGACCAGGACTGCAAAGCGGCTGACACCTTCTGTGTCATGGTGTGCGCATCCGTTGGGAGCGTACCGGATTCGTCTCTGCGGCAGTCCAGAACTATGACCTGGGCTGTGTCAGTGTCAGGCCCGTTCAGTGCTTCTTCCCAGTCGCAGGGTGCGACCTCGGGCAATGATGTGGGGGTGGGAATTGTCGACCACTCGATGGTGCGATTCTTGTTCATGGATTCGTCCGATGCCTCGACGAGCTGGCCTTGCTCTGTGGTCATTGCTCAAAGCTCCTGTGCAGTCTCTGATTTCGGCGGAATCGACGTATGTTCACAATCGACAATGGCTACTTCTTTCTGGATGGCGGCTGCGGCACCCCGAGGCGTAGAACCTGTTCTTGCGGCTGACGTGAATGGCCTTGCCGGTGCCCCGCTGGCGGTCTGCAATGAACTGACTCGGGGAGCGCTCTGCGCTGCACCACGGCGTCGCCGGCCTGCCATGTCGCCAGCATGCCATGAGGAACTGGCGTCGTCCATCGCTTGACTAGAACGTGTTCTTGCGTGATGCTGACACGCACTTTGCGAGTTAGCTCATGGGGGTGGGGCGGATGGACCGGGCGACGGCAATGCCGAGCGATGGCAATCGACTTTCCGCAGACGTCGGTGGCGCCTGGCGGTGTGCGCAAGTGACGGCACGGCCGGCAGACCAATGGCTCACGCAGCCGAGCGCAGGCTGAAGTCAGCTGACGTGACCCTCGCGACAGATACTGTTGAACTCGAACCGATCTCGCGGATCTTCAGCTACACCAGATGACACTTCGGCGACTATGATCGCCGATCTCGAGCAGATTCATTGCCTAGTCGAATTCGGCGCGATCGGCATATCTCCAGTCGACGGCAGAGGATGCGTTCGCCGCTTTGTTGAACGACGAGTTCGGTATGCCTGAGTCTTTGCCTGGATTGGGTTCTTGTTCTTTGGAATAGAGGTTCCGAAAATGGTCGATCAGCAGAAGCTGCAACATCTCCTACGACGGGTCACAGCCGAGCTTCAGGAAAGCAGGGCCAAGCTGCGGGAGCTGACGCAGTCGGCCTCGGAGCCGGTAGCGATCGTTGGTATGGGGTGTCGTTTTCCGGGAGGCGTGGGGTCGCCGGATGATCTGTGGCGCCTGGTTGTCGAGGGTCGTGATGCAGTGTCGGCGTGGCCGTCTGATCGTGGGTGGGATCAGTCGGGTTTGTTATCTCCGGAGCCCGGTGTTGCGGGTAAGTCCTACACGAACAAGGGCGGATTCCTGTACGACGCGGCCGAGTTCGACGCCGGGTTCTTCGGGATCAGTCCGCGCGAGGCGATTGCGATGGATCCTCAGCAGCGGTTGCTGCTGGAGACGGCATGGGAGGCGTTGGAGCGGGCGGGCATCAAGCCGGATTCGTTGCGTGGCAGTGATACTGGCGTGTTCGTTGGTGTCCTCGGACAGACCTATGGCGGGATACCCGGAGTCGGGGCTGATCATGGCGTGGAGGGGTATCGATTGACCGGCTCTTCGCCCAGCGTGGTGTCGGGTCGGGTGTCGTATGTGCTGGGGTTGGAAGGCCCTGCGGTGTCGGTGGATACGGCGTGTTCGTCTGGTCTGGTGGCGTTGCATCAGGCGGTGGCGGCGTTGCGTTCGGGCGAGTGTTCGCTGGCGTTGGCGGGTGGGGTGACGGTGATGACAACCCCGGGAACGTTTGTGGAGTTTTCCCGGCAGCGGGGGTTGGCGCCGGATGGTCGGTGTAAACCGTTCGCCGATGCTGCCGACGGGACCGCGTTCGGTGAGGGCTCGGGTGTGTTGGTGTTGGAGCGGTTGTCGGATGCCCAACGCAACGGGCATCAGGTGTTGGCGGTGGTGCGTGGTTCGGCGGTGAATCAGGATGGTGCGTCGAATGGGTTGACTGCGCCGAACGGTCCTTCGCAGCAGCGGGTGATTCGGCGGGCGTTGGCCAATGCGGGAGTGTCCGCGGCTGAGGTTGATGTGGTGGAGGCTCACGGCACCGGCACCACGTTGGGTGATCCGATCGAGGCGCAGGCGTTGCTGGCCACCTACGGGCAGGACCGGCCGGAGGATCGGCCGTTGTGGCTGGGTTCGGTCAAATCCAATATCGGGCACACCCAGGCGGCTGCCGGTGTGGCCGGGGTGATCAAGATGGTGCAGGCGCTGCGTCATGGAGTGTTGCCCAAGACGTTGCATGTGGATGAGCCGTCCACGCATGTGGATTGGACGTCGGGGCATGCGGGGTTGTTGACCGCGGCGCGGGATTGGCCGGTTGTCGATCGGCCGCGTCGTGCTGCGGTGTCGGCGTTCGGGATCAGCGGTACCAATGCCCATGTCATCCTCGAACAGGCACCGGAATCGGTGACCGATCCCGTGACCGGTGTCGGTGGGGACGGACCGGTGGCGTGGGTGGTGTCGGGTCGGACGCCGGAGGCGTTGGCGGGGCAGGTGCGGAATCTGCGGGATTTCGTGGCCGGTGACCCGTTGATGAACGTGCAGGACGTGGCGCGGTCGTTGGTGTCTCAGCGGTCGCGGTTCGACCACCGTGCGGTGGTGGTAGGTGCGGATCGTGACGAGTTGCTTGCGGGGCTGACTGCGCTGTCGGAACAGACTCCGAGGCCTGGCGTGGTGACCGGCGTGGCTGGAGCGCCACGCAGAACTGTGCTGGTATTCCCTGGTCAGGGTGCTCAATGGCTGGGCATGGGAGTAGAGCTACTGGACTGTTCGCCGGTGTTCGCTCGGAAGATGGCCGAGTGTGATGCTGCGTTTTCGCCGCTGGTGGATTGGTCGTTGTTCGACGTGCTCGCGGGCGCGGAAGGAGCGCCGTCGCTGGAGCGCGTCGACGTGGTTCAGCCGGTGCTGTTCGCGATGATGGTCTCGTTGGCCGAGCTGTGGCGCTCGGTCGGTGTCGTTCCGGACGCGGTAGTGGGTCATTCCCAAGGCGAGATTGCTGCGGCGTGTGTGGCCGGGGCCTTGTCCCTCGAGGATGCCGCTCGGGTAGTGGTCCTGCGGTCGGCCGCCTTGATCGCTTTGACTGAGCGGGGCGGGATGGTGACGGTGTCCTTGCCTGTCGACCAGGTCACCACGCTGCTGGCCGGATACGACGAATTGTCAGTGGCTGCGGTGAACGGCCCGCAGGCAACGGTGGTGTCCGGTGTGGCAGTGCAGCTCGAGGATTTCCTGGAAGCCTGCGCACGCGACAACGTTCACGCACGCCGGATCTCGGTGGACTACGGCTCACATTCGCCGCAGGTCGATGTGCTCCGCGAACCGCTGCTGAAGGTGCTGGCCGAACTTGCGCCCAGATCGTCACAGGTGGCGTTCTGGTCCAGCGTGACCGGTGGTGTACTGGACGGCACCGAGTTGGATGCGGACTACTGGTTCCGGAATCTGCGGGAACCAGTGTGTTTCCAACAAGCGGCTCAGGCCCTGATGGAGGACGGGTACAACGTCTTCGTCGAGGTCAGTCCGCATCCTCTGCTCACGGTCGGTATCGAGCAAATTTGTGATCTTCAGGTGGGTGCCGATCCGGTGACCGTGCTGGGTTCACTGCGACGTGACGAAGGGGGCATGGACGCTTTCCTACTGTCGGCGGCGCAGTTGGAGGTGTCGGGTGTTGGGGTGGATTGGGCGGCACTGTTGGGACCTGCTCATGTGGGCGGGGTGTCTTTGCCGACGTACGCGTTTCAGCGGCGCAGGTATTGGTTGGATGGAGTCTCGAGTGGTGGGGATGCGTCGTCGTTGGGGTTATCGGCGGCTGGTCATCCGTTGTTGGGGGCGGTGGTGGTTTCCCCGGACGGGGACGGTGTCGTACTGACCGGCCGAGTCGGCCTGGCGACTCATCCGTGGCTGGCCGATCGTGCCGTAGGTGGGTTTGTGCTGTTACCGGGGACCGCTTTCATGGAGTTGGTGTTGCGTGCGGCAGCGGAAGTGGGGTGTGCACTGCTGCAGGAGCTGACCCTGATGAAGCCTCTTGTGCTGCCCGACGAGGTCGGGATGCAGTTGCAGGTAGTGGTGGACGGTGCCGACGAGCTCGGCTGCCGGTCGGTGTCGGTGTATTCCCGTGCCGAGGCCGCCGACGGCATGTGGGTTCTGCACGCACAGGGTGTGTTGGGTATCGAAGGTGTGCCGGAACTGGATGCGGGGTTGGCAGTGTGGCCGCCCGATGGTGCGGTCGCCGTGCCTGTGGGTGGTCTGTATGACCGGTTGGCTGTTGCCGGTGACGAGTGTGGACCGGCGTTCCAGGGGTTGCGATCGGCATGGCGGTGTGGCGCTGAACTTTTCGTGGAGGTCGAGCTGCCCGAGTCGATGACCGATGTGTCGCGGTTCGGGGTGCATCCGGCCTTGCTGGAGTCGATGCTGCACGGACGGCTCGTCGATGTCGATCCCGATCCCGATCCCGATCCCGATCCCG
>Ga0105243_10004041_pt1 | contig 11683 bp, 10 predicted proteins | sample KBSM34metaG_FD_81525 | JGI IMG/M metagenome (GOLD analysis project Ga0105243, IMG submission 81525) | Miscanthus rhizosphere microbial communities from Kellogg Biological Station, Michigan, USA - KBS M3-4 metaG | ecosystem: Host-associated > Plants > Roots > Rhizosphere > Soil | place...
CTACGTCGAGGACTTCTGCACCGGCATCCACACCGTCCTCACCAAGGGCAAGGCCGGCGAGGCCTACAACGTCGGCGGCCCCGACGAGTGCGAGAACATCGAGGTCGTCAAGCGGGTGATCGAGCTGACCGGCGGCGACGAGTCGCTGATCGAATACGTCACCGACCGCCCCGGCCACGACCGCCGCTACTCGCTCTCCTCCGAGAAGCTGAAGACGGAGCTGGGCTGGGAGGCGCAGGTCCACTTCGCCGAGGGCCTCGAGCGGACCGTGCAGTGGTACCGCGACAACGAGGACTGGTGGGGCCCGATCCGCTCGGGCGAGTACCGCGAGTACTACGAAAAGCAGTACGGGAAGAGCCTGCGCTGATGGCTGAGCGGCTGGAGACGAAGCTCGACGGGGTGGTCCTCGTCGAGCCGCAGGTCCACGGCGACGAGCGCGGCTTCATGGTCGAGTCCTTCAGCCGTAACGCCTGGGCAGAGCTCGGCGTCGACGTCGAGTTCGTCCAGCACAACCACTCGCGCTCACGCAAGGGAACGCTGCGTGGGATCCACTTCCAGACCGAGCCGGGCCAGGCGAAGCTGGTCCGCTGCGCCCGTGGCGAGATCCTCGACGTCGCCGTTGACCTCCGTCGCAACTCGCCGACCTATGGGCAGTGGGAGGCCCACCGCCTCGACGACGTCCGCCACCGCCAGCTCTTCGTCCCGGTCGGCTTCGGCCACGGCTTCGCCGTCCTCTCCGAGGAAGCCGACGTCGCCTACCAGGTCTCCAGCTACTACGACCCGGCGACCGAGAAGGGGATCGCCTGGGACGACCCGGGCGTTGGCGTCGACTGGGAGGTCTCCGAGCCGCTCCTCTCCGAGCGCGACAAGACTGCGCCGACGCTGGCCGAGATCGGCGACGAGCTGCCGTTCTAGAGATGCCGCGACCCTCAGCAGGCCGGCTCCGCGAAATCGCCTTCGACACCCTGCGCCGGGCGGCGGCGCGGCGCGGCTACGCGCTCGTTCGCGGTGACGAAGTGCTGGCGAAGCCCGGGCCCGGCGAGTACGACCTGGTGCGTCGCTCCTACGACAGCCCGATCCCGCACCTCGATGAGCTGCCCGCCGACATCTGCGACCGCCGCAGCGATCTCGCCGGCGGCATTGAGCTGAACGTCGGGAGGGCGATCGACGCGATCGAGTCGGAGCTGGCGCCGTACGTCGCCGAGCTTGACTTCCCGCTGGAGGGGCCGGCGGCGCCGGGCCAGTTCTTCCTTCGCAACCAGAACTACCAGTCCGTCGACGCCGAGCTGCTCTACGCGATGGTGCGGCAGCGGAGGCCGCGGCGGGTCCTCGAGCTCGGCTCCGGGTACACGACCCTGCTGATCGGGATGGCTGCCCGCCGCAACGCCGAAGAAGGGGTCGAGACCGAGCACGTCGCCTTCGACCCCTACCCACGCCCGCAGGTGGTGGGGGAGGAGCCTCCCCCGCCGACGCGGCTGGAGCCGGTCTCGGCCATGGACGTTCCGGCGGCGGAGTTCGAAGCGCTCGGGAGTGGCGACTTCCTCTTCGTCGACACCACCCATACCGTCAAGCTCGGCAGCGACGTCAACCGCATCGTCCTCGACCTCCTGCCGACGCTGGCCCCGGGCGTCGTCGTCCACTTCCACGACGTCTTCCTGCCCTGGGAGTACCCGCGGGTCTGGATCGAGGAGCGGCAGTACTACTGGGGCGAGCAGTACCTGCTGCAGGCGTTCCTCGCCTTCAACGACGAGTTCGAGGTATTGCTCCCCGCCCACGCGGTGGCGCGCGAGCACCCCGGCCGCCTCACCGCGGCGATCCCCTCCTTCGACCCGCCCCCGGGGCGCCTGGTCGGCCCGGCCGCCTTCTGGATCGCCCGCAGGTAGCGAACCGTTCCGCCTAGGCGTCCGCGTAGAAGGTCTGCATTCCGCCCTCGACTTCGCCCTCGATGTAGTCGAGCCAGGGCGGGGCGGCGGCGGTCTTGCGGGCGAGGACGACGGTGGTGTGCCCGGCGCTCGTCCATAGCGACGAGAAGGGGCGGCTCCAGGCGGCCGGCAGGGGGTAGAAGCCGGCGGTGAGGGCCCGCTCCACCTCGTAGGCGCCGCCGAGGGCGACGAGGTCGCGGAACTCGCCGAAGGCGTAGCCGCGGACGTGCGGGCCGAGGACGCGGATCGAAGTCGGCTGCCGCCCGAGCGCGAGCAGGACGCGGTTGTGAAGGCTGGCCAGGTTCGGGACCGAGAGGACCGCGTGGCCGCCTGGGCGCAGCACCCGGTGCATCTCGGTCATCGGCAGCCAGACGTTCTTCAGGTGCTCGAGCACCTGATTGCAGACAACGACGTCGACGCTGCTGTCCTCCCAGGGGAAGCGACCGGTTTCGAGGTCGACGCGGGCGACCTCGAGGCCCTTCGCTTCGGCTTCGGCGGCCGGGCCGTCGTAGACCTCGACCCCGAGCATCCGCTTGGCGCCGAGGGCGGCACCGCAGCGCTCGCTCAGCTCGCCGTTCCAGCAGCCGACGTCGAGCAGGGTCGAGTCGCGGTGCTCGCCGGCGATGCCGCGCAGCATCCGCTCGATCGTGTCCCCGACCTCGACCAGGACCTGGGTGCAGAGGTCGCTCACCGCGCCATCGTTTCAGTCAGGAGCTCCCGCATCGCTGCGACGAAGCGGGGCCGCGAGAACTCGGCGGCGTGGTCGGCAAGAGCCTGCCGGTCCCACTCGGTTGCGGCGACGCGCTCTACCGCCCCGCGCAGGGAATCGACGCTCGGCTCCTCCAGCAGGACGCCGTCGACCCCGTCGCGAACGATGTCGCGGGCGCCGCCGGCGTTCTGGGCGATTACCGGCGCTCCGGCGGCGAGCGCCTCGACCATCGTGATCCCGAAGTCCTCCTCGCCGACGTGGATGAAGCCGGCGGCCTGCCGGTAGAGCCCCTCGAGCTCCTCGCGGGAGATCCAGCCGCGCAGCTCGACGTTCTCCGGCAGCCGCGCCCGCAGCTCCTCTTCCTGCGGCCCGATCCCAACCATCGTCAGGCGCTGCGGGAGTCCGCGGAACGCCTCGGCAACGAGCAGCGGCTGCTTGTAGGGGACGAGCCGGCCGACCCAGAGGAAGCTGCCGCGCCCCTGTGCGGGGTCGGCGCGCAGCGCCTTGACCTCGACCGGCGGATGGATGACGGCGCCGTCGCGGTCGTAGAAGCGGCGGATGCGGTCGCGTACCGCGGTCGAGTTGCCGATCAGCCGGTCGGGTCGCTGGGCGGCTGCCCTGTCCTGCTTGCGCAGCCATCCCGAGAGCGCTCCCAGGACCCGGCCGCGAGCGCCTCCGAGCCGCCCCCGCTCGGTATCGGTGAGCCAGGCGTAGCGCATCGGCGTGTGGCAGTAACAGACGCAGGGCGTGCCGGGCGGCGGCGAGGCGTTGATCGCGCACGAGTGCGAGGAGACGACGACAAGGTCGTACTCGCTGAGGTCGAGCGAGCGGAAATAGCGCGGCATGTAAGGCAGCAGGTACCGCCACCGCCCCGGGTCATGCCCGACCTGCCGCAGCCCCGGCAGCCGCGACGGCCGCGACTCGCGCACGATCCGCGCCGCCAACCGCGGCGGCAGCAGCTCCCGTTCAGCGTGGAAGGTGAAGACGTCGACCCGACTCGCCTCGGCCAGCACGTCGTCAGCGATCGCCTCGACCACCCGCTCGGAGCCGTGGTACCCCTGAAACCAGTCATGGACGATCGCGACCGGCCGACCGGCCCAAGGAGCGGCGCTGCTCATGCGCGCCAGCGTAGATGAGCCAGGCCAGTTCCGCCGGGGAGCCGGTTATCCAGCCGCATCAAATTGATGCGTTATGCTCGATCAGTGGCGACTCGACCCAAAAAAGGCACCCCCAAACAGCTGAAAGCCGGCAAGCGCAACGCAAAGGCGAGCGCTCTCGGGAAATCCCCGAAGCGGTCAGCCAGGAGCAAGAAAGGGGCCAGTCCCGAGCGTCGTACGACGCTGCGCGTCCCCCGCGCTTTGCAGGCCGAGATCGCAGAGGTTGCCCGCGAGCTCAGAATCAGCCCGAACCAGGCGCTTGTGCATCTCGCATCGATCGGTGCCGAGAATGCGCAGCGTGAGCGGGAGGTTCGCCGGGTTGTGGAGCGGCGTCGAGCCGCGGTACTGAGATCGGGAGCCACCGCGGCGGCGTTTCCTTCGCCCGAGGAAATGCGCGGGGCCATCCTCGTCGACCGCGACTGAGCCCGCGGGATGCCGGTCTGGGACACCTCAGTTGCCTCTGGGCTGCGTCCTGACAGCTCACTCTTCGAGTCCGCCTTCGAGGCTGTGTTGGCCGGTAAGCCGATCCGAGTCGCCGCGCCGACTGTTGCGGAGATCTTCTATGGACTGGCGCTGCGCGCTGAAGACGAGCGCTTCGCCGAGGCCCTGGGATGGTTTACGGAGATCCTGAGAGGAGGGTTGTTCGAGGTGCTGCCGGTAACCTCGGACGCGGCGATCGTCGCCGGCCGTTTACGCGCACTTCACCCGGCTGCGCCCACGGGTCGCCGGCGGGCAGATGCCCGATCGAAGCCGGAGCGGCGCGTCGCCTGGATCGCCGACATCCAGATCGCCTCTTGTGCGTGGCTTCAAGGAGAAGGGGTCTGTACTGCGGACGAGGGTCATTTCGAATCCCTAAGGGAGGGACTGTCCCGCCTTTACCCGACCGAGGGTCCGCTAGAAGTCCTACCGCCGCCTAGCTGAGATGCCGCCCGGTTCGCTCGCCGCGACGGTGCTGATCGGCGCCTATGAAAACGAGGCGACGGTTGCGCGGGCTGTCGGCTCGATCCTTGGGCAGACGGTGGAGAACCTGGAGCTGATCGTCGTCGACGATGGATCTCGCGACGCTTCTGCCGACGTGGCGCGCGAGGCGATCGGGGATGACCCGCGGGGACGGGTGATGCGACTGGAGCGGAATCTGGGGATCGCGCGCTCGCTCAACGCCGGGATGGAAGCGGCTGCTGCGCCCGTGATCGCTATTCAGGACGCGGACGATTACTCGGCGCCGAACCGGCTGGAGCGGGAGATTGCGGTGCTTGCCGCGGAGCCCGACGTGGCGGTGGTGGGGTCGCGGATGCGGGAGGTTGACGGCTCCGGCCGGGAGCTGCGGCCGCGGACCAGCTTCGCCGCCGGCGACGTCGGGCCGGTGCTGATGCGGTTTAACCCGATCCCCAACGGCTCGGCGGCGTTCCGCAAAGGGGTGGCGCTGGAGCTGGGCGGCTATGACACTCGCTACCGCTACGCGACCGAGTACGACCTCTGGCTGCGGATCGCCGAGCGGCACCGGCTGGTCGCTCTCGACGAGGAGCTCGCCACGCGGGTGATGGGCGGCGGCAACGTCGCCGCCCGGGCCGAGCGGGCGCAGCTGGCCGAGGGGCTGCGGATTCGGACCCGGGCGCTGCGCCGCCGGCAGACGGTCAAGGGCGCGAGCGGGCTACTCCGCCCGGCGCTCTCCTACGCGCTGCCGGCGCCGCTGAAACGGGCGCTGCGGGAGCGCCGCGGTCAGGCGCCCTGAGGCGCTCCCGGAGAGACCGCCGCCTCGTACTGCTTCCTCGTCCCGTTCAGGAACCGATCCAGGCTGAGCTCGTCGCGGATGCGTTCCCGGGCCGCGTCGCCGAGTCGCTTGCGGGCGTCCGCATCCTTGGCGAGCTCGAAGAGCCGCTCTGACATCGCGTCGGGATCACCCGCCGGGAAGACGGCGCCCGCCGCGCCCACGGTCTCGATGTTGCCGGTGCCATTGGCGACGATCGGTGCCAACCCGTGCGCCATCGCCTCGAGCAGGGCGAAGGACATCCCCTCGCGGTGGGAGGGGAGCAGGAAGAGGTCGGAGGCTGCGAAGAGGTCGTCGAGATCCTCGCGATGGCCGAGTGGTCGCACCCCCGGCCCGGCCTTAGCGGCAACCTCCCCTTCGAGCGGCCCGCCGCCGGCGATCAGCAGGACGAGGTCGGCACCGCGATCCCGCGACTGCTGGACCGCGGCGATCGCGCCCAGCGGGTCCTTCCGCTCCTCGAGCTGCCCGACGAAGAGGGCGACGACCTCTCCCTCGCCGAGCCCCAGCGAGTCGCGTGCTCTCCGGCGTTGCTCTGGCTCGGCCGGCGGCGCCACCGCAACCCCGTTCGCCACCACCACGAGACGGTCGTGGAGCGAAGGGGGCAGGGCGGCGGCGAGGTCGTCGCGCTCGTCCCGGGCTATGCAGATCGTCGCCGTCGAGGCTGCCACCGCAGCCCGCAGGCGCCGTCGCACGAGCCGGCCGACTACCCCGGTCGAGCGCCGCAGCCGGTGCAAGCCGTGGGTCGCGATCAGCAGCGGCCGCCCCCGCAAGCTCGGCGCAACCAACATCGCTGCCATGTCGCCGTGAACGTGGACCAGGTCGGCCTCGGCGGCAAGTCGCCGGACCTCCCGCATCCGCCCGAGCACCGAGGGGATGCCACGGATTCGGGAGCGGGTCACGCTCAGCGCCACCCGCTGGTGGCTGTAGCCCTCCATCCCTTCCAAAAGGTCGATGTAGGTCTCAGCTCCCCCGCCGGGGTGAGGAAGGACATGCAGGACCGTCAGCATCAGCGTCGTCCCCAGAGGACTGCCGCCAGCAGCGAGAGCTCGATTCCCATCGTCTCGTTGCGCCCGGTGACCCGGCGGAGTGAACGCACTGCCAGCCATCCGACGGGCGGCTTCCTCGTGTCGAGACGGGCCACCCGCCGCAGCGCCTTCGCCTTGCCGGGATCGAGCGACCCCGTCCGCGCTTCGATCTCACGCGCCGAAAGCGCGATCCGGTGCGCGTTCATCTCATACGACCGTTTCGCGTAAGCGGAGACTTGGGACAGAGTCGCCCGCGGCCGCCGCCAGCTCACCAGTCGCCCCGGATCGAACTCCCTCATCGCCGCCGCGTGTCCCCGCGCCGCGCCACCGTGCTGGACGTAGTCGTAGAGGGGGCGGTCGACGTAGGCGATCGAGCCGGTCGCCAGCGCCATCGCGGCGATCCACTGGTCGTGGAACGGGTCGCCGACCGGCTCGGGGAACGGCAGCACCAGGTCGAGCAGCTCGCGTCGGAAGAGCGAAGCGGCGCCGGTCACCGTGTTGGCGAGGAGCAGCGAGGCGAGGTCCGTGTAGTTGTTCCGCCGTCCCTGCCAGAAGGTCTCCGAGACGACCCTCTCCTGCTCGTCGACGATCCGCATGTCGCTGTAGGCAAGCTGTGCGTCCCCCAGCGCCCCGGCCAAGACAGAGAGCTTCTCCGGGTACCAGCGATCGTCCTGGTCGGCGAGGGCGACGAGGTCGGCCTCAGGCGGGACCATCCGCAGCGCCCGCTCGAAGTTGGCGTAGAAGCCGAGCCGCTCGCCGCCGACCGAGAGCGTGAACCGCTCGTCGTCCGCGGTCAGCGAGCGCAGGTGCGTCAGCCTCTCCGGCCCCGAGCCGTCATCGCTGATCAAACAGACCCAGCGCTCGTGCGTCTGCTCGCGGATCGAGCCGATCTGCCGCTCGAGCAGCAGCGGGTCGGGATCGAAGGTGGCCATCGCGATCGCCACCAGCGGGGCCTCGGCGGGCATCGGCTCAGTAGGCGCCGTCGCCGCGGACGATCGCCCGCGGGGTGCGCAGCAGGATCGCCAGGTCAGTCAGCAGCGAGAGGTTGTCGAGGTAGTCCCGCTCCATCGCCAGCCGCTCCTCGAAGGTGAGGTCGCTGCGCCCATAGACCTGCATCGGTCCCGTCACTCCCGGCTTCACCGCCAGCCGCCCGCGCTGGCGCTCGTCATATAGGGCGACGATCGCCACCTCCTCCGGCCGCGGCCCGACCAGCGACATGTCGCCGCGGAGAACGTTGAAGAGCTGCGGCAGCTCGTCGAGGCTCATCCGCCGTAGGAAGCGGCCGACCCGGGTGACGCGGGGGTCGTCGCGGATCTTGAAGGCGGGCTGGTCGAGGCTGGCGACGTCGATCAGCTCGGGCAGCCGCTGTTCGGCGTCGACGACCATCGTCCGGAACTTCAGCATCGTGAACGGCTTGCCGCCTTCGCCGGCGCGGCGCTGGCGGAAGAGGACCGGGCGGCCGGTGTCGAGCAGGATCGCCACTGCGATCAGCGCCAGGATCGGCGAGAGCAGAAGCAGCACCGTCGCCGAGATGAGGATGTCCATCGCCCGCTTCATCGCCATCGTCGAGCGCGGCGGGTCGCTGAAGCGGAAGTCGAGGACCGGAAGCTCGGCCAGCCGGTTCAGCTCGACGCCCGGGCCGAGGAGCCCGTAATGCTGGGGCAGGAAGGTGAGCGCGAGCCCGGCCGCCTTGCAGTCCTCGATCAGTCGCTCGGTCGCCGGCTCGCTCATCTCGCCTTCGCTGACCACCACGCGCTCGATCTCGTGCTCGTCGGCGGTGCGGGCGAGGTCGGCGACCGAACCGAGCCGCGGCAGCTCGTTCGCGGTGGGCTCGGGCTCCGAGGAGAGGTAGCCGACCAACGAGAGCCGCGTCTCGGGGTGGATCGCGACGCGGCGGGCGACGACGTCGACGGCGGCGGGGGACCCGATCACGATCCCGGTCCCGACCGGCGTCAGGCGGTGCCAGAGGAAGCGCAGGGTGCCGCGAAGGACGAAGCTGCCGCCGAGGGTGCCGACGCCGATCGCGATCGCGCTCGCCGGTGAGAGCGGCCCGACCGGGCTGATCGCGAGCAGGCCGTCGAGGACGAGGACGCCGACGACGCTCGCCGAGACGAGCGCCGGCAGCTCGTCGAGGGTGCTGTGGCGGATCCGCCTGTGGTCGTTGTCGTAGAGCCCGTTGAGCTTGAGGACGAGGATCCAGGAGGGACTGAAGAGCGTCGCCCAGAAGAGCGTCCCGATTTCGGTGCTGACGCTGCCGGCGGTGACGGCGAAGAGGCAGGCGATCAGCACCAGCCAGTCGGCAAAGGCGAGCAGACGCCGCAGCAGGGCGCCGCGACGACGGGACTCTTGAGCTCCCGGGCCGGGCATAGGCTCGGCCTCGGCCGGCCGCTGTGCCGGCTGCGGCTCGCTCTGCTTGTGTGGGGTCCAGGCCATCATCCGCACCCTTCGAAACCGTCGTCGAGGCAGATTTCTTCGGGGTTCAGCCGCCGCGCTTCCGCCAGGTCGACCCGCGCCGCCGCCTCATCGCCGGCGAGGTTGTTGACGCGGGCGCGCAGGTAATAGAGGAGCCAGTTGTCTTCTTCGCGCTCGATCGCCTCGTCGAGCCGGTCGACCGCGAGCCCATAGTTCCCCTCGCGCTCGGCCAGGAGCCCGAGCTGCTTGTAGGGGGTCGTCGCCCAGGGCTCGATCTTGCGCGCGTTTTCGGCGTGGCTGACGGCGCTGGCGAGGTTGCCCGCTTCGACCGCCGAGTTGCTGGCGTCGATCTCGCGGTCGACCAGCAGCGGCCCGACCAGGGCCAGCATCGCGATCCAGGCGACCGCGAGGCCGGCGACGGAGAGGCCGAAGCGGCGCCTGCTTTCGTGGCCGTTGCCGCTGGCGCGGAGACGGGAGAGCTGCTGGCAGCGGGCGGCGACGAGGACGCCGGCGGCGAGGAAGAAGACCGAGCCGAGGACGGCGATCTGCCAGAACCAGTCGATCGCCGAGCAGATCGCGAAGGCGAGGCAGGTGCCGAGCAGTGCCGCGTAGAGGTCACGGCGCGGGTCCTTGGCGCCGCGCCAGGCGCGGAAGCCGGTCCAGAGGATCGTCCCGATCAGGGCGAGGACGAGCAGCCCGCCGATCACCCCCAGGTCCGAGAAGGCCTGCAGGTAGAGGGAGTGGGCGTCGGTGTTGGGCTCGGCGTTGTGCCGCAGCCGGTACCAGGAGAAGCGGAAAGTGCCGGCCCCGTGGCCGAGCACCGGCTCTTCCTCGAAGGAGTCGACCGCGACCCGCCAGAACTCGTTGCGGCCGCTGCCGGAGAAGTCGGTGATGTGGCTGGCGGAGCTGCTTGGCGGCTGCAGGTCGGGGCTGGTGAAGCGGTCCCAGGCGCGGCCGCCGACGGCGAGGGCGGCGGCGATCGCCAGCAGCGCGGCCACCAGGGCGATGCCTTTCAGCAGCCGTGGATTGCGGGAGACGGCAAGGGCGCGATCGGTGAGCCGGCCCTGGCGGCGCTCGAGGCGGCCGAGCGCCGCGAAGAGCAGCGTCGCCAGCAGCGATCCGGCGGCGAGGAGGGCCAGGACTTTGTGGCCCTGGGCGGCGATGTGGGGGTCGTCGAGATTCTCGGAGAGGCTGTTGTAGCCCTGCACCGCGAGCAGCGCTGGAACCGAGGCGAGGGCGCCGACGGCCAGGGTCGCCAGCAGCCAGAGGCGGTCGTGGGAGAGGACGACGAGGCAGCCGCAGGCGATCGCCGCCGCCAGCAGGCCGCCGCGCGAGTAGGTGAAGTAGAGGGCGAGGAGGATGCCTGGCAGCGAGGCGACCGCGGCCCAGCGCAGAGCCGTGTGCGCGGCGCGCCGGCTCAGCCACAGCGCCAGTCCCATCGCGATCCCGAAAGCGACGCCGTTGCCGTTCCAGTAGCCGAGCGGATAAGTGAGCCTGGCGCCCGCTTCGGCGCCCTGCGAGACGGAAAGCAGGTCCGGCAGCAGGCGCGAAGCAAGGGCCAGCAAAGCAATCGCAATCAGCGCAATTGCCAACCCTTCGCCGAAACGTTCGCGCCTCTGCCCGGTTTGGGTGATCAGGAAGGCGGCTAGGAAGACACCGAGGTAGACCAGGACGCGGTCTGCTTCGGTGACGCTTAGCTCGATCGATCCGGACCAAAAGGACGAAAATGCGGACAGGAGCGCCAGTGCACCGATCAATCCAGTCGCCCAGTAAAAGGGCCGTGCGAGCAGGGCGCGGCCGGCGGCTCCCAGAACCAGCAGGGCCACGACGATCAACCATACGGCCAATCCGGCTACGTGGCGCTCGCCCAGAGCAAAGCCACCGCCGGCAAGCGCCAGGCCGAGGAGCAAAAGCAGCGGACTTATCAACGCCGCTGATTCCTCTAGTCTTGCGCGCCATGTCTCGGACCCCCCATCCCCGCGGCCCGGGCCTGACGCGATCTTCCGTTGTGCTCTCAGTGCTTGCTCTGCTGGCATTTGCTTGCTCTCCGGCCCTCGCCCAGGCTGAAACCGTCTACGAAACCCCGGATACGAATCTGCCCGGGGAATCCGAAAAGTCGCCGTCTAAGCACAAGAACCCCGATACGCCGGAAAGTTCTCCAAAGGCGCACGCTTCGGGGGAACCCGACGACGGGGGCTCAGAAAAGCCGGGCGAATCTTCGGAATCGGAAAACGGTTCATCCACGGGGAATCCAAACACTCCAGGAGGAGGCGGGGGACCCCAGGGTAAAGCCGAGCAGGGCGCCAAGGATGCAGGCCAGGGGGCGGGCGGCAGCGTGCAGGCGGCTGTACCGCTTGAAACGACTTCCGCCGAATCCGACGACGGCTCCTCGCCGCTTGTTCCGATCTTGATCGCAGTGGCCGTCCTGGCGGCGATCTCGGTGGGAACCGTGCTCTACCGCCAGCGTCGCGGCAGTGACGGCGGCTTCTCGCCCAACGCGAGCTGAACCGGAGGAAAAAGCGATGTTTTCTATGACGAAGAAGACGGCTGCGCTTGGCTTGATGCTGGGGCTCGTGTTGGTGACGGCATTTGCCGCCAGCGCTCAGGCGGTGCCGCCGAAGTTCTGGGGCGTGGTGCCGCAATCGACCCTCGGCAGCGAACAGTTCCAGCGCCTCGGCCAGGGCGGGGTC
>Ga0105243_10004046_pt1 | contig 11678 bp, 11 predicted proteins | sample KBSM34metaG_FD_81525 | JGI IMG/M metagenome (GOLD analysis project Ga0105243, IMG submission 81525) | Miscanthus rhizosphere microbial communities from Kellogg Biological Station, Michigan, USA - KBS M3-4 metaG | ecosystem: Host-associated > Plants > Roots > Rhizosphere > Soil | place...
GAGCCCGAGGCGCCGGAGCGCGGGCCCGAGCCGGGGCCGGCGGCGGAGCGCTACCGCGTCGACGGCATGGATTGCGCGGCGTGCGCGCAGACGGTCGAGAAGGTGGTCGCCGCGCTCGATGGCGTCCGCGCCGCGCGGGTGTCGTTCGGCAACGCGACGATGACCGTCGAGGGCGAGGTCGCGCCCGACCGCGTCTCCGCCGCGGTCGCGAGCGCCGGCTATCGCGCGGCGCCGGTGACGCGCCGACGCACGAGCGAGCCGGTCGCGCCGTTCTGGCGGCGCGACGCGCGCACGGTCTCCACCACGGCGTCGGTCGTGCTCCTGGCGGTCGCGGTCGTCGCGACCCTGGCGGGCGCGTCCCGGGCGGTGGCCGAGCCGCTGTACCTGACGTCGATGGCGGTGGGCGGCTGGGCGATCGCCCGCGCCGCGCTGGCGGCGCTGCGCCGCCGCAGCCTCGACATGAACGTGCTGATGACGCTCGCCGCCCTCGGGGCCGTCGGCATCGGCTCCTACGCCGAGGGCGCGTGGGTGCTGGTGCTCTTCGCTCTCGGCACGACGCTCGAGGCCTACGCGTTCGACCGCAGCCGCCATTCGGTGACCGAGCTGATGGAGCTCGCGCCCGAGCAGGCGCGCGTGGTGGCCGAGGACGGCAGCGAGCACCCGGTGCCCGTCGAGGAGGTGGTCGTCGGCTCACGCTTCCTGGTGCGTCCCGGGGAGCGCATCGCGCTCGACGGCGAGGTCGTCGACGGTCGTTCCAGCGTCGACGAGGCGCCCATCACGGGCGAGTCGGTCCCGGTCGACAAGGCGTCCGGCGACCGGGTGTTCGCCGGCACGCTCAACGCGCACGGGGCGCTGACGGTTCGGGTCGTGAAGGCGGCGGAGGACTCGACGCTCGCGCGCATCGCGGCGCTGGTCGAGGAGGCGCAGGGCTCGCGCGCCCCGTCGGAGCGCTTCGTCGACCGCTTCGCCAAGGTCTACACGCCGCTGGTGTTCGCCGCCGCGCTGGCGGTCGCGGTCGTCCCGGTCGCGCTGTTCGGCGGATCATTCGACACCTGGGTCTACCGGGCGCTCGCGCTGCTGATCGTCGCGTGCCCGTGCTCGCTGGTCATCTCCATCCCGGTCGCGGTCGTCTCGGCGGTCGGCCGTGCCGCTCGCGACGGCGTGCTCGTCAAGGGCGGCCAGGCGCTGGAGGACCTGGCGCGCGTCCGGACCGTCGCGATCGACAAGACCGGAACCCTGACCGGCGGCCGGCCCGTGCTCAGCCACGTCGCCGCGCTCGACGGCGGCTCCGAGGAGGAGATGCTCGCGCTGGTGGCGGCGGTCGAGCGGCGGTCCGAGCACCCGCTGGCCCGGGCGCTCGTGCAGGCCGCGCGCGACCGGGGACTGGCCGTCGGCGAGGCGGACGGGTTCGAGGCGCTACCCGGCCGCGGGGTGGTCGCCCGCGTCGACGGGCGCGCGTTGTGGGCGGGCGGGCCGCGGCTCGCGCGCGATCGCCTCGGGGGCGTGCCCGAGGACGCGCTGTGGCTCGAGACGCGCGGGGAGACCCCGATGGTGCTCGGCGAGGGCGACCGCGCGCTGGCGGTCTTCGGCCTCGCCGACCAGCCGCGGCCCGAGGCGGCGGCCGCCGTGCGCGACCTGCGCCGCGCCGGCGTCGAGCGGGTGATCATGCTCACCGGCGACGCCGACCGGGTGGCGGCGGGCGTGAGCGCCCGGGTCGGCGCCGACGAGTACCGGGCGGGGATGCTGCCGGAGGACAAGCTCCGCGCCGTCGAGGCGCTCGACGCCGAGCGCGGCCCGGTGGCGATGGTCGGCGACGGGATCAACGATGCACCGGCGCTGGCGGCGGCGACGGTCGGGGTGGCGATGGGCGCGGCCGGCACCGACGCGGCGCTTCAGTCCGCGGACGTCGCGCTGATGTCCGACGACCTAACGCGGCTGCCGCACGCGCTGCGCGGCGCGCGCCAGGCCGCGCGCGTCATGCGTCAGAACGTGATCGCCTCGCTGGCGGTCAAGGCCGTCTTCGTCGTGCTCGCCCCGCTCGGGCTCGTCACGCTCGTGCTCGCCGTCGCCGCCGACATGGGCATGTCGCTGCTGGTCACGCTCAACGGGCTGCGCCTCCTGCGCGGCCGGCCGCGCTAGGAGCCCATCTGCTGCATGGCCGGCATCGGGCCGGCTCCGGGAATGGTGAGGGCCGGGACGACATCGGGCGCGGCGAGCAGGAGGAGCCCGAGCACGAGCAGGATCCCCGCCGTTCCGTAGGTCGCGACCCGACGCCACGGCAGCGTCTTCTCGACGGCGATGATCGCGGCCACGAACGCCATCCACACGAGGCTCATGATCCCCAGCGCGAACAGCGACGCCATGAGCGCCCAGCAGCAGCCGACGCACCACGCGCCGTGCCGGGCCCCCATCTGCAGCGAGCCGGCTCGGCCGCCGCGCCACGCGCCGAGGAGGAACCCGATCGGGCTGCGGCACTTCGCCAGGCAGATGTCCTTCATCGGCGTGAGCTCGTAGGCGGCTGCCACGAGCAGCGTCGCCCCGGCGACCCAGCGGCCCGCGCCGTCCCACGCCAGAACGTCGCCGGCGACGGCGCCGCCGGCCCGCGCGACCGCGAACGCGGTGACGCCGGCGGCCCCCCAGACGACGAGATAGCCCGCCGTGAACAGGAGCGGGGCGAGGCGGTCCGTCGTCATGCGCGCGTACAGCGCGACCGTCGGCGTCAGCGACGGGAACATCATCGCGGCCATCATCACGACCCAGACGCCGACGAACCAGCCGAGCGCTCCGAGCGCGGTCCACGGCCCGTCGTCCATGCCGCGCATGCGCTCCGCCGTCGACCACCACCCGAGGCCGGCGACGGCGAAGAGGAGCGCGGCCAGGCCCAGGCGCGCGCGTACGGCGGTGAGCGCCGGCGTCGCGCCCGCGGACCGATCGGGCGCCGAGACGATCACGCGGCCCAGGAGAACTCGGACGTCGACAGCCCCGTCTTGCCCTCGTACGCGATGCCGAAGGCGTTGATCTGCGAGCGCTTCGCCTCGGCCATCGTGAGGTCGGAGCCGACGGGGTGGAACATCCCGGCGAACCGGACCGGCTCACCGGTCTCGACGCCGAAGGGCACGATGTCCTCGATCTCGAAGTCGATCGCGTCGCCGACGCGCACGCCGTGGCGCAGGCCGTCGTCGGTCAGATCGATCCGCGCCCGCTCGACGCCGAGCACCTCGCCCACCAGCGGTGCGAGCCCGGCCATCGGACCGCCGAGCTGGCCGCCGAACACCCCGGCGAGCTTGTCCGCCTGCTCGTCGGTCGCGCCCTCGTCGATGTACATCCCGAGCTTCCAGTTCCCCTCGGTCATCACCTTCGGGGTGTCGATGATCACGACGATCTTGAGCCCGGCGACATCGGTGCCGTCGATCTCGCCCTCGCGGACGTGGAAGGCGAGGGTCGCCCGGCAGTAGTCGTAGGTCGCGCCGTGGTCGAACGACAGGTTGCACGGGCACATCAGCTCGCACGAGCACGTCTCCGCGTAGCTGCCCTTCAGGGCCCAAGCCATCCGGCACCGCCTCTCGGTCGACCGCCGCGATTCTCCAGCGGACGTCTCGGCGCGTCAACCGGCGCGGGTCGTGAAAACGTCACGCGCGCGGCGCTCGGCCTCGTGCCACATCGCCACACCGGGCGCGCGGAAGCCCTGTGTGTATCCACTTGTTGGCCCTGAATCGACGGCATATCCTTGTGCGCACATGGAGGCTTCGAAGCGAACCAGCCGCAACGGCGGAACCCGCGACGGCCAGCACGTCGCCCTGGTCCATGACCGCCTGCGCGACCTGATCCTGCGCGGCGAGCTGCCCGCCGGGCAGACGACCTCCCAGGTCACGCTGGCGCGCGACCTCGACGTGGGTCGCACGCCCCTGCGCGAGGCGCTCCGCATGCTCCAGCGCGAGGGCCTCGTCGTCTCCGAGCCGAACCGGCGGGTCCGGATCGCCGCGCTGTCGAGCACGGACGCCGAGGAGCTGTACGTCATGCGGATCGCCCTGGAGGCCGTCGCGGTCCGGATCACCGTCCCGACCCTCGCGTCGACCGACTTCGCCGAGCTCGAGGGGTTCATGGCCCAGATGGACCACTACATGCGCTCGGACGACCGCCAGGGCCTGCGCGTTCCCCACCGGGCGTTCCACGACCGTCTGGTGCGCGGCGCGGGCGAGCGTGTGACGCTCACGATCGGCCAGCTCTTCGACCACGGCGAGCGCTACCGGCTCGCCTACGGCGCCACGACCCCCGAGCGCTGGGACCAGCGCCGCGCCGAGCACCGGGCGATCTTCGATGCCGCAGCGGCCGGCGACGCCGACCTGACCGCCCGTCGCCTCGTCGAGCACTACGCCCAGACCGCGAGGTTCATCTTCGCGGCGATCGATCCCGGGCACGACCTGATCCGGCTGCGGACCACGATGGCGACGGTCGCCCCCGGCTCGGAGGCGGCGCTCGAGCGCTCCGACGGACGCTAGGCGGCGGCCAGGTCGAGCGCCGCCGCCAGGCGCGGGACGAGCGCGGCGGCGTTCGCGGCGTCGATGCGCGCGCGCAGATCGGGGCCGAGCCCGTCCAGCCCCGGCGCCGGGTCGCCCTCGGGCGGGAGGTCGGCGTACGGCCAGTCGGTCCCGAACACGATCCGCTCGGGGCCCGCGAGCTCGACCGTCGGCCGGACCGGGAGGTCGTGGTTCGAGAGCCCGGTGTCGTAGTAGAGGCGCCTGAGGTAGGCCAGGGCGCCGGCGGGCGCCCGCGTGGCGCGCTCGGGCTCGCGTGCCTCGAGCGAGGCGAGCCGGTGGGCGAGGAAGGGCGCCGTCCCGCCGAGATGGGACACCTGCAGGCGGATGCGCGGGCAGCGCTCGAGCGTGCCCGAGTAGATGAGGTTCGCGACCGCCCGGGTGGTGTCGAACGGGAACTCGTACAGCCAGATCGGATGCTCGGGCAGCGGCGGCGGCCCGGGGGCGGCGGTGGGGTGGAGGAAGACGTACGCGCCGCGGCGGTCGAGCTCGTCGAACAGCGGGTCCCAGGCCGGGTCGCCGAGGTAGGTGCCGGCGACGTTCGAGAGCAGCGTCACGCCGTCGAGGCCGAGGTCGTCGAGCGCGTACCGCAGCTCGGCGAGCGCGCGCTCCACGTCCGGCAGCGGCAGCACCGCGAGCCCCGCGAACCGGTCGGGGGCTCCGCGCACGTGCTCGGCGGTGCGCTCGTTGACCAGGCGGGCGAGCTCGTCGGCGAGGCCCTGGTCGCCGAAGAACACGCCCGGGGGCGAGAGCGAGATCACCGCGGCATCGATGGCATGGCGCGCCATCAGCCCGTCCAGGAGCTCGGCCGACCACCGCGGGAGCGGGAACGACATGAGGTCCCGGCGCTCGAGCTGCGCGCGGTAGTCCGGCGGCAGGATGTGCGCGTGGGCGTCGATCCGCGGCACGCGTCAGGCGGGCTGGTTGAGGAACGCGTCCACGCCGGCCATCTGCCCGGGCAGTCCCTCCCTCATGTGCGCGAAGGCGTGCTGGATGTTCTCGGCGTTGATCTGCATCTCGGCCTCGAGGATCCCGCGCGAGACGTCCTGGACGAACTTCGCGCGCGGGTACCGGCGCTCGCTGAAGGACTGCAGCCGGCCGGCCAGCGGGCGGTCGGTCGCCGCGAGCTCGTCCGGCAGGACGACCGCGTCCTCGAGCGCCATCGCGGCGCCCTGGGTCGTGTGCGGGACGCAGGCGTGGGCGGCGTCGCCGCACAGGAGCACCCGGCCCTTGAACCACGGCGCCGGCAGCATGATCTCGCTCAGCGGCGAGTAGACGACCTCGTCGGTGTCCGCGAGGTTGTCGCGGATGTCGCCGATCACGCCCTCGAACGGCGCGAGGCGCTTGCGCAGCATGTCGACGTGCTGCGACCGGTCGAAGCGCGCGTGGTGCGGCTCGGGGTGGACGAGCAGGAGGTACATCAGCTCCTGCGTCAGCGGGATGTGGCCGGCCTTCGCCCCGGGCGCCTGGTAGAGCGCGCCGTACGTGATGTGGTCAGGCCGCGGCGTCGTGACGCGCCAGACGCCGAAGCCGCTGTAGACGGCGTCGTAGCTGTCGCCGAACAGGCGCTTGCGCGTGGGGGAGTTGATGCCGTCGAAGCCGACGACGAGGTCGTACTCCTCCTCGCGCCCGTCCGACAGCGTGACCTCGGCGGCGCCGTTGCCGTCCTCGATCCCGGCGACGGTCGTGCCGTACGTCGTCCGCGCGCCGGCGCGGTCGGCGGCGCCGATGAGGATGTCGTGCAGGTTGCGGCGGGTGAGGCCCTCGTTCGGCGGGATGCCGTTGCCGCCGAGCTGCGAGGGCACGTCGACCACGAGGTTGCCGTGCGCGTCGTGGAACTTCCAGCGGTCGAACTCGAAGCCGACGGCGCACACCTCGTCGAGCACCCCGAGCTTCTGGAGCGCGCGCAGCGAGTTCGCCGGCTGGTTGATGCCGACGCCGTAGACGTTCGGCGCGGGCTTGATCTCGACGATCTCGACGTCGATGCCCCGCGCCGCCAGCGCCGCGCCGGCGCCGAGCCCGCCGATGCCGGCGCCGACAATGAGGACCTTGCGGATGTCGTCCATGGCCCCGGCCCTCAGTGGACGCTCGCGGCGGCCCAGGGGTTGGCCGCGTCCGGGTTGGCGTCGCGCGCGAGGTCGGCCGGGGGCGAGGCCTCCATCATCGAGTCCGGCATCGCGACGTTGCGGTAGAAGGTGTTCGACCCCTGGTCGGGATGCCAGCGCTTGGTCTCCCAGTCGGGTACGTAGAGCCGGTAGCCGCCGGTGTTGATCTCGATCCGGACGCCGCCGGGCTCGCGGAAGTAGAGGTAGTCCTGCTCGCCCATGCCGTGGCGGCCCGGCCCGAACTCGATGGCCGTGTCGGCGTTCAGCAGGATGTCGGCCGCGCGCAGGAGCTCGTCGCGCGAGTCCACCCAGAACGCGACGTGGTGCAGGCGGCCGGGCACGCCGGACTGGTCGAGGATCAGGCCGAGGTCGTGCGACTTCTCGTTGTTCGTCACCATCGCGAACACCGGGATGTCGGCATGCGGCAGGACCGTGTACTCGGTGAAGGTGGAGCCCAGCGTGTCGCGGTACCACCCCGCGTCGCCGACGGGGTCCGAGGTCATCACGGTCACGTGGTCGATCATGCGCGGATAGATGCCGCGCGGGACGTAGCGCTGCGGGCGGTCGGGGAACGGCGACTCCATGCCCGCCGGCGGCGTGTGGCGCTCGTCGTCGTAGAAGAGCTCGTGGACCTGGCCGCCCGGTCCGCGGTAGCGGTACGCGCGGCCGTGCCCGACGGCGTCCTCGTACCAGCCCTCGCCGGCTCCGGCGGCGTCGACGTTGGCGACCGCGCGCTCGAGGTCCTCCGGGCTCCACGTGCGCCAGCCGACGTGGCCGAGGCCCGGGTGCGGCGCCTCGGTCAACTGGACGCTGTGGTGCGACCACTCGCCCCAGCCCCGGAGGTAGACCGACTGTCCGGCCCGGCCGGACTCCTCGAGGCCGATGACGTCCCGGTAGAACGCGAGCGACCGGTCGGGCGTGGGCGTGAGCACCTCGACGTGGGCGAGGTGGGCGATCAGGCGATTCGACATGGATCTCTCCTCGGCGGGACCTCGCTGCGCGGCAGCGGTCCGGGGCATCTTCCGTGGATCGTAAGCAGCGCGGGGTGTGATCGTCAAGCGAATGCATTGTTGTGTGTCGCTTGACGTCATATCAGCGTCTTGGATACAGTTGTGTCGGCGCAGGCGACCGAAAGGGACCATGAGCGCATCACCCCGCTTCGCACTCGGGACGTTCGCGGCGTCCGACGGCCGGCCGCTCGCCGGGCTCGTGCTCGGCGACCGCGTCGTCGATCTCGGCCCGCATCTCGGCGACGGGGTCACGCTCCGCGCGCTGCTCGACGACTGGGACCGGAGCCTCGAGACGCTGCAGGCGCTCGCCGATCGCCTCGCGGCCGCGGACGCCGAGCACGCGCTCGACGCCCTCCGGCCGCTGCCGCCGCTCGACCGCTGGGGCCAGGTGTTCTGCGCCGGCGCGAACTACCGTCAACACGTCCTCGACCTGATGGCGGGCGCGGAACGGCGGGGCGACTCGACCGACGGCCTCACCGCCGCCGACCGCGACCGCGCCCGCGAGGAGCTCGACGAGCGCGCGCGGTCCGGGCGGCCGTTCGTGTTCATGGAGAGCGCGCACGCGATCGTCGGCGCGCGCGACGACGTCGTCCTGCCCGGGGAGTCCGAGCAGCACGACTGGGAGCTCGAGCTCGCGGCGGTGATCGGCCGGCCGGCGCGCCGCGTGACGCGCGCCGAGGCGCTCGACGCGATCGCGGGCTACACGATCTCCAACGACGTCACGACCCGCGACGCGCTCATCCGCACCGACGCGCGCGGGCTCGGGCTGGACTGGCTGGCGGGCAAGTGCGCGCCGACGTTCCTGCCGACCGGGCCGCTGCTCGTCCCGGCCGTGCACGCCGGCGACCCGATGGCGCTCCGGATCACGCTGAAGGTCAACGGGCGCACGATGCAGGACGAGAGCACGGCCGACATGCTCTTCGACGTCGCGGCGCTCATCGCCCACATCTCCGAGGTGGCCGAACTGCGCCCCGGCGACCTCGTCCTCACGGGATCGCCGGCGGGCAACGGCGCCCACCACGGCGTCTTCCTCCGGCCCGGGGACGTGATGGAGGGAGCCATCACCGGTCTCGGCGCCCAGCGCAACCGCTGCGTCGCCGAGCGGGCGGCGTCGAACGGGCGCGCCCCGTCGCCCGCCGGCGCCCGAGCCGGCGCGAGCGCGTGATGCCGAGCAGCGGCTCGTTCGCCGGCATCGAGGCCGAGACGCCCTACCCGGGGATCCGCCGCCGGACCTTCCACTCCGAGCGCATGACCGTCAGCGAGTACACGTTCGCGCCCGGCGCGACGTTCCCGCTCCATCGCCACACCCAGGAGCAGGTCACGCTGGTCGAGGCGGGCGAGGTGCGGCTGACCGCCGGCGGGTCGACGGAGACCCTCGCCGCCGGCGCCTGGTCGGTGATGCCCGCCGGCGTCGAGCACGGCGTCACCGCCGGCCCCGACGGCGCCCGGATCGTGGCGGTCCTCTCGCCGCGACGCCGGAGCGACGGCGAGATCACCCTCGCCGCGACGTCGGAGAGCGGACACCCCTGAGCCGGCCCGCGGCCCGCGGGGCGTGGGCGACGGCAGCTCAGCGCTGCGCCCGCCGCCGCCGCGCGCGCGTCCCGATCGTCGCGAGACCGAGCAGGCCGGGGAGGCCGACCGCGAGGAACACGACGCCGCCGGAGTTGAAGACGCGGCGCTCGGTGACGCGGAGGCCGAGCGGCGGCCCGATCGCCAGGCCGGCGGACGCGTTCCGCGGGGATCCGTTCGGCACCGTGACGACGTAGACGGCGAAGCGCCCGCCGTTCACGGCGTTGACCCGCCACCCGATGCGGGCCGACCGGCCGGGCGCGAGCGCCGGCACGTTCTTCGTCCGCTGGGGCGACCAGTCCTCGGGGTCGACGTACACGCCGTTGGTCAGGCTGACGACGTTGAGGTGCGCGACGAGGCCGGCGAGCGGCCGGCGCCCGACGTTCGTGATCGTGGACCCGAGGCCGAAGCCCGCGCCCAGCCGGGTCGACACCCGCGCGTGGTCGAGCGCCACCCGGACCGCGGGCGGTGCGTCGCCGCCCGTCGCGGCGGCGGCGGGCGGCGCGATCGACGCCGCGCCGGCGCCCGCCGGGCAGGCCAGCGCGAGCGCGAGCGCGACGCCGCGGCGGCGGGTCATCCCAGCGCGCTCCCCCGCAGCGACATGAAGCGCGGCGCGACGACGACGGCCGCGAACGTCAGCGCGACCGCGCCGACGAGCGGCGAGAGCAGCCAGGCGGCGTCCTGCGTCCAGCCGTGCTGGTTGATGACGACCTTGCCGATGTAGTGCTCGGCCGCGGTCACCGGGTTCACGCGCAGCAGCAGCTCGGCCGCCCATCCCTGCTTGGCGCCGGCGGGCAGCTGGGTCGGCGTGTAGAGCGCGAGCAGGGTGAAGAGGCTCACGGACAGGCTGAGGCGGTTCGACCGGGCGAGCGAGCTGATGACGATCCCGAGGGCCGTGAACGTCACGGCGACGAGCGTGCCGGCGAGCGCCGCGGCGCCCATGGCGTCGGTGAATGCGCCGACGCCCCGGGCCAGGAACCAGAGGTACGGGCCGGCGACGACGAGCGCCGCGAGCCACAGCGACAGCGCGGCGAGCAGCTTGCCGGCCGCCAGGCCGCGGCGGGACACGGGCGCCAGCAGCAGGCTCTCCAGCGTGCCCCGCTCGCGCTCGCCGCTGATCGCGTCGCCCGCGACCACCATCGCGAGCAGCGCGCCGACGGCGACCGCCACCTGCACGGTCAGGTTCACCGTCTCGCGGCGCTCGAGGAAGTTCAGCGACCGGTTGGTCGCCCCCAGGTAGGTGATCACGCTCAGCAGCAGGCTGAACGCGACCATGAGCGGCAGCCCGCGGCCGGCGAGCCAGAGGTCGCGAAGCTCCTGCCCGGCGACGACGCCGGTGTCGCGTGCCGCGGTGCTTCGAGACGGTGCCGCGACGGTCGCCATTCAGCGCTCCGCGGTCATCGCCAGGAAGGCGTCGCTGAGCCGCGCGCCGTCGAGCTCGAACGCGAGCACCGGGATCCCGGCCTCGGCCAGCGCCCGCGCGGCGCCGTCGATCCGCACGCGCGGCGCGGTCGCGATCGCGGGCACCTCGTCGAGCGTCACCGTGATCCAGTCGGGGCGGCCCTCGGCGGGCTTCGCGTCGTCCATCCCGTCGGCGCGGGCGAGAACGGCGAGCGCGCGCCGGCGCAGGTCGCTCGGGACGCGGAAGCGGCCGCGGCGCGGCGCCGCCGCCCGGCGCGTGACCTCGGCGACGGTGCCGTCCGCCACGACCCGGCCGCGGTTCAGGATGGCCACCCGCGAGCACACGTCCTCGACCTCGGCGAGGAGATGGGTGCTGAGGACCACCGTGACGTCGCGCTCGCGCGCGACGCGCTCGACCATCCGCAGCACCTGGGCCTGCCCGGCAGGGTCGAGGCCGAGCGTCGGCTCGTCGAGGAACACGACGGACGGCTCGCAGATCAGGGCGCGCGCGATGCCCAGTCGCTGGCGCATCCCGCGGCTGAAGTGGGCGATCGGCGAGGACGCGCGTCCGGCCAGCCCGACCTCGGCCAGGAGGTCCTCGGCGGCCGCCGCCGCGGCGGCCCGGGAGCGGCCGTAGAGCCGCGCGAAGTAGCGCAGGAACTCCGTCGCGGTCTGGCTCTCCGGGTAGCCGGCGCTCTCGGGGAGCACCCCCACGCGGCGGCGGATCTCCGCGGGGCGCGTGTGCGGCACGCCGGCCACGGCGAAGGTGCCCGCCGACGGCCGCACGAGCGTGGTCAGGACGCGGATCGCGGTCGTCTTGCCCGCCCCGTTGGGGCCGAGCAGGCCGAGCACCTCGCCGGCGCGCGCGGTCAGGCTCAGGTCCTCGAGCGCGACCATCGACCCGTAGGTCGCGCGCAGCCCGCGCGCCTCCAGCGTCACGCCAGGCGACCGCGCGCCGCGCTGGTCGGGCGGCGGCGCCGGGTCGTCGGCAGGCGTGGGACGGGGCTCCGCGGCCATGGGTCAGGTGCTTCCGCGTCGGGCGCGACGGTATGGCGCGC
>Ga0105243_10004047_pt1 | contig 11678 bp, 9 predicted proteins | sample KBSM34metaG_FD_81525 | JGI IMG/M metagenome (GOLD analysis project Ga0105243, IMG submission 81525) | Miscanthus rhizosphere microbial communities from Kellogg Biological Station, Michigan, USA - KBS M3-4 metaG | ecosystem: Host-associated > Plants > Roots > Rhizosphere > Soil | place: Michigan...
GCAGTCCTTCGAAGCGATGGGCGCACAGTTGTGGGCTGGCCGCGTCCGATCCGAACTCGCCCGCGCCGAGGTCGTCCCCACCCGCGATCTCGCGCTCACCCCGTCCGAACGGCGAGTGGCCGAACTGGCGGCGTCGGGCATGACGAACAAGGACGTCGCGGCCGCGTTGTTCATCAGCCCGAAAACGGTGGAAGCAAACCTCGGGCGGATCTATCGCAAGCTCGGGATCAATTCACGCGCCGAACTCGGCCGCATCATCGGCGACGGCTGACTCCCGGGCACCGCCCTCGAATTGACTGATCGGTCCGTAGAGGACATCGTCGCTGGGCTCGCGGCCGCCGCTACGACCCTCAATGACGGTGGCGCACCGGTGCATCTGCTCCTGACACTCGCGGTTCCCACCGACGAAGTTCTTTATGGTGTCTTCGAAGCCCAGTCGCCGGAGATTGTCTCCCAGCTATGCGCCCCAAGCCCGCCTCCCGGCCGAACGCGTATTGCTGGAATCGGTCGGTCAGTTACGCCTCTTTCTGAATGACAGGGCCGCTTGGTCTTATTCACCAGACGCGGCGCGGGACAGACGGTCACCTCGCGGGACAGGCGCGTGTGATGTTGACGACGACGGCCTTGCGCTGGAATACCCCAAGACCATAAAGGCGCTGCCGGTGTCGCGATGTCTTGCCGATAGCGGACATCCGCCACAGAGTGGCTAGTCGGCCCGGCACCAGTAGTCGGCAAGCGTCTCGGCCGGCTTAGTCAGCAGAGCCAATGGACACAGTTGACCGAGCAGACGTTCGTCGAACGTCGGCTGGATCTCTGTCACGGCACTTCGCAGGATCGCCAGCCGACCGCGGTAGCCGTCAAGCACAGCCTTCATGATCTCTGGGGGCTGCTGCTGGTGGAGTTTGACGTGAAGCAAGACAAGTCCGGTCGTATGGTGGTCGGTGATCTCCGGGACGATGATCACCGGCCTCCCGTCGCTGCGCCCAACGGCGACGAGCGCTTGGCGCTGTTCGGCGACAAGGAGTTTCGTACCCAGCAATCGATGGTCCCACTCGGTACGCGAGGGCAGTGCCTGCGCAATGCCGCTGCGGCCGGTGACGGTGATGTACTGACCCTTAATCGCATAATGCGTGGTTCCGATGACCTCGGACACTACCGGGTCCAGAGCGGCGATTGTGCGAACAACGTTGTAAGGCAGCGCGGCTCGCTGTGCCCCGCTGTCCAGCGCCGCCTGTAGGAGCGGAACGCGCATTATTGCTTCGTCGCTGCGGCTGGTTCCGACCGTCACGGTCTTGGCCTGATGACGGATGGTGTCGATGGTGCGCGACACCTCGTTTGTCCCCGCGGTGAGGGCGGCGATCAGCTCCCTGATGACTCCTGCCGGGCCGCCATACTGCGACAGAAGGCTGTCCTCCGAGCGAGTGGTGATGGCGTGCAGAACAACGGCGATTTTCGCTGCAGCTCCCGCACTTAGCGAGCCGTCAAAGCGGCCGGCATCCAGCCTGGCCATGAAATCGCCGCACGAAGGCGCCAGAGTGGTGGTCAGCGCGACAAGCATCGCCGCTGGATCACTGCCGTGTGCCTTCGCCGCCTGCTCGATCGCAGCTCGCGCCTCGCGCAACGGCATTGCCTGCGCATCGATCGCCAACGCTGCGTGGTAGCCGAACAGGTGGCCGGCCATCGCCGAGAGTACGAATGCCAGATCGGGATGAAAAGGGGGCACCCAGATGACCCCAGCAGCGGCGATGAATCGCTCATCGCCTTCGGTGGCGACGACGATCGGCACGCCGTTGTGCGAGGCGAAAATTTCCACCTCCTTGGCCATGTCGTCCGCGGCCGAGCCCGTCATGCCGGCCGCACACACCAACGTGAGAGGTTCGGCGGACAGGTCGATGTGCTTCTTATCTGACGACTCGTCGCACGAGATCGATCGGTACGTGAGTTCTGAGCATTTGATGCGGATCTCTTCAGCGGCAATCCGATTGCGCGCCGACCCGACGACCGCCCAGGACCTTCGCAGCGGCGCGTACTCCTCAGCCAGCGCCGCGATTTGCTTTTCGCCGTCTAGCACCTGCTGCAGCGCGTCGGGAAGCATCAACAGCGCCGACAGCAACTCGCCTTCGTCAGGGGTACCGGCGCCGTTAGCTGCCCGCCCCAGTGCACACGCAAGCAGGATGCCAGCGGCGACCTGGCCATAGAAGGCCTTCGTGGAGGCAACCGACATCTCGACGTCGCGACCATCGGCCGTATACAGCACGCCATCCGCCTTGGACGTCAGATCGCTGCCTCTGCGGTTGACGATCGCGATGACGATTGCGCCGCGCTGCCGGACCAGGTCCACAGTGCGGTTGGTGTCAGTTGTGGTGCCGGACTGGCTGATCGCGATCACCAGGGTGTCCGACATGTCCGGAACGAGACCGAATCCGGACAATTCGGTTGCCGTTGTCGCCCTCACATCGACGTTCGCATGTACAAGGGCATCAGCCGCGGCAGCCGAGATCGCTTGTCCGGCAACAGCGGCGGTGCCTTGTCCGATGACAATCACCCGCCGGATGGCGCCGTCGGCAATCCCTGTCAGCAACGCGGGCGAAAGCACATCGTGGCCAAGCACCGCGCGTAGCGCGCCGTCGACGGAGGCGATTCGACCGCGCAGCGTCTTGCGCATCGATTCGGGCGCTTCGTGCAACTCCTTGTCAAGGAAGTGCTCGTGACCGCGCCGGTCGATGTCCCGTGTGGTGATCGACGCCGCCAGGATGTCCGCGTCGGTGACGGGCCGGACAGATCCGTCGTAGGACCACCGGCTAAGCGCCCTCAAGTCGCCTGCGGTAGTGCTGTCGATCGCAACGACCTCCCCCGAGTTGCCGTCGAGCCGAATGTATTCGCGACAGTGCTCCACCAGGCCGTAGAGTTCGGAGGCGACGATCGTCATTCCCTCTGCCGCACCGACGAGAAGAGACTGGCCGCTGCCGCGTTGAGCGAGCAGCACTCTCTCCGCGTCTGCCGCACAGTTGGCGGCGATGGCAACCGAACCGTCGAACTGTTGCACCGTGCGGCGGAAAGCAGTCGTGGGATCGAGGCCATCGGTGACGTGTCGCGCGATGAGGATCGGAATCACCTTTGCGTCAGTGGAAATTTCCGGCGCGATCTGAAGATTATGGTCAGCGATCAGGTCGGCATAGTTGTCCACGTCGCCATTGAGAGCCGCGACCACGTAGTCGGTGTCCGCATGCCGCCAAGAACGGGTGAGTTCCTCGCTAGTCAGGGGATGCGCGTTGGCCTGGTTGATCATCCCCACACTTGCCCAGCGGGTGTGCCCGACAACCGAAACACGAGCTGTGGGCGCGTGTAATGCTTCCGCCAGCAGTTCGTCATCGGCGATCGCGGCGCGCAGCGCGCGGCCATTGTCGCCAAGCCGGCCGATTTCAGCTGCGCATTTGTACACGATGCTCAAGTGGCCAGCGGGCGTCCGCACGGCGGTGGAGGTGAACAGCGGATCGACACACCGGTCCGCCAACGTCGCTGCGATGCGAGGCTCGCTGAAATCGATGTCGTGGCCGGTGACCATGACATGAAGACCGGCCGAATCGCGGCCGCGCAACTCCAGCCGGTCCAGCGAGGACAGCGCCACCTGAATCGCGGCGTAGGCGTCCAACGCTGCCCCGCTAGGGCTTCCACCCGCCAGCTCGGCTACCTGGGTGGCGAAGCCCAGGCGGTCTTTCGCGATCGCCCACCACACATCTTTCATCGTGACCATGGCGGCATTGAGTCGCTCGAGGTCCTCGGCCGGCGCGATGGGTTGTGCGATCCGCGCCTCGAGCCCCTCAATCTGCTCACCAATGTGGACCGAGAGGTCGGCGATCGCGTCGGCGACGGCAGGTTGGTCGAGCAGGCAACGCATACCCGGGGTGCCTCGCAACTCGGCATCAATCCCGGTCAGGATATCCGCGACGTTCTCGACATCAACGGCTCCCAGCGGCTGCTCGCTCAGGTCAGCGAGGTGGTCTCGCGCCGCCTTCATCCGATCCACAAGGTCGCAACCGTCGGGAGCGCAGCGGTCGGTTCCGCTGTACAGAACAGCGACGATTCCACACATGCCCTACATCCCTTCCAGAGGCTGAACCAGGATTCTGGCGAACCGCAGCTCGGCGTTGTCGCCGCGGATGCCTACCCCACCGCCGCGCAGCGGTGCGCACCCGACGCCGGTGTCGACCGCCTCCATGCTCAACCCGTCGCGGTTCGCGGTGATCTTCACCGAGCCGTCGGGCTGATCGTGGACGCCGACCGTGACCTGCTGCCACTGGCCGAAAGGTATGGGAGCGCCCGGTGCGGAGTCGTTGAGGTCGTAATAGGTGCCGCCGTTGTCGGTGCCGCCGGCGCACTTCTTTTTGATGATCATGGTGCCGTCGCGCCGGTCGACGCTCACTGCGTACAGCTCGCGATCCGACTCGTAACGCACCCAGATGTGCGCGCCGTCGTAGTCCTGCGCGGGGGTGCGCTCAGTCGTCACCAGGTCGTCCACCCGCAGCCTCATCGAGACGTCCACGTTGTCGAAGTCGCGCTCGACGGAGACCATGCGGAACACCGTCGAGCCGGTCGCATCGTCGGGTACCCCTGACCAGCCGGTGCCGTCATTGCGGAACAGCGATCCGCTCGTCATCTCCCACGGTTCACCCGATGGGACCGGCTGACCCTCTGCCGTAATCAGTCCGTCGGGCCCGTTGAAGTCGTCCACGATCACGTCCGCGCCTGCCGTGGCGGGTGTGCAGGCGCACAGGCACAGCACTGCGGCGATGGCGGCCAGGCGTCGGATTGCTGTCATGGTGTCCTAGCTGATGGTCAGGTTGGTGAAGGTCAGTGACGGGTTGACGTCGGTGCGGCGGAAGGCATATAGGGCCATGCCGCCACCGACCGTGCGGGCGGCGTGCGGCGGGATGTCGATCACTGTCGGGGGTGCGTCATCGACGGTAACGACCACCTGGGTGTCCGTCACGTCGATCACCACATGATGCCGGTCGGCTTCGACCAGCGGCTGCCGGTCGATGTTCACCAGCCCCTGGATGGAGTAGGCGTGCGCGTAGACCGTCAAATCGACACGGCCCTCCTGCTCGTAGGCCGAACCGGGCGGCTTGAGCACGCTGATCCCGGCCTGGCTGCCGTCGGCCGGGAGGGAGAAGCCGCCCACGTCCACTGACACCGTGTAGTCGTTCCACATCGCGGAGCGGGCCGGCGCGTAGTTGCGGATCACCTTCTCGCCGGTATCGGTGCCGATCGTCACGATGCCGTTGGCGATGTCGATTGCCGCCTCGTTCTGCTTCTCGTCGGACCATCCGCCGACGTCCGACAACGGCTGTGCCGCAGGCGGATCCAGCGGGCTGGCCAAGTCGATCTTGCGGATGAATTTGTCCAGGGACAGGTCGGCGGTGATGTCCATCCGCTGAATCAGCCCGCGTGCCACGTTGGCGGCGGTCACCGCGATGAACTCGGCGTCATCGAGCAGGCCTGCCCGGTACAGCGAGACCACCGAGGCCTGTGGTTGGCCGGAGCCTTCGCGGTCATTTCGATAGGCCGAGAACGGGTACGCGAAAAACTTCGGCTCGGGCAGGCCGTGCAGGGCGAACTGATGCTTGCACTCGGTCAGGTCGCGATTCACCCGCAGTCGGTACTCCTCGTGCGTTTCGAACCGGTGCTGATCGGGCAGCCACGCCACGGTGTTCAGAAACGGCCCTTCGTTGCCCTCGTTGTCGCTAGGCACCTGCACGTGGCCCAGGTGGGTGTGCGCCTCGATGTCCCAGTGCCCGTTGTTGGCCAGCTCGGTGACCTGGTCCCAGGTCATGTAGTAGGGCGCGTGGGTGCCGACGAAGCCGGTGATGATGAATGCGGTGGCGTGCATGTCGAGCCGTTTGAGCACCGGGTCGGCGTACTGCCACACCCCGGTCGCGCCGTCATCGAAGGTGATCATCACGGAATGCGGCGGCAGCGGCGCACCGCCCAGCCAGCCGTCGAGCTGGTCGGTTGTCAGGGTGGTCCATCCGGCGTCGTGGATCAGTTGCATCTGGGCGGCGAAGTTCTCCGGCGTCACCGTGTAGCGCGACGGGTTGTAGCTGATGTCGTGGTAGGTGATGATGATCGGCGCGGACTGCGCGCTGGCGCTGGTGTCGCGCAGTCGCTGCACCAGTGCACCGTCGACCTCCCCCGGCACGGTGTCGACCTGGTGGATCCTTTTGGCCTCGACTTTCGCCTCGGCGCGATTCCACTGCCACATTCCGGGCACGACCAGATAGGCCGCCACCACCATCGCCGACAGCAGGGTCAGGATGGCCGAAACGATTGGCCTCCAACGCTTCTTGCTGTGTCGGCCCATCATCGTGTCCCCCACTTGGAGTCGCGGATGGTGGCCATCGCATAGGGCATCTGCAGCACCAGGATGATGGTGTAGAACAGCGTGAAGAAGATGCCGTGATACCAGCGCTTGACCGGCTTGTGCATCCGGTAGTACATCCCGTAGATCAGTGCGATCGCGGCCACCCCGCCGAAGTACCAGTACGGCAACTGGCTGATGAAGTGCGGTTGCACGGCCATCGCCCGCAGCACCACCTGCGGGGCCAGCAGCGGCAGCACGATGGACAGGATGAACATCGTTGCCATGATCGGGCTCTTGCGCAGCACCGCCCTTGTGGCCCTGGGGATTTCGCGCAGCCAGGACTTCTTCCAACGCAACTGCTGACGCAGGAACTGCTCGAGGTGCTCGGGCACGTTGGTGGTCGCCTGCGCGTCGGGCGCATACAGCACCCGCCAACGGTGCAGCACGAAGTTGGTCAGCGATCGGTCGTCGCCGAACGTGGAGGGCTGACCGAGGAAGGTCTGGCCCAGCCAAGCGTCCAGCACCGGGACCACGGCATCGCGCCGGTAGGCCGAGAAGCAGCCCGAGCAGCACATCACCGAGCCGAACAGCGCTTCGGCGCTCTTGTAGATGCGGAACGCCACGTAGTACTGCATGGCCTGCATCCGGGTCAGCACGTTGTGCTGGAGGTTGGCGACGTCGGTGTGCCCCGCCACCGCGCCGACGCGCGAGTCGCCGAAGTACTCCACGATCGTCTTGACCGCGTCGGGCGCCACCTGCGAGTCGGAGTCGATGAACACGAAGACCTCGACGTCGTCGGCGGCCGCGATCCCGGTGGCCATGGCGTGCCGCTTGCCCTGGTTGACCGGCTGCGGGATCACCGTCAGCTCGGGGTATTCCTCGGCGACCGCGTTGATCCGCGACAGTGTCTCGTCGGTGGACTTGTCGTCGACCACCACCACCCGGATCAGCTCTTTGGGGTAGTCCACGGATAGGCAGGCCAGCAGGGTCTTGGCGATGTCGGGCTCGTTGTAGGCGGGCACGATGATGGCCACCGTGGGCCGATAGCCGGTCACCACGGTGCGCCGGGGCCGGTAGCAGAAGCCCAGCCCGAACCGGGCGAAGATGAACCCGGTGATGACGAATCCGTAAGTGGCCCAGACCGGCTCGTCGCGCAGGTTCTCGAAGGACAGCACCTTGAACGTGACCACGAATACGACGATGGCCACCAGTGCCGCGACCAAGGTCATCCGTGTGCCGATCCCCACTCCGGTCTTGTCGTTCCGCTGGGGCAGCGGCGTCACACCCACCAAGTCAGGTCCTGCCGATTCGGTAGGTGGCGTCCAAGACCGTTGGGTGCGCGGCCAGCCAGTCATTGTCATAGGACGTGGCGTTCCGGGAAGTCGGTGAGGCGGTACGTCGTATCCAATACGGCGGGCTGGCCGGCGAGCCAGTCATAGTTCTCATCCGGGTGAACGGTGTGGACCACGACGAGATCCCAGTGCTGATCGCCGGGATACGGCAGGTGCGACAAGCTGCCCGCTATCGGCGTCTGGATGGTTTCGATGTGGGAATCGGTATAGCCGACATGTGCACCCTCGGACGCCAGCATGTCAATGATGGGTACGGCAGGCGATTCCCTGACGTCGCCGACTCCGGGCTTGTAGCTGACCCCCACCACAAGTATCCGTGCGCCGGAGACGGGTTTGCCGTGTTCGCCGAGGATTCGGCGGGCATGCGCCACGACTTCGCGCGGCCGAGCCGCGATCGCGGTCATCGCCGCGTCCACCACCGGAGCACTCGCTCTGCGTGCCCGCAGCTGCCAGGTCAGATAGTGCGGATCACACGGGATGCAATGCCCGCCCACTCCGGGACCGGGATAGAACGGCATAAACCCGTACGGTTTGGTAGCGGCCGCCTGGATCACCTCGACGATGTCGACACTCAGCTCGCGAGCCGCACCCGAGAACTCGTTCGCGAGCGCTATGTTCACGGCTCGGAAGGTGTTCTCGAGCAGTTTCGTCATTTCAGCCGCTTCTGGCGACGAGACGCTGTGCATGGTGCTCGCGGTGTGACGCAACACATCTATGGCTCGCACAGTGCACTCGTCTGTGACGCCACCGACGACCCGGGGTGTGGAGTCCGGCGCATGAGCTTCCACGCCGGGGTCGATGCGCTCAGGGCTGAATGCAATGAATACGTCTCGGCCAACTTCGAAGCCCCGCGCCTGCAACGGCTGTACAAGAAGTTCGCGCGTGCAGCCGACGTAGGTTGTGGAGGTCAGCACGATCGTCTGGCCAATTGTCGCGTTGTCAACGACGCTGGCGCATGCTCCCGACAATGCGGTCAGGTCGGGAGTCTGGTGTGCATCTATCGGTGTTGGCACACAGACGACGATCGCCTCTGCGCTGGACACGGCGGAGGGTTCGGTCGTCAGTTTGACCAGTTCGCCTTCCAGGTGGCGCGCCAGACGCTCGCGGTCCCGGCCCAGCAGGTCCACCTGCTGCGACTTGATCTCAGCCAAGCGACTCTCGCTGATATCAAACCCGATGATTTCTGCGCCGTGGTCAGCTAGGGACAAAGCAGTCGGAAGCCCGACGTAGCCCAACCCCACCACCGCAATTCGTCGTCCCTGGAGCGTATTGCCAGCCCCAGCTCCGGCCACCTTCGCTACGACTTTGGCTACTTGCTCGGCTGTCGGCGCGGCTTCGTCGTCATAAATAGAATCGATGAGTGTTGGCTCACCCGTCCCAATGCCCTGTCCCATTGTGAACACGCCCTTCTGCGGTGTGCCGTCGGTGTTCGAAGCGCGACCGATTCTCGGCACGCCGTAGGTCTCTTCACTGCCGCGCTGGATGGATTGAGAGTTGACAGACACGCGAAGTGGTGTGGTCTGCGAGCCGCGGCTACCTCGGAACATCAACGCCACCACCTGTCGACGAATCATGATCTCTGGGCCCTTCCGCGCCGACGATCCAAACGGGCCGCGTGCCGGAGATCGCATAGATCACCCAGTACGCATCGACCGCACCGAATGATCCGACCGTGGCCGGAATCAGTTGGGCCAGAACCTCGTCGTTGACAGTCACGCGATTCGCGGCAATCGTCGCGCGCCAGCCGGCCCTTTCCAGGGCGTTGCGCGCCTCACCGATGAGAGAGATGCCGGACAGCACCCTTCCCACTTTCTCGACGGTCTGAATCTTGTCTGTCGGCGTCACCGCCGCTAGCTCGCCGTTCTGGAGTTCACCCCAGGCACGACAGGTCAGGGATCGGCGCCCGCGGAATCGCCCTTCCAGCGGGGCGGCGACCGGCACGTCGCCGAACGGCTGGGTTGTTGTCGTGCTCGCTGTCACTTCTCTAACTCACTTCTCGTCGTGGAGACCGTGTCCCAGCAGGCAGCAGCGCAGTCACGCTTGATCAGCGTGCTTACGTCGCCTGTCGGCAGGAAACCTGTACTGCCAGTTCGTATGCCCCCACAGAGGCCGCCCAGCCGATTAGCTGGGTACTGCAACCCCTGTTGTTAGCACACGCAATGTTGGTTTGCGCGGGACCACAAAATAATCGGGTGTTTCCCAATGCTTTGAGACCGGCCACCCTGACTTGGCAAGTCAGAGTGGCAGGATCTGCCGGTTACCGCTCGGTATGTCTGCAATATTAGGAAATGAACGGCAACTATGTCAATTTATTGACAGTGTTTTCCAAGTGAGATGGGTCACGTCGGCTGGAAAGGTAAGTCTGATCGATGCATAGGTGCACACAGCTGGCAGCGGCGACAGCTTAGCTGTCGACACGCCTCTTATGTCCTTCTCATCCGGCCGTAGTTTGCCACTGGAGCGGATCTATACCACGAGTCCGCCAATCGCGTATCGGGGAGATGGGCAGCCGTCGGTCCCGGACGGCGCTCTCACCATCTGAGCTCTTCCGCCTGGTGCGTTTGCCCAGCGAGTTACGCCTCGACGGCGTCGGGAAGGAAGAACACACTCACGATCTCCGTGCCGGGAACCGCTTCGAAATCGCTCAGCAGCGGCTGAAAGGTCGTCACCGCCTCGCCGTAGCGAGCGATCTCGGCCGGCCGCCGCGCGGAGACACAGCCTCTCATCGAGACCCTGGAGGGAAACGGCCGCCGGAGCGACCGTGCCTGGATACTTGCCGTCGGCGCGCGGTGCCTCAGCATGTCACTGGCCGCCCGAGGTGACGTCGACGCGGCCGAACGAATGGCGCGCCAAGCCTTGGTCGAGCACGACCGGATCCCGATGCGTTTCGAACGCGCGCGCACCCAGCTCCTGCTCGGTCAGCTGCAGCGTCGTCAACGCCAAAAAGGCACTGCCACAGAGACGTTGAAACCTTCGAGGACATCGGAACTCCGCTTTGGGCAGACCGCGCCGGCGCCGAACTCGCGCGCACCAAAGTCGCCCAGGGCCGAGACCTGCTCACCCCATCCGAGCGGCGAGTCGCCGAACTTGCGGCATCGGGCAAGACGAACAGGGACGTCGCAGCGGCGTTGTTCATCAGCCCGAAAACCGTCGAAAGCCAACCTGGCGCGGATCTACCGCAAGCTCGGCATCAACTCACGCTCGGAACTCGGCCGCGTCATCGGCGGCCTCTAACGCCGAGCGGTATTACGCCTCGGCGAAGTTGCGGGTGACCGCCGGGTCAACCGGGATGCCCGGGCCGGTGGTCGTCGAGACGGTGACCTTCTTCAGGTAGCGGCCCTTCGACGACGACGGCTTGGCCCGCAGGATCTCGTCGAGCGCGGCGCCGTAGTTCTCGGCCAGCTTCTTCTCGTCGAACGACGCCTTGCCGATCACGAAGTGCAGGTTGGCCTGCTTGTCGACGCGGAAGTTGATCTTGCCGCCCTTGATGTCGTTCACGGCCTTGGTGACGTCGGGCGTGACCGTGCCGGTCTTCGGGTTCGGCATCAGGCCGCGCGGACCCAGGATGCGGGCGATGCGACCGACCTTGGCCATCTGATCGGGCGTGGCGATCGCGGCGTCGAAGTCCAGGAATCCGCCCTGGATCTTCTCGATCAGGTCGTCGCTGCCGACGATGTCCGCGCCTGCGGCCGTGGCCTCCTCCGCCTTGTCGCCCACTGCAAACACCGCGACGCGGGCGGTCTTACCGGTGCCGTGCGGCAGGTTGACGGTGCCGCGGACCATCTGGTCGGCCTTACGCGGGTCGACGCCGAGGCGGATCGCGACCTCGACGGTCGCGTCCTGCTTCTTCGACGATGTCTCCTTGGCCAGCTTCGCGGCCTCCAGCGGCGTGTACAGCCGCTCCCGGTCCACCTTCTCGGCGGCTTCGCGATATGCCTTGCTGTTCTTGCTCATTCGTTCTCCTA
>Ga0105243_10004048_pt1 | contig 11677 bp, 8 predicted proteins | sample KBSM34metaG_FD_81525 | JGI IMG/M metagenome (GOLD analysis project Ga0105243, IMG submission 81525) | Miscanthus rhizosphere microbial communities from Kellogg Biological Station, Michigan, USA - KBS M3-4 metaG | ecosystem: Host-associated > Plants > Roots > Rhizosphere > Soil | place: Michigan...
ACCGCGTCGACGAGTTCGACGGCCTGCGCATCGTCACCCTCGACACGTCCGTGCCGGGAGAGCACTACGGCGAGATCGGCGACGCGCAGCTGGCCTGGTTGGCCGGGGTGCTCGAGACTCCGGCCCCGCTCGGCACCATCCTCGCGATGCACCACCCGCCGGTGCCGAGCGTGCTGGCGCTCGCGGCCAGCGTCGAGCTGCGCGATCAGGCGCGCCTGGCCCGTGTCGTCCGCGGCAGCGACATCCGCGCGATCATCGCCGGGCACCTGCACTACTCGACGTTCGCCACGTTCGCCGGCATCCCCGTTTCGGTCGCCTCATCGACCTGCTACGCGCAGGATCTCACCGTTCCCGTCGGCGGCACCCGCCCGCAGGACGGGGCCCAGTCCTACAACCTGGTGCACGTCTACGACGACACGGTCGTCCACTCCGTGGTCCCGGTGGACGTGCCACGGGTCATGGAGTACACCGACCCCGCCACCGCTCAGCGTCTCCTGGCCGCCGCCGGCATCACGGGCGTCGGCGTGCAGCTACCGAGCGCTCCGCCGACGCGGCCGGTGTCCGTGCTGCACTGACCGGCGCCTCCCAGGGGGCGCGCACCGGGAACAGACGCTCCAGGGTGTCGCGCAGCAGACGCACGCGCAACTCCTCCGGAACCTCCGTCTCGCCGCCGTCGTTGAGGCAGAACATGTCGGCGTCGCGACGCTCCTCCAGCCGGCGCATCTTGCGCAGCGCCGAGACCATCGTCGTCTGCACGTAGCGCACGCGCGGCTCGTTCGTCGCGATCGCCCGACCCGTCATCAGCGCGTAGTAGTGATAGAGGCTGTTGGTCACCGAGACGTCGGTGGCGCTGCGGAAACGGGATGCCGCCGTTCGCGCGATGTCGTCGGCGAACTCGCGCTCCAACTCCGCCGCGACGCTTCGCCGCATCGGCGCCGCGCAGTGCTCGAGATCACGCACGATCGAGCGGCCGAAGCGCTCGAAGAGGAGCGCCCGGTTGACCCGCAGCGCGTTGTCGTGTCCGGAGCGCTCGGTGCGCGTCGGTCCGGAACCGATCCGGACGTCGCACTCGACGAACTTCGTGAGTCCGCCGGCGGTGAAGAACATCTCCGGGGTGACCGGGCGGCCGAAGAACATGTCGTCGTTGGAGTACAGGAAGTGCTCGGCGAGGCCGTCGATGCGGTGGAGCTGCGCTTCGACGGCATGCGAGTTGTGCGTCGGCAGCACCGACGGGTCGGCGAAGAACTCTTCGCTGCGGACGATCGTGACCCGCGGATGCTCCGCCAGCCACGCGGGCTGCGGGGAGTCGGTCGCGATGAAGATGCGGCGCACCCACGGCGCATACATGTGGACGCTGCGCAGCGCGTAGCGCAACTCGTCGACGTGGCGGTAGCGGGCGGGGCCGTCGTCGCCCTTGCCGACCACGTACTCCTCCAGCTGCGCGGCGCGCTGGCGCTGGAACTCGCTGGCGGAGCCGTCGACCCACGAAAAGACCATGTCGATGTCGGCCGTGACCTGGTGGGGGCGCGCGTCGAACATGCCGACCACGGTCCGCCACGACCGGCCGTATCTCCAGACCGTGGTGGTGACGAGGTCAGAGGCGGGAAAGACCCGCCGGGTGAGCGCGGTGGGTCGCGGCGCGTGGACCACGCCGTCGGCCGTCCGCCACGCCTCCAGTCGCACCGCTTCGGCGGCTCCATAGCGCAGGGACCCGTTCTCGGTGACCCGCGGGCGGAAGAGCCGCATCGACCAGACCGCGTCCGAATCGGGGAGCGGGACGTCGACGGCGAGACGCGCGGCGCCTCCCGCTGCCTTCGCGTAGAGGGGTTCGTGTGCGCCGGCCGCGGCGAGTGCGCGCACCGCGGCGGGGCCGTCGGCGGCATCCACGACGATCACCGCACCACCGTGGTCGTCTTGCGCGAGCAGGGGATCAAGGCCGGCGGCGGCGAGGGTGTCGGCCACCAGACCGATGTCGGCGATGCGGGCCATCTCGGGCGTCAGGTCGTCATGCACGATGTGGAGGACGCCGTCCACCCACCGCAGATCGTCGCGGGCGAGCAGCCCCGTCCAGGGATGCGGGTGCGGTGAAAGTGCCTCCAGTGGTGCCATGAAGCAAACCGTCCTTCCTTGGGGGAAGCATCAGCGTACGTGGGCGGCGTTTCGCCCGCGTTTCGGGCGACGAGGGTCCGGCGGGCGCTCACGGTCGATAGCCTGGACCGGTGACCGAATCCTCCGACCGTTTCCCCGCGTCGCGCGGCGGCGACCTGCACCGTCCCTATGCCGCAGCGTCGGATCGCTACGGCTCCGCCGATTACCGCCGCGTGGGCTCCAGCGGCCTGTATCTGCCCGCGATCTCGCTCGGCCTGTGGTGGAACTTCGGCGACAACGTGCCGTTCGACAATCAGCGTGCGCTCCTGCGACACGCGTTCGATCGCGGCATCACCCATTTCGATCTGGCGAACAACTACGGCCCGCCCTACGGCAGCGCCGAGACGAACTTCGGACGCATGATGCGCGAGGATCTCCGGCCCTACCGCGACGAGTTGATCATCTCGTCCAAAGCCGGGTACGACATGTGGGACGGCCCGTACGGACAGTGGGGCTCGCGTAAGTACCTCCTGGCGAGCGCCGAACAGTCGTTGACCCGGATGTCGCTCGACTACGTCGACATCTTCTACTCGCACCGTTTCGACCCCGTCACGCCCATCGAGGAGACGGTCGCCGCCCTCGACACCCTCGTCCGCCAGGGGAAGGCCCTGTACGTGGGCATCTCGTCCTACGAGCCCGAGCAGACGGCGACCGCGGCCGCCGTGGCGCGTTCGCTCGGCACGCCGCTGATCATCCACCAGCCGTCGTACTCGATCGTCGACCGCTGGATCGAGGACGGCCTCACCGACGTCCTCCGTCAGGAGGGCATGGGCGCGATCGCCTTCGTGCCGCTTGCTCAGGGCCTGCTGACCGACCGTTACCTCGGTGATGGCACCTCGGCGCGGTCGCAGGATCGCTTCTCGCTGCCGGGGCGAAAACTGACCGACTCGGCATTGGCGGGACTTCGCGCCCTCGATGTGATCGCCCGTGAGCGCGGGCAGAGCCTCGCGCAGCTCGCGCTGCAGTGGGTCCTGCGTGACGGCGTCGTCGCTTCGGCGCTGATCGGCGCGTCGCGGACCGCCCAGCTCGATGAGAACCTCGCCGCGCTGGACGGTCCCGCCTTCGACGCCGAGGAACTCGAGCGCATCGACGTCATCGCCGCGGGACTCGGTGAGATCTGGACGAGCGCTTCGTGACGACGACTGCCGGCGCGACCGGCCGCCGGGTGCACGTACGTGCACCCGGCAAGATCAACATCGCCTTCGATGTGGGCGATGTGCAACCCGACGGCTATCACGACGTGGCCTCGGTCTATCAGGCCGTGTCGGTCTACGAGGATCTGTGGGCGCAGGTCGCGGACGACTTCACGATCGCGGTGACCGGCGATCTCGACGTGTCGGGCGTTCCGCTGGACGAGTCGAACCTGGCCGTCCGTGCCGCCAGGCGGGTCGCGGAGCGGATCGGCTGGCGCGGCGGCATCCACCTCGACATCCACAAGGGCGTCCCGGTCGCCGGGGGCATGGGCGGCGGGTCGGCGGATGCCGCGGCCGCGCTCGTCGCGGTGAACGAGCTGCTCGGCGGCAGGCTGAGCACCCTCGAGCTCCAGGAACTCGGCGCACCGCTCGGAGCGGACGTCCCGTTCGCCGTGCTCGGCGGAACCGCGATCGGAACCGGCCGCGGCGACGAGCTCGCTCCGGCGCTCGCGCGCGGACGCTTCGATTGGGTCCTCGTCACCAGCAGCGACGGGCTCTCCACGCCCTCCGTCTATCGCGAGCTCGACCGACTGCGTGCGCTCCCCGACATCGCTCCCGACCACGGAGTCCCCACGGCCGACCCTGTCGTGCTGCAGGCGCTCCGTGCGGGGAACCCCGCCGCCCTCGCCGCCGCGGTGCGCAACGACCTGCAAGACGCCGCGCTATCGCTCCGCCCGTCGCTCGCCGACACCCTGCACGCCGGGCAGGATGCGGGGGCGCTCGCCGGTCTCGTCTCGGGATCGGGGCCCACGGTCGCCTTCCTCGCCGCCGACGAGCGGGCCGCCGTCGAGCTGGCCGGCGTCCTGGCGGCCTCCGCTGTGGCCGGAGCCCGCGTGCTGCACGTGCACGGCCCGGTTCCCGGCGCCCGCGTCATCTCCGCGTGAGGGCCCCGCCCTCCTCGCTCGCCGTCCTGTCATCCGCCCCGAAAACGGAGAATCCCATGACCGACCGTCACCACCACGACCACCACGATGCGTCCCTCGATCGCACGATGGTCGACGAGTTTGCCTCGCGCGCTCTCGCCGTCCGTCGCGTCGACGACGCGGTGCGCGCCGAGACCGACCCGTGGCTGGAGGCGGTGTCGCGCGGCTTCCTCGACGGGGAGCGCAACGACACGCAGCGCCAGGCCTTCTTCGCCGGCTCCGCGTACCGGCGAAAGATCGGCGTGTTCGACGAAACGGCGCCGCAGGCGGAGGTCCCGGTGGCCACGTTCGCGTCGTGGGCGGCCGAGCTCACGGTTCCTGGGGGCACGGTGCCCGCGTGCGCCATCAGCTCCGTCACCGTCGCCCCCACCCATCGCCGGCGCGGCATCCTCCGCTCGCTCATGACCGGAGAGCTGCGCACCGCCGTCGAGCGCGGGCTGCCGCTGGCCATCCTCACGGTGAGCGAGTCGACCATCTACGGCCGCTTCGGCTTCGCTCCCGCCGCCCTGGCGGCGCACTGGACGATCGACGCCCGCCGCGCGCGCTGGGTCGGCCCTGCGGCCCCCGAGGCGCCCGGGCGCATCGATTTCGTCTCCCGTCAGCAGGGGCGCGAGATCGCCGCGGCGCTGCACGAGCGGACGCGGCTCGGGGCGCCCGGCGAGATCGACATGCCCGGCGGCCACTGGGACCGTTTCTTCGGCACGCGTCCCGACATCGAGAAGGCCGAGCAGTTGCGTGTCGTGCAGTACCGATCGACCGCGGGCGAGGTCGACGGTGTGGCGGTGTACCGCGTCACCGAGAACGAGAACGACTTCACGGCATCCACCGTCGATGTCGTCCTGTTGGTCGCCGCGACCGACGAAGCGTACGCCGCGCTGTGGCACTTCCTGCTGACGATGGACCTCATCGCCACGGTGCGTGCGAGCGAGCTGTCGGTCGATGAGCCGCTGTGGTGGATGATCGCCGACCAGCGCGCCGCGACCGTAACGCTGCGCGATCATCACTACACACGCATCCTCGACGTGCCCGTCGCGCTGTCGGCGCGCACGTACGACGTGGCCGACACCCTCGTCCTCGACGTCGCCGACCCGCTCGGCATCGCGGCGGGCACCTTCCTGCTGACGACGGATGCCGATGGCACGGCCGCTGTCGACATCGTGGACGAGCCGCCCGTCGGGGTGCCGGTGGTTCGGCTCGGTGTCGCGGAGCTGTCGGCCATCCTGCTCGGCGGGGTCTCGCCGGTCACGCTCGCCCGCGCCGGGCGCCTCGTGGCCGACGACGCGGCGCGCGTGGCGCGACTGTTCGCCTCGACGGTGCCGCCGCGCCTGAGCTTCTGGTACTGACCCGTCCGGGCTGGCGCCGGGCGCCGGTGTTCGTTCGCGGCGTGCTGCTGCTTCACCTCCCGTGATGCCGCACGAACCCGCAATCGACGCGGGCACGGGCCGATGGCCGGGACCGAAGCTGGTGGGGGAGCGCGTCGCCTACCCTTGAGAGGACATGGCTCATCTACTCGGCGCCGAGGCGCTTCACCTGGAATTCCCGACCAAGGTCGTCTTCGACGGCGTCTCGCTGGGCGTCGACGAGGGCGACCGCATCGGCATCGTCGGCCGCAACGGCGACGGCAAGTCGAGTCTCATGGCGATGCTCGCGGGTCGACTCGAACCGGATGCCGGGCGGGTCACGGTCCGCGGCGGCGTGCGCGCGGGTGTGCTCGACCAGGGTGACACGCTCGATGACGCGCTGACGATCGCCGAGAGCGTCGTCGGGGACCGCGCCGAGCACGATTGGGCGGGGGATGCCGGAGTCCGCGACGTCATCGCGGGGCTCGTCGGCGATCTCGACTGGAACGGTCCGGTGGCCGGGCTCTCCGGCGGGCAGCGGCGCCGTGTCGCGCTCGCGCGCCTGCTCGTCGGGGATTGGGACGTGCTGGCTCTCGACGAGCCGACCAACCACCTCGACGTCGAGGCCGTCGCGTGGCTCGCGGGCCACCTGAAGCGCCGCTGGTCGGCGTCCACCGGCGCCCTGATGGTCGTCACGCACGATCGCTGGTTCCTCGACGAGGTCTGCACGAAGACGTGGGAGGTGCACGACCGCATCGTCGAGCCGTTCGAAGGCGGATACGCCGCCTACGTGCTGCAGCGCGTGGAGCGCGACCGCCAGTCGGCGGTCATCGAGCAGCGCCGACAGAACCTCGCGCGCAAGGAACTCGCGTGGCTCCGCCGCGGCGCCCCGGCCCGCACGAGCAAGCCGCGGTTCCGCATCGATGCCGCCAACGCGCTGATCGCGGATGTCCCGGAGATCCGCGACAAGGTCCAATTGCAGTCGCTCGCCGTCTCGCGGCTCGGCAAAGACGTCGTCGACCTGCTCGACGCCGGAGTCGCGTACGGCGATCGTGAGGTGCTTCGGGGCGTCGAGTGGCGCATCGCCCCGGGGGAGCGCACCGGCATCCTCGGCGTCAACGGCGCCGGAAAATCGACGCTCCTCGGCCTCGTCGCCGGCACCGTCGCTCCCACCAGCGGGCGCGTCAAGCGCGGCACGACGGTCAAGGTCGCGACCCTCACGCAGCGGATGGACGAGCTCGACCAGTACCTGAACGACCCGGTGCGGGTCGTGATCTCCGGGCTCCGCACGAGCTACACGATCGGGACGGGCTCCAAGGCTGCCGAACTCACGCCCGGTCAGCTGCTGGAGCGGATGGGCTTCAGCTCGGCGCAACTGTCGACGCCGGTCAAGGATCTCTCCGGCGGTCAGCAGCGCCGCCTGCAGTTACTGCTGATCCTGCTGGATCAGCCGAACGTGCTCATCCTCGACGAGCCGACCAACGATCTCGACACCGACATGCTCGCCGCGATCGAGGACCTCCTCGACTCGTGGGCGGGGACGCTGCTCGTGGTCTCGCACGACCGCTACTTCATCGAGCGCGTCACCGATCAGCAGTACGCGGTGATCGACGGGCGGCTGCGCCACCTGCCGGGAGGCATCGACGAGTACCTGCGTCTGCGTGCCACGCGTCTGGCCGCACCCGCGGCGGCGCCCGCCGCGTCCACGACCGGGGGAGCATCGGCCTCCACGCTCGCCGGTGCCGATCTGCGTGCGGCGCAGAAGGAGGTCGCCGCGGCGGAGCGGCGCATCCAGAAGCTGACGGCGCAGGCGGATGCCGCGCGCACGGCCCTCGCCGATCACGACCAGTCCGACTACGCGGGGCTGGGCGAGAAGATGCGGGCCATCGGTGAGCTCGACGCTGAGATCGCAGCGCTCGAGGAGCGCTGGTTCGAGCTGTCCGAGCTCATCGGCTGAGCGGGCGTCCGCTCGGCGGCCGCCGATTTGCCTCCTTCCCGTCTGCTAAGTGATAATGATTATCACTTAGAGGGCTACATCCGCGATGGCCCGGTCACCGCGATGGAGGCTCCGTGCTCACTCTCGTCGACGTGCGCGTCCGCGCTTCGGGGCAGACCGCGCCGCTGCTGGAGATCCCCCGCCTGGAGGTGTCCGCCGGTGAACGCATCGTCGTGCACGGACCGTCGGGTGCCGGCAAGAGCCTCCTGCTCTCGGTGCTCGCGGGGGCCCTCGCCGCCGGCGCCCCCGGCGAGCTCACACTGACCGGGCGCCGGGAGACCACAGGCTGCGTCCGCGTCGGCTGGGTGCCGCAGCGCAGTGTCGAGGCACTGCACCCGCTGGTGCCACTCGGGCGGCAGCTGCGGCTCGTCACCGGCGCGAACCGCACGCGCACGAGCGACGTGCTCGGCCTGGTCGGCCTCGGCGATCCGCGCCTCGCCCGGCGCCGGCCCGCCGAGCTCTCCGGCGGTCAGGCGCAGCGCGCCGCCGTCGCGCTCGCCGTGCTGAGCGGTGCCGACCTGGTCGTGGCCGACGAGCCGACGAGCGCCCTCGACCCGCAGACCCGCGACGAGGTGCTCTCGCTGCTCACCGGCGCGCTGCGACCGGGGGAACCGGATGCGACGGCCCCCGCGCTCGTCGTCTCCACACACGACGCGGCCGTGTCCGCGCTGCTCGGCGCCCGGCGCCTCGACGTGGTCGGCGGCAGGATCGTCGCCGACACCCCCGCGCCGGGCGCCGCGGCTCTCGGTGCGCCCCTCGCCACGGGGGCGGGATCGTGACGGCGCTCGAGGTGCGCGGGGTCTCGTTCGTGCACGGAAGCGGCCGGGCGCGGACGACGGCGCTCGCGCCGACGGACCTGACGGTGAGGGCCGGACAGAGCCTCGCCGTCATCGGACGCTCGGGGGCGGGCAAATCCACCCTGGCCGAGATCGTGCTGGGGCTTCGGCGTCCCGCCGGCGGGAGCGTGCGCGTGCACGGCGAGCCGTGGAGCGATGCGACGCGCGGTCCGGGACGAACCCGTCGTCGCCTCGTCCAAGGGGTTCCGCAGGACGCCTCGGGCTCGTTCGTTCCGGCAGGCAGCGTCGGTGACCAGATCGCCGGCGGACTTCGTCGTCTCGGCGTCGCGCGGGGCTCCGCCGCGGCCCTGCGGGTGCGGAGGGCGGCCGAGATCGCCCAACTGGACCCGGTGCTGCTGGACCGGCGGCCCGCCGAGCTGTCCGGCGGCCAGGCCCAGCGCGCCGCGATCGCCCGCGCCGTCGCGGCGTCGCCCGCCGTGATCGTCGCCGACGAGCCGACCAGTGCTCTGGACACGGCGACGGCGGAGGCCGTGGCCTCGGCCGTCCTCGCCCTCGCTCCGTCCCTCGGCACGGCGCTGCTGATCGTCACCCACGACCCGATGCTCGCTGCCCGGTGCGACGCGGTGCTCGAGATCACGACGCCCGCCGAGCGCCCGTGAGCACGTCGCCTCGCCTGCGCGTCATGCTGGCCGCGCAGGCCGCCTTCATGGTCGGGTTCTCGAGTGTCGTCCCCTTCATCGCCGTCCTGGCCGATGACCGCTTCGCGCTCGGTCCCGCGGCGGTCGGCGCGATCGTCGGAGCCCGCGTCGCCGTCCAGCAGGGGCTGTTCATCGTCGGCGGGGCCCTCGCCGACCGGCTCGGCGCACGGGCGCTCCTGCTCACCGGCTGCGCGGTGCGTGCCGGGGGCTTCGTGCTGCTCGCGCTGGCTCCGACACCCGCGGTGTTCGTGATCGCGGTGCTGCTCATCGGCATGGCCGGCGCCCTGTTCTCGCCGGCGGTCGACGCCTACGTCGGTGCGGCGGACGCCGCATCGCGCGCGCGGCCGCCCACGCGGCGTCGGCTCAGCCCTCCGACGCCCTTCGCCGCGCTGGCGCTGTCGGGGGAGGTGGGCGGCATCGTGGGTGCCGCGGTCGGGGCTCTCCTCATGCCGGCCTACGCCGTCCCCGTCGTGATCGCCGCTTCGGCCGTGTTCGTCGTCGCCCTCGCCGTTCTCGCGCGGATGCTGCCGGCCCGCGCTCCGGCGGATGCCGCGGCACCGGTCGCGGATGTCGCGCCGACGGGGACCGGTGTCGGCTGGGGGCCGGACCCGGACATGCCGGTCGGCGGCAGGCCCGTGCGGCGGGTCCTGCCCTCCGCGATCGGTGCGGCGACCGTGCTCACCGTCTACACACAGCTGTTCTCGCTGCTTCCCCTCGGGATGGCCGTGCGCGGCATCGGCGGCGGCTGGGTCGGCGGCGTGTCGATCGTCTTGTCGGCCTCCGTCGTTGTCCTGCAGTGGCCGCTCTCCCGGCTCGCTGAGCGGCTCACCCGTCCGCGAGCGGTCTCCGCCGGCGTGGCGGCAGCCCTGACGGCCACGGTGGCGGGTGCGGTCTCGGCCGCCGTGGCATCCTCTGCCGCCTTCGCCGCCGCGGCCGCCGCGGCGGCGGTGAGCACGGCCCTCGCGGTCATGCTCGCGACGCCGTCCGCCCAGTCGCTGGTCGCGGCGGCCGGCCCCGCGTCACGCCGGGCGACGCGCCTGGGGGCGCTCGCGTCCGCCGGGGGCGTGCTCGCGCTGGCGGTCTCCGCGCTGGCCGGAGCCGTTGCCGCGGCCGACCTCACCGCGGCGTGGCTGGTCGTCGCCGTCCTGCCCGCCGCCGGTCTCGTCTTCGCGTGCATCGGCGCACGCCCCATCCCCGATCAGCCCATCAGAGAGGAACACCATGACCACCCACCGACGATCCCCGAGGATCGCCGCCGCCGCCCTGACCGCCCTTCTGCTGCCGGCGCTGGCCGGCTGCTTCGCCGGCGGCGGCTCCGCCTCCGGCGCCGCGTCCGATGAGCGTGTCACGGTGGCCATGCTGCAGCCGCCGCGGTCCGGGTTGTCGCCGCTGAGCGACGACGCGTTCAAGCTGTCGCGGTGGAGCACGGCCGAGACCCTCGTCGTGCTCGACGATGATGCGGTCGCCCGGCCGGCGCTCGCGACCGCGTGGAGTCAGATCTCCGACACCGCGTGGCGTTTCGAGATCCGCGACGGCGTCCGCTTCCACGACGGCACGCCTCTCACCGCCGACGCCGTCGCCGGTGCGCTCCAGCGGGCTGCGGACGCCAGTCCCGTGCCGCGCATCCTCAAGGGCGTGGGCTTTCAGGCGCGCGCGGACGGGAACGCGGTCATCGTGACCACCTCCGACGTCGACCCGCTGCTGCCGCAGCGGCTGTCGAGCCCGCAGCTGTCGATCCTCGCTCCGTCCGCATACACGGGTGACACGGTGTCGCCGATCGGGACCGGCACTGGTCCCTTCCGGCTCGTCGCGGTCGACGGCATCACCGGCGCGACCCTCGACCGGTTCGACGGCTACTGGGGCGGACGCGCCAAACTCGCCGGCATCGACGTCTCGTTCGTGCCGGACGGCACCGCGCGCGCCGCGGCCCTGCGCACCGGCACGGCCGACATCGTCGAGGCCGTTCCCGCCGGACAGGTCGCGACGGTCGACCCGGCGCTCGTCCATGAGGTTCCGATGCCCCGCACGAACACGCTGTACCTGAACACGGCGAAGGGTCCCTTCGCCGACCCGGCGGTACGCGCGGCGGCGCGGGCGGCGATCGACCGTGCCGCGCTCATCGCCGCCGTGTACGAAGGACGCGCCGACGAGGCCCAGGGGCTGCTCGGTCCCGCCTTGGCATGGACGGCGGGCGCGCGCGACACCCCCGCCTACCAGACGCTGGTGTCCTCCCGGGCGACGCCCGCGAGGGTGGATGCCGTGCCGATCACCCTCGGCACCTTCACCGACCGCGCCGAGCTGCCGGAGGTGGCGGTGCTCGTCGAGCAGCAGCTGGAGGCGGCCGGCTTCGTCGTCACGCAGGACGTGCGCGAGTACCAGTTCATCGAGGCCGACGCGCTCGCCGGCGGGTTCGACGCGTTCATTCTGTCCCGCGCCACGGTGCTCGACTCGGGCGACCCGGTCGCGTACTTCGCCTCCGACTTCGCCTGCGGCGGCGGATTCTCCATCGCGCAGCTGTGCGACGCGGAGGTCGACGCGGCCATCACGACGGCGTCGCAGGCGGCGCCGGGCGTCGACCGCCA
>Ga0105243_10004049_pt1 | contig 11677 bp, 9 predicted proteins | sample KBSM34metaG_FD_81525 | JGI IMG/M metagenome (GOLD analysis project Ga0105243, IMG submission 81525) | Miscanthus rhizosphere microbial communities from Kellogg Biological Station, Michigan, USA - KBS M3-4 metaG | ecosystem: Host-associated > Plants > Roots > Rhizosphere > Soil | place: Michigan...
AACATAAAATATTTTTAATATGAAAAATTTAAAAAGACTTGAAAAAGCAGCATTAAAAACGATTGTCGGAGGTGCAGATTGTACCAGGCTATGTTTTGTCAATGATAAGTTAACATGCGTTCCCTATAACTCATGTGGTGGTCCCGGACTCGAGCCATAAAAAATTAAAAAAGGGGTTGAATAAATTCCTGTCAAGTTTACAAACTAAAACATGTGCAAATTTTCATGAATTTGCGCATGTTTTAGTTTAAACACCTAATAATCATTAATATCTCTGAGATCAAGAGAGCCTGCGATGGCTTTAGTAAAACTTATCTTAATATTTCTAAAGAGATCTTTGTATTGTAAATATAATAGTTTATAAAACCACTGCAGTTGCAGTGGTATATAACTTTTATTATGTTGGTCAAAGATTTTATATGTTTTAAAGAAATGATTGCTTCTTAAACAAATTATATTCTCTAAAGAATACATCTACAGAATTCAGATTTTCATTTTGACTTATTTCAAATATATAATCAGCCCAAGTAAAACCCAAGTCAAGATTAAACTTTAGCCTTAACCATTCGTGAAAACTAGACTGAAAATCTATGTCATTAAAATTTGTATCATGAATTTGTTGGCAAGATAAATAGCCACCAATAAAAGAATCTAAAAGATAGATATCTTTTGTTTTTAAATACATTAAAGGTCTCTGCTCAATATGAGTCAAAATTTCGTGTATAGTCATAATTCTAATTTAAAAAAGTGTTATAAATGGACCTTGTACTATCGGAGATCCTACTTGTAAATCCATCATCCAATTATTAAATCTAATTCCTTGTGGATATAAGTTGTCATAAACCATGTTTCCAACTTTCACTCCAACACGGTCCCCATTTGTACTAATATTCATATTGAATGTATCCGACCATATATTTCTCGATGATTTTAATGTAACCATTTCTCCTTTTATACCCTGCGCTGTCATTCTTTCCAATAAACATGAAGCAAAATCTTTGCACATATTTAACTGTTTTAAAGAGGAAGGTAATAATCATTGGCATCTACAATTTCAAGTGCACCTACCCTGTTTCTTTCGAAACTTACCCTTATATTCATCATCAGCTCATTGTACTAGTAAATATACTGATCTTCTTACCAATACGTTTGAAACACTTTGTATGATTCTTAATATTGTAAATAGCCTATTTTCAATTTTTTTCTATTTTGACTATCAAAAATATCATTTCAAATTTTCAAAAATTCATTCAAATTCTAAAAATATAGCATTGAAAATCAACGCTATATTCTATTACCAACATGTTTGAAACATGGCCACTTTGCTCTATTATAGTCTTCAATCCCACAAATTAAAATAATATTTTGCAAATAACTGCATCCCTTCATTTTGTCTTTTTTGCAGTTCTTCAAATTTCATTTCATTTTTAGATATTAATAAACTTTTAAACGAGAATATAATTTTTTGTAATATGATAGCCCATTCTTTGTTTATTAAAATTATCTCTTCTTCTGAATATTCTCTATTCTGGGTTAAAGTAAATGGTAAATTATGCTCCTCGATCCATAATGGTATAGACATAATATTATCATTTTCAACTTCGTTTTTATATTCCTCAAGCCTTGGTACAATAAATTCTGCTATTGAATATTTTAAATCCCATTTTTCCATTATTTTAAAATTTTAGTATAATCATGTCCTTTAACTACTCCAATGATTTCTATTATCCCAAATGGGTAGTAATCATTGGCATCTGTACTCTCAAGAACTCCAATGCTGCTTCTTCCATAAGAAACCCTTACATTTCCCAGCTGATCAATGTATTGGTAAATATAAATATTTCATAACGCCCAATAATAAACTTAAAAACATTTCTGGATTAAAGTTCTCTTTAGAATGCAAATCAATCATTTTAAAATGTAAAAACCTCACAAAAAGTGAGGTTTTGGTATATCAGCTCAAAGTTATAAACTTTGCGTAACTAGAATGTTTATCAGTAGGGGTATATACTAATTACTTTGAAATATTATTTCATCATGCTTTAGATTTAGATTGTAATCAAAAATTCTGTCTTGGCTTCCCCATGCATTTTTGCCAATTAAGAGGCCTCCTGCAATAATGTAATATTTTCTACCCATTGATTCTAATTCAAAAATTTTCATATCATATTTCAATAAATCTTCATCAATTTCCATAAGCAACTTATCTTTTGATATTTCTTTAATAGTAATTTCGCAAAGAGAAGTTGGAATATTCATGTAATTTACTGCCCAAAATTCGAAATCAATATTATAAGAATTATCTTCTGAATAATCATCTTCATCGGAATATTTCATTTCACTACGCAATAGCAATGAAGAGTGGCTTGCAATATAACCCCACATTTTAAATTTTCTATTTGAATAAAATATCATAAACTTTATTTTTTTACAACCCGGTGAATAACTTTCCGCTAATTGGTCGATGCCATTCCATCTAGCAATGTCCGGCATATATTCTCACCAGCCGTAGCTGTACATTCCGGTTTCCTGCAGTTCCTTGCCATAATATTTTAAAATTAGAGTATTGGTTTTCAATACTCTAATTTATTGCCAATGAATACTTTCCCTTTTTCAAACAGTTAATAAATATAAAGTATATTCTAATACACTAAAACTTCTTTAGCATATAGCCATGGACTAAGACCATTTAACGATTACTGACTATAAAATGCAAAACTTGATATAAACCTTGATATGGTTTACCTTCTTCTACATTTAAAATAAAACAATCTTTATTTTTTGTTTTTATTTTTAGACGGGTAAACTTCTCTTTATCTGTTATCCTATCCTCATACTCTTCATGCAAAGCTAATTGAACCTCAATGATCTCACTTAAATTAATAATAAACCTTCCACCTTCTGTACAGCCTAAAATATTAAAATTAGTAAATAACAGCCAATTTAAAGTGTTTTTATAGTAAATTATAAATGCCTTTTCTTTTTCATCAAGCTCATTAAATAAATCTTCATAACTCTTTTTATTATTTTCATTAATAACTTTTGTGTATAAACCCTCTCCTCCTTTTCTATTAAAAATAGATACATATATTGATGATTTATCTTTCATAATTATTTTATTGTTTTTTGTAAAATCACTCCATTTCCTATCTTTTCAAAAGAATAACCAAAACGTCTTGCAATAGCGGGGGTAGTAATCATTGGCATCTGTACTCTCAAGAAGTCCAATGCTATTTCTTCCGTAAGAAACCCTTACATTTCCCAGCTGGTCAATGTACTAGTAAATATAAATATTTCATAACACCCAATAATAAACTTAAAAACATTTCTGAATTAAAGTTCTCTTTAGAATGCAAATCAATCATTTTAAAATGTAAAAACCTCACTTTTTGTGAGGTTTTGTTATATCAGCTCAAAGTTATAAACTTTGCGCAGCTAGACTGCCTATCAATTATTGTTATTGGTATGCCTACAAAGAACAAGAATTATCAAAGTACCAGTATATTATTTAAATCATTTCTCCAATTGAACATCTCTGTTAATCTATGCTTCAATAATAAAGTTTGAAATCTTTTACTAAATTCCAGTGCCATCATTAATATCATTTTCTAAATACCCAATGACCCTATTCCAATCTTGGCTTAAATAAAACATTGCAAAATAGTTATTATTTGAAATATCTGCGACTTTTAAAAATTTTTCAGAATAATTTTCTAATCCATTAAGAAGGTGTTTTATTTGCTCTGTCCGTTTGTGATTTTCCTGACGGATGGCTATACCTTTCCTTATATTATAGATGTTAATTAAATGATCTCTTTCAAACGTACCATTACTTAATCTAATTTCATATTCAATGAAATCATCTTTAAGATTGATAGTTTTTTTTATTATATTAAAAATATCTTCTATTGTTTTCATACTCTACGGTTTTATATGTTGTACACCAGCTCTTATCACTGGCCCAAAAATCAACCATTCTCTTTCTTGCATCGAATTCCCTGTTGGTGATACATTTGGAATGGCATTAACACCTACTTTAAATCTTTTAGATAATACAACACCAGATGATGTTCCATAATTTGTTGCAAAATCTCGTGCTACATTTGGATCTGATGTCCATGATGTCCAAATCGAATAATTATCTCCTCTTGCATGATCATCCATATCCCAATGTGCTGTATTTCCAGCTCTTAAACCATTAGGAATTGCTATACCAAATAGAGCTTCATTATACATTTCAAGCTGTACTTTTGTATGTGCATTAGATGAAACACCTCTATATAATAGTATCCCATTTTTATTTACATTTTCTCCAGATATATCCACAGGTATTGTTAGAGGTTTTGAATTAGCAGCAAATTGAGTATCCCCATTTAACATTAATGGCAATCCCCAAAGGCTGCGAGTTAAGACAGTACCAGCACCGGCGGCGGCGGCATTATAAAATACCTCTGCATTTATCTGCAAAATCTCTCCAATCTGAACTACTCTGCTAACCGTAGCACCCGGCAAAAACGTTGTAATTCCTGCACCTTTATTCCCATTAAAAATACTACTAAATAAATTACCCAGAGCTTGCCATAAACTTGATTTAGAATTTCCAGCTCCATTAGGATCTGTAAAAGTACCGTCAGTATTAATCGTTGTACCATATGCAAGGCCACTACCACCTGCCCCTCTTGGACCACCATTATAACTAGTAAAACCAGAACCATTATTAAACCAATACGAATTCGTACCAGCAGGTGTAGCATCCCATGATTCCCGCCAATTAAATGGCTCTGAAGTCCTACCGTCAGGATCAAACATATTAATAGGATTGTTCAGTACGTATGCGTAGGGACTGGTAGCAAGATAACTTTCTGCTAGCTGATCTATCCCATTCCATCTGGCAATATCCGGCATATATTCTCTCCAGCCGTAGCTGTACATTCCGGTTTCCTGTAATTCTTTACCATTGTATTTATTGCTTTTATAGCTGCCTTGCGCAAAATAGGAATTCCCGGTTTTTAAATGATTCATCCCGAATGGGTAGTAATCATTGGCATCTGTAATCTCAAGAGCTCCTGTGCTGTTTCTTCCGTAAGAAACCCTTACATTTCCAAGCTGGTCTATGTATTGGTAAATATACTGATCTTTTGCATAATCATAAAATCCTTCTGCAGTAGCAAAGAACTGAAGATCGGGAGTTTTGGGAGTAAGCTTTCTTGCTACATCCGGGGAAAAAGCCTCCGGCTCCATTGCCCTGCTGGATAAAGAAAGCATCTCTAATCCTGTACCACCCCCTGTATCAACATTTTCAGTGGTCAGATACTGAAAGCCATCCAGGTAATCTGTAGTTTTTTTCGTAGTAGTAGATCCTACAACTCCTGTTATACTGGTACTGCTCTCTTTTCTTAACTTTGTTCCATCTGCCCTGTATAAGGTCTTTACAGCAACAAGTTCATTACTGTTTTTGGTCATGAGCATTTCAGCAGGAAGATCAAGGAAATTATATTTAACAGACTGTATTCCTTTATCCAGCATGGTAAGCATATTTCCATTTGCATCATAAGTAATGGGACCTCCTCCCCCTTCATAGCCGGCAAAGTTTTGAGAATCATCGGTAATCTTTATTACCTGATTCCCCGTATAGGTGTAACTTAGATTGTCTATCACCGTTGCGGTAGTACTTCCGGATGCTATTACCGAAGTCCTGTACAGGCTGTTGATATTCCCATTCAGGTCATAGTCTAAAGATTCCGTATTCTCTTTACTGTATGGGTTATTCGGGTTTTGGTAATATCCTGCCTGAATTCTGTTCATACTGTCATATGAATACCCATATCTTTTTGGAGTCAGGGGTGGATTTACCCCTACTGTTTCTACAGCTCTCCAGTCGATCTCCGCAATGCTGCCGTCGTATCTCGGAGTCACATTCTTGCCTGAGAACTGAACCTGATCGGGATTATCAATCCCTTCTTTTTGGCCGTATTTGATTCTGTAAGCAAATAACTTCCCACCCAAATCAGCTAGCCCCATCTGGTTTTTGTTAATATCTGTCAGCCAGCCCCGGATATTATAGGTATAATCAATACTCTGCAGATTGTTTCCTACTTTCTTGTTGATCAGTTGAGAAAGCTCATTATAGGTATTTTCTGTCAGTAGTTCCTCCGGCTTAGCATTGACCTGATGATAATGTTGTTTAAGTCTTTTCTGGTTATCATAGATGAACCGTTCTTTAATGGTTACCCCCGGTTCATTTGCTTTACGGGCATGATAGGTAAAGGTTTTTTGCGGTGTTCCGGAAAAATCCAGTTGTACTTCGGTCTGTGTAGACCCTCCTAAATGATTGTTACCAAAGGTTCCAATTACCCTTCCTACGGTGTCATACCAGACAAATGAAGACGACCAGCTGTCATTCTCTATGTTCTTGGTATAGCTTGCAGTAGGAAGTGTTTTTGTGCTTCTCACTGAGCTTAATCCGTTAGAAACAATAGTTGTCGGAACAGATGCTAAGGTGGTTTGGTTTTGTATTAGTGCCGGTTGGTCTGGTGATCCTACAGGATATTCATCATAATAATCAACACTCAGGATCGTCATACTTTCTGTTGGGAAAGCTGTTTTTGTATAGTAAATATCCATTCCGTTAAGGGTAAATGGAGTGGTACTTTGAGTTTCGTTATTATTGGCATTGGCAGACATATTATTCAATGCAGTCTGCATTGCAGCTCTTTCCGCTGTATTAGCAAAGAACCCGGTATACACTGTTCTTCCGAATTTGTCATACTTAGTAAACAGCCAACCTCTTTTGGTGAAATTATTGCCTGTCGTTTTCAGATTAGCATCCTGAGAAAGCACAACGCGGCCCTGCTGATCGTATACCAGATATTCCCAGCCCCTTCCAGGAAGTTTCTTTTCTACAACCCTGTTGTATTTGTCATATTTATACTGGTAGCAGAGCTGGTCCTGTAAAGCCAAAGTTAATGCTGAGACTGAAGCTTTTGGAGGAATCACCAGCGAAAGATTACCAAACTCATCATATACATAATAGGTATCCAGGTTTTCTGTCGTTCCATTGGCTTTTTTATTAATCTTTCGCGATAACAGGGTTTGTTTTCTGGAATTAATAAATACTTGGGTCTCATTATCATTCTCATCCTTAGTAACCGTTTTATACAATGTATTGGCATTATAATACCCGTTGGTGGTATACGGGTCATTCGGAGCAGTAATAACAGAGATATCATTGATTTGAGCTGAGGAATTCCAGCTGGTTACCGCTTTATATCTTTTAACCTCACCTGTATTGTTGGATAGATACTCTAGCTTCTGGGTATGGGTTCCGTTCATCTGCCAATCAGCTCCGGGAGCGGCTGTTTTTACCGCTCGGGATAAGGGAGACTGTTCATACTGAACTTCCGAATAGGCATTGGGAACGCCATAATATGTATTTACAGAACTTTCTCCTATACCCAGAATGTAGGCTCCATTTTGACTGTCTACTGGCTGAGGCATAAAATCTTTAGTCCTCCTTCCCGACTGGTCATACATAGTAGGAACAGCTAAATCTTTGCCATTGGGAGATGTTTTAATAGCAATGCTTTGGGTAGTCCTTCCCAATCCGTCAAAATACTGGACCCCTTGGATCTGTGCAGCACCAGGCTGTTCTGAAGTAACTGGCTCTAAATAAGTCCTGCTGTATATATAATTTTCTGTAGTTGTTAAACTTTGCGCATGAAACAAAGCCACAACAAGAAAAGATATGATTGATATTATTTTTTTCATAGCTGATTAATTGTATAAATTATTATAGCTGCGGCTTTGTATTGTACTTGTAATCTTTAATAATATTACCGTTAACATCCACGACTGAAGTTAATCTTCCGTTCTTATCATATTTGTAGATTTCTCTTAATCCAGTGGCGGGTGTTACCGTTGTAATACCAATCATAGGATCATAGGTATAGGTAGTCACAATAAAGTTCTTTAATGTGGAGTTAGTCCTGAAATTATCTAATGCGCTTATTAGAGCGGTTTCCGAAGAAGCATCTACATCTGCATTGGACTTTAAAACAATATCGTCGGCCAGGGTTCCGATATCAGAAAGTTTTGCCCCTTCAATTTTGGCAATAGGAAAACTTTGATTATACCCCCAAATGATAACCGACGGATTTCCTCCCGCAACATCAGGATTGGAGGTCATTTGCTTTATATTTCCTCTGGAATCGTATTCGTCATACCTAACCACTGTTTTAGTACTATTGTCATTCGGATTGACAGCGATCACGGAAGATGGATATACTCCAATCGTTCCATTGTATTTCACTTCTGTTCTTGAAATGACCTTACCATTATTTTTTATTTCGGTAATTACAGGAACTCCTATCATATTAGCATTCTCAAGATTTTGATACCCTGCTAATCCTATAGGATAGCTTATGTATTTTTCTGAAATACTACCATCCGACGATGTTTCCTTTACAGATGCCACTCTAAAATTCGTGGTATTAAACTCAGTTTCTACTTTGTTTTCTACATATCGGTTATTATCCTGATAATTCTTAGTTGTGATTTTTGAACTTTTCAGATAAGCCTTTTTAGTAAAACCTCCATCCACAGCTATATCCGGGAAATCATTTAACGTTTCAAAACTAAAATCATAAAGAGAGGCTGAAACCGGCTTATTCTGGGCATTGTATGCTTCGTTCTTTTCCTGCACACCCGCTCTGGTTATATTGTAGTAGGGCCAGAAACTTACATTGCTCCCATTATGGGTATATGGAAATTTAGGATAATCATTGGGCGTTTTGAAATAATAGTTAACATATCCATTGTTTCCACTATTTGTCACTTTTACATTTTTATACAATACAAAAGGAGCACTTACAGTCGAAGAACTTTCTCTTTCGGGATAAAAAATGCTTCCACTTACACTGTTCGGATCACTGAATACATTATAATTATAATCAGTTGATTTCTGTAAGGTAGGATTGAATTCAGAATTGTAATATTTCACATTCTTTATACGGATTCCCAATTGGCGATTATTATTGCTGGCATTCCTAAAAGGAGCCGGAATATTTTTTATTTCCTGAAGGGTCATCTCTCCATATCCTCCGGTACCCGACATTGTAATCGTATAAGTACCCGGGTAAAGGTCAAAGCTTTTTAATGACCTTGTACTCCCTTCTAATTCAGGATCATTATAGTTATAGCAGGTATAGGCTGATACAGACCCTCCGTTTATACTATAATCCACAAAAGAATCATCAGCAAAAACAGGTTTATACTTCGTAGCTTCAAAAGTTATATAGATCTTTTTTACTACTCCCGGATCTCCTGTCACCTGAAAAGTATAAGTATTGGTTTGCTTGGTATTAACAGCTATGCCTTTAAATGTACTCATGTATTGCACAGTGGGATCGTTAAAATAGCCTGGTGTTGCATAACCAGGAAGACTTTTATTGGTATAGTATTCATTAGCATCGTAATTATACTCTACCATTCCTCCTGTCGGCATAACCATCTTATTAAGGGTTTTTACAGCATATTGGGCTAAATTTACGCCCTCTGTAGCATTACAAGGATCTCCGGGACCATAACTGTTTTCAGGTGAGAAATAAGGCATCTGGCTATAAAGCAGCTTAGTGGTTTCCAGTGGTGGCCCTGTCAGATTTTCTAAATTTATTTTATGAATACGCGTGAGAGTCCTCTTGTTTGCTGTTTCGATCGATCCAAAAATACTGTATCCCATCATCATGTACTCAAAACCATATTGCCCTATTATATTTCCAATACTATTTTTAAGAGAAACTTTCGTAATACTATACGGGTCATTCATTGTATTTTCCAACGTCTGATCATAATTATAATCAATAATAATAGACCCTAATCCCGGAGATGTAATATTCTTTACCTTACATATCTGATATAAAATATTAGTACTTCCCGGTACCATTTTATTCTCCTTTTGGTATTCAAAGCTAAGCAGTGCTACATTGGCAGCATTTTTAACCTGAGTAAGATAAAAAGCTGATTTATACAAGGTCCCACTCGTAATGGCATTTCTATAACTTCTACTCTGACCGTAGTCATTGAATAAATACTTAAAACCATTACCATCAGTTATAGTAAAGGAATTGATAATTAAAGTAGCATTATTGCTATTTCTGGTATACTCAATCTTAATATTATTAGGAGTTAGATTAAGTACTTTAAAAGTATTATTATCTGTATTTCTTTCTATTTTGAATTTACCAGATATCCCCGGAAGATTGTAATAATAAACGTCATTAAATTTATTCTTTTGATAATACTGCCAACTGGCATCATCGTATCTTTCATCCAATTCATCAACTATTTCTCTTGAGATTACTCCTCCGGAAAACATCGTCCATCCCATACCAACTTCACTACCGGCCTGTGTTTCATCCATATTTGCCGGATGATACTGCAATGATAAATTTGCTGAAATACCTTTATCATTAGTAAGCAGGCTTAATAAAGGATAACTAATATCCGGTATTCCTGTTGCCAACGAAATAGGTGATTCAGTATAAGTAGGTAATGAAGATATTGAGGGAACAGGTCGTGGCAGATCTCCAAAATTAATATCTCCCTGTTGAGCATTTACGATAATGGACATCATAAAATTTATGATTATCCCTTTCATTATAATAGAGTTCCTTCTCATTCTGTTATTTTTTAATCAATTTAGCATTCGCCGTTTTATTCGTATCCGTTTTGATGGTCACCAGGTAAGCGCCTTGTACAAGAGCCTGTGTATTGATCTTGGTCACATTATTTTTAGTTTTTATACTCTGAAGCTGTCTTCCGCTCATATCATACAGCATAATATCTGCTTCTTTGAAATTAAAGCCGATTTCCACATAAGCATAATCGGATACCGGGTTCGGATAGATCTTGATATCATGTTTTTCTATTAACTGATCCACCTGTTTGTCTCCCAGCTTCACAATCTTCCAGTTTTCTTTTCCTAATTCCTCAGCACTGGTTCCTGCCAGAATAATAGAGCCATCTCTGTTAAGTCTCAAATCCGAAAGTCTCTCCTCTCTTTTTCTCGAGTCTCCACTCACATGTTTTCTCCACTCTTCATTACCGTTGCCATCCAGATACAACATCCAGAAAGTCTCATCATCCTTCTCTATTCTTCCTTCCGCCTGGGTATACCCTCCCAACAATATTCCTTTTGTGGCATCTTGATTCCTGGATCCTGACTCTTGGCTCTGTATCACATTCATCCCCATTAAAATATCCCTGTTTTTGAAATTGTAAGATTTCTGCCATTGTTCATCCCCTCTTTCATTCAGTGAGATCAGCCAAAGGTCTGTGCCTTCTTCAATTCCTACTGATTTGTTTCCGGATCTCTCGGATCTGGATTCTCCACCGATGATAAAACCGTTTGAAGTTAAAGCCAGGGCTCTGATATGATCATCGCCTTTTCCGCCAAAGTTCTTTTCCCATTCTACTTTTCCAGTTTTATCCAGCTTTACGATCCAGTAGTCGCCTTCACCGAAATTGCTGCTGGCTTTTGGCATTTGGCTAATGGCTATTGAGGAAGCAGGTCTTTCAGTCGAAGGTTTAGTCTCAGGATTTCCAACTTCGGAACTCCTTGAATAGATTCCTAACAATGCTCCGCCGTCTTTCGTGGGTATCATTTTTTCTACTTCATCCA
>Ga0105243_10004051_pt1 | contig 11676 bp, 10 predicted proteins | sample KBSM34metaG_FD_81525 | JGI IMG/M metagenome (GOLD analysis project Ga0105243, IMG submission 81525) | Miscanthus rhizosphere microbial communities from Kellogg Biological Station, Michigan, USA - KBS M3-4 metaG | ecosystem: Host-associated > Plants > Roots > Rhizosphere > Soil | place...
GCCCGATGCCCTCGCCGGAAAGATCGCGGGCCAGCCCCGCCGCGTCGCCCACGAGACAGAAGCCGGGGCCGGCCAGACGCCGCGGCGCCTGCCGGCGCACGACGTACGCGTGCTCCTTGAAGGGATCGAGCGGCATCGCCTCGGGCAGCCGGCCGCTGGCGCGCAGCATGGCGAGCAGGGCGTCGCGCCGCCTCGGCAGGCTGCCGTCATTCCCGCCCGTGATGCCGATGCCCACATTGATGAAGTCGCCCTTGGGGAAGAACCACCCGTAGCCGCGCAGGTCGGGCTCCACATAGAGCTCGGGCGCGTCCATGAAGCGCTCGATCCGCGCCCGCCATTCGGCGGGCAGCCGCGTCTCGGTCTCCTGCGCGGCCACCACCTCTTCGCGCGCGGACACCTCCCCCAGATCGCGGGCCACCGGGCAGCGATGACCGCCGGCGCCGATCACCAGGGGCGCCTCGAACACGCCCTGCTCGGTCTCGACGCGCGCGCCCGAGGGCCCCGCGGTGACCGCCTTGACGCGCACACCCCAGCGCACGTCCGCGCCCGCCGTCGCCGCGCGCTCGAGAAGAAAGTGATCGAACTCCCGGCGAATGATGCCGTAGGAGGCCGGTCCCCGCCAGCGCGTGTCGTGGCGCGCGCCCTGGAACTCCAGCGCGCAGGCGGCGAAGCCCTGGATGGTGAGCGGGTACTTCTCGGGCTCGATCTCGAGGTCGGCCAGCGCGGCGAGCGTCACCCAGCCCGCGCAGATCTTCTGGCGGGGGAAGACGGCGGCGTCCAGCACCAGGGGGCGCAGCCCGGCCCGGGCCAATTGCCAGGCTGCCGTGCTCCCGCCGGGCCCGCCTCCCACCACGAGAACGTCGTGGGTGGACACGGATCAGGACTTCCAGAGCGAGAGCAGGATGCGCAGACGCTGGCCGGCGGTCACCTTGATCTCCTCGACCTCGTTGGCCACGCGCATGGCGTCGAAGAGATCGCCCTGGATGTCGATGGCGTTCGAGGCATAGGCCTCGGCGAAATGGCCGGGGCTGGGATCGCGCATGATCGAGACGAAGGTCTCCGGCGCGTGGATCACCACGAAGCAGGCAGGCTCGCCCTGACCGAGTCGCACCTCGGTGCCATCCCACAACCGGAAGGCAAGCGGGTGCTGCAGTCCCTTGAACACCTCGCCGAGAATCGACGCGGCGACACGGGCGTTCGGGCGCGGACGAAGAAGTGAGGGCATGGCGTCGTCCTCAGCGCTTTGTATACGGAGGGAGCCGCGCTTGTCAACCGAGGGCGTTGGCCCGCGCCGGCGCGGCGGCAGGCAGGCCCCTGGGTCACTGCATCTAGCTGATTAAACGGACATTCTGCAAGGTAACCGTGTTTGTGAAGAACATGGACGACCGCGAGAAGATCAGCTCGAGATCGAGGCGACGGCCGTCCTCCCGGAACGCTAGAGACTCGGGCGCTCCGTGCTTGGCTTTGCGCCCGGGCCGAGCAATGGCGCTTTGCGCCCACCAGCCCGCTCGCCCTCCAGCAACGACGGGATGTCCGGATACGCGTAGATCGTCGGCGCGCCGTTCGCCGGCAGGCCGCCCGTGTCGATCGACGGGCCGTACACGCTGTGCACCTCGCGTCCCAGAAGGCGCAGCAGCGTGGTCTGCTCGGCCCGATGATGCGCGGTGTGCGCGATGCGTCGCACCATGATCCACGCGCGGCTGTGCGTCGTGTCGAAGAACGCCACCTCGCGTTCCCACCACCCGGCATCCTGTCGCTCGAGCGCCGCGAGCCGCGCGCCGGAGTGCTCGGCGTAGCGCTCGATGAAGGCCAATCGCGTCTCCGGCGTCGGGACCGGCGGCGCGCCGACGTCGATGCCGAACATCTCGACGAACCATTTGTTCTCGCTCATGCACTGATGAACCATGTGCTCGCGTGGCGTCCGGTCGCGCGCGAGATTCGGATGGGGACGGACATCGAGGTCGGCGTCCCGGAACATGCTCCACACGCTGAGCGTCTTCAATCGCTCGGACGCATACGTCTCGACGAGGAATCCGTGGCTCACCGTCGTCCTAGTTAAACTCGCTTTTATCAGCTTCCCGGGTTGATGGCCGAGTGCACGCAGTTGCTGATCACGTCCAGGCGCGCGCTGTGCCAGGGATCCGGCACCCGGCTATTGGTGAGGTAGGAGAAGGACACCCCGGAGTCCGGATCGCCCCAGCAGTAGGACGAGCCGACACCGCCATGGCCGAAGGTGCGCGGCGAGGCCAGCGAGCCCAGGCCCCGGATGGTGTCGGTTGTCCCGCGCGTGTGAGGTCCGAGGCCGCGGTGCATGGGCATGCCCATGTAGGCGTCCACGCGGTCGCCGGTGAAATTCCGGGTGACGTACTGGATCATGCGCGGCGAGAAGAGGCGCGTGCCGTTGAGCGTGCCCTCCTGCACCATCATCTGGTAGAAGGCCGCCATGGCCCGGGCGGTGGCGTAGCCGCCGCCCCCAGGCGTGCCCGCGCGGTAAAAGGCGGCGTGGTTCTCCTCCGCCCGCTTGCCCTGTCGCCGCCAGTCGGCCGACGGCTCGTGCATGTCCACTGTCCGGGCGTGGTGCGCGTCGGGCAGGCCCACGAAGAGATCGCCGCCCAGCCCCAGCGGCTCGATCACGTTCTCGCGGATGAAGGCACGATAGTCCGTCTTGGCCAGCGCCTCGATGAGGACGGCCGCGGTCCAGTGCGCGGCGCGGCCATGGTAGTGCACGCGCGAGCCGGGGGTGAACTCGAGCGTGAAGCCGCACACGGTCTTCCGCAGGAGATCGTGGTCCTCCCACGCCGCGCTCGGCACGTCGGCGTTGGGATAGCCCGCCTGATGTGACAGGAGCTGGATGACCGTGATCTCGCCCTTGCCATTGGCCTCGAAGCCGGGGACGTGATCGGCCACCCGATCGGTGAAGCGCAGAGCGCCGCGCTCGACGAGCGCCCACACCGCGCTGGCGGTGATGACCTTGGTATTCGAGTACAGGAGCCACAGCGTGTCCTCGCGCGCGGCCACCCGCGCGCCTTCCGTCCTCGCCTCGCCCAGCGACTTGAAGAGGGCGAGCTTGCCGCGACGGGCCACCGCGATCTGGGCCCCGGGATAGCGGCCCTCGGTGATGTGCCCCGCGATGACCTCGACGAGGCGCTCCAGCGCCTGGGGATCGAGGCCGAGCGACAGCGGATCGGAGACGGTCAGCGGAAAGGCCATGGCGTCCTCACGAGGTGAAAGGCACGGCAAGGGTCGCGCGGAGTGTAGGCCGCGGGACGGGACCTGTCAACGGCGCGGCTTGCTATACTGCGCCGGTGAGCGCGCCCGGTCCCGCCCTGCTCGACGGCCTCGTCGTGCTGGATTTCACCCGAGTTCTCGCCGGCCCGTACTGCACGCGCCTGCTCGCCGATCTCGGCGCGCGGGTGATCAAGATCGAGCGCCCCGGCGAGGGCGACGAGATGCGCCGGGCGCACCTGCAGCTCGAGGAAGGCCGCGACGACCAGAGCACCTACTTCACGCGCATCAATACCGGCAAGGAGAGCGTGGCCCTGGACCTGGCCCATCCCGCCGCGGGCGAGGTCGTGCTCGACCTCGCGCGCCGGGCGGACGTCGCGGTGGAGAACTTCGTGCCCGGCGTGATCGCCCGCCTGGGCTGCGACTGGCCGGCGCTCTCGGCGGTGAAGCCCGATCTGGTCTTCTGCTCCATCTCCGGCTTCGGCCAGACCGGCCCCTGGCGCGGCCGCGCGGCGTTCGCTCACATCGTCAATGCCGCGTCGGGAATGATGCACCTCGAGCGCGGCGACGCGCCCGCGCCGCACTCGGCGAATATCCAGGCCGCCGACGTCCTCGCGGGCACGCATGCCTTCGGGGCCATCATGGCTGCGCTCTGGCGCCGCGCCCGCACCGGAGCCGGCGCGCGCCTGGACGTCTCCATGCTGGAAGCGCTCATCGCCTGCGACGACGTGAGCTTCGGGTCCGTCCTCAACGGCGGCGAGGAGATGGGCGCGCCGCGGCCCGGCATGTGGGTGTACGAGATCGGGGGGCGCCACGTGGCGCTCCAGACCACCGGCGCGCCCGCCCTCTGGCCGCGCCTGGTGAAGCTGCTGGAGCGGCCGGAGCTGGCCGCGGACCCGCGATTCACCACGCCGGTCGCGCGCCGCGAAAATCGCGCCGCGCTGGGCGAGATCATCGGCTCGTGGATGCGCCGCTTCGCCACCGTGGACGCGGCGGTGGAGACCCTCACCGCCGCGCGCATCCCGTGCGCCCCGGTCCTCGCGCCGAAGGAAGTCAGCGAGAGTCCCCACCTGGCTGCGCGCGAGTTCTTTCCGCTGGTGCCGCATCCCACGCGCGGGAAGGTCCGCGTCACCGGCACGCCCTTTCACCTGGACGGCGGAGCGGTGGGGCCGGCGGGCCCGGCGCCGTATCGCATCGGCGAGCACACGCGCGTGGTGCTCGAGGGCCTGCTCGGCTACCCCGCCGCGCGCATCGAGGCGCTCCGTGCGGCCGGCGCCATCGCGACGCCGTGAGGCGGGAGCGCCCCCGCCCGTGATAGGCTCTCCGGCAGTGGCGGCGGCGTGAAGCGCAAACCTCAACGCTCGGGAGATCCCCCCATGGCTCGGATGACCGGCGGCGAAGCACTCGTCAAGCAGCTCTATCACGAAGGCATTCGCGTGGTCTTCGGTCTCCCCGGCGTCCAGCTCTACGGCGTGATGGCCGCCCTGCGCGAAGAGCCGCGCATCCGCTTCATCCAGACGCGCCACGAGCAGGCCACCTCCTACATGGCGGACGGCTACGCGCGCGCCGGCGGCGGCGTCGGCACCGCGCTGGTGGTGCCCGGCCCCGGGCTCCTCAATGCCTCCGCCGGGCTGAGCACCGCGTACTCCGCCTCCTCGCCCGTGTTCATGATCTCCGGCCAGGTGCCGAAGAACCAGATCGGCAAGGACATCGGCGTGCTCCACGAGGTCAATGACCAGCTCGAGTGCATCCGCCCGGTGACCAAGTGGCGGCGCCGCGTGCTGGAAGTGGCGGAGGTGCCGGCGGCGGTGCGCGCCGCCATGCATCAGCTCACCACCGGCCGGCCGCGTCCGGTCGAGATCGAGATGCCGCCCGAGACCATGGAGGACGAGGGCGAGGCGGTGCTCATCGACCCCGTGCGGCCGGTGCGGCCCGCTGCCGCCGCCGCCGACGTGAGCCGCGCGGTGGATCTCCTCCTCAACGCGCAGCGGCCCGTCATCTACGCGGGCGGGGGCGCGGTGTTCGGCGGGGCCAGCGAGGCGCTCACCGCGCTGGCCGAGTATCTCCAGGCCGGCGTGATCACCAGCGCCGAGGGCAAGGGCGCGATCAGCGATCACTCCGATCTCTCGCTGGGCGCCACCGTGTGGCCGAACTCGCCGGTTCGCAATCACCTGCTCCAGGCCGACCTCATCCTCGCGGTGGGCACCCGCTTCGCCCTCGCGGTGCCCAAGGCCGACCAGCAGGTCATTCACATCGACATCGATCCGGACGAGATCGGCCGGAACCACCGGAAGTCGCTGGGTCTCGTGGGCGACGCCCGCGCCACCCTCGATGCCATCGTGGAAGGCGTCCGCAAGGCCACCCCGCCGCGGTCCTCGCGCAAGGCGGAGCGCGAGGCGCTGCGCGCGGAGACGGCGGCCCTGGTCCAGGAGCCCCAGGCGGGTATCCTCAAGAGCCTGCGCGAGGGCACGCCGGAGAACGCCATCTTCATCTCCGGCATGACTCAGATCGGCTACTACTCGCGTCCCTGCTGGCCGACCTACGAGGCCCGGACCTATCTGTCGTCCTCGTACTCGGGCAATCTCGGCTACGAGTACCCGGTGGCGCTGGGCGCCAAGGTCGCCTGCCCGCAGCGCCCCGTCATCGCGGTGATCGGCGACGGCGGCTTCATGTACAACGTGCAGGAGCTGGCCACCGCCGTGCAGCAGAAGATCAACGTGATCGCGGTCGTCTTCAACGACAACGCCTTCGGCAACGTGGCGCGCGACCTCGACGACTGGTGGGGCGGCAGCTACGGCGCCTCGCTGCACAATCCGGACTTCATGAAGCTGGCCGACGCCTTCGGCGCTCACGGAATGCGCGCCAAGGAGCCCACCCAGGTAGGCGCCCTCGTCCGCGAGGCCATTCAGCTCGACCGGCCGGTGCTCATCGAGGTGCCGGTGGGCCGGATGCCCACGCCCATGTTCTTCCCGCCGCGGAAGGCGCCCACCAAGTATCAGCGCTGAGGAGCGCCGCAACCTGGCATCCGGTGGCTCCTCGCGGGTCCCCGCGGCGCTGATCTCGGCGTGGCGGGCGCTGCGCCTGCGCTGCCCGCGGTGCGGCGCCGGCAAGGTCACCGTGCGCTGGCTCGGCTTGCGGCCGGCCTGCCCGAGCTGCGGCCTCCGGCTCGACCGCGGCGAGTCGGACTACTGGCTGGGGGCGATGCTGTTCAACCTCATCGCCGCCGAGACGCTCTTCGCGGTGGGCCTGGTGACGGTGCTCGTCCTCACCTGGCCCAATCCTCCGTGGGACGCGCTCCAGTGGGGGAGCATCGCCGCCATGATCCTGGCCCCGCTCATTCTCTTCCCCTTCAGCAAGCTCCTCTGGCTCGCCTTCGACCTCGTCTTCCGCCCGCCCACCCCCGAGGACTTCACTTCAGGGTCGTGAAGGTGAAGGCGCGGATGATGTGGCGCTGCGCCGCCACGAATACCACCAGCACCGGCGCCACCACGAACATGCTGCCGGCCATGATGATGTGCCAGCGCGCGCCCGTTCCCTCCTCGCGCAGCATGGCCACGCCGATGGGCAGGGTGCGCACGGCGTCCGTGGTTGTCATCACCAGCGGCCAGAAGAAATCGTTCCAGTGGTACACCACGCTGAACAGCGCGAAGGCCACCAGGGTGGGCCGGGCGATGGGCGCGAGGATGCGGAAGATGAGGGTGAAGGTGCCCGCGCCGTCCACGCGCGCGGCGTCCACGATGTCGTCGCTGATCTGCATGAAGGCTTCCCGGATGAGGAAGGTGCCCAGCGCGGACACCGCATAGGGCAACACCAGCGAGGCATAGGTATTGAGCAGGCCCACCTTGCTGAACAGCATGTAGAGCGGCACGAAGCGCACCTGGGGCGGCACGATGAGACAGGCAATGACGACCAGGAAGCAGACGTCGCGTCCGGGGAACCGGAGCTTGCTGAAGGCGAAGCCGGCCAGGCAGCCGAAGAAGAGCTGAAGCACGACGATGGCCACCGTCTGGATGGCGTTGTTCAGGGCGTAGCGGAGGAAGGGCCCCGAGGCCCAGGCCTTCGCGTAGTTGTCCCAGTGGGCGGGGCTCGGCCAGAAGGTGGGCGGGAATCGGGTCACTTCCGCGAGGTCCTTGAGCGACGTGGACACCATCCAGAGATAGGGAAACACCTCCACCAGCGCCACCAGGGCGAGCGCGCCCACGGTGAGGGCCCGCCGGAGCGGATGGGAGCGCCTCATGTCGAGTAGTGCACGCGCCGCCGGAAGAGCAGCCACTGCGCCAGCGTGAGCAGGACGATGAGCACGAAGAACACCACCACGCCCGCGGAGGCCTTGCCGAGCTTGAAGTACTGGAAGGCCTGCTCGTAGATCCAGTACACATAGATCATGGTCGAGGTCACCGGCCCGCCCTGGGTCATGATCTTCACGATGTCGAAGCCCTGGAAGCTCGCGATGGTCAGCGTGACGAGGAGGAAGAGCGTGGTGGGCGTCAGCAGCGGCCAGGTGATGTGGCGGAAGCGCTGCCAGCCCCCGGCGCCGTCCAGCGCGGCCGCCTCGTAGAGATCGCCGGGGATGGCCTGGAGCCCGGCCAGGTAGATCACCATCGGGTAACCGACGGTCTTCCACACCGTCACCAGCACGAGGGTCCAGAGCGCGATGCGATGATCGCCCAGCCAGTTGACGGCGGGGAGCCGCACCAGCCCCAGCAGCCAGGCCACCAGGCCGTATTGCGGGTCGAGGAGCCAGATCCAGAGCAGCGACACCGCCACCCAGGAGACAACGTAGGAGGAGAAGATGGAGGCGCGGAAGAGCGCCCCCAGGCGGGTGCGATCGTTGAGGAAGATGGCGAGGAGGAGGCCGAGCGCCTGGGACAGCACCACCACGCCGCCCGAGTACTTGGCGGTATTGGTCACCACCTCGAGGAACTCGGCGGTGGCGAGCGCGCGGTAGTTCGCCGTCCCCACCCAGCGGGCGGGCCCGGCGAGGTCCCATTCGTAGAAGCTCACCCACGCCGAGTAGGCGACGGGGTAGAGATAGACGAGGGCGAAGAGCGCGAGCGACGGGGACGCGAGCGCCCAGCCGAGCCGGGTCTCGCGTCCCCACCGCCCGCGGCGCCCGCTAGTACTTGCCGAGGATCTCGTTGGCCTTGGCCTCCGCGGCTTGCATGACCTCGGCGGACGTCTTGATGCCGAGCACGGCGGCCTCGAGATTGGGCTGGATGACTTCTCGCTGGATCTCGAAGAGCGCGGGCGAGAACGGGAAGCGCTGCGCGGTGCGCAGCTGGTCGATGGCGGTCTTGTAATTGGGATTCTGCTTGTAGAAGTCCTGCATCTCCGCGGAGGCGACCGCGGAGCTGCGAATGGGCATGTAGCCGGTGGCCTTGGACAGCGAGATGGTCTGGGCCGGCTCCGTCATCCACTTGATGAAGGCCCAGCCCGCCTCCTTCTCGGCGGGGGGCGCGTCCTTGGCGATCACGAAGAAGGTGCCGCCGGTGGGCACCGCCTGCTTCGCCTTGCCGGGCAGGAACGCGGTGCCCACCTTGAACTTCGCGTTCTCGGTGATGTAGTTGAGGAAGGCGGTGGAGGTGAAGATCATCGCCACCTTGCCGTTGAGGAAGTCGGTATTGGTCACCTCCCAGGCGCTGTAGTCCTTGCCGGGCGGCCGCTTCATGGTCTTGTCCTTGTTGACGAGATCCACCCAGAACTGGAGCGCCTCCGTCCCCTTCTCGCGGAATGCCGCCTTCTTGCCATCGGGGCTCAGGAGGCTGCCGCCGGCCTCGTGGAGCAGCGCGTACCAGAACCACCAGTCCACCGGCACCTCGAAGCCGTACACCTTGACCTCGGCCCCTTCGCGCACGGTGAGCTTGTCGGCGGCGGCGCGGAACTCGTCCCAGGTGCCGGGCACCTTGATGCCCTTGGCCGCCAGCATCTCCGCGTTGTAATAGAGGATGGGCGTGCTGCGGAAGAACGGCAGCGCGAAGGTCGGCGGCTGCGGCTTCCCCAGATAGTCGAAGTACGTGTGCTGGGTCTGGCCGGGGAGATAGTCGGCCAGATTGGTCCCGTTGGGCCCCGCCGCATAGGCATCCAGCGGCTCGAACAGCCCGGCCTGCCACAGCTGCGGCATCGCCTCCCCGACGACGTGGAAGACGGCGGGCGCGGTCTTGGTGGCGGCGGCGGCGCGGATCTTGGCGAGCGCCTGGAAGTAGTCGCCCTGGAAGGTGCCCTCGATCCGGTACTTCGTCTGCGACTCGTTGAACTTCTTGATATGCGCCTCGGTCACTTCCCGATTCTTGCCCCCGAAGGAGTACCAGAACTGGGCGGTGATGGGGCCCTGCGCGGCGGCGGGTTGCGCCCCCGCGAGAAGCCCGGTGGCCAGCAACGTGGCCAGCATCCGTCTCATCGGCGACCTCCAGTGGTGTGAGGGGTGCTCCAGCAGGCGGCGCGCAGCTCGCGCTCGACGTCGCGTCCGCCGTAAACGATCCGATGGAGCGCGCGCAGCAGCGGGACGTCCACTCCGCGGCCGGCGGCGAAGCGCCAGCACCAGCGGATGGCGGCATAGCCCTCGGTGAGCTGGTCCCGGCGCGCGAGCCGCCGCACCACGGTGCGGGTGGCGAGCCCGGCGCCGCGCAGCTCGCCGAAGATGCGGTTGCGTCCGGCCACCGCGGTGACGTGGAGATCGCCCGCGCCTCCGAGCCCGTACACCGTCTCCGGCCGCGCCCCCACCCGGCGGCCGATTCGCGCGATCTCCGCGAGCGCCTGGGTGTAGATGAGCGACTTGGTGTTGTACATCGCCTCCGCGCGGCCCGCCGCGACGAGGCCGTCGCAGAGCCCCACCGCGATGGCATAGGCGTTCTTGAGCGCGGAGCAGAGCTCGAGCCCCCGCTGATCCGCGGTCTCGGTGATGGCGTAGTAGGGGGTGCCGAGGGCGCGGCGCCACCGGCTCCGCGCGCGCGCGTCGGGCGAGGCATACATCACCGCCGTGGGCACGCGGCGTGCGAGCTCCATGGCCTTGGAGGGTCCGCCCACGGTCACGATGCGAAGCCCCGTCGCCTCCAGCACCGCGGTGGACAAGGTCACGATGCGCCCGCGGCTGCGCGTGAGCCCCTTGGACACGGACAGCACCGGCACCCCGGCGGGAACGTGGGGCGCCGCCTGACGCAGCACGGACACCGCGGCGTCCGAGGTCACCGCGTTCACCACGAGGTCGGCGCCGGCGAGGGCCGCCCGCAGCGCCTCCGCGGCGAAGGGCACCACCGCCCGCGGCAGCCGCAGGCCCAGCCGCGGATGCCGCCGTCCCGCGCGCAGCGCCGCCAGCAGCCGGCCGTCGAGCGGGGTGCCCCACAGCGCCACCGAGTGCCCGTTGTCGGTGGCGGGCACCGTGAGCGCGCCGCCCATGTAGCCGGCCCCGAGGATGGCGATATGCGCCATCACGCCACGCGCCGCAACGCGGGATAGAGGGTGAGCCGCTCCGCGAGCATGGTGGTGTACATCTCATGCCGAGCGGGATCCGGCGCATGACGCACGAGCCGCCCGCGCCACGCCTTGGCGGCCGACACGTCGGACACCGCGCCGACGCCGAGGCCGGCCAGCAGCGCGGCGCCGGCGGGCGCGCCCAGTCCGTCCGGCAGATACGCCAGCGGCGCGCCGAGCGCGTCGCAGAGGATTTGCCGCCACACCGCGCTCCGGGCGCCGCCGTTGACGGCCACCACCTCGTCCAGCGTGGTGCCGCGCTCACGCAGCACCTCGAAGCTGTGCCGCAGGGAGAGCGCGACACCCTCGAGGACCGCCCGGTACAGATGGCCCCGCCCGTGCGCGAGCGACAGCCCGACGAAGGCGCCGCGCGCGCTCGCATCCCAGAGCGGGGTGCGCTCGCCCTGCAGGTAGGGCAGAAGCCGCAGGCCCTCCGCGCCCGCCGGCACCGCCCCGCTCTCCGCGTCCAGCGCGTCAAAGGACACGCCGCGGGCGAAGACGGAGCGAAACCACTCCTGCGCCGCGCCGGCCAAGGTGGCGCCGAGCGCGAGATAGCGGTCGCAGCCGACGTGATGCGCATTGATGAGGCGCGTGTCGAAGTCGGGCTGGGCCATCGGCACGATGAGATTGCCGGAGGTGCCGAGCATGAGACAGGCCTCGCCGGGCTCGGTGACGCCGGCGGCCAGCGTGGACGCGGCGAAGTCCGCGCCGCCCACCACCACCGGCGTGCCCGGCGCGAGCCCGGTCTCTCGGGCCGCCGGGCCGGTGACCGCACCCGCCACGTCCCGCGCGGGGCGAAGCGCAGGCAGCCGGGCGATCTCGACCCCGGCCGCCACCGCCCCCTCGGCCGACCAGGCGCGCGCCTGGGCGTCGTAGAGCGGCACGCAGAGCGCCGCCGACGAGGGATCGGTGACGCGGGCGCCGGTGAGCCGCAGCACCGGATAGCTGTGGGATTGCAGGAAGGTGGCGGTGCGCGCCCACACC
>Ga0105243_10004052_pt1 | contig 11675 bp, 8 predicted proteins | sample KBSM34metaG_FD_81525 | JGI IMG/M metagenome (GOLD analysis project Ga0105243, IMG submission 81525) | Miscanthus rhizosphere microbial communities from Kellogg Biological Station, Michigan, USA - KBS M3-4 metaG | ecosystem: Host-associated > Plants > Roots > Rhizosphere > Soil | place: Michigan...
CGCGACCTCTCTCGGCGCGCGCTTCACCGGCATCGAGATCTCCGTGCTGCGCGACGGCGACACGCTGATCCCCGTCATCGCTCGTGGCAGCGACCTGGAACGGCGGCGGCCCGAGGACATCGCCAACACGCTGGTCTATCCCGCCACCGGCACACCGCCGGTGCCGCTCTCGGCGCTGGCGCAGGTCCGTCTCGGTTCAGAGCCTTCGGTCGTGCGGCGGCGCGATCTCGCGCGCACCCTGACCGTACAGGGCCGCAGCGACACCGAGACCGCGCAGCAGGTGGTCGACCGCCTGCAGCCGGCCGTGGCCGCGGTAGGGCTGCCGCCGGGCTACCGCATCGAGCTCGGTGCCGAGATCGAGGAAGCGGCCGAAGCCAACGCCGCGCTCGGTCAGTACTTGCCGCACGCGGCGATCGCGATGCTGATCCTGTTCGTCTGGCAGTTCGGCTCGTTCCGCAAGCTCGCCCTGATCCTGGCCATCATTCCGTTCGCCCTGATCGGCGTCGCGCCGGCGCTGAAGATCGCCGGTGAGCCGCTCGGCTTCATGGCCAACTTCGGCCTCCTGTCTCTGGCCGGCATCATCGTCAACAACGCGGTGCTGCTTCTTGAACGCATCGAGGCCGAGCTCCACGCCGGGCGCCCGATGCGCGAGGCGGTCGTCGCGTCCGCGGTGCAGCGGCTGCGCCCGATCGTCATGACCAAGCTCACCTGCGTCGCCGGGTTGGTGCCGCTTCTGCTGTTCGGCGGCCCGCTGTGGTCCGGCATGGCCGTGACGATCATCGGCGGGCTGCTGCTCGGCACGCTGGTCACGCTTGGCCTGGTGCCGGTGCTCTTCGAACTGCTGTTCGGCGGCGCGCTGGCCCGCTGGCTGGGCCGGACGGCGACGCCGCCGGGCACGCCGGCGGACGCTGTGCACTCATGAAACATCCCCGTCAAACGCTCCTACCAAGAGGTCCCATGCCTTCTGCGACAAAGACAATCCAAGCCTGCGCGCTGGCGGCGGCGCTTGCACTTCCACCGGCCATGGCGACTGCGGCTGAGGGCATGCGCCTGGAAGGCGACATCGGCCTCGCTGTGCTGCACACACCCTCGGAAGTGCGCGGCGAGCGCGCCCGCTACGTTGCGGTGCCCTACGTCAGCGCGTCCTACGGCCCACTGTTCGCCCGCATCGACACCTTCGGCCTGCAGGTGCTACCGCTCGGCTATGGCCACGTCGAAGTCGTCGGCCAGATCCGGAGCGACGGCTACGACGCGGTCGGCTTGCAGCACCGCCGCGATGCCACGCCGCTCGGAATCGGCACGCTGCAGATCACACCAGTCGGCGCGTTCGGCCTGCATGTGCTGCGCGACTTCGGCCGCTCGGGCGGCACGCTGGCGCAGCTGCGCTACCTGGCCGAGCTGCGGCTGGGCCGCCTGACGATCTATCCCGAGTTCGGCGCCGAGTACCAGAGCCGGGCCTACACCGGCTACTACGCGGGCACCACCGCGGCCGACGCGGCGTTCGTCGGTCGAGACTACCAGCCACGGGCGGCCGTGAACCCCTATCTGGGCGCGCTCGTCGAGATCCCGCTGCGTGACCGCTGGTACACGAACGTCTACCTGCGCCGCACGGTCGTGGACGACACCATCGCGCGCAGCCCCCTGGTGGCGAACCGGCACCGCGACTCAGGGTTGATCGCCCTGGCCTACCGCTTCTGAAAAGCATGTCCGACGCACCGCACCGCGGGCGTCTTGAGGCCGTACCTGCGCTGACGGCCGGCCACCGGCCGGCAGTGCGCGGCGATGCCCTGGCCACCTTCGCCGCGGCCTGGCTGCGCCAACTCGGCGCGGACGACCTGCTGGAGCACAGCCCCGCCGAACTGTGCGGCGCGCTGCTGTGCCACGGGCAGTGAAGCGCTCAGCGCAAGCCGGGCCAGGCAAAGGTGCGCATTTAGTGTCAACAGGCCCTAGTCCACACGCCATTCGGTGATCGAGCTGGTCGACGACGAGATGCCCTTCCTCGTCGAATCGACCACCATGGAGATCAACGGCAAGACATGGCCTGAACTGTCCCATACCGTGAACAGCACGACGGGCGACGTTGCCTCGTTGATTGCATCAACGGCAACGGCGCGTGCATAGAAGCGCCTCCGTCACCCGGGTTAGCGCAGACGAGCACCGTGAGTGCGCTCGCCGCCGCGCCCAGGTGCAGCGCAATGGAGGCCAGTGGGCTACTGATGCCCCGCGAGCGGGACGGCGACCGCGCCGTGGCCGGTCTGCCCGTGTTGCGCCTTCAGCTCCAACTCGTGCATGAGGCACAGTCCGATCGTCACGAGGAAGGCCGCTGCGCCAAGCGCGAACATCACGACCAGCAGCGCCACGCAGTTGACCGGGGCGAAACGCGCGTACGGAAGGAGCAACGCCGCGGCGCACGCGCACTTCGCCAGCAGCACCATGTCGACGCGCGTGATCGCCAATGCGCGCCGCAGGCTGCCGGTGACCGGGAACTTGTCGGTGCGCTGCCACGGCCAGCGGACGCCGACCATCGCCGACAGCGAGCCTTTCATCTCGTAGACCTTGATCGCAGCGACGACGACCGGATTGAGCAGGAAGTCGATCAGCGTGCCGCGCCCCACCTGCTGCAGGTTGGTGAAGACCGACAGCCGGCGCTTGACGATCACCGCGACGAGGAACGCCACGTAGTCCCAGCCGACGGCCGTGGGGATGCCCTGCACGATCTCCCGGTAGGCGCCGAACCACAGCGGGAGGTGGATCAGCGCTGCGGCCATCGCCGGCGTGTGCTCCAGGCTGTGCGCCAGCTCGAAGTAGCGTTGCTTGAAGGTGAGCTTGCCGTCCTTGGCTATCCCAAGGTACAGGCGCCAGTGGTGCCGCAGTTGCTGCATCGGGCCGTAGGCCCAGCGGAAGCGCTGTTTGCGCATGCGATCCAGCGTCTCCGGGATCAGACCGCGGCCGCACGCGTCGGCGAAGTAGTAGCCGCGGTAGCCCTTCGCGTGCAGGCGCACCGCGAGTTCCGAATCCTCGGTCTGACACCATTCCGCCCAGCCGCCCACCTCCTCGAGCGCGCTGCGTCGCACCATGCACATGGTACCGACCGTGAACTCCGCGCCGATCTCGGTGAGCGCCGGGAACATGAGCTTGTGGGCGCAGACGTAGCCCGGATAGAAGCGCGAGAGGAAGCGCGAATGCTCCCAGTCTCGGTACTCGTGCGTGGTCTGCACGAACCCGATCTGCGCATCGTCGAACAGCGGCGCCCACTGGCGCAGGAAGCCCGGGTCGACGACGTAGTCCGCGTCGACGACCGCGATCAACCGGACGTCGGGCGAGACATGGGGTGCCAGCCAGTTCAAGGCACCCGCCTTGGCGCCGCTCACCGGGTCCACGTGGAAGAAGCGGAAGCGCTCGCCGAGGCGGCGGCAATGCTCCTCGACCGGCCGCCACAGCGCCGGATCCTTCGTGTTGTTGTCGATCACCATCACCTCGAAGTCCGGGTAGTCCAGCTTCGAGATCGCGTCCAGCGTCGCGATGACCAGGTCCGGCGGCTCGCTGTAGCAGGGGACTTGCACGCAGACCTTGGGCAGTCCGGTGCCCGGATGTGCTGCGATGCGGGCCAGCGCCTCGTCGCGCCGCGTCTGACGCAGCCCGAACTCGCCGAACGACAGCACCTGGAACGGCGTCGACAACAGGAACACGTAGACGAACAGCGCGGCCTGCAGCGTCAGCACGGTGTTCTGCAGCCAAGCCGGCCAGCCGAAGCTCGCAGTCAGCTCCATCGTCCAGCTGCTGACCGCGAAAGCAATCGCGATGGCGGAGAACACCATGCCGTGGCCGGTGATCGTGGCGGTCGGCAGCATCCGACGGATGCCGACGGCCGCCAGGCTCAGCACGATGGCCAGCCCGGCCAGCGGTTCGAACTGGTCGGTCAACGCCCAGGCGGCGAGAAAGGAGACGGCCAGCGCCGCGGCCCAGAGGACGGTCGCCGCGGCATCGCGGCGCCACGCGGGCTTATGCAGCATGCCATGGACGATGAGCGCGCTCAGCACGCCGAAAAAGGCAGCGAAATATCGCAAGGAACTCATGCACTCTCCAGGACGGTGCGGCACGACTCAGGGTCGATGCCCACCATAGGTTGTTGCGGCCGAAGCCGGCGTGTCTGCGTCGAGGCGACTGCCCGTACTGGGAACGAAACCCGCGCACGGGCTGGGCTTCGAAACGTCAGTGCGAGTAGTCCGGACCCATGGCCGGATCCGTGCCGCCCGCGCGGGGCGTGGTGAGACTCTGCGGTTTAGACATGGCAGTTTCCTCTCTCGTGGGGCTAGACAGCGCGCCTAGCGATGAACGCGGCTGCTTGGACCGGGCAGCACCACTTCCGGCGCCGCGACATCGTTGAACTCGGGGATCGCACGACGTCGACGGCCAAGCCAATTTAGAAATCGCGGCCCCGGCCGGCTTTTCGCATAGCGACATGGGCTTACGGCGCGGTGACAGTTCCGCCGGGTCGCGATACGAGCTCAGGCACAACCGGTGCAGCTCATCGGCATGACGGCCAACTTCAACGTGGTAGTGCGCGGGAAGCCGCTGCTGCCGCGGCATGGGTGGCCGCAGGCCTGCTGCTTCTGCCACGGTGGCGCAACGGGACAAGAGCCGCGTCCATCTGGTGAAGGACTTTGCGCAGTGCGCGACATACGCTGAGTCCAGCAAGGCACATATCCGATATCCGGCGTGCCGCGCCGGCGAGTTCCGCTTCGGGACTCGTCATCCTCCACACCGCAAAGGAAATCAAATGGACAAGCTGAAAATTGAATCGAAGCTGGCTCAGTCGGAGCAGAAGCCGGCGGGCACGCAGAGCCCCGCCCGGACCTTGGAAAACTTGGCCTGCCAGCAAGAGCTGCTGCGCCACGTCTCAGGTGGGCACGGGATCATCGTCCGTCCGTCCTTCACCTTCCGCCCCTGAGAGATCCAAGGCCGCTGCGGCTCAGAAGTGGTCGCGACCCGCGAGAAGGCGCTGCGCAGTGGGCGCGTCTTGCGGGGCGCCTGCTGCACAAGGCACGCGACGCGCTTCTGGCCGCAGTCGCTTTCAGATCTTCACCGCGTGTGCCCAGCACGTCACATGCTGGGCTGCGATGGAAGTCACCTCTAGCAGCCTCAGGCCGCCTGAGGCAGGCCGTGCAGATCCATGCCTGCGACACGGTTCGTCAGCGTCGCGCCGAGGAAACTGCGCCGGTATTCCGATGGCGTCATGTCGAAGGCTTCACGAAACAGCGTCGAGAAGTGCGCAGAGCTGGAGAACCCCAGTTCCAGCGCAATGTCGGTCAGCGTGCGCGACGCCATCGCGGGTGCGCGCAGCAGTGCTGCGCCGGCCTCTACGCGCTTGCGCCAGACATAGCGTCCGAGCGAGGGCTTCCCGGAACGGCTGAAAGCACGATGCAGTGTACGGACGCTGCAGCCGAAGGCCTGCGCAATATGGCCCAGCGACAGGCACGGATCCGACAGCCGGCGTTCGATGTATTCCTCGATAGCACGGACAGTGATCGCACCGTCCGCGCGCGCTTCGATCGGCCGGGGATGCATGACCAGCGCCTGCGCCACCAAGCGCGAAAGCATCTGCGCCAAGCCCGCTGCCAGATGCACAGGAATCGAGGTCGCGGCCAGGCAGCCGTCGCGGACCCAGCGGAAGGCCAACTTGCCGAGCGCGCCATCCAGTCGAAACGGCCGCACACACTCGGGCAGCATCGCCTCCTCCAGCTGCAGCATCAGCACGAGCTGTTCAATGCGCCCCTCGTGTTCGAAGCGCACCTCGTCGACATGCCGAACGAATGCCATGTCTCCAGGACACAGTCTTTCCCGGTGGCCGGCAACGGTCAACCAGCTCGCGCCGGACAGCTGCACGATGAGGATCTGGCGCTCAGCGCCGGGATCGGCGGCGTCGCGAATGCGCGCGACGTGCGCATCGGCTTCCTGATGCCAGTAGCGCAGGTTGCCGAGCGTGCCGGAGCGAATGCGCGCACGGAAGGCTGCGGCGTCGGGGAGGCCCACGCTCACCGACAACGCGCTGCCGCGGTCCAGCGTTCGCCCCAGATGCCGAACGAGCAGTTGCTCCCATCGCTCGCCGGTGCACGTCGACAGCGCACCCTGCACCGTGTCGAAGACTTCGAATTCAGTACCCTCGCTCATCGTCTGCCTCTTCGGAACGCGATGCGGCGGTTCGACAGCATCATGGCGCACGCCCCCTACGATCAGGCCGCGGCGAGCCGCAACCTCGCGGCGCGCCTCGCGTACGACGGCACGGGACCACCCTGACCGGGCACCATGCCGGCTCCCTTCGCTCGCGCCAGGGCGCTCGACACGATCACGATCCAGTCGATGGCGATGTCCACCATCGGCCGCCCGCCGATGGGTCGCCACAGGTGGGCACGCAGACCCCAACCCCTCAGATCCTCGCGTCGGAAACTCGGCGCTCCGCCGCAGTCGTCGATCGATTTCATCATCCCCGCCTCCATTCGCAATTCGCACTTCGCGATTGCCTGCAGGGAAATTCTGGAACCGAATCGATCAGATTGGCGACCGTTTAGAACAAGTCACGCGTGTTCATCGGCGGTGAAGGCAACGGGTCGAGGAAACGCGTCGTGCGGTCGATGAAGGTGCTATTGGTCAGCACGCTATCGTTCGAGCACCCGCCAAGGGCGAGATACACGCTGCCGGGCCAACGCAGCGCCCAGCTGGCGGCGGCCGCGAAGGCGTCGCGCTCGACCGGAAGCGCGTCGTGGTCAGCCGCCTGGACGATGAGGGCCGATCTTCCCAGCCTCGGCCAGTCGCTGCGGGAGCTGACGGGCGGACGTTCGCGCCACGCGAGTTGCTGCGTACCTTGCCGCGTCATGCCCTCGATATCGATCAGCGCTCGGACGAACGCGTCGCACCGGGCGGCGTCGCAGGCGCTTCCCACGCTGACATAGCGCTCGCAGCCGAGGCCCAGCGCAGCGGCATGCAGCGCCCAGATGTTGGCCAGCGAGTGGGCGACGATGCCGTGCCAGCCGTCGGACCGGATACGTGCACGGGTACTGACGTGCAGCATGGCCTGCGCGATGTCTTTCACGCTCAGCCGATCCGACACCTGCTCCTCGAACCCCAACAGGTCCAGCGTGACCGCACGCATCCCCGCGTTGGCGAGGGCCGCGATCAGGGACATGAACTGGCTGCCACGTCCGTCGTTGCCGTGCAGAAGCAGGACGGCCGGACCGTCGCCCAGCTGGCGCACGCCGACCCACTTGCCGTCCAGAGCAAAGCTGTCGCCGTCATCGAGCGAATCCCAGAACGCCTCTTCGATGAGGCTGTTTTCGCGACTTGGTGACCGGATGCATCCCGGCGCGTACGACCAGGGAGCATTGGCGCTCCCGTCATCGAGAGACCTGTTGTTGTTCGGCACCTGCCCCACCTCTTTTCGATGTGCTGTGCGACCGTCCCATGTGTCGCAGCCTCGTTGCACTTTAGCGCAAGGCGCAGCAGACAGCTTGCGCTGCCGAGACACCCTCGTTCGGCACGGCGCCATGGCACGCCGTTCAGAAAAACCAACTCACCGGCACATTGCGGCATTCGCACCTGATGCAGTGCAGGCGTCTTCATGATGCCGCTCGAAAGGCAAGGCCGACGGAGGCGAAGGTGAACGAGGGTGTATCGGACCTCGACATGCTGCTGCGAACGATGCAGCCGGCGCTACAGCCCGGCCACTTGGGTGGCTATTGCAAGTTCGATGGACGCGAGGAACTTACTCCCGGCCTCGAGGCATTCGCAACCTACCGCGAGGCGGAGGGCATTTTCGGCCATCGTCGCGCGCAGCGACGCCATCGAAGCGCGTGCCGCACCGTTTCGATGGCGCCCTCATCACGCTCAACGTCCATTCCTTCCTCGAGTCGGTCGGGTTCATGTCGGAGGTGCTGACAGCCCTGGCGGCGCACGGCATCTCGTGCAACGTCGTCCCGGCCTACGACCACGACCATGCGTAGACGCGCTTGCCGTTGCGCATCTGTCGCTGGACGGTGACGCCATCCGGCCTTGAGTGATTGGGTCCACTACTCAACATCGTGGACCCAACGCTTGCCGCCAGCGGGTATTCAGTTCAATAGGGTGCCGAGACCACGCTCGCAGTCCCGCCCGCTACCGTCGTGGATGCGTGCCTTGAGATCCGCCGCCAGCGCATGGTCGGGATCCTGGTCGAGGACCACATCGAGGACGCGCAACGCTTCGTCCCGGCGGTGTTCCTCGGCAGCGCGCGACGCAAGGTCGACCAACTGGTTCACCCAGGCGTCTCCCTCCTCGGCAGGGATGCGTGCCTGCACGCTATCGGCATGGAAATGCCGCAGCAACTTGGCGGCCAGTCGCCGCCCGAGCGCTGTCGGCGATCGGTCGAGCATGCTGCCCTCGGTGCGGGCTGCAGGCGACACGAGCACATAGTCCAGCGACAGGGCCTCGCCGCGGCGCGCCATCCGGGCGAACAGGACTTGCACGCCGGGCATGCGGCCGGCCAAGGCGACTGCCATCGCCTCCGGCGTGGCCGCGGCACTGGCGTCAAGAGTCTCACGGACCTCGGCCGCGGACATGAGGTGCAGTTGCGAATGCACGGCCAGCGTGTAGCCGAGGACCTCCAACGGATACCTGAAGTCGTGATCGTGCACGCCGACGGCGGGTTTTCGATCCGGCAGCGGCACGACTGCAAGGCGCTGTTGCTGCGGCCGGTGCAGCTCCGACAGCAGCGCCGTGGCGGTGTCGTCAGCGGGCTCCACGCGCGTATCGGCCAGCAGCCGGAACCCTTTGCCATAGACGGTTTCTACCCGCACCGCGTGCGTCTTGCTTCGCCGCATCGCCTGGCGGATCTTCGCGATCGCCTGTGCGATCACTTCCGGCGAGCCGGTCGCTTCGTTCCACACGGTGTCGAGCAGTTCGTCGCGCGTCACCACGCGATGGCGATTGCGCACCAGGTGCACGAGCACGTCGAAGGGCTTGGGCGCGATGGTGTGCCGCCGGCCATCGACCCACAGCTCCCGGCGCTCCACGTCGACCACGCAACCGGCGAACCGGTATTGCCGCCGCATCGTGTCGTCCGGCGGCGCGATCGGCACCGGCGGCGGGCCCTGCTGGTCGACCGGCATGGCAGACAGTTCCCACCCCAGCCGACGGTAGAGCGGCTGTGCGGCTGGCGCAATCGCGAGGCGCGCGAGCAGCGCCTGCATCTCCGGTTTCTGCCCGCGCCGGCGCGCGAGCAGCGCGCGCGGGTACAGCAGGTTCGCGGTGGTGCTCTCGTCCTGCAGATGGGGCTGTGCGCCGGCGCGGTCGAGTTCCGCTTGCGCGAGCTGCAGGCGCCCGCTCAGCACCAGGGCCTCCACGAGCCAGGGCAGCAGAGGCGCTTCGGCGATGCGGTTGCCGCGACCACGGCACTCGGCCGCGGCTCGCAGGAAGTTGTCGGCCGCCTCGTCGACACGGCCGGCCGCCATGGCCGCGTGCCCGCGGGCCTGCCAGAGGTAGCCATCATCCTGCCCTTCGACGGGCTGCGGCAGCAGCGACAGCAGCTCCGCCGCCGCATCCGGGCGACCTTGCTGGCGATGGACCAGGCAGTGGATGTTGATCACGGTGCGCAACAGCTTCGCCGGGGCCTCGATGGCAAGTGCGGTGGCGGTCGCCTCCTCGGCACAGGCACGCGCCTCATCGAGCCGGTCCGTGTAGATCAGATCGTGAGCCAGATTGAGACACACGTTCGCGAGCGCAGTGTTGGCATTGAGCCTGCGTGCAACGCTCGCGAGCTTTCTGTTCCACCGGATGGACTGCTCGGCATGGCCGGACAGCGAGCTCATCACCGCGCGCAGCCACAGCACGTTCAGCAGGCCCCAGTGGCTTCCAATGCGCGTGAAGATCGTCTGCGCCTCGTCCAGACGCGCCTGCACGGCATGCAGCTCGCCGAGGCGGCACCCGACGGATGCCAGCAGCGTCAAAATCTGGCCCTGCCAGTGCGGCGGCATGCAGTGGCGACCCAACACGAGGGCCCGCTCCAGGCTCTGCGCGCCCTCGCGCAACTGTCCCTTCACGTTGTGCAGCGTCCCCATCCACTGGCGCACCTGTGCTTCGAGGGCCTTGTCGCCGTCGCGTCTCGCGGCTTCCAGCAGCCGTTGCGCGTTGGCCGGCCCATCGTCGCTGCCGCAGATGGCCTGGACACGCAGCAGTTCCAGATCGAGGCGAGGAAAGCCAGGCTCGAGCCGCTGCAGCAGTTCGAGCGCCCGCAACGCCGCAGCATGCCTGTGCAGGGCAGCGCAGTGCTTGGCGCGTGCGAACAACTCGATCGACAGCGGCGAACAGCGGCGCAGTTCATCCGCCCTCGCACGGCGTGCGTCGACGCCGAGCAGTCGCCGCCGCAATGCTTCGACGGCGGGAACGACGAGCCCTGCAGGCTCAGCGGCGCGGACCTGGATGACGGTTTCCTCGTCGTCGTCATGGAGCCGCAGTTCGAGCGCGAGTTCGCGGCCCGCGATCCGCAACGAACCGACTGCGGCATAGCGTGCGCCGGCCGCCCTCAGCATCTGGAGCAGGCGCTGCTGACTGTCGGGCCAGGAAGCGTTCAGTGACTGTGCGTCCTGGACCTGCAGGCGTCCGTCGATCGACAGGCCATGTGCGATGCATGCCACCAGGCCGTGCGCCGACCAGGCAAGGCCCGGTGCTCCGGTCTCGTTGCACAGCGGGCCGATGATCACCGACGGGATGCTCTCGGGCAGCAATCCCGCAGGGGGCCGCTCCGGCGCCGGGGCCACCGGGACGTCGAGGATGTAGCCGACGCGCGCGATCGAGCGAATGATCGGCTCGGGACCCGCGTCGCCGATGGCGCGTCGTGCCGCGCGCACGGCCTGCCGAAGCGCGGCCTCGGACACTTCGCCCTCGGGCCGCAACGCCACGAGCAGTTCCTCCTTCGTGACCACGCGATGGCGGAAGCGGGCGAGTTGCTCCAGCACGCGCCACGCGCGTGGCTCGACCTTCACCGGCTCCCCGTGACGGAGGACGCGTCCTCCGAGCAGGTCCAGAGACCCTCCAGGCAGAGTGATAACACGGTCCGTCATGGCGTTCGAGGATGTGCGCCGCTACATCGCGCGGCAGTCGCCCGCGGCGCGGCACGAGTGAACACGTTCACGATTCGGACGCGCGTGCCAGATGCCTCGCTGCGGGTGGGGCCCCAATCAAGCAGAACGGCACCGGCGCAGCCGACTACACGCCCATCTGCTGCCGCGACGAATCCAACGCAAGTGCCGCGCTCTGCGTGGAGGAAGCCAAACGTCATAGGCATCGAAATCTTGCTGAGGCTCGCTACGGCAGTACCGATGCCTGGCGATGCTGGGGGGCATCTTCCGCGCAAGCGACGCGCACCGTCCACTTGCTGTCATCGGAACATTGTGCTGCCACCTGATTGGCACAAGGCCGCGCATGTTGCGGCTTTTGTCGCGATAACCACCTTATCGCAACAGCCATTCGTCGAGCCGAAACTTGCGCTCGCGGCCTCGAGTCGTTGCAGCCTCGGCGCCGAAAGGATTCTTATCACGACAGCGATCGGTCGAGGCTACCTCGCTTGTGCCGGCGGCCCAGCGGCTCGGCAGCGCGGCCGGGCCTTCGTAGCAGCCACGAACCTCAGCCGCGGCGCCGCGTCCGCG
>Ga0105243_10004057_pt1 | contig 11664 bp, 9 predicted proteins | sample KBSM34metaG_FD_81525 | JGI IMG/M metagenome (GOLD analysis project Ga0105243, IMG submission 81525) | Miscanthus rhizosphere microbial communities from Kellogg Biological Station, Michigan, USA - KBS M3-4 metaG | ecosystem: Host-associated > Plants > Roots > Rhizosphere > Soil | place: Michigan...
AACAGCCTGGCTCCATTGCATGGGTGTGCGGGAACGATCGCGGCTGTAATCTGCAGCAAGCATGAGCACTTCCTCTGGCACCATTCCATCTGCAACCTGGCCGTTGTAAAACCAGACCGCTGGAGGGTCACGAAAGAGACTGATATCGGTAAGCCGGTAGTCGGACATGCCAATTTCTTCGCCGTTATATAGAAACGGGGTGCCGCGCAAGGTAAGCATGAGCGCAAGCGAGGTGCGTGCGATGGCATCATCATTCTGGCTATCGCCATAACGGTTGTGCAGGCGCGAAGAATCATGATTATTGAGTGTATTGCACGGCCATGCGCCTGGTGGCAATGATGTGAGGCGCTCTAGCTGGTTTGCATGAATCCACGGGGGTGTGAGGCGGTTAGTCCTCATAAGCGGAAAGTTAAACGCCAGATGCAGTTCGTTGCTTCCATTGCCGTAATAACTTACATTATCGTTCTCTCCCACCAGCACACGATCAGGATATTCATCGATGAGGCTGCGAAGTTCCTGCATAAGTTCGTGAACACCTTCCTGTTCCACCTGGTGCTCATACAACAATCGCCATAGCTCGACCAATTTTTGGTCGACGCGGTCCGGGAAGCCGCGCTTGAATATGCGGCGCATCTCCTCCTCCGTCAAATTGGAGCTCTGATCAGGCATCTCGGGATTCTCGAAGATGGTGCCGATGGCATCCAGACGATAGCCATCCACACCCATGTCAAGCCAAAAGCGGACTGCTTCCCACATGGCTTCTTTGACTTCGGGATTTCGCCAGTTAAGATCAGGCTGTTCTTTGAGAAAGAAGTGATAATAATACTGGTCGGTGGCTGAATCGTATTCCCATGCTGAACCCCCGAAAGGCGAGTACCAGTTATTGGGCGGGCCGCCGCGCGCAGTGTTACCATCGCGCCATATGTACCAATCGCGCTTGGGATGCTCGCGGCTGGAACGGGACTCGATGAACCATTGATGCAGGTGAGATGTGTGATTGAGGACAAGGTCGAGGATAACTCGCATACCGCGTTGGTGTGCACCATCCAGGAACCGCTTAAAGTCCTCGAGCGTGCCATACTCGGGATCCACATCGGTGTAGTCAGAAATGTCATAGCCCACGTCGAATTGGGGTGAAGGGAAATGAGGCGATAGCCAGAGAGCATCGACGCCAAGGTCGGCAAGATAGTCGAGCCGCTCAGTCATGCCGATAAAGTCGCCAATGCCATCACCATTGCCATCCGCGAAGCTACGCGGATAGATTTGATAAAAGACAGCTTTCTGCCACCATTTCAAGTTGGTCATTCGGTTTTCTGTATAGTCAGGCAGACGAGGTCGGATTCAGATGTTGAGCAACTCGCCACGAGTGACACGCAGCCGCACAACATCCTTCATAACACCTTCCATTTCTTGAGAAAAAACACCTTCGATCTGCTCAGATCCTATATAACGCTTAATACCCGTGAGGTCGGGACCTTTGACTAGGATATAGCCCTGCCTCATAAAGCGGGCGCGCAACTCCTTGGGCACGTCATCAGCATCGAAGACGCTCCAGTCAGTTTCGCCGTGTTGGGCCGCGGGTGCTTTTTCGGGATGAAGCACGCGTTCGATCGCTTCCTCACTCGCGCCGCCAAAGTAAACCACTTGGACGATGCCGACAACCTCACCCTCATGGTCGTAAACCGTCATTCCTTCATTAATACGCTGAGGGATACGGTCTGAAGGTGGAAAATCTTGTCCAGCTTGTTCTTGATTCATTGCCAAGTCCTTTCATGTGAATACACGGCTCTATAAGAGAATATAGTAAAGGATCAGAAGACTTAACTCGACTGCAATTGTCAAGCCAAACAGCCGCCACGACTCGGGACGCCCTACTCTTTTTAGATGATACTCTGTTGTCCAGATAATAAACACCAGACATCCCAGAGCAAGGAAAAAAACCAGGACTGGAACGAATGTTTCGGCCCTCGCAACACTGCCGCCCAGCACGACATAGATGAGGTAAAAGAGTTCCTTGACGATGTAGATTCCTTCCAGACCCAACACAACTGTGAAGAGCCATAAGACAAATGCCAAGGCATTGAGTCCAATTTGCCTCGTCTTCGATGGTTCAATCATTGCAACTATATTCCTTCGAGTGTTAATTCCTCCGCCCGGTGGCAAGCCACAAAATGATCGGGTTTGAGTTCCCGGAATTCCGGTGTTTTCAGCTTGCAAACTTCCTGGGCATAGCGGCAACGCGGGTGGAAGTAACAGCCGCTGGGCGGGTTGGATGGGTCAGCCACATCGCCCTGCATCACGATCCGATCCGATTTATAAAGTGGGTCCGCTACGGGCACAGACGACAACAGCGCCTCTGTATAGGGATGGAGCGGGTGGGAATATAACTCCTCCGCGCTGGCCATCTCGGCAATCTTGCCTACGTACATCACTGCAATACGATCCGAAATATGCTGTACAACGCTGAGATCGTGCGCTACAAAGATGTAAGACAAGTTAAAGTCCTGTTGCAGGTCCTGCAGGAGGTTTAAGGTCTGTGCCTGGATGGAAACATCCAGGGCAGACACAGGCTCGTCGCAAATGACCAGCCGTGGATTGAGAGACAGCGCGCGTGCGATGCCAATGCGCTGGCGCTGGCCACCTGAAAATTCGTGCGGGTAACGGCGGAGATGATCGGGGCGCAGCCCTACGCGTTCGAGCAGACGGATGACGATGGCCTCCGTCTCGGGTCCTAGATTTAGGCCATGAATAGTCAGCGGCTCGGCTACAATGTCTGAGACGGTCATGCGTGGGTTGAGAGAATTGATTGGGTCTTGAAAGACCATCGAGATTTCCTTACGGACGGTTTTCATATCCTCTGGGGAGAGTTCCAGGAGATTCACCATCTTATTTCCGCCGTTGGAGGCGAGTGCACGCGAATTGAAGAGCACCTGTCCGGCAGTCGCCTCGTAGAGGCGGATGATCGTGCGACCAGCCGTGCTTTTGCCGCAGCCACTTTCGCCCACCAGTCCCAGAGTTTCGCCTTCACGGACGTAGAAGTTCACATCGTCCACTGCCTTCACATTGCCCACTGTTCGCCGAAGCAGGCCTTTTTGAATGGGGAAGTACTTCTTCAATCCCTTAACTTCCAGCAAGTTATTGTCGGATTTGGTTTGTGCCGGTTGCATTTGGGGTTCGGCGGCCATGATTACACCTCCTCGTAAAGTAAACAGGACACCCAGTGATTTTCACCGACCTTCGTCCAGCTGGGGACAATTTTGTCACATTTGCCCGGCATGAACATCGGGCAGCGTGGATGAAAGACGCAACCTGTCGGGAGGTTGAATGGGTCGGGCGTCATACCGGAAATCGAGGCCAAACGCCCGCCGACCTTCTTTTTGCCAAGATGGGGGATGGACTTGAGAAGGGCCTGGGTATAAGGGTGTTTGGCATCCTTGAAAAGATCGACGACCTTGGCTTGTTCCACTGCCTTACCCATGTACATCACGACGATTTCATCTGCCATGCTGGCGATCACACCCAGATTGTGCGTGATGAACATAATGGCCATGTTGACCGATTCCTGGAGTTCCCGCATGATATCCAGGATTTGTGCTTCGATGGACACATCCAGTGCCGTCGTCGGCTCATCGGCGATCAGCATTGCTGGCTCACACGAAAGTGCAATGGCGATCATCACGCGCTGACGCTGGCCGCCGCTCAGTTGGTGCGGATAACTGTCCACGCGCTGGGCAGGTTTTGGGATGCCAACGCGCTGCAACATCTTGATGGCGATTTCGCGGGCTTCCTCCTTGGTCACCGTTCGATGTGCCATCACCTGTTCCGCAAGCTGGTCGCCAACTTTGCGGACAGGTGTCAAATGATGCAAAGCAACGGCTTCGTTGATGTGTACTCCAGCGGTGTATACCGGCGTGAGGGAGCTCATTGGCTCCTGAAAGATCATACCAATCTCACCGCCGCGGATCTCCCGAATAACCTTCCCATCGGGATCCAGCTCTGTAAGTTCAACAATATCATCCATTTGCGACTGACCGTTATTTTGCAGACGGCGGTGGTACACAATCTTGCCGTGTGTGATCCTACCTGGCTTGGGAATCATATTCAGAATGGCGCGCGCCGTCATAGACTTGCCGCAGCCGCTTTCGCCGATGACACCCAATGTTTTTCCGCGCTGGATGGTCAGGGTGAGACCATCCACCGCCTTGACAATTCCCGCGCGGACATCGAATTCCACGCGCAGGTCTTTGACTTCGATCAAGGGTTCGCTTAGGGTTTCGCTCATATCAATCTCCAATTAACGGGCACCGTAGGGGTCAAGGGCATCGCGCAGGCCGTCACCGAGCATGTTATAGGCCAGGATGGTGACAAGAATAAAAGGCACAGTCCACAGTTCCCAGGGGGTGTTATGGATGGCGCGGACACTTGCGGCATCCTGCAACAACACGCCCCAACTGGTCAGCGGTGCGCGAATGCCAAGGCCCAGCCAACTGAGCGCCGTTTCCGCGAGGATCATGCCTGGGATGGCAAGGGTGGCGATGACGATGACGTGGCTCATAGTGCCGGGCATTAGATGCCGGAACATGACCCGCACATCCGATGCGCCGGCGCTCTTGGCTGCCAGCGCATATTCGCGCTCGCGCAGTGAGAGGATCAGCCCGCGAACTTGGCGCGCCAGCCCGCCCCATCTTACAAACGATAGGATGATCGTAAGCATGAAGTAGCTGGTGAGTGCCGGCCAAAATGGTGGGATTGCGGCTGCCAGTGCCATAAACAGCGGGATGTCGGGGAAGGTGCTGAGGAATTCGGTGGAGCGCTGGATGATCTGGTCAACTGCGCCACCATAAAACCCAGATATCACGCCAAGCACGGTGCCGAAGAGGATGGTCATAACCTGACCGATCAGGCCGATCAACAGTGAGAGTCGTCCTCCATACATGATACGCGTGAACCAGTCGCGCCCCAGTGCATCAGCCCCCATAAGCAGGACGATGGCCTGCGAGTCGTTCTTCTGATCCACGCCATACAGGTGAATATCAACGGGAATCAAGCCGAACAACTTGTAAGGGTCACCCTTCGCGAAGAACTTGATCGGATACATGCGCGTGGTGTCTTCAACGTATGTGCGCGCCCGGGTCTTGAAGTCCAGCTTCTGTTCCATCCCGTAAACAAAGGGCTGCAGATGGAATTTCCCTGCCTGGTCGACGAAGTGAATTGGGGTGGGACCCGCCTCGGCGTAATCAGATGAGTGTTGCAGCGCGTAGGGGGAGATAAACTCAGGGAGGAACACGAACGAAATATAAAAAGTAAGCAGGATCGCGCCGCCAACGACCGCGACGCGGTTGCGCCTGAATTTCCACCATACCAGGCTCCAGTAACTCTGGCCGACCTGCTTCTGCTTGGTGGAAAGGGTGGGCATGGGTTGGGATTGTTCTACGACAGCCATATTCTCATCTCCTCTAGCTATGCTAAGGTAAGAAGTCAGCGGCCCCGCTGGGCGCGCTGTTGAGCCAGTGATTCGTAGGGATAGGGCAGCGGCAGGAAGGAGGCCTGATCCAGCCGGGCAACTTGCTCAGCCGTTAGAGACCACCCGGTTGCCCCAAGGTTGTCTTCCAGATGGGCCAGCGTGCGCGCGCCTAGAATCGGTGCGGTGACAGCCGGCTTTTGTAATAACCAATTGAGCGCAATTTGCGCCGGAGTCTTCTGCATTTCTGAGGCAATGCCCAGCAAGGTATCAATCACCTGCCATGTGCGCTCATTGGCGTAGGCGTCCCAAGACTCGCTCCAACCTTGTTTCGCGGCCTGCTCGATACGTGTGTCTGGAGGAGGTGCTGACATACCTCGCTGATATTTTCCACTCAACCAGCCTCCGCGCAATGGGCTCCACGGAATTACCCCCACGCCTTCAGCTTCACAAACCGGCAGAAGTTCCCATTCGAAGGAGCGGTCAAGCAGATTATAAAGCGGCTGTAAGCAGGAAAAGGGCTCCCATCCTTGCTGGCGGCTGAGGTCAATGGCTTTTTGTAGCTGATGACCTGCATAGTTGCTTGCGCCCAGGTAACGCACTTTTCCGCTTTGCACCAGTCGATGAAGGGTATCAAGCGTTTCCTCCAGCAATGTGCCGGGATCCCACATATGCACTTGATACAGGTCAATGTATGTAGTGTCCAAACGGCGCAGGCTGGCCTCGACAGCGGACAGAATGTGCTTGCGGCTTAAGCCTAAATCGTTGGGACCGGGACCCATTGAGAAGCGCACCTTCGTGGCGATGACGAGATCATCGCGCTGTTTGCCTTTGAGCCAGCGGCCCAGGATTTCCTCAGATTTGCCCTGGGAATACACGTTGGCGGTGTCAATGAAGTTGCCGCCCTGCTCCACAAAACAATCGAGTATCTGGAAGCTCAACTCTTCTGAGGATTCGCGGCCAAACGTCATTGCCCCTAAACACAGTTCGCTGACTTGCAGGCCCGTGCGGCCAAGATAGCGGTATTGCATGGTCAGTCAACCTTCATTAGTTCACCAATTCGGCTATGCTGGATTGTCACACCTGCCCTGGCGAGCGGTGCCAGGGAATCCAGCGTATTTTCGGCAGATTTGTCAACACTGTACCTGCGCTCGGTGCAGGTGTCTGCCAAAGCACTTTTATTAGTCCAGGCGGATGCGCGGGTCGGCCCACGCCAGCGCGATGTCAGCCAGCAAGTTACCGACCAAGACCAGCAAAGTAATCAAGACGATGCATGTCCCGGCCAGGTACATATCCAAGTGTATCAATGAAGTGATGAACAAGGGGAAAATCGTTGGCAGGTTCAGAACTACAGACACGAGTCCTGCACCTCCGATGATGCCGGGGATGGCCTCTGAGCCCAGGATTACAATGAGCGGGTTGATGGCGATGCGGACGGCATGTTTCCAGATAACGGTGCTGTTCATCAGCCCGCGGGCACGAGCCGCCTCAACAAACGGTTGGCCGAGGGTTTCGAGCAGGTTACCGCGCATAATGCGTGTGAGACCGCCTACACCGGTGATCGCGCTAATGAGCGCCGGGATCCACAGGTGCTTCAGCAAATCGACGATTCGTCCCCCGCTCCAGGGAGCATCCGCGTACTGCTGTGAAAACAGCCCGGTGGCTTCTATGTTCAATTTAGTGATGGCGAAGTATAAAATGAGCAACGCCAGCAGGAAACCCGGCATCCCCAGACCAAGAAAGCTCAGGGTGGTGATAATCTGATCTCCGAGCGAATACTGTTTCACCGCCGAGTAGACCCCCAGGGGAATGGCAAGCAGCCAGACCACGATGAGGGATGCGACGCCCAGAATGATTGTCATGGTCACGCGCTGGCCGAGCATCTCTCTTACCGGGCGTTCGTACTCAAAGGACTCGCCAAAATCTCCCTTTAGGAAGTTGACAGCCCAATTGGTATATTGCCACATGAACGGTTTGTCCAGGTTATAGCGCTTGCGATAGGTTTCAATCTGACCTCTAGCGCTGGGGTCGCCGCGCGCCTCCAATTGCACTAGTTTTTGTGCCAGGAAATCGGTTGGCGGAAGATTGATGAGCACAAAACTGGCAAATGACACCAGCACTAACATAACCACGGCATATAGGAGACGCCGAACGATATAGGTGACCATAACGACCTCCGCAGTCAGGCCTGACAGGCCGCTTCGAGAGACCTGTCAGGCTTGAGACAATGATGGCAGGCGGAACTTACTTATCTGCCATTTTGAGACGCTAGACTACTGATCCATCCACCACTGTGCAGGGACCTGATTGCCGGGAGTGGCGGGAGCCCAGGGACCGACCACGCCGAAGTCAAGGATGTTGTGCATGGTATCCTTGACGATAATGGGCATGGGTTGGTCACCTGAGACGCCGATGTCAAACGGACCATCTTTGACAATTTCGTCAACAGCTTCCCAGACAACCTTGTTTCGATCTTCAAAGCCAGCAGTGTCGCGAGCCTTTTCATACAGGCCTTGCAGGATCTGAGCCGGACTGCCATCTTCAGGCTTCAGGCCGCATGGGTAGGCATTGCCTTCAGCTGGTTCCTCAGTGCATGCGTCTCCACCCTTGGCGAACCAGCGGCCTTCCAGCGGGAACATGTAGCGATTCACCACCGGGAACATCCAATCGGGATAGGTAAGAACGTCAACCTCAGCGGTGTGGGAACCACGGATCATGTAGTACCCTTCGTTGGTGCGGGTATCCAGCTCAGGCTGGCCCTGCAGGTTAAGGATTTTCACCTTGATGCCCAGGTTGGTTTCCCATTGTTTCTTCATTTCTTCGGCAGCATCCACCTGCAGTTTAAGGCTGCCACCCCAATCAGAGATGTCCAATGTCATTTCGAAAGGCTTACCGCTGGGCAGGGCGCGGAAGCCATCCGCGCCTTTCGTCATGCCGATTTCATCAAGCATGGCGTTGGCCGCGTCCGCATCAAATTTAGTATAGGCTTCAGCCCATTTCTTAAATACCGCCTGTCCTTCGTCACCTGCAAAATGGAGTGACTGCGGGCTGATGGTCATATTCTTGGCTTCGCCGATGCCACCCCAGGCTACATCAATGACACGCTTGCGGTCAAAGCCGGTGGAGAGAGCCACGCGGAATTTCTGGTTGCGCAGCAGATCACGGATTTCCTTGGCGTGCTCGGGTGTGTCATCCGTATAGTTCTTGCCACCCTCCACATAATCCTGGTTGACCATGTAGCCTGGCCAGGCGCCAGCGCCGTTCACGTAGTTTTCCAGGAAGTGGTAGCCGCCACTCGCGGCATTATCGCTTAAGAAGGGGATATCGTTCGGACCACCACAGATGCGGAAGGCCGTATCATACTTGCCCTGTGAGCAGTTCAGGATACGGGTTTGTTCATCGGCGACAATCTCGACGTTGATCGCGTCAATATATGGCAGTTGGTTGCCTTCGGTATCCACGCGCCAGTAGTAGGGATTGCGTGTGAACGTGTAGTTCTGTCCGTCCGATGACAACTCGGTGAGACACCACGCGAATAGGCATGGGTAACCCGGAGTCTGCCACCACTTGTCAATTGTGGCGAAGTCTTCCCAGGTTTTGCCCGAGGTGGTGTACTTGGGGTGGTACTCCTTGAGGTAGTGGGCGGGCTTCATGAAGTTATGTGCGAATTCCCAGAAGCCTTGTGCCATGAAGTAGGGGTCAATATTCAATGGGCGATCTTTGGAAGTCCAGACTACGGTGTAATCGTCCGGAAATGTTATGTCAATCGGCGTACCGTCGGTGTTGCGTAGGTAGGCTGGAATAGACCACAACTTTTGATCTGGGTTAAGGGCAAAATCTTCCCACCAGAACTTCCAGTCCGCAGTGGTATACGGCTCGCCGTCTGACCACTTCAGGCCCGGGCGCATGTGCATTGTAAAGGTCTTGCCGTCTTCCGACCATTCATAGGACTCAACCAATGCTGGTTCGTAACCGGTTAAGTCGGCTTTCCATTTGATCGGCGCTTCAGTTGCAAAGTACAGCTGAACATTACCGACCTCAGGCCACCAGGAAGCAGTATGGATCGTGCCGCCATACTTGCCGATAGACTCTACCACTTCGGTAACAACCGGTGTATCTGGCAGACGCTCTTCAACGGGTGGAAGGTCCTGGCTGTCCAGCGAAGGTGCTTGTTTGAAGCTGGTGGGTACAGCAGGCGCTTCCGTCGCGCCTGGAGCCTGGGTGGCCGCAGGCGCCTCGGTAGCCGCCGGGGCTTCGGTCGCGCCTGGGGCTTGGGTTGCTGCGGCACCACCGCAGGCAGTCAGAACCATGCTGCCAATGACCAAAATACTTAAGAGCAGCGAAATTTTGGTTTTCATTTATCTCTTCTCCTTATACTAGGAATTTGCTTGTGATTTTTTCTTGCTATTCAATTAGATTGCTTGTTTGAAGTGTTTTGGATGCTTCTGTAGTAAGTATCACCTCCTTGCTATCATTGTTTTCAGCTACCTGTTGATTCCCGGTGTAAGCTGCTTTATTAAAAGCAGGGTTTTTCTGTTCTATAGTGTTATGGATGGCAGTATTCGTAGCTGCCACCATCGCACCAATTAACGTGGAACGACGGCCCAGCATGGCAGTCGTGATTTTGACTGCATGTTCCGAGGCGCGCAACGAGCGTTCACGCACCACCTTGCGGATCGGTGCCGTCAATAGATCTCCCACTTCTGCAACACCTCCGCCGATAATGACGACACTTGGATTGATCAAGTTAATCAGCCCCGCGACCGCAATACCGATGAACGTACCCGACCGATTTAATATTTCCTGTGCCGCCAAATCCCCGCGTCGGGCCGCCTCGGCTACGTCACGTACAGTTATGCTCTTTAAGTTCGGGTCTGATAAGAGTGTCCTTTTCCCGCTTCCGACTAATTTTTGTGCCTGGATCTCAATGGCGCGCCCGCCAGCAAAAGCTTCCAAACAACCATGATTTCCACAGGTACACAGCGGCCCGTTTTCGACAATGGTTAGATGGCCGATTTCGCCGGCCGAACCGGTAGTGCCCCCAAAGATTTGACGGTTAAGTATAAGCCCCGCTCCAATTCCGCTGCCCACTTTAATGAAGGCGAGATTCTTTTCGCCTCGCCCTGCTCCATATACCCATTCACCCAGGGCGCCAAAATTTGCGTCATTGTCTAAAGTAACCGGAACATTCCATAAATTTTCCAGCGTGGTGCGGATCGGAAATCTATCCCAGCCAGGCATGATTGGCGGCGCCATGACCATCCCGGTATCTGTAATGACAGGGCCTGGTACGCTAAGCCCTATTGCAGATAAATCGGCAACCTGTGCGTCATTCCTTTCCAGAATGGACTTCAACGCAAGATTGGCCTCCTCCAGGCACTGTTCTGGCCCATCGGCAATTCTAAATGGCTGTTCGGTTTCATCAAGAATGCGAGCAGAGAAATCTCCTAAGGCAACGCTTAAATGAGTGGCCCCCATATCAATCGCTGCTACCAGCCCAGATCTAGGATTGATTTCCAATACAACAGGCGGCCGCCCACTTCGCGTGGAACGGCTTTCTGATTCAAGAATAATGTCATTTTCAATTAAGTCATTGATGATTATGGTCACGCTGGCCCGAGTTAACCCCAATTCTTGGGCAATATCCGTCCTGGAAATTCCTTTGCCGGCAAAGCGAATCATATCCACTACTGCATGTTTGTTAAAATTCTTAACATTGTGATTTGCGAGGAGCAGATAGAAAGCGCTCAAAAGGCACCTTTTTGGATACTCTAACGCGATTATTAGCTAATTTATTCTAATTATTTTCTAATCTTATTCATGATAGCACGAATAATAGCGTTTTTCAAGAGGATTATTAAAATTCAGCCAAATCCTTATTGAAGTCAGTAATAAAGGGTAGTCTTTTGGGGGATACGTTTTGAAAAAGTCTGGCAGCTTATAAATATGGAAATCTAGTTTTGCTATTGGAAATCTGGAACGAGATCGTTACTGCAGGCCTGACTTCCTCCTAGTTATTAATGGTCATACAGGTAATACGAGGAACGAATCCAATATAGCTGTGTTGGGTATAAATATTCGGTTTTGAAATATAATATTGCTCAACGTCAAATCAGAAAGAACAGGCGCATCATGAACAGTTGATCGCGCTTGTGGGGCGAGAGAAGGAGGCTTTCCATTATGAAACTTGCTATGATTGCTCC
>Ga0105243_10004060_pt1 | contig 11659 bp, 12 predicted proteins | sample KBSM34metaG_FD_81525 | JGI IMG/M metagenome (GOLD analysis project Ga0105243, IMG submission 81525) | Miscanthus rhizosphere microbial communities from Kellogg Biological Station, Michigan, USA - KBS M3-4 metaG | ecosystem: Host-associated > Plants > Roots > Rhizosphere > Soil | place...
AGACGTGCACAGGGAGTTACCACCACTGATTGAGCATCCCATTACCATTGAGTTGCCCACTGCTGTACGTCGTGCATACACTAAACTAAAGAACGATTGGCAATTAGCTGGACAGCCTATTGAGAGTGTAGGTGAAGTGTACTACCTGTTGCGTCAACTAACCATGACACTCACCAAGCTAGATGCCATACAGGGTATTGTAGACTCAATACCTCCACCAAACACCACTTTGATTTACACGTGGTACCGTGAGAGTGCCAACACTGTATCTAAGCACCTTACCAAGAACGGTACACCCAACATAGTACTAACAGGTGACACACCACCTACTCAGCGTGCTACCCTCCTAAACACACAGCGTGTCAAGAAACGACCACATGTAATTGTGGCTACTATCGAGGCATTGTCAGAGGGTGTAGATTTGTCACACATACATCATGTTGTGTATGCTGAAGAAACCTATGTACAGGGTAAGCACACACAAGCATTAGCACGTGCACATAGAGATAGAACTGATACGTCCACTCCTGTCACTACGCCTGTCAACGTGTACTATGTACGTGCCAAGAAAACGATTGACGTACGCATACCTGTTATCCGTACGTCACGTGGCAATGCTGGTAACCGTGAACTGGCTAGGCAATTAGCATTGTCATAAGTGCGTCACCCTATCACACTAACAACACTGCACTGTGATGCTCTTGTAACCTTGGGTGACCATCTGTCACTGGCACTGCCTGTACTGGATACGGTATCCTGTACAGGTGTTGGGTTTCCTCCCAATGCGATCCAGCACATTGTGGTGAGGCACAGCACTGGGTAACCATGCTGCACGTAGCAATAGCTTTGCCCACTAGATAGTGATAGCTGTACCACACCGTACAGCTATCACGAATAGATGTGGCTATTGCCTCATCACACTACACCCTACACCCTACACACCACACCCTGCATAGGATACGTATGCCATGTACGTTAGTGTCACTGAAGTACAAACCTACAAGCGTTGTAGACGACAATGGGATTATTCGTCATTTAACAGGCAAGGGTTGTCACCGATCATGCAACCTAAGCCATACCTTGATCTTGGTACGATGGTACACAAGACATTAGCCTATTGGATACAGAAACCTACTCTAGATGGTATTTCACTACAGGAAGTGTTCCTTACCATTGCATCACAGCACCGTGCTACAGTTGTTAGCAACTATACACGTGCTACTAATACTCACCCATCTGAAATGGACATGGAACCCCTGTTGGATGCTATTACACTAGGTGCATCTATGATGCGTAACTATCAGCAATACTACAAGGAACCATTGCCACCACACTTGCAGTTTTGTTCACCTGAACAGGAAGTGTTGATACCCATACCCAACACAGAACACCTACATGCTGAGTGTGGTGCTAAAGGGTGCACACAGTGTAATGATGGTATGACACAGCACTACCTGAAGGCACGTTTAGACGCACTAGCACAGGATACTATGGGTAACCTGTATGTAGTAGAGAACAAGACATACGACAAACGACCAGATATTAACCTGTTAGAAGTAAGTGACCAGTTCATTGGTTACGTGTGGTGTGCACAACAGCTAGCCAAGCACATGCCCAATAACCCACCAGTGATTGGCATAGCCTACAATGGGTTATGGAAGCGTGCAGCACCACCACAACGACCAAAGAAGCTAGAACTATCAGACTTGTTTGTACGGTGTATCATTACACCAGCACAGGATGAAGTAGATGAGTACGGACGCGAGCTAACCAACACAGTTATGGAAATGGCCAACACACCATACATCTACAAAAACCGTGTATGGCAGGGTTGTTGGGATTGTAGTTACGAGCAACTATGCCGTACGCAGTCACAGGCAGGTGACGTTGACTACGTGCTACGTACGCAGTATACTAAGCGTGTGGAGGAAGACACAGCAGACATAGTGCGTGCAGTAGACGAGCAACCATTGATCCAACTTACCATACCTACACCTACACCTACACACTGACACTGACAGGACACCACCTAACCATGCCACCACGTGACAGCCTACCATCCACTAACAACCTACACACCCTACAGGTGCCTACACCGTTAATCCCTGATCCTGAAGACGGTAGTACGTTAGCTGGACTCACAGTTACTCCAGCTAAGCAGCTTACGGTAGACGCCTTCAATGCCATGTTCTATGCGTACCCTGGAGTAGGGAAGACGACGATAGCAGGTATGTTTGCTGACTACCCTAGTGCACGTGACGTGTTGATCGTAGATGCTGAGGGTGGTGCCTCAGTATTGGCACATCGTGACCATGTAGACGTAGTGCAGGTACAGAAGTGGTCAGATGTGGAACGTGTACTGCTACACCTGGAGCGTACACCCATCACTAGTCTAAAATACCACACGGTATGTTTTGACAATGTGACAGAGCTACAGGCTATGCACTTACAGTCACTGGTTGGTAGTGCACCTGTGGAGATACAGCACTACGGTATCAACACAGCTACCATGATGCGTCTAGCTAGGCGTGTACGTGACTTGTCACGCTTCAGGGGTATCAACACGGTACTGATTGCATGGCAGGAAGTGAAGGTAAACAAGCTAACGTCCATCACACGTCAAACAGTGGCACTGACAGAGAAGTTAGCCAACAGACTGCCAGGAGTGCCCAACATCGTTGGTCACATCAGCATTATGAACAACCCACCTTTATATACACGTAAACTCAGCTTTGCTGCTTCACCCCTTACTGACGCCAAATTCAGGCGTAGTGCTGGTGATGCATCTACACCCATACCTGATGACATCTACTACAGTGCAGACCAGAATCCCATAGCAGACATGTTGCGTACCCTATACGAGGGTGCACCATTCCCTGCACACCTGTACCTACGTCCCAAAGGCAAGGTACGTCCAGGTATGTCAGGTATGACAGGTGTCACTACAACTAGTGCCCAAACCACAGACGAACAGGAAGACTCAGACTAAAATAAGGCTTGACGGCTATGGGCTGTTGTGCTACAGTACCCATAGCAGACAAGTAACAGAGCAAAGGTATGTATGCGAATACGTGCACCGCCGTTTCACACAACGTAGTGTAGGAGCGATTGCCAGGAGTGCGCATAACTCCTGGCACCTTCTTCCAGACCACTGACACTGACACTGACACTGACATACACCATAAGGAACAGAGAACATGGCTGGTTTGGTTGTTAATGCGGCAGAGGCAATGGAGAACCGTAAGCCTCTGGAACCAGGAGAGTACCACGTGGTGCTCACTAACTCACGTGTGCGTGACGCCAGTGGACCAGACAAGTTTCCCATGCTTGTGTTGGAACTGACCGTACACGAGGATGAGGGTGCACCGTACGCTGGTAAGAAGGCGTTCAGGAACCTGTCTGCTAGCCCCACTGCTGTGCCATTCATGGTGGATGCTGCCATAGCGTTTGGTGCTGATCCAGAGGAAGTTGTGCAGCCATCCGTTGACATGGAACAGGTGTTTAAGGAACTGCACGGTACTGAGGCATGGATCACTACCAGTGTGCGTAAGTATCGTCGTTCTGAGAATGAACCTGAAGTGGATCAGACGAACATTGATCGCATCCTGGCACAGCCTAGCGTGTAGCTAGCACGCACTGAAATGTACACACAGGTGATACGAACCGTCACCTGTGTGTACAGATAATGCGTGCTACTGTAGTAATTCGTTGTAACCAACAGTCTGCCCACTGTTGGTGCACTGATAGGCACCTACCCTGCTGTGCTACAGTAGCACGCACGCACCACATGTGAGGTAAACCATGCGCAAACCACAGCCACAGACCAAAGAAGACAACATGCAACCACCTAGCACCAAGAAACCCAAACCAACTATTGTACCAACAGAAGAACCACACCCAACCATATCCACACCAACAGAAGACGATCAGTAGCACACAAGGGCTAGTAGCTCAGTGGTCAGAGCATGGTGCTCATAACACTATGGTCGCGTGTTCGATTCACGCCTAGCCCACCAGGAGGCACACACTACAGTGACTGACAATGCACTGTGTCACATGCGTACAGAAGACAAGCCACATTGTTGGCACGCATTCATGCCTCCAATGAACAACCAGGGTATTAGTGTGAGCATACCTAGCTTGTGTTGCTGGTGCACACCAGAGTACTACCACCTGGAAGTGTTTGTATCTGCTACGATGCCACTGGAAGATGTGGCAGCGGCTAACTACGAACATGGTAGGTTAGTGGTAATCAGAAACATGCCTAACCGTGGTCCCAAACTGCACGTGGCACGGTAGCAGTATACATATGGACACACTTGCCTTCCTGCACTTTGTCATCACTGCTGAAAAGGGTGGTTGGTTGCCAATATGTTCATCACTACCTGATGGTAGTGGTTGGCGTCAATACTGGCGTGCATGGCCAGATGATTCTGATTCCACTGCACTGCTCATACAGGGACTAACAGATGAGGGACTAAACGTATTCTATTCATCACACCTGTTTACTGAACGTGATTCGCACAAGAAGTTTGCTATGGATACGTGCACCATTCAGGTTGACCTAGACCATGCTATCCCTAGTAGTGCACCATTGCCACCTAGTCTGTTGCTCAATTCATCAGACCACAGGTTTCAGGCGTACTGGAAGCTAAACCAGTGGATACCTGCTGAAGACTTGGAACAGATTAGCAGGCGTGTTTCATGGGGTATTGACAAAGCTGACCATAGTGGTTGGTCGTTGGGACACATGATGCGTGTACCCAATACCAAGAATTGGAAGTACAACCCACCAGAACGTGTGCGTGTCAATAGTTACAACAGCAACCTGTATCTACCTGCTGACTTTGACGCATTCCCTCCACTATCAGTTACCGAACCGTTGGCTATCCTGGTGGATGACTCCTGGATTAGACAGGCACTCCAGGTACCAGCAGGGTACAACAATGCTAACATGTTCTTTGAATCCAACAAGCACCGTATACGTGAAGGCTTGCACGTACATTACTACAATGAAGCACCTGATCGTAGTACTGCACTGTGGTCACTCATGGCTGAATGTTTCAGAGTGGGTATGCAACGTGAGGAAGTGTTCTTAATTGCATACCATTCCAAGAACAATAAATTTAGGTTCCTGAGATACAACGGACTACAGGAACTAGCTAAGGATGTCATACGTGCTGAACGTGAAGCACTAAGTGGTGCATCTGGTATACGTGGACGTATTGACACAGCTAGGCGTACCAACAAGACACTAGCAGACAGACGTGCAGCAGTAGCTGACCTTGCTCGTAACCAGATGATGACACATGGTAAATTCATCCATGCACGTGGTGGTTCCCTCTGGTACATACTAGATGAGAGTGGTAAGCCTATACCCATTACACATGTGTCCACTGAACTGAACGTACTGCTAGACAAGATGTTTGGTCTAAATGCAGCAGAGCCTGAACACCTGTTCGTAGTCAACGCACTGATTAACCATACAGCAGGACTCCAGGCAACAGGTGAGATGGCAACTCTGTCACACTACACACCAGAGTCCATAGACACCGATACACCACCTACCATGTTACTACATGCTGGTACCAAAGACATACTACGCATAACACCTACCACCATTGATACTGTAATCAATGGGTACAATGACATAGTGTTTCTCTGGAACGATTACCCAGTAACACCAGAGCTAGATACCGAATACAACGATTCAACTACAGACACATGGTTTAATGCCATGTTTGGTATGTCAATGGAGCACCTAGCAGATGAAGGTGTAAACGCTGAACAAGCTATGGCTATACTACGTTCCTGGTTTATCTTTATCCTCATGCGTACGGCTATTTCTAGCAGACCTATCCTTGCCATATTTGGACAGAAGGGTAGTGGTAAGTCCACGCTATTTAAGCGTGTATACGCCATACTCTACGGTCCACATAAGGCAGTATCTGGCATTACCACACCACAAGACTTTGACTATGCAATGGCTACTGATCCACTGCATGTCATTGACAACGTAGATACATGGGAACGTTGGTTGCCTGACCGTATTGCACGTGCAGCAGGTATATCAGAGATAACCAAGCGTAAACTGTACACTGACCTAGATGTAGTGACACTACGTCTACAGGCAGTGTTAGGTGTAACAGCGCACAACCCTAAGTTTGGTAGGGAAGACGTTGTAGACAGACTGCTGATGATTACGTTTGAACGTATCGAGAACTGGCACAACGAGACAGCCATCATTAAGAATGTGAGGGACAATCGAGCTAAGTATTGGGGCCAAATAGCAAGGGATGTACAACGTGTACTAGCCGAACCACCACCAACACATGTGGCGCAGTTTCGTGTACAGGACTTCTCAGAGATAGGCCAACGTATTGCCAATGCGTTAGGCTACCCAACTGCCTTCTACAGTGCCATACAGAAGATAGTAGACCAGCAAAAAGGTTTTGTCCTAGATGAGGATGGTATGCTGGTCAGCATCATAGAAGCCTACATACAGAGCACCAGATACCGTAATGACGTATTCCAGACGCCTGCTAAGCTATGGGGTATATTTGACGTACTGGGTGGTTCTAATGTAGGCTTCTCGAAGCAGTACGGTAACTCAGTGAAGCTTGGCCGTAAGCTGTGGGCCATGCAGGACGCCTTGAAACAACGTTTCCTGGTAGAATGGAAATTCGATTCCAACCAGAAGACACGTGTATGGCGATTTATGCCAACCACCAACACAGCACCCACACTGCCACCACCACAGGAGTAACAATATGCGACAAATGAGAAGTGAAGACATACAGGTAAATCTAGAACCACCTGTGTACCAGCAAGTGAAAGACCTTGCACCAAAGCTTGGTATGTCAATGAGCCTATACACCCGTATGCTGATTATTAATGACCTACGTGAACGTGGCTTGCTGACTGACCGTATGATAGCTGACATGGCTATGGCCAGTTAGCTGACACCATGCCACCATACCCAAAAGGCACACGCCTTCAGCCCACCACTACTAACGGTCACCAGTCACTCATTGTGAACGTGACACTATGTGACTGGTGTCATGTGAATGTGGCCTACAAGTGTAAGTCTTGTGGCCGTCCAACGTGCTACATGTGCTTACAGTCTAACGAGGGTGGTAGGTGTGTGCACCAAGCGTACACACCAGTACAGAGTACAGGTTGGGGCCAACCTTGCCAACAACCTGCACCACACGCTACTTGTACACAGTGCAATGGAACAGGTATGGTGTTTGAGTGAGATGGACAGTCACGAGTTAGGTAGAATGCGAGCACTGACCAGTGTAGCTCTGTCACATGGGCATGAAATGGTAGACATAGGTTCTACACCATGTGCACCAGGAGTGTTTGCACGATGCACCCTGTGTAACGCTACACTACGTTGGTACCACGGTATAGGTACAGGTGAAGCAGCGTACACATGGTGCCCATACGCCATACCTAGCAGCATCAACCAACAGCATGAGGGTACATGACAGCAGCACTCATTGCACCCACACCCGTACTACTGACCATAGATGACAACACGGTGTTGGGGCCAGTGTGTCATTCACCATGTGTACAGGGTATGGGTAACATCCAACATGGCATCATGGTGATTGGTGTTGCTCCAGGTAAGGAAGAACTAAAGACAGGCAAGCCACTGACTGGACCAACAGGTAAGCTGTTTAATAACTTGACTAATGCGTGTGGCTTTCCACGTAGCAACATGTATGTAACGAACATGCTGTGTTGGTACCAGGAAGGCAAGATAACACGAGCACATATGAATAAGTGTTTTGGACGTGTGCATCAGGAGATAATGGCCATACGTCCTAAACTTATCATCCTGTTAGGTTCAGAGGTATGCCAGTACTGGACTGACCACACGATCAATCAAGCACGTGGTTCCGTATTGTGGTCACCACAGTATTCCTGTTGGATCATGCCTATGATTCAGCCTGCTGCATTGTTCCACGATACTATGTCCACTAACAATACAGAGTCTGACCGTGTATCCAACGTAGCATACGATATCGTACGTGACTTACGTAAGATACCTGAAATACTCACATGGCCAACAGATGGTAGCAAGTGGCACGTACCCTACCACACCATCACCAACACACAGGAAGCACAGCAGATACTAGACAGCCTTCCTCGTAACATACCTGTAGCTGTGGATGTAGAAACCAATAGTGGCTTTGTGGACATCATCAACATACGTAAGGATGCTCTGGTATGTCTAGCCATATCAGATGGTGTACGTACATGGGTAGGTGAAGCACATGTCTTCAAAGGCTGTGTGTGGCCAGAAGATGTGCAGTACACGTTCCACTACTCTATGTTTGATACTGCCATCATTCACCGTGATTTGGGTGTATGGCTACAGATATACGAGGATACCCTATTGCAGTCCTACACCTGTGATGAACGACCAGGGTATCATTCCTTGAAGCCACTAGCCAGAGAGTATGAGGGTGCAGGATTCTATGAAGATACACGCACACTAGGTTTGGCACAGCTTATGGAATACAATGCTAAGGATGCTGCATACACTGCTAGGCTGTGTACAGGTAAGCTACGTGACTGGCAACTGTCAGAAGGCACCCGTAGTGTGTACACGAATCTCCTGATACCTGCTGCCAACGTGCTCAAAGAGGTAAAGGCACGTGGTGCACGTGTGGACACACACCTGCTGACACAGCTAGAACAGGAATGGGGTGATGAAAAGGACTCCGAACAGGAGCGTATGCAGCAGATAGCCTACGATGCAGGATGGCCCAATGATGCCGACCCAATCAACTTGAATTCATGGCAACAGCTAGGCAAGCTGTTGTACGGCATCATTGGGTTGTCTGGTGGCCCATCTACGAAAAAGGCTGTTCTGGAGACACTAAGTGGACGACACCCATTTGTTGATGCATTGCTAGAGTACAGACACCTGGAGCACAACTATTCCATTTACGTGGACGGTTGGGTACGTCACATTAGTAAGCATTCTCCTGGACATGGACGTATACATCCTGACATCAACCTACATGGTACAGCTACAGGTAGACGTTCCTATGCTAAGCCTGCTGTACAGACTATCCCTAGACCTTCTAATCAAGCTGACAAGTACGGTAAGCTACGTCAAGCCATCATACCAACCAACGATAACTACCTGATAGCGTATGCTGACTACTCACGTGCAGAAATATACACAGCATATGGGTACTCACACGATCCTGTCATGTGGGAAGCACTCCAGAAGGATTACCACCTAGAAACAGCAGTCAATGTGATGCACAAGTCCAGAGCAATGATGGCTGCTGACGACAACTACCGTGAGGAAATGCGACGTATAGCCAAGGTAGTGACGTTTGGTATCTTCTATGGTATGGAGGCTTACTCACTATCACAAACAGCACAAATCAGTGTGTCAGAAGCACAGGCATACATTAATGGATTCTTCAGGAGTAACACGCGCTACAACGCATGGTACCGAAACACCCTACAAACTCTAGAACGTACAGGTGAGATACAGTCTATTACTGGACGCAAACGACGATTTGTTATGTTGGAACCTAACCCACGTATACTGAAGCAGGCAGTAAACTTCCCTATACAGAGCACAGCAGGTGACGTGACACTGAGTGCAGTTATCAAGCTGCATCCACTACTCAAACCATTGGACTCATACATCCTGTTTGACGTACACGATGCTATAGTGTTTGAGATATCAAAGAAACACGCATACGAGGCTATGCAGCTTATCAAGCATGTCATGGAGGCACCACCATTCCCTGAACTAGCACCAGACTTCCCATGCATACCTACAGAGCAATACATAGGCAAATCATGGGGCCATGCAACAAAGCTGAAGAACACATCAGACATCAGGAACATAGCATGAGTACAGAAACAGAACTAGCATGGGCAGCAGGTTTCTTTGATGGTGAGGGTTACGTTGGTTGCAGTCAACGTGCCAGAGATAATTGTAGATCAATTTCGTGTTCTATAACACAATCATCGTACACTGACGATGTGCCAACCGTATTAGCCAGATTTCAGCGTATCGTTGGAATTGGTAACATATACAAGAAGTCTACTGCTGAGCAATACAAGCCGCGATACGCTTGGAGTGTACAAACGATACATGATGTAGAAGTGGTGTATTCACTACTAAGTGAGTATCTAGATGAAGTAAAGGAGGAACAGTTTATGAATGCTATAAAAGAATACATACAGCTAGGTTCGTATATAGAATTGGGATTGTGTAAGAAAAGATTACATAAAAGAGTTGAAGGTGACAAACAGTGTAAAGAGTGTACAACATCGTGGCAACTGGAACATAACGAAACAAGGAAACTGGAAAGAAAGTTAGCAAAGGCTTTAGGCATATGATGAACATACAACCAACGACAATTTTAGGACTTGATCCAGGTGTCTCTACTGGCATAGCTATAGCTACACTGTGGGACAACACCAGTGGTACACGCACACTGCACTACAACTACTTTAGTGCTACCTGTACTGAACCTGAACAGGTGTGGGCATACATACGTCCACCAGTAGACGTGGTAATCATGGAACGTTTCAATGCTCAACTTATTAGCAAGTACGGATTGCATACCGTACGCATAATTGGTGGTGTACAGGCGTTGTGTGCAGAGCATGAGATACAGTTAGTAGAAGACACACCACAGCAACGTAAGGCGTACCTATCGTACGCACGTACCAAGATAGCACTACCCTCCAAGCACGATGGCAACACCAAACATGACCAACGACATGAAGTTGATGCAATGGCACACGTGATACGCTACCTGTTTGTCAGGCAGCTACTTACCACGCTACAGGTGGCCGACGACACATGACTAACACTACGTCTACGTCTACATCTACGTACCGTACATTTGCTGAGGTATTCGAGCTACACTCAGTACACAGATATAGGAATAATGGTACCAGAACTTGCTGTATATGCCTACAAGCTGAAGCACACACTATACATGCTTATGAAGACCATATTAAGTCTGCTAGCACCCAACACAAATTCTGGCCTATACACACACAACGTTGGAACGTAGAAATATGTGGCCATTGTTCAGGACAAAAAGACGCACCAGCACACAAGCAGACAGGAGGAACCGACACTGTGACTGCACACCCATACAAGCCAGAACAACCTACAGATGAACGTTCCAATATGTTTAATAACCCTCCATTCACTGTACAGCAACCACCACAACCCACCATTGATGAGGAAGCCAGAGCTATAGTGTATGGTGACCGTGAACAGGCGTATGACGATCCTAACGTAAACTTTGAGAAGATAGCACACATGTGGACAGGTACACTGCTCAGGAAACTAAAGGTAGACGTTCACATTACACCTGAAGATGTAGCACTGATGTTGATACAACTAAAGATATCACGTGAATCATTCCGTCCCAACAGGGAGAACAGAGTAGATGGTATAGGGTACTTCCTGTGCCTACAACGCATAGTGGATGCTAACGATGTTGAGTGATTACGACATCATAGAGGAAATAAACCTACAGAACATCATACTTAATCCATACAACTTTGATGACATCAAGCCTGCTTCCTATGATGTGCATTTAGGTGGCAAGCTGTTGATACCCAACTTAGACGGTCCTGCTAGGTTTGATCC
>Ga0105243_10004061_pt1 | contig 11659 bp, 9 predicted proteins | sample KBSM34metaG_FD_81525 | JGI IMG/M metagenome (GOLD analysis project Ga0105243, IMG submission 81525) | Miscanthus rhizosphere microbial communities from Kellogg Biological Station, Michigan, USA - KBS M3-4 metaG | ecosystem: Host-associated > Plants > Roots > Rhizosphere > Soil | place: Michigan...
CTCGATTGCGACCGGAGCGGATGCCGTACACCTCGCCGTGGTCCAGAACGTAACCGTGGGTGACCGCACCCTCGGTGACGCTGTCGGGGCCGCTGGTGTGGTCGAGCTCGAAGATGCCGTGGATCGCGAAATCCTTCGAGAAGTGGGCGTGCAGCCACGTCATGTTGTGCCCCTGGTGCTCATCTCGAAGGCCCCACGAGTGATCCATCGTCGACACGCAGTCGATGCGGTGCGTCACTCCGCGCAGAGTCAGCTCACCGTCGAAATGGCCGGTCTGATCGAAATGCCCCTTGTAGGCGGCCCCCCACGCGAACGACGTGTCGGCCTGCTGAGCGTCGGTGATCGGGTCCTGCGCAGGATCGGAGATGTCGTATGCGGGCATGAGGGCGGTGTAACGGAAGCGGAGCTCGACGTTGCGTCCGTTGCTGTAGCTCACGTCCCACACGCGATTGGGCTCGATCGCCTTCACGCTGAGACCGTTGGCGAGGGTGTAGTCGCGGAGGTTGCGCGGCTCCGGAATCGCGAGGTGGTGCTGCGCGTCCCAGAAGTCGCCCTGCCACGGCTGGTCGACGAACCGCGAGTTGATGTGCACGGTCGAGATCACGACGCCGGCGTTGGGTCGGAAAAGGGCGTAGACGCCGATGTTGAGGGGCGCATCTGCCGGGTTCGCGCCCGGCACATAGCACCCGCAGAAGTTCGTCTCGGCCCAGGTCTGGCCGTCGCTGGTCGGGGCATGGAAATCGGCGTCGGCGTCGGTGATCACGCGAGTCCTCCTCATCGAGTGCGCCGCCGGGGGCGCGAGACGTCTGCGGTGACGTCCGGTGTCAGCTTCGCCGGTGCGGGCGCCGCGAGCAAACGCGACAGCGGGATAACGACCACCCGGAGCGCTATCCACGGGAGATAACCGACGGGTCGGGCGCCGCGACCTAGCGTGAAGGCGTCCCGATGGCGGGACCGTGCCGCACGACACAGAGGTCGGTGCACGCCGGACGCACGCGAAGGAGCGAGCAGATGAGGATCGGAAAGGTCACCGGGCAGGTCGTGTCGACCGCCAAGGACCCGTCGCTCGCCGGGCTCACGCTGCTCATCATCGAGCCGCTGCTCGGCGGGGGATCCGATGAGCCGTTCGTCGCCGTCGATCTGATCGGCGCGGGCCCCGGCGAAGTCGTGCTGTGCGCGAGGGGAAGCGCCGCGCGCGTCGCGTCCGCCACCGCCGCGGCCGTCGTCGACTGCGCGGTCGTCGCCATCGCGGACTCGGTGATCAACGCCGGAGACGTCGTCTACAGCAAGTAGACGATCCACCAGAGAGAACAGGAAGAGACAAATGGCTGCTACCGAAACGACTCCGCAGCGCATCGGCGCGCTGGGTCTCATCGAGACCAAGGGTCTCGTCGGCGCGATCGAGGCGGCGGATGCCATGGTCAAGGCCGCGAACGTCCACGTCGTCGGCACGCGCGAGATCGGCGGTGGCCTGGTCACCGTCCTCGTCCGCGGAGACGTCGGCGCGGTCAAGGCCGCCACCGACGCGGGCGCCGTCGCGGCGGGCAAGGCCGGAGAGGTGGTGTCGGTCCACGTGATCCCTCGCCCGCACGACGAGACCGAGGACATCCTGGCCATCATCGTCCGCGGCAAGTGAGCACGGCGGCGCCCTCGAACGACGGAGAGACGACATGACGATCACGCTGGATGCCGATCTGGCCGCCCTCGCGGAGGTGCGACAGAAGGCGGATGCCGGTGCGCGCGCGGCGAAGATCCTGGAAGACGCCGACCAGGGTTTCCTCGACACCCTCGTGCGTGCGATGTCGGCGGCGGGTTACGCCGCGTCCGAGGAGCTCGCCCGCCTCGCGGCGGACGAGACCGGTTACGGCGTCTACGAAGACAAGGTCGTGAAGAACCGGTTCAACACCGGCTTCGTCGCCGACTGGATGCTCGAACGGCGCGCCGTCGGGGTGCTGTGGGTCGACGAGGAACGCAAGGTGACCGCGATCGGCTCACCCATGGGGCTCATCGCGGGCATCATCCCCGTCACGAACCCGACCGCGACGGTGCTCTTCAAGTCGCTCGCCGCGGTCAAGGCAGGCAACGCGATCGTGCACGCCCCGCATCCACGTGCCGCACGCTGCTCGAACCTGGCGGCGGAGATCATGGCCGAGGCGGCTGTGAAGGCGGGCGCCCCGGAGGGGATCATCGGTTGCCTCACGACGCCGACGCTCGAGGCGACCGCCGCGCTCATGCGCCACCGCGCCGTGCGGCTCGTGCTCGCCACGGGCGGTCCCGGAATGGTCGCGGCCGCCTACTCCAGCGGCAAACCGACGATCGCCGTGGGAGCCGGCAATGTGCCGGCCTACGTGGACGCATCGGTACCCGATGTTCGGGAGGCCGCGACGATGATCATCGCCTCGAAGTCGTTCGACAACGGCACGGCGTGCGTCGCCGAGCAGTCCGTCGTCGCGCACGACGCGGTCGCCGACGAGCTCTTCCGCGCACTCGAGGCCGAGGGCGCCCTGTGGCTCGACACCGATCAGCAGCGCCGGCTGGCCGCCACGATCTTCGACGAGCGCGGCGGACTGCGCCCCGACGCGGTCGGCCAATCGGCGAACCGTCTGGCCGAGCTGTCGGGTTTCTCCGCCCCCGCGGGAACGAAGGTGCTCGCCGCTCAGCTGACCCGCGTGCACAAGGACGAGTTCCTCAGCCGCGAGATCCTCGGTCCTGTGCTCTCGGTGTATCGCGAGCCCGACGCCCAGGCGGGATGGCGACGCGCCCGCGAGATCCTCGCTCTCTGCGGCGAGGGGCATTCGGTCGCCGTCCACGCGACCGATCCCGAGGTGCTGGCGAGTTTCGCCGCTCTTCCCGCGGGCCGCATCATCGTGAACAGCCCCGCACTGTTCGGCGGGATGGGGTACTCGTGCGAGATGGATCCGTCGTTCCAGCTCGGAACGGGCACCTGGAGCGGTTCGATCTGCTCCGACAACGTCACGCCCCTGCATCTGGTCAACGTCAAGCGCGTCGCCCACGAAGTGCGGCCGTGGCGTTCGGTGTTCGCGTGAGCGGCGCCATGGTCGCCGCCTCCCCCGCGGAGCTCCTGCAGCGCGCGGCGTCGGCGTTCCGCTCGGTGCTCACCGATGGCGAGCCCGCCGCCGTCGGCATGGACCTCGGCACCGCGACGTGCGTCATCGTCGTGGTGGATGCCGAGGGAAGGCCGCTGTGGGTCGATGCCCGCCGGACGGCGGCGGTTCGCGACGGGGTCGTCGTCGACTTCTTCGGCGCCCGCGACGCGACCGCCAGTCTGCTGACGGTCGCCCAGGACGCGCTCGGAATCGACATCACCCGGGCCGGGGTCGCCTACCCGCCCGGCGTGCCCGCATCCGACGCCGCCGCCTGCCGGTTCGTGCTCGAATCCGCGGGAATCGACGAGGTCGTGCTGCTGGATGAGGTGTCGGCGGCCCAGCACGCTCTGGGTCTCACCGACGGCGTGCTCGTCGATGTCGGCGGCGGCTCGACCGGTGTCGGCATCTTCCGCGACGGCGAACTGGTCCGCGTCGACGACCGCCCGGGCGGTGGCCATCACCTCGATCTGATCCTCGCCGGCGGGCTCGGCGTCGACCCGGCCGAAGCCGAACGGCTCAAGCGCGCCGATTCGGCCGCGTACCGCGGCATCCTCAAGCCGGGCCTGCAGCGAATCGCCGCCTCGATCGCGGCCATGAGCCCCGATGCCGACGACCTCGACGTCCACTTGGCGGGCGGCGCCGTCATGGTCGACGGTGCGCGCGAGATCATCGCTGCCGAGCTCGGCCGGACCGTGCACACCTACCCCCACTCCCTGTTCATCACTCCCGTCGGAATCGCGAGGACCCTGCTATGAGCTCGCTGCGCACCTATGCCTTCATCGACCGCATGCAACCGCAGTGCGCGGCGCACGTCGCAGCGACCAGCCCCGGCGATGTGCCGATCGCCGGGATGGCGGAGCTGTTCATCGAGATGGCGCCCGGCAACGAGGTCTTCCGCGCCGCGGACATCGCGCTGAAGGCCGCGGGCGTTCGCCCGGCGCTGCAGATCGTCGAGCGCGAGTACGGTCTGCTCGAGATCCACTCCGAGCAGCAAGCCGAGGTTCTCGCCTCCGGCCAGGCGATCCTCGATGCGCTCGGGCTCACCGAGAACGACCGCATCAAGCCGCAGATCGGTTCCACCCAGTTCATCACGAACGTGCATCCGTACCAGGCTCAGCTGCTCAACAAGTGGCGCAAGGGCTCGCTGCTGATGCCGGGTGACAGCCTGTTCATCCTCGAGGTCGCCCCCGCCGCCTACGTCGCCCTCGCCGCGAACGAGGCCGAGAAGGCGGCGAACATCAAGGTCATCGAGATCCGCGCGGTCGGTCGCTACGGCCGCATGTTCCTCTCCGGCACCGAGTCCGATGTGCGCACCGCGATGGAGGCGGCCGTCGCCGCTCTGGAGGACATCACGGGAGTCGAGGAGGGTCGGCGATGAGCATCATCGGCGTCGACGCGGTCGAAGCGGTCGCGGCATCCGGTCGTCTGACCCTCGCGCGCGGCGACCGCCTCACGCCGCTCGCGAGCGACCGCGCCGCCGAACTCGGCGTCGAGATCGTGGCGATCGTGGATGCCGCGACAGCGCCGGCCGTGGCATCCGCACCCGCCGCTCAGGGCGGGGGCGCCATCCCGCGGATCCGGTTGGCGGGCCCCGGCGCGTTGCCGTCGCCGCCGGTGCCGGCGCTCTTCCGCCGCGGCGCTCCCTTCCCCGGCCTCCGCGGGCGAGAGCACGCCGCGCCCGCATCCGGCCGCGTGAAGCGAGTGACGGTGGTGGGCGCCGGCAACGTCGGCACCCACGCCGCCATGCGCCTCGCGGAGACCGACCTGATCGACGAGATCGTGCTCGTCGACGTCGTCGAAGGCCTCGCTCGCGGCGTCGCGCTCGATCTGACCCACGCCGCGGGGTTGCTCGGCTTCGGCTCCCGCATCCGAGGCGAGGGGAGCATCGAGGCCGCCGGCGCCTCCGAGTACACCATCATCACGGCGGGCCGGCCCCGACAGCCCGGCATGAGCCGCACCGACCTGACGGCCACCAATGCCGCAATCGTCGGCGACCTCGCCGCCGCCGTCGGGCGGGTCTCTCCCGACGGCGTGATCCTCGTGGTCACCAACCCCCTCGACGAGATGACCGAACTCGCCTGGCGGCGCTCGAAGCTCCCCGAAACTCGAGTGCTCGGCATGGCCGGCCTCCTCGACTCTGCCCGCTTCCACGCCCTCGCCGGCCTTGCCGCCGACGCCCGCGCCGACAGTGTCTCCGGGATCGCGCTCGGCAGCCACGGCGACGAGATGGTGTTCCCCTCCAGCCAGGCGCGCATCGGAGCGGATGCTGCGGCGCGCCGGCTCGGCGAGCGCTTCGGGCCCACCGTCGAGCGCGCCCGCAACTCGGGCGCGGAGGTGGTGGGCCTGCTCGGCAAGGGGAGCGCCTTCGTGACGCCCGGGCTCGCCGCCGCCCGCATGGTCGAACGCATGATCCGTGCCGACGGGGCAGTGCTGTCGGCGACGGTGCGACCGCACGGCGAGTACGGGATCTCCGACGTGTACGTCGGACTGCCCGTGCGCCTCGGCCGCCGCGGAGTGGCGGAGATCGTGACACTCGACCTGGAGGCGGCGGAGGCGGCCGCCCTTCGGGATGCCGCGGAGAAGATCCGCGCGCGCGTCGGCGCGCTGCCCGCCGCCGCGGGGAGCTGACGTGCGCGCCGTCATCGCCCGGGGCGACGGCACGGTCGACGTCGTCGAGGCCGCCGCACCCATGCTCGTGCACGACACCGACGCCGTCGTGCGCGTGACGACCACGGCCATCTGCGGCACGGATCTCGGTCTGCTGCGCGAACCGGGACGCCTCACGCGCGGTACGATCCTCGGCCATGAGTTCGTGGGGGTCGTCCACGCCGTGGGCGCCGCTGTCCGCCACGTGCGCCCGGGCACCCGCGTGGTGGCGAGCGACTACACGGCCTGCGGGTCGTGCTGGTGGTGTCGCACCGGTGCGCACTGGCACTGCCCGGAGAGGCTCTTCTTCGGCACCGGCGAGGCGTTCGGTCCGACGCTCTCCGGCGCGCAGGCCGAGTTCGTCCGCGTGCCGTTCGCCGACGTCGCGCTGTCGGAGCTGCCCGACACGATCGGCGACCGCGACGCCGTCTTCCTCGGCGACCTCGTTCCCACCGCGTGGGCGGCGCTCGAACGAGCGGGATTGCGCGCGGGCGAGACGGTCGTCATCTGCGGCGGAGGTCCGGTCGGGCAGGTGGCGAGCCTCGTGGCACAAGCGGTCGGCTCCGGTCCCGTCGTGGTGACCGAACCCGACCCCGGTCGTCGTGACGCGGCCGCATCGCTCGGTGCGGTCGCGGTGGCCCCGGCAGACGCCGTCGATGTCGTCCGGGCGATGACCGGGGGACGGGGCGCGGACGTGGTCATCGACGGGGTGGGCGGTGCTCGAGGGCTCGACGCCGCGCTCGACCTCGTCCGCCCCCGTGGCCGGATCTCCTCGGTCGGGGTACCGCACACGAACCTGTGGGAGGCGCGCGTGCGCGATGCCTTCGTCCGTGAGATCACCGTGGCCTTCGCGGTGGGTGACGCCATCCGGGACCGGGACGCCTTCACCCCGCTGGTGGCCGCAGGCCTTCTCACGCCCTCGGTGATCGTCAGCGGCACCGGTACGCTCGCCGAGGCCCGACTGCTGTACGAACGCGCGGCGGCGATGGCCGAGCTCAAGGCCGTGATCGAGCTGTAATCTGGCGATTCGAGGAGGTCGACGATGACCGAAACGGGGACCGCGATCCTGGGGAACGCAGCGCTCGAGAGGCTGATCGCCTCCCAACCGGCCAACATGCACGAGGCCGCGCTGCTGGCGGCATCCGCGCTGCGGGACGCCTACGGCGGCGAGTGGGCCATCGCGATATGCGACGGGCGACGATGGAGCGACCTCATCGGGACGGGTGCGGCGCGCGAGGCGCTGGCGGCCGGTGCGAGCGTGCGCGGTACGGACACGGCCGGCACCTCACCCGTCATCCGCGCCGTCGAGTCGTGGGTCCGGCTCGTCGCCGAGCGGGACCGCTACCGGCTCGACCTGGACGCCACCACCGCCGAAGCGGAGTCGCAATCCGACGTGGCGCATGAGATTCTGACGATCCGCGATCTCGAGCAGGTGCTGCTGTCGATCGTCAACCGCACCCTCGTCCTGCTCGAATCCGACATCTGCGGCGTCATGCTGCGAGACGGCGACGTGATCAAGATGACGGCCTGTGTCGGCCATCGCATGGTCGAGACCGCGCACCTCACGATGCAGCGCGGTCAGGGCCTCGCGGGACTCGTCTTCGAGCAGCGCACCCCCGGCGTCGTCGACAGCTACGCGGACGATCGCACCATCAGTCCCGATTTCATCCCCCTGGCCGCGCAGGAAGACACCCGCTCCGCCCTCGCGATCCCCCTCCTCGCGCGCGGCGACGTCATCGGCGTCCTCGAGGTCTGGCGGCGGCGCGACAGCGTCTTCACCGATACGGATGTGCGCCGGATGCTGGCGCTCGGATCTCTCGCGACCATCGCCATCGAGAACGCGCGGCTCTACGACCTGCAGAAAGTCACCGTGGCCCGGCTGAGCGCCGCGCACGAAGCGATGGAACACCAGGTGGCGCTGCTCGATCGCACCTCCCGCCTGCAGAACGCGCTCCTGCGGGTCGTGCTCGACCGCGCCGGCGCGTTCGAGCACATCATGCGGACGGTCTCCGACGAGTTCGGGTGCGCTGCCGCGTACATGCGCCGCAACGGCACCGTCGAAGCCAGTGCGGGAGAGCTCGGCGACATCGACATCACCCAGATCGTCCCCGCAGCGCAGGGGGTCAGGGCGCAGGGGATCAGATCCGCGGGGACCAGGTCGCCGCGCACCGCCACGCGCCGCGCTCTCGGCGACGGCCGCACGGCGTGGACGCATCCGGTCGTTTCCGCCGACCAGGAGATCGGGTGGGTCGTCCTGGTCGGAGGCGCGGAATCGGATGAGGCGATGGCCGCCGCCGTCGCCCAGGTCGCGATGGCGTGCGCGCTCGCCCGCCTCGAGCAGCGCGCCGCCAGCCAGGCGCGCAACGCGGCGTATGAGCAGATCGTCTGGGACCTCGTCGAGGGTCCGCCCGAGCACCGTTCCGCCGCTCTCAGCCGGGCCTCCGAGCTGGGCATCGCACTGCACGGCGCCCACCGTGTCGTGCAGGGGGGTTTCGACAACCTCGCCGAGTTGGCGCGTGCCCACGATTGGCACAGCGCGGCGCTCGAAGACGCCCGGAGTGCGGTGCTGCGCGCGGTCCGCCGCGCCGCGACCGGTGGCCGGGTACGGCTGCTGAGCCTCCGCGGCGACTGGATCGTGGCGATCGTGTCCACCGATGGGCCGCAGGACGCACGCGAGACGATGACGGCTCTCCATCAGGCGGCGCGGTCGGCGATCCCGGGGCTCAAGGTCACGTGGGGCGCGAGCGCGGCGTACACCGATCTTCTGCTCCTGCCGACCGCCTACCGCGAAGCGGTGATGGCGCTCGACGGTGCGCGACGCATGCGTCCCGGTCAGTTCTCGCTCTACGACGAACTGGGCATCGTGCGCATCCTCCTCGGCGGCGGCGACAGCAACCCCGACCTGCAGCGGTTCGTCGACGACATCACGGGCCCCCTGCGCGAGTACGACCGCAAACACGACGGCGCTCTCATCCAGACCCTTCGCGCCTTCTTCGACAACGACTGCTCCCAGCGGCGGGCAGCCGACGCACTGTTCATCCACCCGAAGACGCTGAGCTACCGCCTGAGCCAGATCAGCGATCTCAGCGGTCTGGACCTGTCGACCCACGCCGACCGCATGCACGCCGACCTCGCCCTGCGGATGCTGCAGCTGAGCGAACTGCCCGGTGGCTCCGCCTCCTGAGCCGCGGGCCTCCTGACTGTCCCCGCTAGCTGTCGATGCCGGTGCCGGCGCCGCGACGCTGATCGGCGACGACGGCTTTCGCCACGGCGAGCAGCGCGGGCCCGGCCTCTCCCACATCGACCGCGAGGCGGGTGAGTCCGAGCTGGCGCAGGCGCGCGAGAAGACCCTCGGACACCGGCCCGGAGACGCGCCAGCCGATTCGTCGCGCGGGATCCACGGCGGCGGCGTCGGCAACGGCGCGCAGCAGCGGCTCGACGCTGGCGTCGATCTCGTGGCGGGGATTGGTGTCGAGCATCCCCTCGCCGGCATAACGGTCGAGGGGCTGAGCGCTCAGCAGCACACGCGGCGGCAGACCGAACATGGCGGCCTGCAGCAGGCGCAGTTCGATCCACAGCGGGTCGAGGTGTTCCGCGATCGCCCCCGCGGCGAGCGCGCCTCGGGGGCTCGCGATGTAGGCGCCCGGCGCGACATCGGCGAACGGGGCGGCGAGGCGCGCGACGGCGGCGGCCTCCCCGGCGTCGGAGACGTTCCGCACCGACAGATGCACGTGGGGACCCTCCGCACCGTCCGCGCTCGCGGCGGCCTTCGCCGCCGCGAGCCCGCGGAACTGGGCGGCGACGAGGTCGGGCACACCGACGGGAAGCGCCAGTTCGGGCCGCGAATCGGTGTGACTCGACGTGCGCAGCAGTTCGCTCGTCTCGTCGGCGAGGAAGTCGATGGCTCGAACCCCGAACTCCAGGTCGCCGGCCGCCGCGAACAGGGGGGTGAAGGCGGCCTCGATCGCCGCGCTGAGGGCGGCGAAGCCGCCGTCGCCACCGTCAGCACCGTCAGCGCCGCCGATCTCGGCGAGGATCTCGGGCAGACGCGTGCTCGTCGCCACGGCATCCGCTGCGGCCACCACCACGCCGGTGGCTCCCAGGTGGCGTGCACGAGCGATGTCGTCAGCGGTCGCCGCACGCGCCAGCAGTTCGATGCCCGCGATGCGGCGGCAGTGCGCCATCACTTCATCGAGGTCGGCGTTTCCGGTCAGTGCGTCGACGACGGGGATCTCTCCCGCATAGATGGCGCCGGTGTCGCCGTCGAGCGACACCCAGTCACCCTCGTGCAGCAGCCGAGACCCCGCATGCAGCGCGTCGGCGTCGACGCTCAGGCCGGCGCAGCCCACCACGCACGTCTTGCCGAGTGCACGGGCGACGACGGCCGCGTGCGAGGTGGCACCGCCGGTCGCGGTGACGACGCCGACCGCGGCGATCATGCCGTGGAGGTCGGTGGGACTGGTGACCTCTCGGGCGAGGATCACCGGCCTCCCCTCGCGCGCGAGCGCCTCGGCACGGTCGGGGTCGAGGGCCAGCACGCCGCTGACGTGCCCGGGCGAGGCGCCCACGCCCTCGGCGAGGAGCGCTCCGTCTTCGCGCGCGGCATCCAGCGCGTCGGCGGCGAACGCGGGCCGCACGACGCCACGGATGTGGTCGAGGGTGATGGTCTCGAGGATCTCCGACGCGGCGTCCCCGTGCTCGCGCAGGAAATCGGCGGCGATCCGCACCGCCGCCGGCGCCGTGCGCTTCGCGGAGCGCACCTGGAGGAAGTAGAGGAGTCCCGACTCCACCGTGAACTCGATGTCGAGCACATCGCGGGAGGACGATTCGAGCTCGGCGACCGTGCGGGTGAGTTCGGCGAACAGCGCGGGCTGGTGGTCGGCCAGCGCGGTCACGGGCTCGGGCGTGCGGATGCCCGCGACGACATCCTCGCCCTGGCTGGCGGCGAGGTACTCGCCGTAGAGTCCCGGCTCGCCGGTGACCGGGTTGCGCGAGAAGACGACACCGGATCCCGACTGTTCGTCACGGTTGCCGAAGACCATCGCCTGCACCACCACGGCCGTCCCTATGGCGTGATCGATGCCGTGAAGCTCCCGATACGTGATGGCGCGCCGCGTGTTCCACGAACGGAAGACCGCGGCGATCGCCCCGAGAAGCTGGGCGCGAGGATCGTCCGGGACGGTGTCTTCGCCCGCATCCTCGAGAAACTGCTGGAGGCGTCGCCAGGTCTCTTCGTAGACGGCGCCCGCCTCGGCATCCTCGCCCAACTCGGCGAGGACGGCATCGACCGGCGAGGGCGCCGGCTCCACCGCGTCGAGGACGATCTCGGCGTACATCGCGTGGAAGCGGGCAAGGATCTCCGCCATGAAGCGGACGCTCCCCGAGCGCTCGGCCAGCGCGATCGCCGCCTCCCGGTCGAGGCCGAGGTTGAGGACGGTGTCCATCATCCCGGGCATGGAGATCGGCGCTCCCGAACGCACCGACAACAGGAGCGGATCGTCGGCGCCCCCGAACGAGCGACCGGTCGCCCGTTCGAGTTCGGCCACGCGGAGCTGGAGGTCGTGCACCAGATCGTCGGGCAGCGATCGCTCGCGCAGATACGCCGCGCAGCAGGTGGTCGCCAGCACGAAGGCGGGCGGCACCCGGAGCCCCCGCCGCGTCATGGCGACGAGCCCTGAGCCCTTGCCGCCGAGCACCGCCCGATCGTCGGTGTCGGCATCGGCGACGTTGTAGGTGAGCGCGGTCCGGAGCGGCGTCGTGACGGCAGTGGTCTGCACGGTCACTCCTTTCGGGCGCGACCGAGCGTGCGCAGGAGGTCTTCGTGGAACTCGAACCAGATGTTGTGGATCGAGTCGCGCGTCGGTGACGACACCAGATCGACATCTCCCCGCGCGACCGCGTCGCCC
>Ga0105243_10004065_pt1 | contig 11655 bp, 10 predicted proteins | sample KBSM34metaG_FD_81525 | JGI IMG/M metagenome (GOLD analysis project Ga0105243, IMG submission 81525) | Miscanthus rhizosphere microbial communities from Kellogg Biological Station, Michigan, USA - KBS M3-4 metaG | ecosystem: Host-associated > Plants > Roots > Rhizosphere > Soil | place...
GGCCGTCTGTCCCTCCTTCGCCGGAACCGAAACTTCGCCCTGCTCTTCTGGGCGACCGCCGGCTCGGCGGTCGGTACGTATCTCGCCGCGCTCGCCCTCTCCGTCCACGTCTACGACGAGACCGGTTCGGGGCGCTGGCTCGCGGCGCTCCTGATCGCCGACTTCCTCCCGATCGTCTTGATCGGCCTCACGCTCGGCCCGCTCGTCGACCGGCTCTCGCGCAAGCGCCTCATGATCGCGTCCGACCTCGTGCGTGCGGCGACGTTCGTGCTCATGCCGTTCGTCCACGAGCCGAGCACGATCGTCGCCGTCGCCGCGGTGAACGGCATCGCGACCGGCTTCTTCCGCCCAGCGGTGTGGGCCGGCCTCCCCAACCTCGTCACCGACGACGAGCGCGAGCAGGCGACGTCCCTGCTCACCACGGTCGAGAACGTCGCGTGGACGTTGGGGCCCGCGCTCGCCGGCCTGCTGCTCGCCTTCGACGGGGTCGACGTCGCGTACTGGACGAATGCGGTGACCTTCCTCGTCTCGGCGATCCTCGTCTCCCGGATCCCGGCCAGGTCCCTTCGCTCCGAAGACCGGATCACGAAAGGCCACTGGCGCGAGCTGCGAGAAGGGCTCGGCCTCGTCGCGGGGTCGCGCCCGCTCGTGACCGTCCTCGTGGTCTGGGGCACGGCTGCCGTCGCCACCGCGTGTATCAACGTCGCAGAGGTGATCTTCGCGAAGCACGACCTCGGAGCCGGGAACCTCGGGCTCGGGCTTCTGGTCAGCGCGACCGGCGTCGGCCTCGTGATCGGAAGCTTCTTCGCCGCCTCCGCGCTTTCGACGTTCGGCATGCGTCGGGTGTACCCGGGTGCGCTCGCACTGATGGCCGCCGGGTTCGGTCTCGCCGCCGCCTCACCGACGATCGTGCTCGCCGCCGTGCTCGCCGCCGTTGCGACGGTGGGCAACGGAACGGCGATCGTCTGCAACCAGGTGCTCGTCCAGCGCGGCGCCCCCGATGCGATGAGGGGGCGAGCGCTCGCCGTGCTGATGTCGACGTACTACGCGATCCTCGGCCTCTCGATGGCGGGCGGGGGCCTGCTGGTGGACTCGGTCGGCGCTCGCACGTCGTGGGCCATCGCGAGCGCCATCTTCCTCGGCTCGGCGGCGCTGGCCGTAGCTCTCACCGCGGGGATGCGGGAGGAGCGAGCCGCGGCGACGGCACCGCCCTCCGGTCTCGAGCGGATCAAGGTGCTGATGGAGGAGATCGACGAGACCCGTCAGCGCGAGCAGCAGCGAACGGCGACGGAAGTGACGGTGCTCGCGCCTCGGGACGCCGAGAGTCGGGCGACGCCGTAGAGTCAGGCCCAAGATGGTTGACCGGCAATTGGCGCGAACCGGATGGCGCCCCAGACGCGGCGCCGGATCACCCCGTCCGGGCACGGCCCGTAGCTTCGGGTACTGGCCGTGCCCGGACGGTGCGCCCGGCTTGGTCTGGGACGCCCCCGGACGTCACGCCAATTCCCGATCGACCATCTAGTGGCAGGCCGAGGCTGGACGCAGGACGAGCTCGTCACCGGGGTCCTCGCCGGCGATCGCCGCGCGCTTGCCCGGTCGATCTCGCTGGTCGAGGACGGCGAGCCGGACGGCGCGGCGATCGTCAGGCGCGTGTATCCGAGCACCGGACGCGCCGCATCCGTCGGCGTCACCGGGCCTCCCGGCGTCGGCAAGTCGTCGCTCGTCGGCGCGCTCGTGGGCCACGCGCGCGAGCTTGGTCGGCGCGTCGGCGTCGTGTCGGTGGACCCGTCGAGCCCGTTCACGCAGGGTGCGCTGCTCGGCGACCGCATCCGTCTCGCCGACCACTTCCTCGACCCTGACGTCTACATCCGGTCGATGGGGACCCGCGGTCATCTCGGTGGTCTCGCCGAGGCCACGCTCCAGGCACTGTTGCTCGTCGATGCCTCCGGCAAGGACGTCGTCTTCCTCGAGACTGTCGGCACCGGGCAGAGCGAGGTCGAGGTCGTCGGGATCGCCGACGTGGTGCTCCTCGTCCTCATGCCCGGATCGGGCGACGCCGTGCAGGCGCTCAAGGCGGGAATCATGGAGATCCCCGACGTGATCGTCGTCAACAAATCGGACCATCCGCAAGCAACGACGATGCTCCAAGAGGTTCGCTCGATCGTCGCGCTCGACCCGGTTCGCGATCGCCGGCCTGCAATCCTTGCGACCGAGGCGCTGCGGGGGGAAGGCGTGGCTGAGCTCTGGGACGCGCTGGAGGCGCGTCGTGCGGGGCTCGCCGAGCGCGGGGAGCTCGACGCGCGTCGCGAGCGGAACCTCGCCGGGGAGGTCGAGGCGCTCGCCGTCGGGCGGCTGCGGGGGCTCGTCAGGCGGGCGATGCGCGACGACGCCGCGCTCCGGGCGCTGGTGGAGGGCGTTCAACGCCGGGAGGTCGATCCACTTACCGCGGTCGGCGCCGTCGTCGAGTCGGTGCGGGACGGCGAGGCGTCGTGAGCGGGCGACCCACCATCGACGAGATCCGCGCAGCGCAGGATCGGCTGCACGGCGTCGCGCGCGTCACACCCGTGTATTCCTCCGGCACGCTCTCTCGGCTCGCCGGGCGGCCCGTCCTGCTCAAGGCCGAGAACCTCCAGCGCACGGGGGCGTTCAAGATCCGCGGCGCGTACAACACGGTCGCGCAGCTCTCCGAGGACGAGCGCGGGCGCGGGGTGGTCACGGCGAGTGCGGGAAACCACGGGCAGGCCGTGGCGTGGGCGGCGCGGCAGGCCGGGATCGGCGCGACGATCCTCGTCCCTGAGGCCGCGCCGATGGCGAAGGTCGAGGCGGCGCGAGGGTACGGCGCGACCGTCGAGCTCGCGGGCGAGGGGTTCGACGAGACGCTCGCCGTGGCCCGCGCACGAGAGAGCGAGACGGGGGCTGCCTTCGTCCACGCGTTCGACGATCCACGCGTGATCGCGGGTCAGGGCACGCTCGGCCTCGAGCTGGCCGGGCAGCTTCCCTCCGGCGAGGCGACGGTCGTTATCCCGGTTGGCGGCGGAGGGCTCGCCTCGGGCATCGCGATCGCACTCCGTGCCCTGCGTGCGGAGATCAGGCTCGTCGGTGTCCAGTCGGCCGCGTGCGCTCCCCTGACCGGACGGGAGCCGCTGGGGACGACGATCGCCGACGGCATCGCGGTGAAGTACCCCGGGACGCTCACCCGGGAGATCCTCGCCGACCTGCTCGACGAGATCGTCGTGGTCGACGACGAGGAGATCTCGCAGGCGATCGTGCTGCTCCTCGAGCGGTCGAAGCTCGTCGTGGAGGGCGCGGGCGCCGCGCCCGTGGCCGCGATCCTCGCCGGTCGCGCCGGGGGAGCCGGCCCGGTGTGCGCCGTGCTGGCGGGCGGGAACATCGACGCCACGACCATGAGCTCTGTGATCCGCTTCGGGATGACGGCCTCGGGGCGGTACCTCGTCGTCGCCCTGCTGATCCCCGACCGCCCGGGGGAGCTCGCCCACATCGTCGGCCTCATCGCCGGGCACCGTGCGAACGTCCTTGCGATCCAGCACCACCGCGAGGGCCGCAACATCGGCGTCCTCGAGACGGAGGCGGAGCTGACGCTCGAGACGCGCGACGAGGAGCACGCCCAGCTCCTGATCCGCACGCTCGCGGACGCCGGCTACACCGTCCGCCGGCTCCGGTGAGCCGGCGGCGAGGCCGGCAGCGGCTCAGCTGCCACAGCGACGGAAGCTGACCGTCGTCGCGCCGCGGGCGAGCCAGTCGCTCATGCCGCCGTCGACGACCGGGCGGGCGTCGAGGCCCCGCGCGCGGAGGATGCTCGCGGCGATGGCGGCGCGCGGCCCCGAGTTGCAGATCGTGACGATCGGGCGGTCCTCCGGGAGGTCCGGGCAGCAGGTCCGCAGAAGCCGGTACGGGACGCTGCGGCTCCCCGGGATGTACCCCTCGTCCCGCTCGTCCCGCTCGCGAACGTCGACGACGATCGCCCCAGCCTCGAGGAGGCCTTCGAGGTCTCCGACCGTGGCGTGACCGGTCGTCTCAGGGCCGGCCCCGAGGACGAAGCCCACGACGTCCAGGAAGGCAACGGAGTGGAGCCCGGTGATCGCCTGCTGCGCCTCGTCGGCCGTGCGTGCCAACACCGTGACCGCCGCGGCCGCATCGAGGACGAAGCCGGCCTTCGTCGAGAAGCTTGCGCCTGAGACGGGGACGTTGATCGCGCCCTGGAGGTGCCCGGCGAGGTGCTCGGCGACCGGCCGCACGTCGAGGAGCTGCGAGCCCCGCGTGGGAAGCGGGAGCTCCGCGGCCCGGGGCTGGGCGGCGAGGAAGGGGTCGCGGTTCAGCTCCACGATCCGGGCCAGGTTCGGCGGCTTCGGCGTCGTGACGGTGGCCGACGCGGCAACGAACTCGTCGAGCTCGACAATCGAGGCCATGGGGTTGAAGCGCCGCTCGAAGCCGATCGTCGTCGAGCCTCGCGAGCTCATGGCCACACCGCACAGGGACCCCGCGACGTGCCCGGGGAAGACCTCGACGCCGTCGGGGAGCTCGAGAAGGCGGCGCAGCGACTGGAAGAGGCCCGCCGCGCCCTCGGTCGCGCCGACCGCCAGGTCGGGTCGCGCCGCGTCGCCCACGAAGAGCGAGTCGCCGGTCAGGACGAGCCACGGCTCGTCGGCGCGCGTCGTGTCGATGACGGCGAGACAGCAGTGCTCGGGACGATGTCCCGGCGTGTGGATGCACCGGAGCGTGACGGTCCCCACCACGATCTCGGCTCCGTCCTCGAGTGAGTCGCTCGCATAGTCGACCCGCGCCTCCGGATGGATGCTCACCGGTATCCCGTGCTCGAGGGCGAGGCGGCCGTGGCCCGAGACGTGGTCCGCGTGGGTATGGGTCTCGATCGTCCGTACGACACGCACGTCGAGCCGCGCCGCCTCGTCGAGGACGGCCTCGATCGCGTAGGGCGGGTCGACGACCACGGCGATGCCGGCCTCCTCGCAGCCCACGAGGTACGAGGCGCACCCGAGATCGTCGTTCAGGATCTGCGCGAAGAGCACCGCGGCCCGACGGTAGCAACGGGCTCCGCTATCCCACTTGAAGTGGACAGCGCTATTCGGGCCGGCGCCGAAGCAGGCGGAGCCCGAGGAAGCTCCCGGCGATCACGACGAGGCCGACCGTGCCGGCGGCGACCGCGCGATCGAGGTGCTGCGACGGCGTCTCGTCGCCGGAGGCCGGGAGGACGGTCAGGCCGACGTCCCAGCGAACGCTCTCCCCGTCGTCGTACCCCTGCGTCGCCTTGAAGGTCTCGGTCCCGGCGCGCGTCCGGGCGGTTACGGCGAGGGGGAAGGCGACCGTGCGCTGCCCTTCGATGCGGCCTCCTGTCCATCGCGCGCGATCGTGCGTGACCTCGAGCTTCCATCCGGGCGGGGGCTTGGCCGATGTGAGCTCGATGCCGGGGGGCGCCTTCACCTCGAGGGAGACGGTGGCGTGCGGCGGCCGCTCGTTCGGCATCTCGAACGCGATCGTCGTCTCCGAGTTTCCGTCGACGAACGTCGGCGCGACGACAACGTGCGCCTCGCCGCGCGAGGCGGCGACGAGGCTCCAGGCGGTGGCGAAGAGCACGGCAAGCGCCCACGGGCGAAGCGCGCGGCGGGGAACGGCCTTCTCAGTGTGGATCGACGCCATGGGTTTGCTGCCTCCGGGTCCTCGAGGATAGCCCGACGGCTCTACAACCCGAGGTGCTTTGCGATCACCATCCGCTGCACCTCGTTCGTGCCCTCTCCTATCTCGAGGATCTTCTGGTCGCGGTAGAGCCGCGAGATGGGGAACTCGTCCATGAACCCGTACCCCCCGTGGACCTGGAGCGCCTGGTTCACGACGCGGTGCGAGAGCTCGCCGGTGTAGAGCTTCGCCATCGCCGCCTCGAGCGCGAACGGCCGTCCGCGGTCCTTGAGCCATGCGGCCTTGTAGACGAGTTGACGGCCGGCCTCGATCTCGACCGCCATGTCGGCGAGCTTGAACGCGATGGCCTGGAACGCCGCGATCGGCCGGCCGAACTGTCGTCGCTCCTGCGCGTACGCGTACGCGAGGTCGTACGCGCCCTGCGCCAAGCCGACGCCCATCGCGGCGACGGAGATGCGCCCTCCGTCGAGGATCTCGAGGAACTGGCGAAAGCCCTCGCCCCGCGGGCCGAGCAGGTTGCCCTCCGGCACCGAGCAGTCGGAGAACGTCAGCTCGCGGGTGTCGGAGGCCTTCCAGCCGAGCTTGTGAAGCGGCTCGGAGATCGCGTAGCCGGGCGCGCCGTTCTCGACGACGAGGTTCGAGATCTCGTCCTCGCCCGTCCGCGCCGTGATCGTGACGCCCCAGCTGAGCTCCGTCCCGGCATTGGTGATGAACATCTTCGCGCCGTTCACCACCCAGGAGCCGTCGCGGAGCTCCGCCGTGGTGCGGGTCGCGCCGGCATCGGAGCCCGCGTCGGGCTCGGTGAGGCCGAATGCCGCAAGCCTGCGGCCCGAGGCGAGGTCGGGAAGCCATCGCTCCTTCTGTTCCTCGGACCCGAAGAGCGCGATCGGCATGGTCCCGAGCGAGGTGTGCGCCGCAACGGTGATCGCGACGGACGAGTCGATGCGCGTCAGCTCCTCGATCGCAATCGCGTACGAGACCGTGTCCCCACCGGCGCCGCCGTACCGGTCCTCGATCGGGATCCCCATCAGACCGAGCTCGGCCATCTCACCGACCAGATCGGCTGGGAAGCGGCTCTCGCGGTCGAGCTCCTCGGCGAGGGGGGCGACGCGCTCCCGCGCGAACGACCGCACCGTGTCGCGGATCAGCTCGTGCTCGGCCGTGAGGTCGAGGTCCATGGCTCAGTCGGGATCGTAGTCGCCGTGTGGGCGCGACCGGCTCAGCGGTCGATGGCGCAGTAGCGGAGGACGGCGAGTGCTGCGAAGACGACGACGAGGCCGACCGTCCAGACGATCGAGCGCGGCAGCGCGTGCTGCGCCGGCCGCGAGTCCGTGGGGTACGGCGTCTTCCGACCGCGGTACAGCTTGACGAGCCCGTCTGCCTCGACTGCGGCCACGCCCGAGACGGTAGGGGCTTCTGGCCGTCGACGCCGTTCGGTTCTCCGCACGTCCGCCGAGTGCCTGCTCCCCTGCGGCTCGTCTGACGCTCGGTGGGGCGAGCGGTGCTCTCGGCGACTAGCCTCGTGTCATGACCGGCGAGCTCGATCGCAGGGCGATGACGACCCTCTCGGGCGGGCACCTGTCGGTCGACTTCGCGTCGGGCGCCGTGCCCGCGCTTCTGCCGTTCCTGTCGCACGAGTTCGACCTCTCGTACACCGCGACCGCGGCGCTGATGCTGGCGGTCCTCGTCTCGTCGTCGCTGCTGCAGCCGCTGTTCGGGCTGTGGTCGGACCGGCGCGGGGCGATGTGGCTCCTTCCCGGCGGCGTGGCGCTCGCCGGTGTCGGCACCGGGCTCGCCTCGGTTGCCCCGAGCTACGCGCTCGTCGTCGCGCTCTTCTTCGCGGCCGGGGTCGGCATCGCGGCGTACCACCCCGAGGGTGCGAAGTTCGCGGCCTACGCGAGCGGCCGGAAGCGGGCGAGCGGCATGTCGTACTTCAACATCGGCGGGAACTCCGGGTACGCCCTCGCGCCGATCCTCATCACGCCGCTCGCGATCTGGCTCGGTCTGGAGGGAGGACTGCTCGCGATGGTCCCCGTCGTGGCGTTCGCCTTCGTCCTCCTCCGCATGCTTCCCTCGCTCCGGCGGCTTGCGCCGACGCCCGGCGCGCGTCGCGCCGCGGTCGGCACGGACGACGTCCGGGCCATGGTCCTGCTCTCCCTCGTGATCGGGTTGCGCAGCGTCGCATGGTTCGCGCTGCTGGCGTTCGTTCCGCTCTGGATCGTCGCGAACGGCGGGACGGAGGGGGAGGGGGGTCGCGAGCTCGCGCTGATGCTCGTGTCCGGGGCGGTGGGAACGCTCGTCCTCGGGCCCGTCGCCGATCGGGTGGGGCTGCGGCGAACGCTGCTCGTCACCCAGACGGCACTCCCTTTCCTGGTCGTCGTGTTCGTGGCGGTCGGCGGCCTCGTGGGCACGCTCGCGCTGATGCTCGTCGGGCTCTCCGTGGTGGGGACGTTCGGGGTGACGATGGTGCTCGGTCAGCTCTACCTTCCGCGCCGGGTCGGCGTCGCCAGCGGTCTGACGGTCGGGCTGTCGATGGGCATCGGCGGGATCGCCGCCGTGGTGCTCGGCGTCGTCGCGGACGCCGTCGACCTCCAGACCGCGCTCTACCTCGCGGCGGCCGGTCCTGCGATCGGCGCCGTGGTGTGCCTCTTCCTGCCGTCGCCCGCAGCACGGCGCGCGCCGGCGGTCGAGCCGACGCCGGCGGCGATCGTCTAACCTTGCCCCGATTGAACGGTCAGTCAACGAGGAGGCGACAATGACGGTACAGGAGTTCTTCGCGCAGCTGCCGGAGCGGGCCGACCCGGCGAAGACGGCCGGGATGAGCAACACCTACGTGTTCGACGTCGAGGGGGCCGGCCAGTGGACGGTGGCCGTCGACGATGGGAAGGTGACCGTCAACGAGGGCGCCTCGGAGGCCGATTGCACGATCTCGGCGACCGAGGAGACGCTTGTGAAGATCGCGAAGGGCGAGGCGAATGCGACGACCGCCTACATGACGGGGAAGCTCAAGATCTCCGGCGACATGGGCGCCGCGCTCAAGCTGCAGAAGCTGTTCTAGGTTGTCCGCAAGATAGGAATCCGCCCTGGCGGTCAAGATAGGAATCCGCCCTGGCGGTGTAGCCTGCCCGCGTGCCGTGGGTGGTCGCAGCGCTCGTCCAGTGGGGGATCAACGTCCTCGGGCTGATCGTCGCGGACTGGGCGTTCTCGGGGTTCTCGATCGAGCACTGGGGGCCGCTCCTCTTCGCCGGCGCCGTGCTCGGCGTCGCGAACGCCTTCCTCAAGCCGCTTCTGACGTTCATCGCGCTTCCGTTGATCCTCCTCACGTTCGGGATCGCGTACTTCTTCGTCAACGTCGCGATGCTCCTGTTCACCGAATGGGTCGTGCCAAACTTCTCGATCGACGGGTTCTGGACGTACGTCGGCGCGACGATCGTGCTGTGGCTCGTCAACTGGCTCGTCTCGCAGCTCGTGTGGTCGGTCGCCGACAACCGTCCCTGACCGGGGCGACCCCGACGCACGTAAGGAAGGTCTGAAGGCTCTGGGAATCAGGCCTGGCGGCCGCTAGGGTCGGGCGACGGTGGGTCGCCTCCTCGCATCGACGGTCGCGCTGCTCGCGGCCGTCACGCTCCTCGCCGGCGCGGCGGACGCCGCGCCGGGCCTCAAGATCGGCGTGACCGACGACGCCTGGCTCGAGTTCGGGCCGGGGACACTCGAGCAGCGGGTCGCGCAGCTCCAGACGATGGGCGTCCAGGTGGTTCGCGTGACTCTCGACTGGTACGAGGTCGAGGCCGAGCAAGGCACCTACGACTGGGCACGCGACGGGATGCTTCTGGACGCTCTTCGAACGGCGGGAATCACCCCCGTCGTCGCGATCTGGGGCACGCCGGCGTGGGCCAACGGCGGCGCGCGACCGAACGTGCCGCCGACGTCGGCGGCGTCGTTCGCGTCGTTCGCGCGCGCTGCCGCCGAGCGATTCCCCTGGGTGCGGCGCTGGATCGTCTGGAACGAGCCCAACCAGCGCCGGTGGCTGCTGCCGCCGTCACCCGCGCTCTACGTCACGAAGCTCCTCAACCCGGGTGGCGCCGCGATCAAGGACGTCATCCCGCAGGCCTCCGTCGCCGGCGGCGCGACGGCGCCACGGGGTGCGTCGGGTGGCGTGTCCCCCGTCGACTTCATCCGCGGCATGGGGCGCGCGGGCGCGCACCTCGACGCGTACGCCCACCATCCGCACCCGCTCTCACCCGCGGAGACGCCGCTCGGGGGCGGGTGCGCCGCGTGCACGACGATCAGCATGGCAACGCTCGACCGGCTCGTCGACGCCACGCGAGCGGCCTTCGGGCCGCGCATCCGTCTCTGGCTGACGGAGCTCGGCTTCCAGACGAACCCACCGGACCGGACCCTCGGCGTGACGTGGGCGAAGCAGGCACGGTTCGTCGCGGAGGCACAGATGCGCGCGTACCGGACGAGTGGGGTCGACATTCTCGTCCAGTACCTCGTCCGCGACGAGCCGATGCTCGATGCGTGGCAGAGCGGGCTCGAGACCGTCACCGGAGCGGCGAAGCCCGCCATCGCCTCGTTCTCGCTCCCGCTCGCGCAGGTGAAGCGGACGGGTCGAGCGACGACCCTCTGGGGACAGGTGCGTCCTGGAGACGGCCCTCGCGCGTACGTGCTCCAGCGCCGGTCCAGCGGGCGCTGGGTCGCGGTGGGGACGGCCGGGCAGACGAACACGCGCGGATACTTCACCCGCACGATCGCCGCGGACCCCGGCGCGCAGGTTCGACTCGTCGACCCCGCCACGCGCCGCGCCAGCCCGACGCTGATCGTGACCTGAGCGGCGCGACAAATCGTGCGGGGGATGATGTAGGGTCGCTCGCGTGATCCGGCTGATCGTACGGACGGCAGTCGCCGTTGCTGCCAACGCCGTCGGCCTCATCGTCGCGGCCGCTGTCCTCGACGGGATGCAGCTCAACGTCGCGTCCTTCGTCCTCGCGGTGATCATCTTCACGATCGTGTTCGCCGTACTGACGCCGTTCCTCGCCGTGCAGCTCCGTCGGTTCGGCAACGGCGCGATCGGTGCGACGGCGCTGATCGCGACGCTCGTGTCGCTGGTCATCACCGACCTCCTCTCGGACGGGCTCTCGATCAGCGGAGTCGGGACGTGGATCGCGGCCGCCGTGATCGTCTGGCTCGCGGCGCTCGTCGCTGCGTTCGTTCTGCCGTTCCTCGGGCTCAAGAAGTACCTCGAGGACGACAGACGAAACTGACGTTCGGGCGACCGGTGGAGAGCTCCACGCCGGAGCGCGGACCCGTCGAGCTGTCGCTCACCTGCTGAGATCAAGGCTCGTCGAGCGGCGCGGGCGCCCAGGCCGGACGACGTCGCTCCAGGAACGCGCGGAGCCCTTCCTGTCCCTCGTCGCTGGTCCTCCGCTCCGCGATCCTGCGCGCCGTCTCGGTGCCGTCGGGCCGGTCGAGCACGAGTCGCTTCGCGTGCCGGGCCGCCCGCGGGCCTGCCGTCCGCAGCTCCTCGAGGACGTGCTCGAGCGCACCGGCGAGGTCGTCGGTCACCTCGTGGACGAGGCCGATCCGAAGCGCGGTCGCCGCGTCGAAGCGCTCTCCGGTGACGAAGAGCCGGCGCGCCGCGCTCTCGCCGATCTTCCGCAGGGCGAACGGCGAGATCACGGCCGGGACGATCCCGAGCTTGACCTCGGAGAACGCGAACACCGCGTCCGGCTCGGCGATGACGATGTCGCTGCAGGCGACGAGCCCGATGCCACCCCCGAGCGCGTGACCCTGGACGAGCGCGACCACGGGCGCGGGGCAGGAGTCGACGGCCTCGAACATGCGCCGCATCGCGTTGGCGTCCGCCACGTTCGCCTCGAGGTCGAGGTCGGCCGACGTGCGCATCCAGTCGATGTCTGCGCCCGCGCAGAAGCTTCGCCCCTCACCGGCGAGCACGACCGCACGACAGGTGCCGACGTCGACGAA
>Ga0105243_10004068_pt1 | contig 11648 bp, 11 predicted proteins | sample KBSM34metaG_FD_81525 | JGI IMG/M metagenome (GOLD analysis project Ga0105243, IMG submission 81525) | Miscanthus rhizosphere microbial communities from Kellogg Biological Station, Michigan, USA - KBS M3-4 metaG | ecosystem: Host-associated > Plants > Roots > Rhizosphere > Soil | place...
CGACGCCGAAGATGCCCAATCCGCCCAGCGCGCCGGTGACCTTGGCGGCCATGTCGCGCCCTTTGGCGCGAGCGGCTTCGCTCATCGGCTGGGGCTGCCAGCTTTCGACATAATCGCCGTCCTTTTGGATATGCCCGACCGGCTCGCAGAAATGGGTACCGTCGGCGCCGCGCACGGTGAGTTGGGTGATCTCGAAGTCGAACTGGATCTCGCCTTCGACAATCACCCGCGCCTCGCGCACACGGCCCGCACTCAGGGCTTTCTCCCAGGCGGGCGCAACATCGGCCGCCGTTTTGAGCCGCGACTGGCCCTTGCCCGATGATGACATCACTGGCTTCACAAAACAGGGAAAGCCGATTTTTGCGCACCTCCCCTGCAATTCCTCGAGCGAGGAGGCAAATGCATAAGACGATGTCGGCAGCTTCAGCTCTTCCGCCGCCAGCACGCGGATGCGCTCGCGATTCATGGTGATATGCGCCGCCCGCGCGGTTGGGATCACGGTGCAAAGCCCGTCCGCCTCGATCCGCACCAATTCGTCGGTGGCCAGCGCTTCGATCTCCGGCACCAGCAGATGCGGCCTTTCCAGCTCCACCACCCCGCGCAACGCCTTGGCATCGGTCATATCGATGACATAGGAGCGATGCGCCACTTGATGCGCCGGCGCATTGGGATAGCGGTCGACCGCGATGGTCTCCACCCCCAACCGCTGCAGTTCGATGATCACTTCCTTGCCCAGCTCGCCCGAGCCCAGCAGCATCACCTTGATGGCGGCGGGCGACAGCGGGGTGCCGAACCTCATGCGCCATAGACCTTGAGGAAGGCATCCATCAGGATCTGGCGGTCGGCGGGCTGGCCCACCACTTTGATGGCATCGTCATGCATCACCACACCCGGCGAGATCTTTTCCACCCAGATATGCGAGGTAGGCACGGCCCAGCCGGAGTCATCCAAGGTCCCCGCCGTGATGAAGACCAGCGCGCTGGAGGCCAGATTGTGGTGGAACATGCGGCAACCGCATTTGGCGCAGCGCTGGATGTCCATCTCGCGCCCGGAGGCGGCGCGCTTGCGATAGACGTGGGTTTCGCCGGTCCAGGAAAAAGCGTCGCTCTTGGCAATCAGCATCACCACATTGGTGGCGCCGGTGGTCTTCTTGCAGTCGGTGCAATGACAGGCATTGACGGCCAAGGGCCGCTGGTTGAGCTGCCAGCGCACCGCGCCGCATAGACAGCTCCCAGTATAGGGCGGATTGGGAATGGGCGGACGTTCGGTCATAAGCACCTCCTGTCATCCCCGGCCGAGCGCCGCTCGCGGCGCGAGGGGAAGGGGACCCAGGTGTTACCACCAGAACCAGATTGGCAATACCTGGATCCCCTTCCCTCGCCGCTGGTCGCGGCTCGCCGGGGATGACATCGCGCTTGGGCGCGATGTCAATTCTTGGCTGTGTCTACCAGCTTATTCTTCGCAATCCACGGCATCATCGCACGCAGCTTGGTGCCCACCTCTTCAATGGGATGGGCGTCGCCCATGGCGCGCGTGGCCTTGAACGAAGCCTGGCCGGCCCTGTTCTCCAGCACCCAATCGCGGGCGAACTTGCCGCTTTGGATATCTTTCAGCACGCGCTTCATCTCTTCCTTGGTCTGGCTGGTGATAATGCGCGGCCCGGTGACATATTCGCCATATTCCGCGGTGTTGGAGATGGAATAGTTCATATTGGCGATGCCGCCTTCATAGATCAGGTCGACGATCAGCTTGACCTCGTGCAGGCATTCGAAATAGGCCATTTCGGGCGCATAACCCGCCTCGACCAAGGTCTCGAAGCCGCCGCGGATCAGTTCAACCAAGCCGCCGCACAGCACCACCTGCTCGCCGAACAGGTCGGTCTCGCATTCTTCCTTGAAATTGGTCTCGATGATGCCGGCCCGGCCGCCGCCGATGGCGCTAGCATAGGACAAAGCCAGGTCCTGGGCATTGCCGCTGGCATCCTGATGCACCGCGATCAGGGTGGGCACGCCGCCGCCTTTCAGATATTCGCCGCGCACGGTATGGCCGGGACCCTTGGGCGCCACCATGCCGACGTCCATGTCGGCGCGGGCTTCGATCAGCTTGAAATGGACATTGAAGCCATGGGCGAACAACAGGCAGGAGCCCTGCTTCATATTGTCCTTGAGCTCATTCTTCCAGATGTCGGCCTGCAGCTCGTCAGGCGTGGCCATCATCATCACATCGGCCCATTTGGCGGCATCCGACACCGCCATGGTCTTGAAGCCGGCCGCTTCCGCCTTCTTGGCGCTGGCGCCGGGGCGGATCGCGATCACGACCTCTTTCACGCCACTGTCGCGCATATTCTGGGCATGGGCATGGCCCTGGCTGCCAAAGCCGATGACGGCGACCTTCTTGTTCTTGATCAGATTGAGATCGGCATCCCGATCGTAATAGACGCGCATTGTCTTCTTCACCCTTCTCTCGGCCGTCTGGGCCTTGCTTTTGAACACACCGACATTGCGCGAGCGATGTCGGCACTTAAAAACCTTCCGGGCCGGGTGGCCGCGGTTCTTTACATCGCTTCCGGGCCGCGGGAAATGGCCGCGACCCCGGTACGGGAGACATCCACCAGCCCCAAAGGCCGCATCAGGTCCACGAAACTGTCGATCTTGGCCGGCGAACCGGTGATCTCGAACACAAAGCTGGAATGGGTGGTGTCGACCGGGCGCGCCCTAAACGCATCGGCCATGCGCAGCGCCTCGACCCGCTTTTCCCCGGTCCCGGCCACCTTGATCAGCGCCATTTCCCGCTCGATCCCGGCCTTCTCGCTGGTCCAGTTGGTGACCTTATGGGTGGGAACCAGGCGTTTCAGCTGCGCCTCGATCTGTTCGATCACATGCATGGTGCCGCTGGTGACGATGGTGATGCGGCTGGTGCGGGCCACAGGATCGACCTCGGCCACGGTCAAGCTTTCGATATTGTAGCCCCGCCCCGAGAACAGGCCCACGACACGCGCCAGCACGCCGGCCTCGTTATCCACCAGCACGGTCAAGGTGTGCCGGTCGACTTCGTTGTCCAATTTGACCTTGGTATCGTGCATCAGCGCATCGTTTCCTTAGACCAGCATCTTTCCGGCGTCGCTGATCTCGCCGCCGTCGTCGGGGCCAAGCAGCATTTCGTTATGCGCCCCGCCCGACGGGATCATGGGATAGCAATTCTCCGCCGGGTCCACGCGACAATCGAACAGCACCGGCTTCCGGACGTTGATCATCTCTTGGATCTTGCCGTCCAGCTCCGCCGGCTTTTCGGCGCGCAGCCCGACGCAGCCAAAGGCCTCCGCCATCTTGACGAAATCCGGCAGCGCCTCGGAATAGGAATGGGAATAGCGCTTGCCATGCAGGATCTCCTGCCACTGCCGCACCATGCCCATATATTCATTGTTCAGGATGAAGATCTTGATCGGCAGGTCATACTGCATCGCGGTCGACATTTCCTGCATGGTCATCTGCACGCTGGCTTCGCCGGCGATGTCGATCACCAGCGCATTGGGATGGGCCATCTGCACGCCCACCGCCGCGGGCAGGCCATAGCCCATGGTGCCCAGCCCGCCGCTGGTCATCCAATGGTTGGGCTGCTGGAAGTGGAAACGCTGCGCCGCCCACATCTGGTGCTGGCCCACTTCGGTGGTGACATAGACATCGTCGCGATGCTTGGTCGCCGCATAGAGACGGTCGATGGCATATTGCGGTTTGATGATGGTGTCCGAGTTGCGGTACGACAGCGACCTCTTGGCCCGCCAGGTGTCGATCTGCTTCCACCAGGCCTTCAATGCTTCGGCTTGGACCTGGCGTTTCTGAGTCTTCCAGAAACGGATGATTTCGCGCAGCGCCTTGGCGGCATCGCCGACGATGCCCAAGTCCACCCGCACGATCTTGTTGATCTGCGAGGGATCGATATCCAGGTGGATTTTCTTCGATCCCGGCGAAAAGGCGCTGATCTTGCCCGTCACGCGATCGTCGAACCGCGCACCCAGATTGATCATCAGGTCGCAATCATGCATGGCGTGATTGGCTTCCCAGGTGCCGTGCATGCCGACCAACCCCATCCATTCCGGACGAGAGGCCGGAAAGGCGCCAAGCCCCATCAAGGTGGAGGTGATGGGAAAGCCGGTCAGGTCCACCAATTCGCGCAGCAGGCGGCTGGCTTCGGGACCGGAATTGATGATGCCGCCGCCGGAATAGATGATCGGCCTTTTGGCGGCCGCCATCATCTCGACCGCCTTGACGATCTGGCTCAGGTCGGGATCGGTCTTGGGCCGCCAGGTGCGGTGATGAATGGCATGCGGGCCGTGATAGGAGCCGGTCTGAAACTGAACATCCTTGGGAATGTCCACCACCACCGGACCCGGACGGCCGGTGGTCGCGATCTCGAACGCCTCATGGATGGTGCGCGCCAGGAGATTGACATCCTTCACCAGCCAATTGTTCTTGGTGCAGGGACGGGTGATGCCCACCGTGTCGCATTCCTGGAAGGCGTCGGTGCCGATCAGGTGGGTGGGCACCTGGCCGGTGAGCACGACCAGGGGAATGGAATCCATCAGCGCATCGGTCAGCCCGGTGACGGCATTGGTGGCGCCGGGACCGGAAGTCACCAGCACCACGCCGGGCTTGCCGGTGGAGCGGGCATAACCCTCGGCGGCATGCGCCGCGCCTTGCTCGTGGCGCACCAGCACGTGGGTGATGCCTTCGACCTTGAACAGCGCGTCATAGATGGGCAGCACCGCGCCGCCGGGATAGCCGAAGATATGGGTGACGCCCTGATCCTTGAGGGCGCGGATGACCATCTGGGCGCCCGTCATGGTTTCAGCGGCTTGTGCCGTGCCGCCCCTGGCCAGTGTGTCGTCCTTGTCCATCGTCCGTCCCTCGAAGTCCGTTTGCTCGTATCCGCACCAAAGATAAAGGGGCGTTTCCGCCCCTTGCTGCATGGCCGCTATGCCAATCCCCGAAGCGTCAGCTTCGCGGCGGCAGCGGCCCAATAACTACGAGCATTTTGTCCATTGGCGGCGGAACCTAAAGATGCTGCGCTGCGGCGTCAAGCAATTTCATGCAGAAATTAGCCCGTAATGTGTAATTAAATTGCTAACGGAGGGGTCCAACCAGATATAATGTGGCATACGGTGGCGAAACCACGTCATCTGGCGCTTGGCAAATTGCCGCGTCGCGGTGATGGCGGCATCCAGCGCCTCCTCCCGGGTCAAAGTTCCCGCCGCCAGGGCTTGAAGCGGGCGCAATCCCAGCAATTTGGCCGCCGGCAGGCCCGGATCCAAGCCTTGCAGTTGCCGGGCCTCGTCCAGCCCGCCGTGATCCACCATCGCTTCAAAGCGCGCGGCGATCCGAGCCCGCAATTGCGCCCGCGGCGGGTCCAGCACAAACGCGGCAATCCGTTTGTCCTTGAGCACCGGCTCGGACGGCAGGCTTTGCCATTCCGCCAAAGGCCGGCCGGTGGCCTCGAACACTTCAAAGGCCCGCAACACGCGCTGCGGGTCACTGGCGCGCAGCCGTGACGCGGTCAGCGGATCGCGGTCGGTCAACTTGGCATGCAAGGCTTCCACGCCGATGTCGTCCAACAGCGCGCGTGCCGCATCGCGAATCTCCGGCGGGGTGGGCGGCACATCCGCCAGTCCGTCGGTCAGAGCCATGAAATAAAGGCCGGTGCCGCCGACAAAGACCGGCATCCGATCCATCGCACGCGCCTGCGCCAGCGCCGCGATCGCATCGTCACGCCAGGCGCCGGTAGAATAGGAATCGCGCGCACTGACATGGCCGTATAGCAGATGCGGCACCCGCGCCCGCTCCGCCGCGCTCGGCTGAGCGGTGAGGATCGGCGCTTCGCGATAGACCTGCATGGAATCGGCATTGATCACCACGCCGCCGATTTCTTCCGCCAAGGCCAGCGCCTGGGCCGACTTGCCGCTGGCGGTGGGGCCTGCAATAAGGACCGCGTCAAAACTCAACTTGTTTGCCTTTCTTTTTGGACAGAATGTTTGTTCTAAATGTCATCGGCAAGGGCGCGGACCCCGCTTTGTTCGCGGACCTAGGCACGAAAGCGGCGAAAATCCTTTCGCCGGGATTCGCTTTCGATTTGCCGGTTGCTCAGGACCTCACGCCGGAGGTACGCAACCGCGCCCAGGGCCTCAAGCTGGACATCAATCTGGTCCGATCGGAAGCGCGCCGCAAAAAGCTGCTGGTGGCCGACATGGATTCCACCGTCATCAATGTCGAATGCCTGGACGAGCTGGCCGACATGGCCGGCCTGAAACCCAAGATCGCCGCCATCACCGAGCGCGCCATGCGCGGCGAGCTGGAATTCGAAGCGGCCTTGAAGGAGCGGGTCGGCATGCTCAAGGGGCTGACACTGGACGCCTTGGAAAGAACCTATGCCGAGCGGGTCAAGCTCAATCCCGGTGCCCGTTCGCTGCTGGCCACCATGCGCGCCCACGGCGCCCATACCATGCTGGTGTCGGGCGGCTTCGGATACTTCACAAAACGTGTGGCGGAAGCGGCAGGATTTCATGCCGAGCGCGGCAACAGGCTGCTGGACGACGGCGCGCGGCTTACGGGAGAAGTGGGCCTGCCGATCCTGGGCCGCGAAGCCAAATTGCAGGCGCTGGAGGAAGCCGTGGCGGCGCTGCAGATCGATTTCGCCGAAAGCCTGGCGGTGGGCGACGGTGCCAATGATCTCGCCATGATCCAGCGGGCCGGACTTGGGGGTGGTTTGGGCGTCGCCTATCACGCCAAGCCGGTGGTGGCGCAAGCCGCCACCGCCGCCATCAACCACAACGACCTCACCGCGCTGCTCTATCTGCAGGGCTATAGCGACGAGGAGATTGTGCGGAGGGATTAGCTCGAGCCATCCAGAATTCTCGAGCCGCGCATTTCGTGCGGCGACCATCCGCTTAGGCAAATGCCCCGCCTCCCCCTTCGCGTGCGTAAGCACGCTCAAGGGGGAGGTGGCCGAGACGGGCGCCGCCGAAGGCGGCGTGATAGTCGAGGCCGGAGGGGGTCAATTAAATTATCGAAGCTAATTCAGCTTCAACCCAACATAAGTCAGATCACCGCCCCGATTGATCAGCATCAGCAGCGATTTTTTCCCCGCCTTGGCGTCGGCGTCCATCCGCTTGGCGACATCGTCCGGCGTCTTCACCGCCTGACCCGCCACTTCCACAATGACATCGCCGGGACGCACATTCTTTTCCGCTGCCGGGCTGCCGCCCTCGACTGCGGTAACCGCCACGCCCTGCACGCCGGCGCCGATCTTGAACTTGGCGCGCGCGCCGGCATCCAGCGGACCCAGCGACAGACCCAGTTCGGCCAGCTTGGGCTGCTTCTTGACCGGCGCGGGCGGCGCCTTGACGGGCTTGTCGGCCTTGGCGTCGTCGGCCAGCTTCTGCACCGTGATCTTGATGGTCTGCTTCTTGCCCCTGTGCACCACATCCATGGCGACAGTCTTGCCGATCGGCGTGTCGGCGACGATGCGCGGCAAGGCGCGGTCGTCGGCCACCGCCTTGCCGTCAAAGGTGGTGATGAGGTCGCCATTGACCAGGCCGGCCTTCGCCGCGGGGCCGCCGCCGGTCACACCCGCCACCAGCGCGCCTTGGGTGGTGGGAAGGCCGAGGCCTTCGGCGATCTCCGCCGTCACTTGCTGGATGCGCACGCCGATCCAGCCGCGCCGCGCCATGCCGAACTGGCGCAGCTGGCTGGTGACTTCGCGCGCCAGGTTTGCCGGAATAGCGAAGCCGATGCCGACGCTGCCGCCGCTAGGCGTGTAGATCTGCGAATTGACGCCGATGACATTGCCGTCCATGTCGAACAACGGCCCGCCGGAATTGCCGCGATTGATGGGGGCGTCGGTCTGGATGAAATCGTCATAGGGCCCGGCATTGATGTTGCGGTTGCGCGCCGAGATGATTCCCGCCGTCACCGACGATCCGATGCCGAAGGGATCGCCGATGGCGATCACCCAATCGCCGATCTGCGCCTTGTCGCTGTCGCCGAACCGCGTGGCGGGCAATGGCTTTTTGGGCGTCACTTTCAACAGAGCGAGATCGGTCTTGGTGTCGCGGCCCACCACCTTGGCCGGCATTTGGGTGCCGTCCTGCAGGGAAACGGTGATCTGGTCGCTATCCTCGATCACATGGTTGTTGGTGACGACATAGCCCGACGGATCGATGATGAAGCCCGACCCCAGCGAAGTGACATGGCGCGGGGTGTTGGGCTTGGGGCCCAGGAAATTCTTGAACAGGTCTTCCAGAGGCGAGCCGGGCGGCAGCTGCGGCATGGTGTTCTGCGTGGGCGCTTTCAGGGTCTGGCTGGTGGAGATATTGACCACCGAGGGCAGCAGCTTGTTGGCCAGCTCGGCGAAGGAGTCGGGCGCGCCCCTGGCCCAGGCAGGCGTAGCGACCGCGAGTGCCAAAACGGCGAACAACATTCGAAAGGCAGGCATGTCCATTCCGGGCGGATTGAGGAATCGGCCGCCAGTTTACTGAGGGAGCGAGGGAACAAACAGGCAAAAACCCGTCGGAATCGTGGTTTTTTGATAAGCCCTTCGCCCACTAGGATTTCTCCGAAGCGGGGGCTATATCCCGGTCCCCATGAGTGTAGATCGTGACGATGTGTTCAAAGCGCTGGACCAGGTCCTGGACCCGGTCAGCGGCCGCAGCGTGGTGCAGCAGGACATGATCCAGGGCCTGGTGGTCAAGGACGGCCATGTCGGCTTTGTGCTGGAAGTGCCCGCCGGCCGCGGCGCCCAATCCGAGCCGTTGCGCAAAATTTGCGAAGCGATGGCGCTGGGGGTCAAAGGCGTGAAGTCCGTCACCGCGGTGCTTACCGCCCATGAGGATCAGGCCCAAGCCCCCCATGAACACCATCACCGCGAAAGACCGAAACCGGCGGTGACCAGGCAGGCGCCGCCTCCGCCTGCGGGCCTGCCCGGCGTGAAACACATCATCGCCGTGGCCAGCGGCAAGGGCGGGGTGGGCAAATCCACCGTCGCCGTCAACCTGGCGCTGTCGCTGTCCCGGCTGGGCTTGAAGGTCGGATTGCTGGATGCCGACATTTACGGGCCTTCACTGCCGCGCCTGCTGAACATCACCGAGAAGCCGCAGAGCGACGGACATACCTTGCTGCCCATCGAGCGTCACGGGATCAAGACCATGTCGATCGGCTTTTTGGTCAAGGAAGACGAAGCCATGATCTGGCGCGGCCCTATGGTGCAAAGCGCCCTCACCCAGATGCTGAACGATGTCGCCTGGGCGCCCTTAGATGTTTTGGTGCTGGACATGCCGCCGGGCACCGGCGACGCCCAACTCACCATCGCCCAGCGCGTGCCGCTGAAAGGCGCGGTGATCGTCTCCACCCCGCAAGACATCGCCCTGATCGATGCCAAGAAAGGCATCGCCATGTTCAACAAGACCCAGGTGCCGATCCTGGGCGTGGTGGAAAACATGTCGATGTTCGTCTGTCCCGATTGCGGTTCGGCGCACGCCATTTTCGGCCATGGCGGGGCGCGGGAAACGGCGGAGAAATTGCGCGTCCCCTTCCTGGGCGAGATTGCCTTGGTGCCGCGCATCCGCGAGACGTCGGATTCCGGCCAACCGGTGAGCGTCTCTGCGCCGGACAGCGCGGAAGCAAAGTCGTTTCTTGATCTGGCCAAACAAGTCGCGGCTTCATTGGAAACCGCCGCAAGGCCCGCCCCCAAGATCGTTATCGAGTGAGCGTCACGTAGCTGTAGCGCAAGCCGTCCGGGGTGACATGGTCCTCACGCAGGGTTTCGTTCCAGCCGCTGCGATCCAGGACAAAGCGCGCATCGCCCTCGAAATCCTGATGGATTTCCGTCAACTCGATCCGCGACGCCAGGGGCAAGGCGCGCTCATAAATTTCCGCGCCGCCGATCACCATCACTGTGCCCGATGTCCCGGCCGTCGCCTGACCCAAGGACGAGGCCGTCACCGCGCCGTCCGCCCGCCAATCCTTCTGGCGCGTCACCACCACATTGATGCGTCCCGGCAGCGGCCTTTTCGGCAGACTGTCCCAAGTCTTGCGCCCCATCACCACCGTGTGCCCGATGGTGAGCGCCTTAAAGCGCTTCATGTCGTCGGAAATGTGCCAGGGGATGGCGCCGTTGTTGCCGATCACGCCATTGTTGGCAATCGCCACCACCAGCACGATCTCGCTCATGACAAGCGCTCCAGGGCGGCGCCTTCCAAGCGGCAATCCACCCATTCCGGTACAAGCCTTGCCCCAAGGCCCTCATAAAACGCGATGGCGGGCTTGTTCCAATCCAGCACCCGCCATTCCATCAGTCCGTGCGCGGCACGCGCTTTCTCAGCCAGGCGTGCCAAAAATTGCCGCCCCAGGCCGCGGCCGCGATAGGCCGGCTTCACATACAAATCTTCGAGATACAGGCCTTTGACGGCGCGAAAACTCTTATAGGTCCAGAACCAGGTGGCGATGCCCACCGGCTCGCTTTCAAAAAAGGCAAGTTCGCAATGACAGGCGGCGCCGAACATGTCGCGCACGGCCTGCTCTTCGTTCAGCGTGAAATGATCCAGCAGTTTTTCAAAACCCGCCAACTCCTTGAGCAGAGAAACAATCGCGGGAGCATCGGAAACTGTTGCCGCACGAATGACAAAATCGCTCATGAATTGACCTTAATGGCGGCGGGAACAAAAGGGAACTCAATCGGTTGACGCCGGTTTCTCCTGAGTGGGGCTTTGAGGAGGTCCACCATGCGCAAATTCCTGATCTCCGCCGCGGTTTTGCTTCTCGCCATGCCTGCCGCCTTTGCCGATCCGCCCGCGGATCGCGGCAACCGAGGCCATGGCGGCGGCGAAGGCCGTGGCCGGGCGCAAGCCGAATCGAATCAGCCGCCGCAACAAATGGACCGCGGCGATCGCGGGCGCGGCGGTTTTGCCCGCGGCGAGCGCAATCGCGGTCCGGCGCCGCAAATGGCTATCCAAGCTCCTGCAGACCGCGGAGATCGCGGGCGCGGCGGTTTTGACCGGGGCGAGCGCGATCGCGGTCCGGCGCCGCAAATGGCTACCCGGGCGCCCGCGGACCTCGGCGTTCGCGGCCGCAATTTCGAACGCCGCGACACCGGCCGCGCCGGTGGTTTTGAAAGTCGGGATCGCCGCGCCTTTAACGACTTCAATCGCGATGGTCGCACGACCTACCGCTCACCCAGTTATGGCGGGCCGCGCCGCGACTTTAGCGGCTTCCGCGACTTTCACCGCAACTTCCGGGCGTCGCGCCGCTTCGACCTGCCGTCCTATCGCCGCCCGGCGGGCTGGTATTCCCACCGCTGGGTGTTCGGCGAATTCCTCCCGGCCGCCTTCTGGATCCGGGATTACTGGATCTTCGACTTCGACGCCTACGACCTGCCGCCCCCGCCCTATGGCGCTATCTGGGTCCGCGTAGACCGTGATGCGTTGTTGGAAGACGAGGAAAGCGGCGAGATAATCACCGTAGTCTACGACGTCTTTTATTGATTAACCCCCTCCGGCCTCGACTATCACGCCGCCTGCGGCGGCGCCCGTCTCGGCCACCCTGGGCTCGCGCGGCTCACTGCGCTGTCGCGCGCCGCGCTGCGCCGCTTCGCCCCCCTTAGGC
>Ga0105243_10004069_pt1 | contig 11647 bp, 6 predicted proteins | sample KBSM34metaG_FD_81525 | JGI IMG/M metagenome (GOLD analysis project Ga0105243, IMG submission 81525) | Miscanthus rhizosphere microbial communities from Kellogg Biological Station, Michigan, USA - KBS M3-4 metaG | ecosystem: Host-associated > Plants > Roots > Rhizosphere > Soil | place: Michigan...
GTTCAGGAACCAGCTGCCGGCCGCACGCGCGCAGCAGTCCCTCTCGATCGATGTCGTGGATGCACGCGGGCGCCACACCAAGCCGGGCGCCGAAGTCCGCGTCTATGCCGCGGGCACGAGGCGCCTCCTCGCCGCGGGACTCGTCGATCCCGGCGGCGGTTACTGCTCGCAGAACGTCATGCCGGTTCACGTGGCGGCCGCCGGGGCCGCCCGGGTTGACGTCGAAGCGACGACGATGGGCAAGAGCGGGCGGCGAATGACGAAAGTCTCGCGCGTCGATCCGCGGACGTCGTCGCGGCCGCTCGTATTGCGGATCTCGGATTGAGGATTCCGCAATACGATTACTGTGCCGTCGTCTGTTTCTTCGGCGTTCGCTTCTGCTTCTCGACCATCGCCTGGACGTCGGCGGCCAGCTTCTTCGCGTCATACGCGATGCCGTCCTTGATCGTCCACTTGATGCCGCCCACGCGCTCCACCTTCCCGGTCTTGTCGTTCAGCCGGAGCGTGCCGTTCGCGTAGAGCGTCTTGAAGTTCTGCAGCGGGTTCTGATCGATGATCACCATGTCGGCGAGCATTCCCTCGCGGACGACGCCGATCTCCGGCGCGCGGTGCGTCGGCTCGTAGAGCGTTGCCGCCCCGTTCATCGTCGCTGCCTGGATGACTTCGAGCGGGTGGAAGCCGGCTTCCTGGAGCAGCTCGAGCTCGTTGATGAAACCGAAGCCGTAGGTCTGGTAGATGAAGCCCGAGTCCGAGCCGGTCGTGACGCGGCCGCCCATCTTCTTGTAGTCGTTCATCAGCTTGAACCACACCTGGTAGAAGTTGCGGAACGCGACCTCGTCTTCGGTGGTCCAGTCGTACCAGTACGCGCCGTGGTTGGCGCGATCCGGCGTGTAGAAATCCATCAGCGACGGCAGCGTGAACTTGTCGTGCCATTCGGCGGCGCGGAACCGCATGACGTCGCGCCCGGCCGAGTAGATCGTCAGCGTCGGATCGAACGTCGTGCCGAGCTTCAGGTGCTCTTCGAGGTACGCCTTCCACTCGGGACTGCCCGGCGGATGAATCTTGTCCCAGAGGCGCGCCACCTGCCCGAAGCGATCCTGCTCGTTGTTGTAGTTCTGGTTCACAGGATAGGGCTGGACGACGTAGTCCTTCAGCAGCGATTCGAAGTGGCCGTAGAAATGCGTGACCGTGCCGAGGCCGAGGCGTGCCGCCTTGATGGCGTTCATCTGGACGACGCCGGTCTGCGCGAGATGTGCCGTGGAGCCGAGGTTCTGCTTCTTCGCCTCGTCGAGCAGCGCCGCCATCAAGTCGGGACGTTCCGAGCCGAGCTTCAGCCCGTCGACGCCGTTGTTCTTCGCCCAGATCACCCATTCGCGCGCCGCCTCGGGCGTCTGCGGATACCCCTTGCCCCAGCCGGATCCCGGCCGCTGGTAGTTGAAGATGCGCGGCGCGACGATCTCGTTCCTCGCGCTGCGCTCCTTCTCTTTCACCGACAGCGCGTTGTCGGTCAGCGGCACACCGCGCACCGTCGTGACGCCGTGCGCGAGCCACAGCTTGTACGGATACTCCGCCTCGGGATTCTTTGGCGCGCCGCCGGCGTGCACGTGGGCGTCGATGAAGCCGGGCATCACGTACATCCCGGTGGCGTCGATCTCGTGGTCGGCCTTCGGGGCGCGATTCGGGCGCAGCGGCAGGCCGGGCGTTCCGGCGTTGCGGATGGACGTAATCCGGTTGTTGGTGACGACGATGTCGACCGGGCCGCGCGGCGGACCACCGGTCCCGTCGATCAGCATCGCGCCGCGCACGACCATCGTCGGGAACGGACCGGCGCCTTCGCCCGGCGCGCGGCTCGGCGCGGGCGTCAGCGTCTCGCGCGCGGGCGGCGTGTCGGTCAGCGGTTGAACCGGGTTCTGGGCGTGAACCGCCGCAGCCATGACGAACAGGATGACGAGTCCGATGACGCGCGAGGATTTGAGTCGAACGGGAAGACGAACCATGACGGCCTCCACGCCCGCGATCTTACCCCGCGCCACCTGTATTGCGGACTGCGGATTGCGGAATCACTCAGCTCTTAGCGCCGTGGTCGGATCGACCTGTGTCGCGCGCCAGGCCGGCACGTAGCACGCGACGAGCGCGACGGCCAGCAGCATCGCGACCACCGCCCCGAGGGTGAGCGGATCGGTGGCGGTGACGCCAAACAGCAGCCCCTGGATCCATCGCGACAGCGCGACCGATCCGGCGACGCCGATCGCCGTCCCGAGCAGCGCCATCGACAGCCCCTGCCGCACCACGAGCCCGAGGACGTGCCGCTGCTCGGCGCCGAGCGCGATGCGGACGCCAATCTCGTGCGTCCGCTCGGTGACGCCGTGCGCCACGACGCCGTAGAGGCCGACCGACGCCAGCGTGAGCGCGACGACGGCGAAGACGACGAACACCATCATCGACATCCGCTGGCGCGCGATCGAGGTGCCGAGCATCTCGTCCATCGTGCGCATCTCGTACAGCGGCAGATCCTTGTTCACCTGCTGCACGACCCCTTCGATCGCCGGAACGAGCGCCGCGGGATCGCCGGCCGCGCGCGCGACGATCGCCAGCGATCGCGACGGCTCGTGCACGAGCGGCAGGTACGCCTGCATCGGCGTGTCGGCGGTGACGCCATTGAACTTCACGTCGCCGACCACGCCGACGACCTCCCGCCACGCGCTCGGCGTTTCGGGCCAGCCCTGTTTCAACCGCTTGCCGACCGCCTCCTCGCCCGGCCACAGCCGCCTCGCGAGCGATTCGTTGACGATCGTCACCTTCGCGGACGTCGCGGTCTCGGTCTGATCGAAGTAGCGCCCCCGGACCAGCCGCATCCCCATCGTTTCGAAGTAGCCGTCGCTGACCGGCGTGAACGCCGCGCTCGGCAGCTGCGCGCGCGGCGGCACCGGCTTGTCGGCGACGATGAAGATCGAGTTCCAGTTCGAGCCGTCGATCGGCAGCGAGAACGCGAACGCGGCGTGCGTCACGCCCGGCAGCGCGCGCAGTTTCGACAGCAGCTCGGCATAGAAGGGCAGCCGCCGTTCCGGCGTCCACTGCGCGCCCGCGAGCATGAAGCGCGTCGTCAGCAGGTGATCCGGCTTGAAGCCGGTCTCCACCTGCGTCAGTTCCTGCAGCGTGCGCATCATCAGCCCGGCGCCGGTGAGCAGGACCAGGGCGAGGGCGGTCTCGACGACCATCAGCCCGCGCCGCAGCCGGTGCGAGCGCGAGGCAAAACCGGCCGATCGCCCGCGCACGAGCGACTGCTGGCCGTGCACGCTGGACGCCTGAAATGCCGGCAAAGCGCCGAAGACCACGCCGCACATGGCGGCGGCGCCCAGCGCGAACAGCAGCGCCGTGCCGTCGATCTGCACGCCGGCCATGCGCGGCGTCCCCTCGGGCGCGACCGCGACCAGGCCGCGCAGCAGCCACGCGGCGACGCCGACGCCGAGTACGCCGCCGGTCACCGATACGAGCGTGCTCTCGACGAGCATCTGGCTCGCCAGCCGCACGCGGCCGCCGCCAAGCGCGGCGCGGACGGCGAGCTCGTGCTGCCGCGACGCACCGCGCGCGATCAGGAGATTCGCCACGTTGACGCAGGCAATCAACAGCAGGAAGCCGACGGCGCCGAGCAGCGCGAGCAGCGTCAGGCGGATGTCGTCGACCAGCCGATCGGCGAGCCGCTCGGCCCTGACGCCGACGGCGCTGTTGGTGTTCGGGTACTCGCGCTCGAGCGCGGCGGCGATCGACTTCAGGTCGCGATCGGCCGCCTCGAGGCTGACTCCCGGCGCCAGACGCCCGAGTGCGTAGAAGCCATTGTGGTTGCCGCGATCGAGCAGGTTCGGACTGGACGCCAACGCGCCGACCGGCGTGAACAGGTCGTAGGGGCGTACGTATTCGAAATCGCGCGGCATCACGCCGACGATGGTGTGGAGCACGTCGTCGAGCTTCAGCGTTCGGCCGATCACCGCCGGGTCGGCACCAAGCTGCGCGCGCCAATAGGCGTCGCTCAGGATGACCGCGGGCGCGGCATTCGGCCGGTCGTCCTCGTCGGTGAAGCCGCGGCCGAGCGCCGGCGACACCCCGATCACGTGAAAAAAGTTGCCCGTGACGCGGCGGCCGCGCAGGCGCTTCGCCCGCTCGGTGCCGGTCAGCGTGTATGACTCCTCGCGCGAGAGCGAGAGCGAGTCGAAGGCGCGTGTCCGCGCGCGCCAATCCAGAAAGTTCGGCCACGAGACCGTGATCCGGTCGCCTTTGCCGTTGACCTCGTTCGCGTAGATGAGCCGGTCGGGCTCCGGCAACGGCAGCGGCTGCAGCAGGATGCCGTTGACGAGCGAAAAGATGGCCGTGGACGCGCCGATCCCGAGCGCCAGGGTCATGAGGATGACCAGCGTGAACGACGGCGCTCTCGCGTACGACCGGACCGCGTAGCGCAGATCGTGGCGCAGATTGTCGATAAACATGATGGCAGAACGCTTAGACGAGGTTCGCCCGTCCGGGGTTGGCCGCGGGGTTTTCGTCGCGCTTGCGTTGCGTGCCGGCGCCTATAATGCCCGCGTCATGACCATTTACGACCGCACCGTGGCCCGGCTGTCCCGTCGCGAGATCATGAAGCTCGGATGCCTGGTCGGTGCGGCCGCCCTCGCGCCACTCGCCACTCGCCGCCTGTTTGCCAAGCCCATCTTCAACAGCTATCCGTTCACGCTCGGCGTGGCATCAGGCGATCCGCTGCCCGACGGCGTCGTGCTCTGGACGCGCCTCGCCCCGCAGCCGCTCGAGGGCGGCGGGATGCCGATGGCGGTGGTCGAGGTCAACTGGGAGGTCGCGCGCGATGCGCGGTTCCAGAACATGGCGCAGAAAGGCGTGACGCTCGCGCGGCCCGAGCTCGGCCACAGCGTTCACGTCGAAGTCGCCGGTCTTGAGCCCGGCCGCGAATACTGGTACCGCTTCCGCGCCGGCGACGAGGTGAGCCAGATCGGCCGTACGAAAACGGCGCCGCCGGCCGGGGCCGTCGTCGACGAGCTGCGCTTCGGCGTCTGCGGCTGCAGTCACTACGAGGCCGGCTACTTCACGGCGTTTCGCCGCATCGCCGAAGAGCGGTTCGACTTCGTGTTCCACACCGGCGACTACATCTATGAAGGGCGTGCCGACGGCGGCCGGAACGATCGCGTCCGGCAGCACAACAGCGACAGGCTGTACACGCTGGTCGACTACCGCAACCGCTACGCGCTGTACAGGTCCGACCGCGATCTCATGGCGGCGCACGCGTCCGCGCCGTTCCTGATGTCGTGGGACGACCACGAGGTGGACAACAACTACGCCGGCGACCTCGACGAGCGCGGCACGCCGCCGGAGCTGTTCCTGCTGCGCCGCGCGGCCGCCTACCAGGCGTACTACGAGACCATGCCGCTGCGCGCGAGCGCGCTGCCGTCCGGCAACTCGATGCGGATCTACCGCCGGCTCCAGTTCGGGAACCTCGTCGACTTCAGCGTCCTCGACACGCGGCAGTGGCGCTCCGATCAGGCGTGTGGCGACGGCGTGTGGAGCGACTGTGCCGAGGCGCTCGAGCCCGGCCGCACGATGATGGGCGACGTGCAGGAGCGGTGGCTGTTCGACAACCTCGCGACGGCGAAGGCGAAATGGACCGTGATCGGACAGCAGGTCTACTCGTTCGCCTACGACCGCAAGGGCGACGATCCCGACGGCCGCTTCTCGATGGACAAGTGGGACGGATACGTCCCGGCGCGGCAGCGCTTGTACGCCCGTCTGCAGGAAACCAGGGCGCCGAACCCGATCGTGCTCTCAGGTGACGTCCACCAGCATTACGGCGCCGATCTCAAAACCGACTTCACGAACCCGCGATCGGCGACCGTTGGCGTCGAGTTCACGAATTCGTCGGTGACGACGACCGGTGACGGCAGCGAGGTCGGGCCGACGTGGGAGGCGACGCGCGCGGACAACCCGCACATCCATTACCACAGCAACCGCCGCGGCTACATCGCCTGCACGGCGACGCCTTCGCGCATGCGCGCCGATTTCAAGATCCTCGACAGGGTGACCGTGCCGGACTCCCCCGTGCGCACCGGCGGCTCGCTGGTCGTCGAGGCAGGACGGCCCGGGAGCAACACCGACTAGTGTCGTGTCGTCACGATAGTCACCAGTCGCAAGTCATCAGTCTTCAGTCGTACGTCACAAGTCTTCAGGCTCAGTCGTCAGCCGACTGGCGGACTGAGACTGATGACTGACCACTAACGACTGGTGACTGACGACTAACGACTGGTGACTGATTCCGTCGGTCCTTGAACCTCGCGAGACAGTCACGAGCTGGGTAGCCTAGCGATCGCTCCCCGCCCGGCTCGCCGGCTGCCACGCCGGCGTGCCTTCCTCCCACTGATTGTCGGTGAGCTGCTGAAGGTTCGTCCCGTCGTAGCGCATGACGAATATCTCTCCGTACGGCTGCGGCGCGTCGGTGTAGGTCATCTCGTCCTTGAATCCCATCCGCGTCGTCGCGAACGCGATGTGCTCGCCGTCCGGGGACCATGCCTGATGGGCGTCGTTGCCGCGCGCGCGCGTGAGCCGCGTCACATCGGTGCCATCGGGCCTGATGCTGTAGATCTCGTAGTCGCCGTCGGCCTGACGCGAGAACATGATGCGATCACCGCGCGGCGACCAGAGCGGGAAGTTGTCGTAGCCGGTCGTCAGCGAGGTCACCACGCCGGTGTCGAGGGTCTTGATCCGGAGCCCGTCGCCCTCCGGCCCGAACGAGCGATAGACGAACCGCTTGCCGTCCGGTGCCATCGACGGGAAGCCGTTGTTGTTCGCGCCGCTCGTCAGCTCGCGGAACCCGCTGCCGTCCGGGCGGATCATGGCGATCTGCGCGCCGTTCTCGACGCGATCGCCGGGCTTCAGGAACAGGCCGTTGAATCCGTTGAAGAACGCGTTGAACACGCCGACGCCGAAGATGATCGTGTCACCGGCCGGCGACCACTGCGGCGCGAGGACATTGCGGGTCTTGTCCTGATAGATGACGGTCTGGGCGTCCGCCCCGGGAGCCGCTACCGCCACGCCGGCGCCGAATGCGTCCTGCGCCGCACTGATCGTCGCGAAGCGGTCGCCTGACGGGCTGAACGACGGCAGGCTCGCCGTGAGCGTCAGCTCGTATGCGGAATTGCGGCTCCAGATCCGCCGCCAGGTTGGCCGTGGCAACGTCAGCCGCTTGTGGAAGACGACGCGCGTGCCATCTGGAGACCACGCGGCGGTCCGCACGTCGCCTTTCGGCCCGCGCGTGCCGTTCGTGTAGTAGATGCCGGCGGCGGCTGCGCCGTCCTTCCGGATGTATCCGACCGTGTCTTTCAGCACCGACGGATTGATCTTCACGCCCGGCCCCGCCGCGAGATCCTCCGATGCGCCGCCGGCGACATCGAACGAGACCAGGCGCGTGTCGTTTCCAGGTTCGGGGCTCGGCCTGCGGTTCGCGAGCGTCTGCTCGGCCGTCATGCAGTACGCGATGACATGCCGGCTGTCCGGCTGCCATTTCGGGCTGCCGCAGAAGTTCCCGTGCTCGGTGATCCGCTTCAAGCCGCTGCCGTCGGGGTGAATCACATACACATCGACCACGTGCAGGTGTTCCCATCGGCCGTGTGCGAACGGGAGGGTGCTGCCGCGATCCGACGAGAAGGCGATCCAGGCGCCGTCGGGCGACCACGCCGGCCTGAAGTCGCCGCCGGTACCCGACGTCAACGGCGTCACGCGCCGCGTCTGCAGGTCCATCGTCCACAAATGCGCGAAGCCGTCGTTGCGGGAGCTGACGAAGACCAATTGCCGGCCGTCCGGCGAGAACGCCGCCTGATCGTCGTACGACGGATCGTCGGTCAGCCGCTCGAGCGCCGTGCCGTCCGGCCTGACCCGAAAGAGATCGGCGGACCCCTCGCGCTCCGACGTGAAGACGATCGAGCTGCCGTCGGGCGCCCATGCGGGATCGTAGTCGGCGTCCCGCACGGTCAGCAGCGGACGCTCGTCGCTGCCATCGGCGGCCGCGATGAACAGGCCGATTTGTCCAGGGCCTGGAAAGACCCGGGTGAGCGCGAGTCTCTGCGGCTCGGGCGCGGCAGCCGCCAGGAAGGACACGGCGACGATGACCATCAATGCGCGCATGCCACGCATTGTAGGCGGATTGGACCCGCCCCTGCGCCGGATCATTGGTTGGAGATGTTCGATCTTCTCGAGGATCTTGTAGTGGGCCGCGGTTTGGCCGATCATCTGAGGCGGGATTTCCCTGATGCCCTTCTGGAACGGTCTGGCGTTGATCCTCGCGGGGGCCATCGGGTTCGCCCTCACTCCTGACGATACGCCCCACACCCGCGCCTTCTGGCAGGGGATCATCGAGCACGAGTACGCGGTCCCTGCCGGTCAATCGCTGCCCGACCTCACGCGTGAACTCACAGGGCTGCTGGGATCGCCCGACCCGGACTTGCGCGACGAGGTGTCGTATTCGATTCTGGCCGCGTGGATCTACCAGAAGCGAACGATTGAACCAGCCGGACTGCGGCCGCTGATGGCCACGTTGCTCGGAAATCTCACCGCCGACATCGGGGGCGCCGGCACCGATGCCGTGTTGAAGCGCTCCTTTTCGGCGCTGGTGCTGTCGATCGTGGCGGCGCGCGACAACGCCGCGCCGTTCCTGGCCGAGGCCGAGTACCGCGATCTGCTCGACCGCGCGCTCGGCTACCTCGCGGCGGAGCGTGATGTCCGGGGGTACGACGAAGAGAAGGGCTGGATCCATTCGGCCGCCCATACCGCCGACCTGCTGAAATTCCTCGGCAGGAACCGCCACCTTCGGCCCGCCGATCAAGTCCGCGTGCTCGACGCGGTGTCGTCGAAGCTTCACGGCGCGCCGGTCGTCTTCACGCACGGCGAAGACGAGCGCTTCGCGCGCGCCATCCTGTCGCTCGTCGCGAGGACCGACTTCACCCCGGCGGAATTTGGCGCCTGGGTCGAACGCAGCGCGCCCAAGAGGTTGACGACGTCGCGGCCCTCGGCTGCGGATCTTCGGGCCCGTCAGAACGTCACGAACCTCTTTGCCAAGCTCGAGGTGCTGCTGACGCTCCAGGACAGTCCACCAGCACCGGTCGCATCGGCACGCGACAGCCTGCGCCGCGCGCTCAAAGCGTTGTACTGAGAGACCACTCGTAGCGCCAAGCTTTCAGCCGAGCGAACCGACGCTCGTCTAAAAGGCTCGCGCTACAAGAGGCGGCCATCCGGTATCCTAAACGCCGCCAAAGGAGCCGGACATGCGCCGAACCGTGATCGCGATCGCCTTGTGCCTTGCCACGGCCGTAGCGGCCGTGCACACGCAGGACACGCTCGACTACGCGATGTTCTCGAAGATCCGCGACGAGGGGTTGAACCGCTCGCAGGCGCTCGACCATGTGAGCTGGCTGGCCGACGTCTACGGGCCGCGGCTGCAGGGATCGCCGGCGATGCGGCAGGCGGCGGACTGGGTCGCGAAGACGGTCGGCGCGTGGGGTCTCGCCAACGTCCATCAGGAGAAGTGGCCCTTCGGCAAAGGATGGTCGCTGGTGCGGTTCAGCGCGAACATGATCGAGCCGCAGGTGCAGCCGCTCATCGGCGTGCCGAGATCCTGGACGCCGGGGACATCGGGGACGGTGACCGCGGACGTCGTCCGCGTCGACATCCGCTCCGACGCCGACTTCGACAAATACCGCGGCAAGCTGGCCGGCAAGATCGTGCTCACCCAACCGGTCCGCGAGGTCAAGCTGCTCGAGGGCATCGTCGTGCAGCGCTGGAACGAGCCGCTGCTCAAGGAAGCGATGACCACGCCGATTCCTGCGCCGGCGCCGGCTGCGGCGCCGCCGGCGCGCGGCCCGAGCCTCGCCGACAAGATCCAGCGGTTCTTCGTGGACGAGCACGTCGCCGCCGCCTTCGATCGGGGCAGCGACGCATTCAGCGTCGCCGGCGACAACCAGATGTCGTGGCGCACCCAGCGCACCGACGGCGGCACGATCTTCCCGAGCGGCGGCGGCCCGCGCGATTCGGCGAATGCCGGCAGCGTGGTGCCCGGGGTCACGCTGGCCGTCGAGCACTACAACCGGATGGTCCGGATCCTCGACAAGAACCTCCCGGTGAAAGTGGAGCTCGACATCAAGACGCAGTTCCACGACGAGACCGAGCCCAACGGCTTCAACGTCTTCGCCGACCTGCCTGGCAGCGATCTGGCGAGCGAGTTCGTCATGCTCGGCGCGCATCTCGACGGCGTCGGCACGGGAACCGGCGCCACCGACAACGCCGCGGGTGTGGCCGTGATGATGGAGGCGATGCGGATCCTCAAAGCCGTCGGGGCCAAACCGCGCCGCACGATTCGCCTCGGGCTCTGGGGCGGCGAGGAAGAAGGGCTGCTCGGGTCGAAAGCCTACGTGCAGGCGCACCTCGCCGATCCGAAGACGATGGCCGTGAAGCCAGAGCATCAGAAGATCTCGGCGTACTACAACCTCGACAACGGCACCGGCCGGATCCACGGCGTGTGGATGCAGGGCAACCTCGCGATCGTGCCGATCTTCGAGGCCTGGCTCAAACCGCTCCGCGACCTCGACGTGACCACGCTGACGCCGCAGTCCGTGCGCGGATCCGACTACCTGTCCTTCGACGACGTCGGGGTTCCGGCGTTTCAGTTCATGCAGGATCGGCTGGAGTACAACTCGAGAACGCACCATTCCAACATGGACGTCGTCGATCGGATCCAGCGGGAGGATCTGGTGCAGATGGCGGTCGTGGTCGCGACCTTTGCGTACAACACCGCCATGCGGGACGAGAAGCTGCCGCGCAAGGCGCTGCCGGCGCCAGCCCCCAACCAGCCGTCGAGCCAGCCGTAGAACCGGGGTCAGCCAGGAGATCTTCATGCGAATCGATCGACGCCGCTTCGTGCGCCTCGGCGCGGCGGGAGTCATGGCGGGGATGTCCGCGCGTCACAGGCTGCTCGCGTGGGGCGCAGCGGATCCGCCGGGCGCCCCGCGGTTCGAGCTCGTGCAGCCCGACGTGTTCGCCGTGACCGGCGGGCAGCCGAGTTGCTGGGCGGATTACGACAACGACGGGGATCTCGATCTGTTCGTCGGCTTCAAGGACGCCGTCGCGAACCGTCTGTACCGCAACGACGGCGGCACCTTCGTCGAGGCCGCCGCGCCGTCCGGCGTGGCCGATCTGACCGATACGCGCGCCGCCGCGTGGGGCGACCCGAACGGCGACGGGCGGCTCGACCTCTACGTCGGGTTCACGCGGCGATCGGGCATCGCCAACAAGCTCTATCGCAACGACGGCAGCGGCCGCTTCACCGACATCGCGCACGACCTGGGCCTCGACGTGAAGGGCGAGACCCGTCAGGTGTCATGGGTCGACTTCGACAACGATGGCCGCGTCGATCTGTTCGTCGCCTTCCGCGACGCGCCGAACATGCTGTTCCACAACGAGGGCGGCCGCTTCGTCGACGTCGCGAAAGACATGGGCGTCGACGATCCGCGCAAGACCGTCGGCGCGGTCTGGTTCGACATGAACGAGGACGGCCGGCTCGATCTGTTCGTGGCCAACCAGGACGGAACGCTCAACGGCCTGTGGCGGA
>Ga0105243_10004071_pt1 | contig 11644 bp, 10 predicted proteins | sample KBSM34metaG_FD_81525 | JGI IMG/M metagenome (GOLD analysis project Ga0105243, IMG submission 81525) | Miscanthus rhizosphere microbial communities from Kellogg Biological Station, Michigan, USA - KBS M3-4 metaG | ecosystem: Host-associated > Plants > Roots > Rhizosphere > Soil | place...
AGCCGTAAATGATTGAAAACAAATGGTGGAGCAGAGGGGGATCGAACCCCTGACCTCCGCATTGCGAACGCGGCGCTCTGCCAAACTGAGCTACTGCCCCACGCGGAGGGACATATTAGGAAGCGCGTGAGAGGAGTGTCAAGGCGTGCGTGAGGGCGGCGTCGAGATTCGCGAGGTTTTTGCCGCCGCCCTGAGCCATCTCGGGTCGGCCGCCGCCGCGACCCTCGAGCAGCGCGCAGGCTTCGCGCATCAACATGCTCATGTCGCCGGAAGCGTCCGCTGAACGAGCGAACACTAGACGCGCGGTGTCGCGATCACGTGAGGCGAGCAGTGCGACCGTTTTCGGCTTCGCGATGAGTGCGTGCGCGAGTTTCTTGAGCGAGTCGGCATCTCGATCGGAGAACACATGTAAAACGACGCCGTCCTGAGCCGAGGCCAACAACTTCTCCGCCTCAACTTCCGCCGCAATCTCCTCGAGCGCGCGAACCCGACGATTCAATTCCTTGTGCTCTTCCACCATCTGCGCAGCGTACAGCGGCGCATCGTCTCTACCGGTACTAAACAAGGCCGCCACTTCACGCGCAGTCTTATTTGCTTTGCGATAGTCCGCCAGCGCACGTGTGCCCGCAACGAACTCAATCCGCGTGAGACCCTTCGCACGTTCCCACGATCGCACTGCTATCATTCCAACTTCACCTGTTCGGTACGCGTGAGTGCCGCCACACGGCGTGAGATCGAAACCTTCGATCTCGATCAACCGTAAGTCACCGTCACGCGCCGGTTCCTTTCGCAAGGGCAACTCAGCCGCCTCACTCGACGTCACGTTTCGAATCGTAATCACGCGATCTTCCCAAATGACGTTGTTCGCGAGTTCAACTGCGCGCTCGATGATCTCCGTTGTTGGATTACTCAAATCGACATCGATCTCACACGAAGCATCGAGCACGCGGAAACTCCGCGTTGGCGCGTCGAAAAGCGTGACGAACGCCTGCGACAAAATGTGCTGTCCGGTGTGTTGCTGCATGTGGTCCAGTCGCCGCGACCAGTCCACACGCCCGTGCACAACAGCACCACGCGAAGGCACCGCACCCTGGACCACATGCAGCACACCATTGTCACCGTCGTCGATGCACTCAACCACGCGCGATCCGTTTAGCGTTCCGGTGTCGCTTGGTTGGCCGCCTCCAGTCGGATAAAACGCAGTGCGATCGAGCACGACCGCGGTCCAACCACTCACGCGATCGCTCAGGTCAACAACACGCGCGTCAAACTCAATCAAATGGGAATCGGAGTAATAGAGTCGTTCAGTGGCCACAGATTTACACAGATCCTTAATACACGGATTTACGCAGATCTTTTAAGATAAGCGCATGAGACCAAAAATACTTGGCGTCATCGTATTCGTCGCGACGTTCACCAGCGTTGCCCTCGCGCAGGAACCGCCGCTGAAATCGATCACTTACCGGCTGTCGATGTCGCGGCCGGTGTCGCATCTCTTCGAAGTGTCGATCCTAATCGAATTGCCGGACGAATTGAAAGACAAGCCGCTCCAGGTGCAAATGGCGAAGTGGTCCCCCGGTCGGTACGGCGTCTTCGACTTCGCCAAGAACGTTCAGGAAGTAAGCGCGACCACCGGCCTTTGCCCGCCGCAGACGAGATGTGGCGACGTCTCGGTGCGACCTGTCACCCGCGTCGATGATCAAACCTGGAGCGTCGAACCAATGCGAAGCACGGCACTCACCGTCTCGTACAAAGTCTTCGCAAACGATCTCGATGGTACTTTCTCACAACTCGACACTCGTCACGCAAACTACAACGGCGGTTCGATCTACATGTACGTCGTGGGCCATAAACCCGATCCCGTGAAGCTCGAGATCGTTGCACCAACAGGTTGGAAGATCGTTAACGGACGCACTGAACATCCCGGCCAAACTATATGGAATTTTCCAAACTGGGACATTCTCATCGATACGCCAACGGAGATTGGTCCTGATTGGACACTGGACACTTTCGAAGTGGACGGAAAGAAGTATCACGTCATGGTCCATTCATTCGGCGCGGAAGGCGGCAAACGCGCGGGGCTCGTGAAAGACATCGAGAAGATCGTGAGAGCGGAAGTCGCGATGTGGGGGCCGCCAGAGTTTGAAGAGTACACCTTCTTAATCCACTTTGCCGCGGACGATCGTTCGGGCGACGGGATGGAGCATCTGACTTCAACACAGATCATCCAACCTGGCGCACTCGGCGAGCCCGGTGTTTATGACTCAACTCTCGACACTGTCGCGCACGAGTTCTTTCACGTGTGGAATGTGAAGAGACTCCGGCCGCTGGGACTTGGACCATGGGACTTCACGCGGCCGGCCAACACGCGTGGTCTGTGGGTGGCTGAAGGCTTCACGAATTATTACGGACATCTGATGACGCGCCGTGCTGGTCTTTGGGACGACAAGAAATTCCTCGATAGAGAGGCGACAACGATAACGCGCGTCGAGTATGCGCCCGGCAATCGTTTGATGAGCGCTGAAGAATCGTCGCTGTCAGCGCCTTTTATCGACGGAGTGGAACACGTGCAGGCGATGAATCTGCAGAACACTGCGATCAGTTATTACCCGAAGGGCGAGCTGATCGGAATGGTGCTCGATCTTCTAGTGCGTGGTGGCTCAAAAGGGAAGGCGTCGCTCGACGACGTCATGCGCGACATGTATGAGGAGTTTTATGTGAAGAGCCCGAATAGCAGTTACTACCTGCGCGGCCGCGGTTATCAAACTGAAGACCTGGAGCGAATTGTTGAGCGCCGGTCGGGTCACGATTTTAGCGACTTCTTTAAACGCCACGTTCGGAGTGTTGAGTTGTTGCCGTACGATGAAGCGTTTGGTCATGTGGGCTTGCGACTCGTAAAGACGCAGTCGAAAGAACCATACGACGCCGGGCTTGGAATCAACTTTGAAGATCGGCAGGCGATCGTTTCAGTTGTGATCAGCAACTCGCCGGCTGAAGATGCAGAACTGCAGGCTAAAGATCAGATCGTTTCGCTTGCAGGCAAGAATGTTGGAGAGGATTGGCGAAAGACGCTGGCGCGTTTCAAGCCGGGTGATTCGGTGCCGGTGACTATCAAACGCGATCGACGCACGATCAATACAAACTTAGTTCTACGTCAGCCGGAGAGGTTTGATTACAAGATCGAAGAGCGACCTGATGCGACGGCTGAGCAGAAAGCGTTGCGCGCCGCATGGCTGAGCGGGAAGTGAGCCACGGATCTATGGAACGATTATGTTGAGGGAATGCGGAGCGATCTCGAATCGCATCGGCAAGTGACCGAGTAGTTCACCATCAACTTGTACCTGCGAATCGCCGTACGCCCTCACTCTTGCAGTTTTTACGAATTGAACTTCCGGTGAATCGCGAGGCATGCCCTCGCGCATTGCATACGAAAGAAGACGCAGGTAACGCAGCCGGCTCATCGTCTGGATCATACAGATCTCGAATTCGCGCTGGTCCAGACGCGCGCCAGGCGTGATCGAAAGATCGCCGCCATATCGCGCTGACTTTCCGATCGCCGCAAACGTTGCGGTGTATTTCTGATCGTCGATCTCGAGTGTGAAGGGCTTTGGGTTCCAGGTTGCGAGATGACTGAGTCCGGAAATCCAAAACGCGCCTTTGCCGATTCGTTTCTTCAACGACGGTTGCACGCGCCTCACCACTGACGCGTCGAGTCCGATTCCAGCCATCAACACAAAGTGACGGTGCTCATTCGTGGTTTCGTCGATCGCGAGACCCAAATAGATCTCGCGTGTTTTGCCTTGAGCGGCAATTTTGAGTGCTTGTTCGTCGTCGAGCGGTAAGCCGAGCTCGCGCGCGAGCACGTTTGCGGTGCCGCGTGGAATAATTCCGAGGCGCGCCTTAGTGCCCGCCATGCCTTGAATCGCTTCATTAATTGTGCCGTCGCCGCCGGCGACGATCACGTCGGAACTGCCATTATGCGCGACGCGACTCGCGATCTCCGCCGCATCTCCGGGTCCGCTCGTTAATCGTAGATCGACTTTAAGGCCGAGTGACTCCAGGCGCGAGGCGAGCTCAAGGATCGGTGCGCGTCGCGATGCGTAACGACCAGTCTTCGGGTTCGAAATCAGTGTTGCTTTGCGAGTCGACATCGATACGGCGAACTCGGCAATCGAAGTGCCGTGCGCTTTTCCGCGCACATTGAGCACATTGCTGAATGCGTTGGTTTCAAATACTGACACTTGTCAGATTAATAAGTCACAAGGTGTCACAGTCAAGCGGTAAAAACAACTCGCGCTAACGGCTCAGGAGTTTTGCGAATTCACTCAGATCGGTGCTGTTAACGTCGGACACAGCCCAGTACGTAGAGCCCGAGTTCGTCCAGTGAATGATGTTGTACCCGTTGACGGAGAATTGTTGTGTGGATTTAGCGGCGTCTGATGACGGCCAGATGAAGAGATTGATCGAATGTTTGCGTCGCTGGTAGACGAGAGCTGCAACAGCTCGGTTGTCGAGGTAATCCAGACGTCCACCAACTAATGGAAATCCCTGGTCAACAAGATCCTTTACGTCCGGCGCAAAGTCGAGTTTGCCATTGAACCATGGCTTTACTGTGTGTTGGTCGGACGACGGCACATCCACCAGATGATTGAGCATCATTGAGCGGATGTGACTAGAGACGACTTCCTGGGCGAGCAGGTCGTCAGCGTGCGATTGCGAGCGCGCGGCTACAATCTTCCACAGCAGCCCACCGGACAACGCCAGGATTAATGCCGCTGCGATCGCAAGCCAGCGCCGAGAATAGAAAGGCTTCGCGACATTTTTATCGATCTGCTTTTCGATTCGTTTCTTGAGGATGTCGGGTGCTGCAAAATATTGAGCGCCTCCCTGGACTAATGCCACGAGATTCAAATGTCCTCGGTATTCCGATTGGCACCCTTCACACTCACCGAGGTGGCCCTCAATCGCCAAATTGTTGACAAGGTCCAGCTCACCGTCGATGTAAGCATGAATTAATTCCTGAACTTGTTCACACGTCACAATAGAAAGACCTCTTCCGGGCGGTGATTATTCCCGTTATTTGCGGGGAATATCTTCCAACCTGCCGAGTCTGGACAAACAGAAAACGAACTTTGGAGGTCGGAAAAATGCTTAATAGATCGAGACTAAAACTGGCACTGATACTGACGCTTGCCATTTGTGCTGTCGCTGTTACAGGTCGTACGCCTGTTGCAAATCCGAATGAAGTAGTCATCGCAAACTTCTCATTCGAACCAGCAACGCTAACTGTCAAAGCCGGCACAACCGTCACGTGGGTCAACCACGACGACGAGCCACATACGGCAACCGCTACTGACAAGCGTTTCAGCTCGAAAACTTTGGACACTGGCGATCGCTTTTCACAGGAGTTCAACGCGCCCGGTGTTTACAACTACTACTGCGCGCTGCATCCGCACATGACCGGAAAAATAATCGTTAAGTAGAGAGGCGCAATCATGTCTAATAATTTACCTCGTCGAAGTTTTCTGAAATGCATGGCGTGGGCAGGGACGGGAGTCGTCTGGGCCATGAATGGCGGCGTGCTCAGCTCGAGTGAATTGGTCCTGGGAGCAAAGCGCAAGTCGGGCTTTAACTTCGTCCAGATCAGCGACAGTCATATCGGGTTCAATAAGGATCCGAATCATGAGGTTACAAGGACTCTGCAGGAGGCGGTCGACAAGATCAATGCACTCGAGGATGCGCCTGCGTTTGTGATTCACACTGGCGACATCACGCATTTGTCGCGCGCTGAAGAGTTCGATACGGCGGCGCAGGTTCTCAAGGGTGTCAAGACGAGTCGGGTGTTTTATGTGCCCGGCGAGCACGATGTGTTTACTGATGATGGGCAGCTCTATCGCGAAAGATTCGGAGGCGGAACTCAGGGCTTGGGCTGGCAGAGTTTTGACTATCAAGGTGTGCATTTCATTGGACTCATCAACGTGCTAAATCTGAAACAGGGAAGTGGAACGGGGCTTGGCGGCAGCGGGTTTGGACAGTTGGGCCAGGAGCAGTTGGCGTGGATGAAGAATGATGTTAAGGGGCTGTCGAGCAGTACGCCGGTTGTGGTGTTTGCGCACATTCCGTTGTGGACCATCTCTGCTGAATGGGGTTGGGGGACGGATGAAAGTGAGCAGGCGCTTTCGTTGCTGAAGCGGTTTGGATCGGTGACGGTGTTGAATGGGCACGTGCATCAGATTCTGCAGAAGGTTGAGGGGAATGTGGTGTTTCACACGGCGCGGTCGACCGCGTTTCCGCAGCCCGTGCCGGGGACCGCGCCCGCGCCTGGGCCGATCAAGGATGTCCCGGCGGAGAAGTTGCGGAGTATGCTTGGGCTCACGGATGTTGGGTATGTTGGAAGTGGGAATCAGTTAGCAGTCGTGGATTCAACGTTGGTTTAAGCCGCGGATTGACGCGGATGAACGCAGATCAGCGTTTATCCGCGTCAATCCGCGGCTAAATGAGGTAGGACAATGAAATTTGCGAAAATTGTGTTTCGGGTGGCGGGGATTTATGGGCTGCTGGTATTGCTGCCGCAGTTTTTTCTTGAAGCAAAAATCGGGCGTGACACGCCGCCGCCGATCACGCATCCCGAATTCTTTTACGGATTTATCTGCGTGGCGGTGGCGTGGCAGGTGTTGTTTCTGGTTCTTTCGACCGATCCCGTGAGATATCGCCCGATGATGATCCCCGCGATGCTCGAGAAGATCGGCTTTCCAATCGCCGTCGTAATCCTTTACCTCCAAAACCGCCTCGCGCCGACGATCTTCGCACCCGCAGGCGCCGATTTAATCCTACTCGTGTTGTTTATTTTGTCTTACCGGAAGACGCGCTAGGCTCTTCTCAGTGCGGAGTTCCCAAGCCTTCGCCTTCTGCGACTTCGCAATCTCCAACGAAGTCTTGAAACACTGTTCAGCTTCTGCATCATCCCGCCCGAGCAACAACTCACCTTTAATCCGATAGATCTCAGCTTCGTAGTAACGCTCGCCCTTGTTGAGCACCATTGCAATCGCTTCGTTCAGCACGCGTAACGCCTCGTCCGTTTGATTGTCTTTCGACAAAGCCAACGCCAGCAGCGCTAAAAAATGCGGACGAACCAGCGACGTACTGGTTGCATCGATCGCAGCGATTGCCTCACGTATCTGATCGATAGCCTCGCTTGCGTGGCCCTGTTCGATCAGTGTCCAGCCGTGCATCGCACTCGCCATGGCTTGATACATCACAAGTCCATGTTGCTCAGAAATTTCGATCGCAGATTCAGCGTACTGTTGGGCCATCAAGTGATCACTGCACAGATGATAGAGGCCCGAGGCAAACAAGAAAGCGTGCGCCAACCCCTGTGGTTCACCCAACTCGCGCGCGAGTGCCAACGCCTGGTCGATCTGATTCACAGCCTCATCAGATCTTCCGAGACACCAAAGCGCCCACGCAGCAAAGCAGGGCATCGCAACACCCGGATTCAACGCATAGAGAAAAGAATCGTCGCGGTGTGCTTCTGGTTCGTAGAGTGCAAGTGCTTTCTCGAAATGCTCGAGCGCCAGCTCGAAGTTCCCGAGGTGCATGAAAGTTATTTCCAGCGCCCAGTGCGCCCGCAACGTGATTCCCGGGTAAGGCAAACGCTCGCTGAGTTCGAGAAACTTTTCCGCAAGCTGGCGAGCAGTCTCAAGCTCCGCACTCAACGTATGGAACGTCCACAATCCCCAGAACACTTCGGAAACATCCGGCGAGTCGCCCAACTGTTCATAAAGATCGCGCGCTCTCATGTAGACTCTGCCGACATTCGGAGCCGCATAACCTTCGATCGCAATCAACGGCACGCCGAGTGTGAGATGCAAACACAGCGCTTCGTTCAGCGTGTCGCGCGTCTCGGGCAGTTTCTCGATCAACTCGATGCCACGATGCGCGAGGTTCACTGCCTCCTGATACGCAAACCGCCGGATCGCATTGTTCGCTCCTTCTTTAAAGTAATGGGCGGCGCGCGTGTAATCTCGGCCTCGCTCGAAGTGCATCGCAAGCTCGGCCGAGATCTCGACTGCCCGTTTGCCGAAGACTTCCTCGCCGCGCTCGCCGATCAAGCGGTGCAGCTTCACACGACGTCCCACCGGCAAACGCTCGTACAAAACGTTCTGATACAGAGCGTGGACGAACCCGAACCGCGTTACGACTTCGCCGGTCGGTAATTCCTGTGCGCCGCACTCCTTTATGTATTGCCCCTGACGCGCGAGCTCATTACAGCGCGCCTCCACCACTCGTGGATCCTCTTCGAGTCCAGCCGCGAGGGCGGGCGTGGAGAACTCAAGCCCGGCGACGCTCGCAGCTTCGAGGGTCCTTTGCATATCAAGTCCGAGATGGTCCAGATGCCGTTCGATCATCTGCTTGATATTGTCGGGCACACCGACTTCGATGTTGGCGATATCGACACCTAATTCCCAGGTGGATTCGCGCAGCACGATCAGCTTGTTTTCGAGCAGGTAGTTGACCGAGTTCACCATGAACAACGGATTTCCATCGGTGCGATGGTGAATCAGCCCAGCCAGACCCCGAGGGAATCGATTGACCGGAAACATCACCGCCAAATAGTCGAATACGGCAGCTTCCGTCAGGTACTCAAGCGGAATCTCTCTACACAACTGCTTCGCCATCAACTCCTGCTTGACTGCCCTCAGCGGATGACCACTCGCCGTCAGCTCAGCGTCGCGATAAGTACCAATCAAAAGCAGGTGAGCACGCTCGCGTTGGGTGGCGAGATACGAAATCAGATCGAGTGTTGAGTAGTCGCTCCAGTGCAAGTCTTCGAGAATTAAGACCAGCGGCACTTCGGCCGTCAGCGCGTCCAACGCTTCACCCATCTCACGCAGCATTCGTTCGCGCGTTGCGCCCGAAACTTCTTTGCTCAAAAGCTCGCGGTCTGCAGGGCTCAAGAGCGACGGCATTTGCAGCAGCCACATCGGCGCGTGGTTGCGAACGATGCTCGCAACCTTCTGTTCGTTCCGGCACAAACGCCCGATCGCTTCGAGAACCGGCAGGTATGCTTCACCCGTGCCGTACTGCTCCAGGCATTGGCCTCGGCCCACACGAATACTTCCGTCACGCGGAATCGTGCGCGCGAACGCATCAACGAGGGAAGTTTTTCCGATTCCGGCTTCACCTGTGACGAACACGACCTGACGTTGTCCTCGCAGCGTCCGGCGCAGGCGGCGTTGTAACTGACCTAACCCCTGCTCACGCCCGACCACGCCGGAGTAGATCGAAAACGCGCCCGAAAGGAATGCACCGGAAGGGGAATCGTCTTGAATGATTTGTTGCTTCGGTGGGGCAGGCTTCGGTGTTGCCACCTCGGCGATGAAGCGGTAACCGCGCCGGTGTGACGTCTCGATGAAGCGCGGAGACTTTGGATCGTCGTCCAAAGCCTCTCTTAACTGCCGCACAGTGACCTTGAGAACCGCATCGCCCACGAAGGTCTCCGGCCAAACGGCGTTCAATAGTTCTTCCTTGGTGACGAGTTGTCCGGAGCGATTCAGCAGGTAATTGAGGACTGCAAACGCCTTGGGCCGGATCTTGATCTCTTCCGAACCTCGCCATAGACACTCATTCACGAGATCAAGGGAGAATAGGTCGAAGGCTATCAGCCTGTCGGTTGGGGTCGGACTCACTGACGTTACCGAATAATTACCTAACGTTTAGGACATACCGTTATGAATTGGTCCATTGTGCTCCCTTAATGCTGGTATGGCAAACACAACGCCGTGCCTGCATCTCCGCCCTGGAAGCACAACAGGCAGAACCAATCTTCTGAAGCATTTCTGAATGCTTTGGGTGTCTCACTGCGGCTCCTTACCCAAAAACATTACCGCACAATTACCGCAAGTTTATGACTGCGAGTCTGGGGTTCTCTATGCTCACGCGCGTTTGAGACAGAGAAAGGACAGTTATGAATAAATTTCTTTTTAGATCGGCACTGGTTCTGGCGGTATTGGCAGCCTTGGTCGCGCTGCCGCGCTTTGCTGGTGCACAGGACGAGATATCACAGCCTTCGGCTATCGCCGAGATTTCGGATCCGGTAGCAGTTTTCCAGGCTGCTGGACCATCCACAACTTCAATTCAAGGCTCAGTCGATCAATATCGCGCTGCGGTCAGTGTGCTTGCCGGTCGACGCGAAATCAACTGGGACGGCGGCAATATGGCTAATCAAGCGACATCCCCCGCGGATAATCCGTTTACGGGTTTTCAGATAACGCGTGGGGCGCTGTTCACAACTCCAGACGGTACAGGATTCGTGCAGGCTCCTGCCGGAACTAATGTGCCGCCTGGTGGGCTCGCAGGCTTCTTTAACAATCCAACATACGCAACTAGTTTCCGCGCGTTCAGCGCATCACGTCTTTTCAGCGTCGTCGGCGGCAGGATTACCGACGTGACCTTTTTTGTACCAGGCGGCGGTCCCGCGGCGACTGTCAGCGGATTCGGCGCAGTCTTCACGGATGTAGACCAGCCAAACGGAAGCGGACCCGCGCAAAAACGAGGTAACCGGAAAGCAAGCACACTAGTCGAGTATTACGGCGCCAACGGCGAGTTGTTGTTCAGCAGTTTCGTACCGGCGTCGCCAGGCGATGGTGGCTTTTCATTCTTCGGAATCGTGTTTCCTGATGCTCGCATCGCGCGCGTGCGCATCACGAGCGGCGATGTTGCCCCCGGACCAGATGATTCCGCGAAACAGGACGTCGTCATGATGGACGACTTTATCTTCGGCGAACCACGGCCGGTTAATTGAGGAGAGGAAAGATGAGTAAACGAAGTTACGAACTCGCCCGCCGACTGGAACTGGGCGCTCTTGCACTGGAGGCGTTTGCCAGCTCGCTGACGGAATTCGAATGGCAAAGCCGTGTTCCCGGTGACGGACGAAAAATCGGAGTGGTCGTGCATCACGTTGCGAGTGTGTATCCGATCGAGATCCAGTTGGCCCAGTCGTTGGCGAAGGGACAGGCAATCGAGGGTGTCACTGGTGAGGTAATCAACAAGATGAATGCCGCACACGCTAAAGAATTCGATGGTGTCACGAAGGAAGAGGCCATCGAATTATTGAGAAAGAACAGTGTGACCGCGGCAGCCGCGATCAGAACGCTTTCTGACGAAGAGCTCGATCGTGCAGCGGCTGTTTCGCTCAACGCGAACGCACCGCTGACGTGCCAGTTCCTTCTCGAGGATCACGCTGTGCGACACAGCTATCACCACCTGGCACGTATACGTGCCGCGTTGCAGGAGAGAACTCTGGCGAAGTTAACCGCCTAGAACGAGAAACCCGTGATCGAGCCAACCACCAAAGCCATGAACTTTGAAGAGGCAGTGATGCCGCACATGGATGCGGCTTACAACCTGGCGCGGTGGTTAATGCGAAACCACGCGGATGCTCAAGACATGGTCCAGGAAGCTTACCTGCGGGCACTCAGGTTCTTTAGCGGCTTCCGTGGCACTGACGCAAGAGCATGGTTGTTAGCCATCGTGCGAAACACCTGCTACACGTGGTTACGACGGAATCGATCACCGGAGCTCTCGTGCGATTTCGACGAGATCGTGCTCGCACGAGAGTCTGAAGGGCCTGATCCAGAAACGG
>Ga0105243_10004087_pt1 | contig 11621 bp, 9 predicted proteins | sample KBSM34metaG_FD_81525 | JGI IMG/M metagenome (GOLD analysis project Ga0105243, IMG submission 81525) | Miscanthus rhizosphere microbial communities from Kellogg Biological Station, Michigan, USA - KBS M3-4 metaG | ecosystem: Host-associated > Plants > Roots > Rhizosphere > Soil | place: Michigan...
CGATCGTCTCGCGCGCAGCGCTCACATCCGCCCACGACTCGCGCACGTCGCCGGGCTGCGCCGGCCCGAACGTCTTCTCGACCGGCTTGCCGACGATCGAGCCGATCGTCTCGGCGAGCGCGTTCACGGTCTCCGAGCCTCCCGTCGCGATGTTGAGCACCCGGCCGGCGCCGTCGGGAGCTTCGGCCGCGAGGAGGTTCGCGTGGACGACGTTCTCGACGTACGTGAAGTCGCGCGACTGCTCGCCGTCCCCGTGCACCGTCACCGGGCGGCCGTCGGCGATCGCGCGGATGAACCGCGGCACCACGGCCGCGTACTGCGACGTCGGGTCCTGGCGCCGCCCGAAGACGTTGAAGTAGCGCAGCGCGACCGTCTCCAGCCCGTAGACGCGCGTGAAGCTGACGCAGAAGCGCTCCGCGGCGAGCTTTGCGACGGCGTACGGCGAGATCGGGTTGGGCGCCTGGGTCTCGACCCGGGGGAACGCGCCGCCGTCGCCGTACACCGAGGACGACGAGGCCGCGACGACTCGCCGGATGCCCTCGTCGCGCGCGGCGAGGAGGACGTTGAGCGTCCCCTCGACGTTGACCGCGGTCGACGTGAGCGGATCCTGGACCGAGCGTGGAACGGAGCCGAGGGCCCCCTGGTGGAAGACGACCTCGGCCCCGCGGACCGCAGTATGGACACGTTCGTAGGAGCGGAGGTCGCCCTCGACGACCTCGACGTCACGCCCGAGCGCCGCGAGGTTCGCGCGGCTTCCAGTCGCGAAGTTGTCGAGCACGCGCACCTCGTCGCCTCGCTCGAGCAGCGCCTGGACGAGATTCGAGCCGATGAACCCGGCGCCTCCCGTGACCAGGACCCTTGTCACTGCCGGCTCCCCGCGGTGACGGGGTACGCGGGGGCGTCACTGGGGACAGGCACCCGCGGCGCCAGTCCCCGGTAGAGGACGCACCTCACGCGGCTCGCTCCGCGACGACGTGGTAGTTCGCGGCGATCGTCCCGGGTCGCTCGTCACGGAGCTGCGCCACGCGCCGGTCGAGCGCCCGCGCGGCGCGGTTGAGCAAGCCGACGATCGGCCCGCGAACGACGCGAAGCGGTGTCCGCCGGAGAACGTGCTCGAGGTAGATCGCGTTCAGCATCGCGAGGGAGGAGGCAGTGCCGGAGCCGGCGGACACCGTAACGGAACCCCAGTCGCCGTTCGTCCTGAACAGCCGGTCGAGCCCCGCGCCGGTCCAGCGCCAGAGGTCGACCGGGTTCGGGTGGTAGACCATCGCGCCGTGGGTCGACAGCAGCACCCGGCCTCCGGGGCGCGTCACGCGCGCGAGCTCGCGGATGCCCTGGGCAGGATCGTCCACGTGCTCCAGCACCTGCGCGCAGAGGACGACGTCGAAGGACGCGTCGTCGGCCGGGATCGACTCGATGACGCCCCTGAGCGATGCGCGCGGGTTGTCCCAGGTGTCCATCCCGACCACCTCACGGACGTGGGGCTGGAAGAGCGTGAGATACGGCATCTCGCCGCAACCGACGTCGAGCAGCCGGTACGGCCCGAGGTCCGCGCCGGCCCGTGCCGCCTCTGCGCCCAGCCAGCGCGCGAGCGGCGCGCGCACGGCGTAGGTCGGCATCGACAGCGGCGGGTCGAGGCGGGCATCACTCACGGACTGTCACCAGCCCGAACGCAATCCAGGTCAGCGCCTCGAGCGGCAGCCCCGCAACGAGGCCGATCCCCGTCCACACGCCTGCGACGACGCAGAGCCAGCCGAGGCCGACGAGCGGGACCGGGGAGGCTCGCAGCCCGCGCACCGCGGCGGCGACACCCGCGGCCGCGAGGCCGAGCAGGAAGACGATTCCGGCGATCCCGAGGTCGGCCGCGACCTGGAGGTAGAGCATCTGGATCCCCCACGGGTGCTCCGGCGACGGGAACGCCTGGTCGGGCTCGCCCGGGAAGCGGGCGCGCGCGTCGTCGAGGAACGGCGCGTACGCCCACTCCTCGCTCGAGGCCTGCCAGCCGACGCCGGTCACCGGGCGGTCGAGCCAGATCCGGCCGCCGATGTACGCGAGCAGCGTGCGGTGCGCGTAGCTCTCGACCCCGGTGTCCGCGGTCCGCTCGCGGAGCCCGACGAACTCGGCGAAGCGCTCGATCGTGTCGGCGCGCATCGTCGCCGTCCCCGCCGTGACGAGGAGCGTGACACCGACCAGCGTGAGGGCGCGGCGGCCGCGGAGAGCGGAGACGGCGCGGGCGCCGAGAAGCACCGCGGCGAGAGCGAGCCAGAGGCCGAGCACGGCCGTCATCGCGCCGGAGAGGACGACCCCGAGCCCACCCGTGACGAGCGCGACGACCGACCAGCGCCGCCCCGCCGGCCTTCCGTCGGCGAGCACGATCCCGATCGAGCCGACCACCAGCACGGCGCCCGACAGCGCGGCGAAGTCATGGATCCCGACGAAGGACGGCTCTCGCTGACCCGGTCGCTTCCCCTCGAACTCGGCCACGATCCCGAGGAACTGGAGCAGCCCCCACGAGGTCGCCGCGACGCTCCAGGCGACGAAGGCGCGGACGACCGGGACGAGGTCGACGGTCGAGCGGACGAGCAGCACGGTCGCGGGCAGAAGCGTCGCGTACCAGCCGAACTTTGCGAGGCTGATCGCGTGGCGCGTGAGGTCGTACTCCTCGCCGAGGAGAGAGGGCGTCGCAAGTGAGATCGCGCAGACGAGGAGGAAGGCGGCCGCGAGGCCGAGGACGACCCGCGCGCGGAGGAGCGGCTGCCAGCCCTCGCGGCGGCTCCGTAGCCCCGCCGCGACGAGCGCGCACGCGATCGCCGCGTCGGCGAGCGTCACGTCGACCGAGGTCGACCCGACGCCGAGCGACGCGCTCGGCTGGTACGTCGCGTGCAGGAAGAGGAACGGAACAGCGGCAGCGAGGACGAGGGTCTCGCGCGACCGCCTGCCCGTCGGTGTCGGCTCGGATGCGGGAGCCGCGTGCGCCCGGGGGAGCAGGTCGGCCGTCACGCGCCGGACTGTAGCGCGGGGTTTGGACCGTACCTGGTGGTGCCTGGTGTCCGACTTAAAGTCGGACACCCCATGCCCCCTACACTGACTCCCCACGATGGCTCCGAGCGTTTTCCGGCGCCGGTCTGCGACCGCAGCCGGGCTCTACCTCTCGGTGGCCCTCGGCATCCTCGGCACGATCGCGGCCGCTCGGATGCTCGGCCTCGCCGACTTCGGGCGCTTCGCGACGGTGATGGCCGTCGTCGGGCTCGCGCAGACGCTCCTCGACCTCACCGTCGAGGAGAGCCTGACGAAGTTCGGGTTCCGGTACGTCGCCGCCGAGGACTGGGGGAAGCTGCATCGTCTCTTCCGGCGCGCGCTCGAGGTGAAGCTGGTCGGCGGCGCGCTCGCGTCTCTCGTGATCCTCGCCATCGCGCCGTTTGCGGACACGCTCTTCGGGACGGACGGGCTCACCGCGCCGATGGCCGCGGCAGCGGCGATCCCGTTTTTCGCCGCTCCCGAGAACGTCTCCGCGAGCGCGCTCCTCCTTCGCGGCCGCTACGACCTGCGCGGCGGCTTGCTCTCGGTGACGATGGGCATCCGACTTGTCGCGATCGTCGTCGGAGCCTCGATCGGCGTCACCGCGGCGCTCGGCGCGCTCGCGGTCGGTCAGCTCCTCGCGACGGCGATCGTCGGCACGGCCGGCGCCTCCGCGCTGCGCCGGTTCCCCCGCGGCGAGCAGCGCGCTCTCGGCGCCGACCGGCGCGAGATCTTCTCCTTCGTCGTCCAGTCGAGTGTGGCGACCGGCGTCATCTCGCTCAGGTCGGCGCTCGCACCCGTCCTGCTCGGCATCGTCGCGGGCACGACCCAGGTCGGCTACTACCGTGTGGCGCTGGCGCCGCAGAGCGGGTTCTCGGCGGCGAGCGCGCCGGTGCGCCTCGTGCTGCTGACCGAGCAGACGCGCGACTGGGAGCACGGACGGGAGGGGAACGTCCTGCGCGGCCTCCGGAGCTACACGCTGGCCGCGCTCGGCGTGGCGGCGGTCGCGGTGCCCGTCTTTCTCGTCGCGATGCCGTGGCTCGTCCGCGTCGTCTTCGGGTCGGAGTACCTCCCGGCGGTCGACGCCGCCCGGATCGTGCTCGTCGCCGCCGCGATCCAGCTCGTCCTCGGCTGGTCGAAGTCACTGCCCGTGACCGTCGGCCGCCCGCACTTGCGGATCGTCACGCACGGGGTCGAGACGCTCGTGCTGCTGCCGCTGGTCGCCGTCCTCGGCGACCGCTGGGGCGTCACCGGCGCGGCCGTCGCGTTCCTCGTCTCGACGCTCGTGTTCGCCGCGACCTGGGCCGTCGTGCTCGTGCGGCTGCGGGCCGAGCTGCGCGCGACGGGGCGCGTCGGTGCGCCGAGGGCTGCTGCCCCGTGAGGGTCGTCGTCGTCTCGGGGATCTGGCCGCCCGACGTGGGCGGGCCGGCGAGTCACGCGCCCGCGCTCGCGGATGCGCTCGTCGAGGCGGGTCACACCGTCGAGGTGGTGACGACGGCCGACCTGGCTCCCGACACGCAGCCATACCCCGTGCACTGGGTCGCGCGCGACCGGCCCGCGCCGCTCCGCCACCTGGCGGTCGCGCGCGAGGTCCGACGCGCCGCTCAGGGAGCCGACCGGGTCTACGCGACGACGATGGTGCGCCGCGCAGCGCTCGGAGCCGCGCTGGGTCGGCGGCCGCTCGTCGTCAAGCTCGTCGCCGACGAGGCGTACGAGCGGGAGCGCCGCGCCGGCCGGTTCGCGGGCACGCTCGAGGAGTTCCAGGCGGAGCGCCGTGGTCTCCGCCTGCGGTTCCTGCGCGCGACGCGAACTGCTGCTCTCCGTCGCGCGCGGTGCATCGTCGTGCCGAGCGCGTACCTCCGGCAGATCGCGATCGGCTGGGGCCTCGACCCTTCGCGGGTCGACTTGGTGCCGAACCCGGCGCCTGAGGTGCCGGAGCACCCGACGCGAGACGAAGCGCGTGCGACCCTCGGCATCGACGGCTTCGCACTCGGCGTCGCGGGCCGGCTCACGGCACAGAAGGCGCTCGGGGACACGCTGGAAGCTCTCGCGCGTGTTCCGGACGTCGCGCTCCTCGTCCTCGGCGACGGACCGGAGCGGGCGGAGCTCGAGCGTCGCGCCGGCGAGCTCGGGCTGGCGGATCGCGTCCGCTTCCTCGGAGCCGGGACGCGCGACGACGTGATCGCGCTGTTTCGGGCCGTCGATGCCGCGCTTCTCACGTCCGCCTGGGAGAACCTCCCACACACGCTGCTCGAGGCGCTCGCTACGGGAACGCCGGTGATCGCGACGGCGGTGGGCGGAATCCCGGAGGTCGTTCGCGACGAGGAGAACGGCCTGCTCGTCCCGCCGCGCGACATCGCCGCGATCGCCTCCGCCATCGACCGCCTCGTCCACGACGACGCGCTTCGCGCGTCGCTCGCGGCTGCCGCCGCGCCGTCGGTCGAGGAGCTCGCCGAGCCGCGTATCCTCCGCCGGATCGTGCAGGCGATCGTCGGTGACCGGGAGCCGTGAAGCCGCGCGTCCTCATGGTCGGGCGCACTCGCTACCGGCTTCCGCTGAACGGGTCGCTCGAGCGGAAGTTCGCGGCGCTCGAGGAGCGGCTCGCGCTGCGCGTTCTCGCCTCCGCGCCGCGCGACGCGCCGGCCGGCGACGGCACGTTCGCGCTCCAGCGCGGCACCGCCGTGGCCGCGCTCGACGGGCCGCTGTTCTACGGCGCGCTGCCCGCCCGCATCGCCCGCGAGCTGCGCCACCGGCCTGCCGACGCGATACTCGCCCAGAGCCCGTACGAGGCGCTCGCCGCGCTGGCGGGGCGGAAGCTCGCGCGGAGCGACGCGGCCGTCGTCGTCGAGATCCACGGCGACTGGCGCACGTGGTCGCGCCTCTACGGGTCACGCGCGCGGGCTGTCGTCGCGCCGCTCGCCGACCGGGCCGCGCTCGTCGCGATTCGCAGCGCCGACGCGGTGCGGACGCTCTCCCCGTTCACGAGCGGGATGGTCCGCGAGGCAGGGGTCGAGCCGGCCGGCACCTTCACGACCTACACGGAGCTGACCGCGTTCTCCGAGCCGCCCGTGGCGCCGCTCCCCAAGCGGCCCGTCGCGCTGTTCGTCGGCGTGCTCGAGCGCTACAAGAACCTCCATGCGATCGCCGAGGCGTGGCGTCTCGCGGCCCCGCGGGTCCCGGACGCGCGCCTGCGGATGGTCGGCGACGGACGTCACCGAGACGTCGCGGAGACACTCGTTCGCGAGCTTCCCGGACAGGTCACGTGGGAGCCGCGCCTCGAGACGGCTGACATCGTGAAGGCGTTCGACGAGTCCTGGCTCCTGCTTCTCGCCTCGCGCTCCGAGGGGACACCGCGGGTCGTGCTCGAGGCGCTCTGTCGCGGCCGCGCCGTCGTCGGCGCGCGGGCCGGCGGCATCCCGGACGTCGTCCAGGACGGGGAGACGGGGCTTCTCGTCGACCCCGACAGCCCTGCCGAGATCGCCGACGCCCTCGTGCGGCTCCTCTCCGACCGGGGGCTGGCGGAGCGCCTCGGCGCCGGCGGCCGCGCGCTCTCGGCCGAGTGGACGTACACGGCAGACGAGTACGCCGACCGCGTCGTCGAGCTCGTCGGCCGGGCGGTGGAGGCCAGGCGGGCATGAGGCTCGTGGTCGTCACGCAGCAGGTCGACCCGGCCAGCCCCGTGCTCGGGGCGACGGTCGACAAGCTCCGGGCGCTCGCGGCCCGGGTCGACGAGCTCGTCGTGCTCGCGGACAGCGCGGTCGAGGGCGCGCTTCCCGAGAACTGCAGCGTCAGGCCGTTCCGTGCCTCGCGCCGGGCGGGCCGAGGCCTGCGCTTCGAGACGGCCCTGGCGCGGGAGCTCGGGCGGCGGCCCCGGCCCGCGGCGGTGCTCGCCCACATGTGCCCGATCTACGCGGTGCTCGCCGCGCCGCTCGCGCGGCCGCTGGGCGTGGACGTCCTCCTCTGGTTCACGCACTGGCGCAAGAGCCGGCTGCTGCGGGCTGCGGAGCGGGTCTCGACCAGGGTGCTGAGCGTCGACGAGCGCACCTTTCCGCTTCGCTCCCGGAAGCTCGTCGGGATCGGCCACGGCATCGACGTCTCCGGCTTCCAGTGCGTCGAGCGGCCGGAGCGCAGTCCCCTGACGCTGCTCGCGCTCGGCCGGACGTCTCCCGCGAAGGGGCTCGAGACGATCCTCCGCGCGGTCGCCGAGGTGCCGGACGTGGCTCTCCGAGTGGTTGGCCCGTCCCTCACGGAGGAGGAGCGCATGTACCGCATCGCGCTCGAGCGGTTCGTCCTGGAGCACGGTCTCCTCGACCGGATCGACATCCGCGGCCCCACCCCGCGTCACGCCATCCCCACGCTCTACGCGCAGGTCGACGCGCTCGTCAACGACATGCGGCCGGGCGCCGCCGACAAGGTCGTGTACGAGGCGGCGGCGACCTGCCTGCCGGTGATCGCCTCGAACCCCGCCTTCGACAGCCTCCTGCCCGAAGAGCTTCGCTTTGCGCACGGCGACGTCGACGGGCTCGCCGCGGCAATCCGCCGGCTCTCGGTGATCGACCGGAACGGGATCGGTCGCGGGCTGCGCGAGATCGTCCTGCGCGAGCACTCGGTCGGCGTGTGGGCCGACCGCGTCGTGGCCCTCGCACGGTGAGCGGCCGCGTCCTCCACGTCGTCAAGGTCGCCGGGATCTCCGGGGCGGAGAACCACCTGCTGCTGCTTCTGCCCGCGCTGCGCGACCGCGGCTGGGACGTCGCCGCGGTCATGCTCCACGAGGGCGAGCCCGGCGCCGAGGACTTCGCCGTCCGGCTCGAGGCAGACGGCGTCCCGGTCGAGCGGGTGCGCCTGTCGCGCGCGTTCGACCCGCGGGCGTTCGCGCGCATCCTGCGACGAGCCCGGCGCGACCGGCCCGACGTCGTTCACACGCATCTCGTCCACGCGGACTTCCATGGGCTGCCCGCGGGGCGCCTCGCACGGGTGCCGGCGCTCGTGTCGACGAAGCACGGCTTCAACGCGTTCCGGGACCGGAAGGCGTTCGCGACCGCCGATCGCGCCGTCGCCTCGCTCGCGGACGTGCACGTCGCGATCTCGGCGGGTCTCGCCCGGTACCTCGCCGAGAGCGAGGGCTTCGACGCTGCGACCTTCGAGGTCGTGCACTACGGGATCGAGGCGGGGGCCGAGCCGCCGCCGCTTCCCGGCGCGCCGCGGCTCGCGATCGTCGGCCGCCTGATCCCGATCAAGGGTCACGACGTGCTGCTCCGCGCCGTCGCCCGGGCGCGCGAGCGGCTTCCCGGGCTGACGCTCGAGATCGCGGGCGACGGGGAGCTCGAGCAGGAGCTCCGCGCCACCGCCATCCGGCTCGGGCTCGACGACGCGGTGACCTTCCTCGGTCGCGTCGCGCCCGTCGATCCGGTCCTCGAGCGCGCAGAGGTCGTCGTCGTCCCCTCTTTCGGCGAGGGCTTCGGGATGGTCGCCCTCGAGGCGATGGAGCGCGGCCGCCCGGTGATCGCGAGCGCCGTCGGCGGGCTTCCGGAGATCGTCGACGAGGGCCGCACCGGGCTGCTCGTGCCGCCGGGCGACGTCGAGGCTCTCGTACGCGCGATCGCGGAGCTGGCGGACGACCCGGCGCGGGCAGCGGGGATGGGCCAGGCTGGCCGCGCCCGCGCGCTCGACGGGTTCTCGCAGGAGCGCTGCACCGAGCGGATCGCGGTGCTCTACGAGACGGCGCTGGCGGGGGGCGAGCGGCGCTTCCGCAGGAGGAGCTCCCAGGCGCGCTCGAGCGCGAATGCCGCGAGCAACGCGAGCACGAAGTCCCACGGGGCGCGGTAGCGCACCGTCCCGGCGAACACCATCGCCATGAGCGTGTTGAAGCCGAGCAGCAGCGCGGCGAGCGCGACGAAGCGCCGCGGCGCGAGGAATGCGCCCCAGAGCGCGAAGGCGTAGAGCATGAGCACGAACGCGGGCTCGACCGTTCGCTGCGCCAGGTCGGAGGCGCCCTGCTGGGCCGCGTCGTCGGCCGTCACGCTGAGGAACGGCGACCAGAGCATCCCGACGGCCTGCACCGCGAGCCGCGCCTTCTCACCGGGGTGCTCGCGCCAGAAGTCGAAGACCTCGTCGCGGTAGAACGACGACTGCGCGCACTCGTCCACCGCCCTCGCCGTGGCCACCGAGATTCCAGCGGCCTTCTCCGGCCAGGGGGGCACATCCGGCAGGTCGGGCACGTCGTCGATCCAGCCGCCGCCCGCCAGGACGTCGTAGGTCGCCGGGTTGTTCGCCTTCCAGAGCGCGCGCGTGTCCGTCGTGATCGTCGCGCACCCGATCACGACCTTGTTCCGGACGACCCACGGGGCGGTCACCAGGGCGGCGCCGACGACGACGAGCGCCGCTGCGGCGATCGCGCGGCCGGCGGGCCGGACGCGCCACGCGACGTACGGCGCCAGGACGAGCGGGAGGAGCAGCAGGCGTGCGTTGGAGAGGATTGCGAGCCCGGTCACCGCACCGAGCCCGAGCGCCGGCGGCAACGAGCGGCGCTCGTACGCGAGCAGCGCGAGCAGGACGATCGCCGCCGCGAGCAGCCCGTCCAGGATCTCGCGGTTGACGTGGATGTCGTGCCAGACGAGGTACGGGTGCAGCGTCGCCACGAGCGCGGCCAGCACGCCGGTTCGCACGGATGCGAGGTGGGTGCCGATCGCGAGCACGAGCAGCGCCGTGACGACCGCCACCAACACCTGCGCGAGCCCGACCACCGCCCACGAGCGGTCGAGTGGCCAGTAGAGCCCCGCGAGGAACCACGCGTAGAGCGGCTGCGTGTACGCCGACGGGACCCCGGGCAGGAAGCCGAACGTGCCGCTCGAGACGAGCGTTCGCGCGAAGACGTCGCTCTTCTCGACGTAGGCTTCGAGGATCTGCTCGCGCTCGATCGCGAGCGCGAGCAGGCGCGGCACTGCGGCGGCGGCGACCACCAGGAGGGCCGCACCGCGTGGTATCCGTTGCGCGATGCCGCCCACGACTCCGGAACGGTACGCAGTGGTCTCGTGTCACGTCGAACGACCGCTCGACGACAGCGTCTGGGCCGCGTTCGCGGCGCTCCAGGAGCGGAGACCCGGCGGTCTTGCGATCGCGGCGCTGCTGCGCCCGCCCGACAGGGACGCGGGCGAGACGAACGAGGAGCTCTGGCTCTCCCGCGCCCGCGAGGCGGCGGCGCGAGGGCCGCTCGGCCACCACACGCACTTCACGAGCCCGACGCACGCACGACCGACCGGCGGCGCTACCGGGGAACGTGTCCGGCGCGAGGGCGCGTGGATCCGCGAGCGCGGCCTTGCGCCCGCGCTCTTCTGCGGCGGAGGCTGGTACGCCGACCACTCGGTCGCGCTCGCGTGCGCGGAGCTCGGTTACGCGGACTGCACGCCGCGCACGACGCGGCCGTCCTACCTCGAGGAGGGCGCCGCCTGGGTCGAGCTCGACACCCCCGCGCGGATCGACCTCGGAGAGAGCACGCTCGCCGCGGTCCCGACCACGCACGGTGCGGGAGACCTGGCGCGCGCGCTCGTGCGGCCGGGGCTGCCGCCGCGGGTGCACGCCTACTTCCACGACACCGACCTCGTCGACCGCCGGCGCCGGGCGTTGATCGTCGCCGGGCTGATGTTGCTCGCCCGGCGACGGCCGCCGTTCGACCTCGACGCCCTCGCGGCGTCGGTGAGCGCCCCCGAGCGGGCGTGGGTAGAGGTCGCGCGGGGCGGAGCCGCCGACAGCCCGGCGTAGAATCCGGGAGTGCCGACCGAGGCACCCACGACGACCCCTGCCGAGCCCGAGTCGGGCGTCCCCTCCGCTCCCGACCCGACACCGGGCGAGCCCGGGGATATCCGGCGATCGCGCGTCTATCTCCTCTCGCGCGGTCCCGTCTTCGGCCTCGTCCGCCGCGCGGTCAGCATCGCCGCCCTCGTCGCCGCCGATGTCGCGGGCCTGGCGCTCGGCGTCTATCTCGCTCTCGTCCTTCGCTCGTTCGTCTACGGCGACACGATCTACTGGTCGCTGCTCTGGAAGACAGGCCCGGCCGACTGGCTCCCGTTCCTCGCTCCGATCACCGTGATCGTCTTCCTCCAGGCCGGCCTCTACGCGCCCCGCGAGCGGCGCGCGGGCTCGGGGCGGATCCTCGCCGCCCTCGTCCTCGTCGCCTTGATCGTGCTCGCGTTCGGCCTCGGCACGGACTACGACTTCACCACCACCGGGCTGATCCCGACGGCGGTCGTGGCCTCCACGATCGCGATTGCGCTGCTCCGGGCGGCATACGACTCGGTGTCGCTGGAGCTGATGGCGCTCGCGGGCGTCCGCAGACGGCTGGTGCTCGTCGGCGACGACGCAACGCTCGACGATCTCGAACGGCCGCTCCGCGCCACGCACGGCGGCATCGTGGTCGAGGTGGTCGGCCGGCTCACGGTCGACGCCGGCGCACGTGGGCTCGCCGGCTCGCTCGACCGGCTGGCCGTGCTGCTCGAGGCGGAGCGTCCGGACGAGCTGGTGCTCGCCGAGGCGCATTTCGACGAGCAGGCCGTGCTCGAGGTCGTCCAGCTGGCGCACCGCCACGGCGTCAAGGTCAAGCTCGCTCC
>Ga0105243_10004097_pt1 | contig 11601 bp, 10 predicted proteins | sample KBSM34metaG_FD_81525 | JGI IMG/M metagenome (GOLD analysis project Ga0105243, IMG submission 81525) | Miscanthus rhizosphere microbial communities from Kellogg Biological Station, Michigan, USA - KBS M3-4 metaG | ecosystem: Host-associated > Plants > Roots > Rhizosphere > Soil | place...
CGCTGCGCCACGGATCGGCCATACCCAGCCGCGGCGCATCGCGGCGCGCTCGGTCGCCACGCGTATCGCCGAGGAGCTGGGCACCGAGCTGGGCGACCGCGTCGGCTACAAGGTGCGCTTCCACGAACAGAGCAGCAAGCGCACCGCGATCAAGCTGATGACCGACGGCATCCTGCTCGCCGAGACCCAGGGCGACCGCGAGCTGCGCCAGTACGACAGCATCATCATCGACGAGGCGCACGAGCGCAGCCTGAACATCGATTTCCTGCTGGGGTACCTGAAGCGCCTCAGTGAAAAAAGAAAAGATTTCAAAATCATCATCACGTCCGCGACCATCGATGCCGAACGGTTTTCGAAACATTTCGACAATGCCCCGGTCATCGAGGTGTCGGGCCGGCTCTATCCGGTCGAGGTGCGCTACCGGCCGGTGGCGGGCGACGCGGAGGACACGACGCGCGACGAAGAGGAGCAGGCGCTCGCCGATGCGGTCGACGAGCTGTGCCGCGAGGGTCCCGGCGACATCCTGGTATTCCTGCCGGGCGAGCGCGAGATCCGGGACGCCGCCGACACTTTGCGCCGGAAGGGCCCGAAAGGGCTCGAGCTGCTGCCGCTCTATTCGCGGCTCTCGGTGGCCGAGCAGGACCGCGTGTTCAAGCCGGGCAGGGAGCGGCGCGTGGTGCTGGCGACCAACGTGGCCGAGACCTCGCTCACCGTGCCGCGCATCCGCTACGTGATCGATACCGGCGACGCGCGCGTCAAGCGTTACAGCTACCGCAACAAGGTGGAGATGCTGCGCGTCGAGCCGATCTCGCAGGCCGCGGCGCAGCAGCGTGCCGGGCGCTGCGGCCGCGTGGCCGACGGTATCTGCATCCGCCTTTACTCCGAGGAGGAGTTTGCCAAGCGTCCCGCGTTCACCGACCCGGAGCTGCTGCGCTCGTCGCTCGCCTCGGTGATCCTGCGCGCGAAGAGCCTGGGCCTGGGTGAAGTCGAAGCATTTCCATTCGTCGATCCGCCCAGCCCGCGCGCCATTGTCGATGGCTATGAATTGCTCACGGAGCTGGGCGCCGTCGACGAACAACGAAACTTGACTGGTGTGGGGCACGAGCTGGCCAAGCTGCCGCTCGACCCGCGCGTCGCGCGCATGCTGGTCGCCGCGCGCGCGGAGGGCTGTCTCGCCCAGCTGCGCATCATCGCGGCGGCGCTATCGGTGCAGGATCCGCGCGAGCGGCCAATGGAGCGCGCCGCAGCCGCCGACGAGCGTCACGCGCGCTTCGCCGACGAGCAATCCGACTTCCTGTCGCTGCTCAAGCTGTGGAAGCTGCAGGACGAGCAGGGCCTGCGGCGCCTGTGCCGCGAGAATTTCCTTTCCTACCCGCGCATGCGCGAATGGCGCGACGTTCACGAGCAGCTCAAGCAGGCGCTCGAATGGGAAGAGTCCTCGGTGCGGCCGGGGCAAGCCAGTGGCTATCTCGCCATCCACCGTGCGTTGCTGACCGGGCTGCTCGGCAACGTCGGCATGCGCGACGAAGAGGGCGCCTATACCGGGGCGCGCGGCATCAAGTTCTGGGTGCATCCCGGGTCGTGGACCAAGAAACCCGGCAAGTGGATCGTCGCCGCCGAGCTGGTCGAGACCACGCGTCTCTTCGCCCGCACGGTGGCGGCCATCGAGCCGCGCTGGCTGGAGGAGGTGGGCGGCCATCTCCTCAAGCGCAGCCGCAGCGATCCGCATTGGGAGAAGGGCCAGGGGCAGGTGGTCGCGCTCGAGCGCGGCACGCTCTACGGCCTGCCGGTGTACGTCAACCGGCGGGTGCCGTTCGCTCCGTACGATCCGGATCTCGCGCGCGACGTGTTCATCCGCGCGGCGCTGGTCGAGGGCGATTTCGAGACGCGCGCGCCGTTCTTCGCGCACAACCGGCGCCTGCTCGCCGACATCGAGCGCCTCGAGCACAAGTCGCGGCGGCCGGACATCCTGGTGGACGACGAGCTGATCCACGCCTTCTACGAGGAGCGCGTTCCGAAGGAAATAAATTCTTCAAAAACCTTTGAAGTTTGGCGGCGCCAGGCCGAAGCGACCCAGCCGCGCCTGCTGTTCCTCGCGCGCGAGGACCTGATGCGGCACGAGGCGGCGGGCATCACGACGGAGAACTTACCGCCGACCGTTGCGCTCGGGCCCAACCGCTACTCCCTCGAGTACCACTTCGAGCCGGGCTCGGCGCGCGACGGCGTGACCATGACCGTGCCGCTCGCGCTGCTCAACCAGGTGCCGGCGGCGCGCACCGACTGGCTGGTTCCCGGGCTGCTGAAGGAGAAGGTGAAGACACTGGCCAAGTCGATGCCGCAGCGCCTGCGCCACAAGCTCGGCGCGCTCGACGACTTCGCCGCGGCCTTCGTCGCCGACGTGCCGCCCTCGGATATGCTGCTGACGGAGACCCTGCGCCGCTACGTGCGCGAGCAGTTCAACCTCGACGTCCCGCTGGACGCCTTTCGCCCGGACTCGGCGCCGCCCCACCTGCACATGAACTTCCGCGTGCTCGACGAGCACGGCCGCCAGCTCGACATCGGGCGCAACCTCGCCGAGCTCAAGCGCGCGCTGGGCGGAAAGACCGAGGCCATCCTGCAGCAGGAAGCGCCGGTCGACGAAGGCGAGCGCTACACCGGCTGGACCATGGGCGACCTGCCCGAGCTGATGGAAATCCGCCGCGGCGGCCAGACGCTGGTCGGCTATCCCGCGCTGGTCGACGCGGACGATGCAGTCACGCTGCAGGTGTTCGATTCGCCCGAGAAGGCGCGCGAGATGCATCGCGGCGGCGTGCTGCGGTTGCTCGGTATCGCGTTTCGCGACCGCATCCGCGACATCGAGCGCTCCCTGGCCAAGGACGCCGTGCTCGGTCCGTTGAAGGACGATGTGGTGGCGGCCGCGCTGCAGCGCACCTTCCTGGCGGGCGAGCTGCCGATGACGCAGAAGGATTTCGCGCGTCGCGTCGACGAGGGCCGCAACCGCTTCACGCTGATTGCGCAGGAGCTCGCGCGCATGGCGGCGGGCATCCTCGCCGAGCGCGTCGCGCTGGAGAAGAAGCTCAACGGCCTGAAGACGTTTGCGCGGGAAACCGACGACGTGAGAAGCCAGATCGGCCGCCTGCTCGCGGCCGGCTGGCTCGCGCGCACGCCCTGGGAGCGGCTGCAGCACTTTCCGCGCTATCTCAAGGCCGCCGCGCTGCGCCTCGACAAGCTGCGCGCCGACCCGGCGCGCGACGCGCGGCTGGCCGCCGACCTCACTTCGCTTGAAGTGCCGTATCGCCGTGAGGCGGCGACCCGGGCCCGCCACGGCGCGCTGGACGCCGAGTTCGAGCAGTTCGGCTGGCTGCTGGAGGAGCTGCGCGTCTCCCTGTTCGCGCAGGAGCTGAAGACGCCGGTGCCGGTTTCCGTGAAGCGCCTGAGCAAACTCTGGCAGACTCTGAAGCGATGAACGTCGCCGGCGCGCTGCTCTACGGTCTTGGCAACCTGTTCCACCCGCGCATGCTGTGGCTGATGATCTGGCCGATGCTGGTGTCGCTGGCGATCTGGGGCACGACCGCGCTGGTGATGTGGACGCGCCTCGCCCTCTGGCTCGCCGAGCTCATGAACCAGTGGGCGCTCGGTGTGGTGCGCGTCGAGCTCGGCCAGCTGGCCTACTTCCTGGCGAACGTCGCCCTCCTGCTGTTGTTCGTGCCGCTGGTCTACCTGACGGCGCTCTTCATCCTCGGCGCCTTCGGCATGCAGAAGATGGTCGAGCACGTCGCCACGCGGTCTTTCCCGCATCTCGAGCGCCGTCACGGCGGCACTACCGCGGGCAGCGTCTGGAACGCGCTGGTCACCTTTTTCGGCATGCTGCTGCTCTTTGCCATCAGCCTGCCGCTCTGGCTGATTCCGGTGCTCTGGCCGGTCATTACCCTGGCGATCCTGACCTGGGTCAACCAGCGGCTGCTGCGCTACGACGCGCTTGCCGAGCATGCCGACGCCGCCGAGATGAAGCGGGTGTTCAGCGAGCAGCGCGGCCCGCTGCTTACCCTCGGATTCCTGCTCGCGCTGGCGGCGTATGTGCCGTTTGTCGGCTTTATCGCGCCGGTAGTGTTCGGCCTCGCGTTTATCCGCTACCTGCTCGCTGCGCTGGACTCGATTAGGCCGGACTATCGCGTTGATCCGAACAAAGAATTGGCTCGCGGGAACGCGGCTCCGTAGACTCGGTCCATTCCCTTTTGACCGACAGGAGTCTGCAAGTGCTCAAGAATAGCGAAGGCCAGAAAGTTCCCCAGGCGAGCTTCCGGACGCGCGGCGAAAGCGACTGGAAGACGCTGACCACCGACGACATCTTCAAGGGCAAGACCGTCGTGGTGTTCTCGCTCCCGGGCGCGTTCACCCCGACCTGCTCGTCCACCCATGTGCCGCGCTACAACGAGCTCGCGCCGGTGTTCCTCGCCAACGGCGTCGACCGCGTGGTGTGCATCTCGGTCAACGACGCGTTCGTGATGAACGAGTGGGCGCGCACGCAGGAATGCGGTAACGTCCTCATGCTTCCCGACGGCAACGGCGAGTTCACCGAGAAGATGGGCATGCTGGTCGACAAGTCCGAGCTCGGCTTCGGCAAGCGCTCCTGGCGCTACTCGATGCTGGTGAAGGACGGCGTGATCCAGAAGATGTTCATCGAGCCGGAGAAGGCGGGCGACCCGTTCGAGGTGTCCGATGCCGACACCATGCTGAACCACATCAATCCCAAGGCGAAGAAGCCCGACCAGGTCGCCATCCTCACGCGCGAAGGCTGCGGCTACTGCGCCAAGGCCAAGGCGCTGCTGAAGGAGCTGGGCTACGCTTACTCGGAAGTGAAGCTCGACCACAGCGACCGCTCGCGCGTCGTCGGCGCCATCACCGGGCGCGGCACGGTGCCGCAGGTGTTCGTCAACGGCAAGCACATCGGCGGCCTGGAAGACCTCCAGCGCTGGAGTAAGAAAGCCGCCTGATTGTTCGGCGCTTTCATCATCGGCGACGAGCTCCTCGTCGGAAAGCGCCAGGACAAGCATCTTCCGTTCGTGATCGAAGCCCTCGCCAAGCGAGGGCTTCGTCTTTCCTGGGCGCACTATCTGGGGGATGAACCGCCGCGGATTACGGCCGCCCTGAAGCAATCCCTCGATTCGAAAGACGTGGTTTTCAGCTTCGGCGGCATTGGCGCGACGCCCGACGATCACACGCGCCAGTGCGCCGCGGCTGCCTTGAACGTCCCATTGAAGATCCATCCGGACGCAGAGCGCGAAATTCGCGCGCGCTTCGGTGGCGAGGTCACCCCGCAACGGCTGCAGATGGGCGAATTCCCCGCCGGGTCGGTCATCATTCCCAACCCGGTGAACCGCATTCCCGGATTCTCCATGCGCGACCATCACTTCGTGCCGGGCTTTCCGCAAATGGCCTGGCCGATGGTCGAATGGGTGCTGGACACGAAATACCGCGACCGCTTTAACGCCCAGGAGTGGAAAGAGCAATCCATCCTGGTGTTCGAGGCCGGAGAGAGCCAGCTCATTCCCGCCATGCAGGCGGTGGAGGCAGCCTTCAAAGGCATCAAGGTGTTCAGCCTGCCGTCGATGGGCCAGGACGGCAGCCGCATCCACGTCGAGCTCGGCGTGCGCGGCGACCCGGCCCAGGTCGAGCCGGCGATGCGGCAGCTGCGCGAGCTGGTGGCCGCAGCGAAATTTCCCTACAAATAAAAAGCCCGCCTAGCGGCGGGCCTTCTTTTTCAGCTTCTGAACCTTGCGGCTGCGCTTCGCGCTAGATCGGGCCTGTTTCTTCTTGGCCGGTTTGGCGCTTAGGCGGCTTTTTTTGCTTTCGCCATGCCCTTCACCGTCTCGGTCGCGGCATTGACGTTGGCTTCCGCGATCTCGGTCGCCTGACGCGCGACCTTGGTGAGGTTGTCGTACGCCGAGTTGCTGGCGGCGAGCATCGACTTGATCGCGGCGACCGCGACGTCCGAGCCGGCCGGGGCGTTCTTCGACACTTTGTCGAGCAGACCGACGAAGCCTTCGTTCCACTCGGAAACGCGGCGCTCGGCAACCTTGGTGAGCTCGGCGTTGGCTTCGGTGGCGACTTCGTACACGCTCTTCGAGTAGGCGATCGCCTTTTCGATGGCGGGCTGGGCAAACGCGTTCTGCAGCGCCGCGAACTCCTGCACGTCTTTCGCGCTCAGCAGCGCGCGGGTGTTGCTGATCGAGTCTTCGAAAGCGGTCTTCACGGCGCCGGCGCTGATGTTGGCCAGCTTCTCGAGCGCAGCGAACTGCGCGTGGGCAACGGCCAGCAAGGTCTCGACGTTCGCCTTGTTGGCTGATTGAATCTGTTCGGGGGTCACGTACATGGTCTCTCGCTCCTGGGGTGGTTTTGTGCAATGCAGCAAAGACGCATTGTAGGCCGACGGCTACCAAAGTCAAGAATATTGTGCGTAGCACAAAATATGATCCGGCTTTAACCGATCCGACGACAGCCGCATGAGCTGGGGCTTGCCGGCCGTTTTCGTCGTCCTGTGGAGCACCGGCTTCATTGGCGCAAAGTTAGGGCTCCCTTACGCGGAGCCTATTGTTTTCCTTGAGCTCCGATTCCTCTTCGTCCTGGCGATCCTGCTGCCCCTGTGCTGGCTGTCGCAGGCCCCGTGGCCTACCTCCCGGCGGTTCGTGCAGATGGCGGTCAGCGGCGCCTTGCTTCAGGCCGGCTACCTGGGGGGTGTTTTTGCCTCACTGCACCACGGAATGCCCGCGGGGGTGTCTGCCTTGGTGACCGGCATGCAACCCGTGCTCACCGCGGCGCTGGGCGGCTGGCTGCTGCGCGAGAAGGTGACGCCCCGCCAGTGGCTGGGGCTCGTGCTCGGCTTCGTGGGCGTGCTGCTGGTAGTCGGCGACCGCATCGTGGTCGAGCACCTGGGGGCCACTGCCGTGGGGCTCTCGGTTCTGGCGCTTCTCAGCATCACGCTCGGCACGCTTTGGCAAAAGCGCCATGGCGCCGGGGTGGACCTGAGGACCGGGGCGGCGATCCAATTCATCGCCGCCGCGGTGGTGCTCGCGCCGTTCGCGCTGCTGGAAGGCGGCAGCGTGCGTTGGAGCGGTCAGTTCGTCTTCGCGCTCGCCTGGCTGGTCGTGGTGCTCTCCCTGGGCGCGATCTTCCTCCTTCTCACGCTGATCAAGCGCGGCCGCGCGACGCAGGTCTCGAGCCTGTTCTATCTGGTGCCGCCGACCACGGCGCTCATCGCGTGGCCGCTGTTCGGTGAAACATATTCGGTGGCGGCGGCGGCCGGGATGGGGCTCGCTATGCTGGCGGTCTGGCTGGTGATGAAAGCGTGAGCACCCTCGACTACAAGCCCAACGACCCCGCGGTGCTGGCGGATCCGTTTCCGCTTTATGCGCGCATGCGGGACGAGGACCCGGCGCACTGGAGCCCGCGGCTCAAGGCCTGGGTGCTGACGCGCTACGAGGACGTGAAGCGCGTTTGCCTGGACACCGGCAGCATGTCCTCGGACCGGTTGCGGCCATTCTTCGCCACGCTGCCGCCGCCCGAAGCAATCAAGGTGGCCGAGCTCGTGCGCTACTTCACCTTGTGGATGGTGTTCCGCGATCCGCCCGAGCACACGCGGCTGCGACGGCTGGCCGCCAAAGTGTTCAACGTGCGCTCGATCCACGCCCTGCGCCCCAACATCGAGCGTCTCACGCACTGGCTGCTGGATTCGGTTTCCGAGAAACCGGAATTCGATTTCATCGGCGATTTCGCCATGCCGCTGCCGGCGCTGGTGATCATCGACATGCTCGGCGCGCCGCGCGAGGAGCTGGCGCGCCTCAAGCGCCTGTCCGACGAGATGGGGCTGTTCATCGGCAGCGCGCGCGACGCGCCGGAGAAGTACCAGCGCGCCGGTGCCGCCACGCGCGAGATGGCCGGCATGTTTCGCGAGCTGGTGACCGCGCGTCGCGCGGCGCCGCAGCGCGACCTGCTCTCCGAGCTGGTGGCGCTCGACGACAACGGCGATCGCTTGTCCGACGACGAGCTGGTGGCAATGTGCATCCTGCTGCTGTTCGCCGGCCATGAGACCACCACGCATCATCTGGCCAACGGCCTGCGCGCGTTGCTGCGCTTTCCGCATGAGCTGGAGAAGCTGCGCGCCGACCCGGCGCTCGCCCCGGCGGCGGTGGAAGAGCTGCTGCGCTACGACGGCCCGATCGGCGCGCAGGTGCGCATCGTGCAGGAGCCGCAGACGCTGCACGGCAAGCAGCTCAAGACCGGCGATCGCGTGTTCCTGTTGATGAACGCCGCGAATCGCGACCCGCGCGCGTACCAGGATCCCGACCGCGTCGACCTGGAACGCAAGGGCGTGCCGCACCTCACCTTCGGCTTCGGCGCCCACATCTGCCTCGGCTTTCCGCTCGCGCGCCTCGAGGGCCAGGTGGCGCTGCCCGCAGTGCTCGCGCGCTGGAGGCGCATCGAGCTCGCGAGCAACGCCATCGAGTGGATGGACTCGATGGTGTTGCGCGGCATGACGTCGATGCCGGTTCGGGCGATGGCTTGACCAGCGAACCCGATCACCTGCCGCGGCGCTTGTGGTGGGTGCTCGCCAGCCTGACGCTGGCGTGGGGCTTCAACTGGACGGCGCTGAAGACCGCGCTGGCCGAGGTGCCGCCGTGGACCTTCCGCAGCCTGTGCCTGGGACTCGGCTCGGCGGTGCTGTTCCTCGCGCTGCGCGCCGGCGGACAGCGGCTGGTGCTGCCGACCGGCCAGTGGGGCCGGATTTGGCTGCTCGCGCTGCTCAACATCACGAGCTGGAACATGCTGGTGGCGTTCGGCGTCGGCCTGATCCCGTCGGGCCGCGCCGCGATCCTCGCCTATACCATGCCAGTCTGGGCGGTGCCGCTCTCCGTGCTGGTGCTGGGCGAGCACATCAGCCGACGCAAGCTGGTGGGCCTCGCGCTCGGCATGGGCGGGCTCGTGCTGCTGCTCGGCGAAGCGTTCGTCAACCTCGGCGCGGCGCCGGTCGGCTCGCTGCTCGTGCTCGGTGCGGCGCTGTCGTGGGCGCTCGGCACAGTGCTGCAGAAGCGCTTTCCCGTGAGCATGCCGGTCGGGCCCTATACCGCGTGGATCATGCTGCTCGGCGGCGTGCCGATCTTTATCGGCGCTCTGCTGTTCGAGGACTGGCATGCGCTGCGGAACGTCGGCGTAACCGCATGGCTCGGAACGGCCTATAACGTCGTCATCGCCTTTGCCTTCGCGCACTGGGCGTGGATCAAGATCGCCACTTCGGTTCCGGTGAGCATCTTTTCGATCAGCATGCTGCTCATTCCGGTGGTGGGCGTGGTGTCCGGAATGCTCTTCCTCGGCGAGCGGCCGACGTGGGCCGAATACACGGCGCTCGCGCTGGTGGTCGCGGCGCTGCTTACGGTGCTGCGACCTGGACGCGGCGTACGGGGATAAGCGCCGGCTTCCAGTTCGCCACCGCTTGTGCAAGATCGTCGGTTTCCGGCTGCCCGAGAAAAGTCAGCGCGCGCGCCAATTCTTCAGCTTTTCTTTTGATATCCACCGGGAGCGCACCGGTCTGCTTGGAGAGCTTCTCGCCGGCCTCGTTCACCGCTGCCGGCACGTGCAGATAGCGGGGCGTGGCATAGCCGAGCCTGCGCTGCAGGTAGATCTGGCGTGGCGTCGAGTCCAGGAGGTCGGCGCCGCGCACCACGTCGGTGATGCCTTGCTCGGCGTCATCCACTACGACCGCGAGCTGGTAGGCGAACTGACCGTCAGCGCGCAGCAGCACGAAGTCGCCGATCTCGCGTTCGAGGACCTGTCGCTGGGGGCCCTGCACGCGATCGGTAAAGGCGAGCTCTTATGGTCCGGTGCGCAGGCGCAAGGCGCGCGCCGTTTTGCCGGGCGCGAGACCGGCGCGGCAGGTGCCCGGGTAGATCTGCGCGCCGTCGGTCGCGCGGCCGATCGACGAATCCGCGATCTCGCGCCGCGTGCAGCCACACCAGTACGTGTCGAGGGACTCGAGGGCAGCCTGGTAGCTCGCGCTGCGCTGGCTCTGATACAGCACCGGGCCATCCCAGCCGAGGCCCAGCCGGTCCAGCGTGCGCAGGATGTCGTCCGCCGCGCCGGACAGGACGCGCGGCGCGTCCAGGTCTTCGATGCGCACCAGCCAGCGGCCTTCGGCGGCGCGGGCGTCGAGCCAGCTGGCAAGCGCCGCGACCAGCGAGCCGAAATGGAGCGGGCCGGTGGGCGAGGGCGCGAACCGGCCGACGTACATATTGTCTAGATTACACTGCCCCTTTTTCCGAAAGGACCGCTGTGGCCACCGTCGAGCTCACCAAGGACAACTTCGAACAGACCGTCAACGAAAATCCGATGGTGATCGTCGATTTCTGGGCGCCGTGGTGCGGTCCGTGCCGCGGCTTCGCGCCGGTGTACGAGAAGGCGTCGGAGACGCACAAGGACGTGGTGTTCGCCAAGGTGAATACCGACGAGCAGCAGGAGCTGGCGGGCGCGTTCCAGATCCGCTCGATCCCGACGCTGATGGTGTTCCGCGAGAAAGTGATCCTGTTCCAGCAGGCGGGCGCGCTGCCGGGGCAGGCGCTCGAGCAGGTCATCACGCAGGCCAAGACCATCGACATGGCCAAAGTGCATGCCGAAGTCTCCGGGCAGAAGCAGGAGCAGGGCGAGGAGCAGCAGAAGTAACATTAGGGCCGCGATGAGCGGCTCCCGCCTCGAGAAGGACAGCTTCGGCACCATCGAGGTGCCGGCCGACCGGTTGTGGGGCGCGCAGACCGAGCGCAGCCGCCGCTTCTTCCGCATCTCCGGTGAGCGCATGCCGCTCGCCGTGGTCCACGCCCTCGCGCTGGTCAAGAAAGCCGCGGCGGGGGTCAACTCGGAACTCAAGCTGCTGCCCAAGAACAAGGGCGAAGCGATCGCGCGCGCTGCGGACGAAGTGCTCGCCGGCAAGCACGACGATGAGTTTCCGCTGGTGGTCTGGCAGACCGGGTCCGGCACCCAGAGCAACATGAACGTCAACGAGGTGCTGGCCAATCGCGCCTCCGAGCTGCTCGGCGGCGAGCGCGGGCAGAAGCGCCTGGTGCATCCGAACGACGACGTGAATCTCGGCCAATCGTCGAACGACGTATTCCCGACCGCGATGCACATCGCCGCGGCGCGCGCGCTGCAGGAGGACGTCCTGCCGGCGGCCGAAGCGCTCAAGGCCACGCTAGAGAACAAGCGCGACGCTTTCCAGTCGATCATCAAGATCGGCCGCACCCACCTGCAGGACGCCACGCCGCTCACCCTGGGCCAGGAATTTTCTGGCTATGTCGCGCAGCTGGAGCATGCCTGCACCGCGCTGCGCGCCGCGCTGCCGCTGCTGCAGGAGCTGGCGATCGGCGGCACCGCGGTCGGCACCGGATTGAATACGCACGCGAAGTTCGCGGCGCGCGTATGCGCCAGGGTCTCGAAGGAATCCGGCATCGCGTTTACCGAGGCGAAGAACAAGTTCGCCGCGCTCGGCGGGCATGAAGCACTGGTGTTCGCGCATGGCGCGCTCAAGACGCTCGCGGCCGCCGCGTCGAAGATCGCGAA
>Ga0105243_10004106_pt1 | contig 11575 bp, 8 predicted proteins | sample KBSM34metaG_FD_81525 | JGI IMG/M metagenome (GOLD analysis project Ga0105243, IMG submission 81525) | Miscanthus rhizosphere microbial communities from Kellogg Biological Station, Michigan, USA - KBS M3-4 metaG | ecosystem: Host-associated > Plants > Roots > Rhizosphere > Soil | place: Michigan...
GCCCACCTGCCTCGCCGCGTGGTCATCACGGGCATGGGCATGGTCTCGCCGCTGGGGCGCGGCACTGAATTGGCCTGGCGCCGGCTGCTGTCCGGCGCATCGGGCCTGAGCCGGCTGCCCGAGGATCTGGCGCCCGATGTGCCGGGCCAGGTGGCAGGCCAGGTGCCCGACCTGGCCCGGGACCCGGAAGGCGGCTGGGACATCGATGCCGTGGTCTCGCCCAAGGACCAGCGCAAGATGGACCGCTTCATTCCGCTGGCGCTGGACGCTTCGGACCAGGCCCTGGCCCAGGCCGGCTGGCAGCCGGCCAGCGAGCAGGAGCGCACGCGCACGGCCTGCATCATTGCCTCGGGCATCGGCGGCTTTGGCGCCATTGCCCAGGCCGTGCGCACCACGGACAGCCGGGGGGTGTCGCGCCTGTCGCCCTTCACCGTGCCGTCTTTCCTGGTCAATCTCGCGGCCGGGCATGTGTCGATACGCCATGGACTCAAGGGCCCGCTGGGTGCGCCGGTCACTGCCTGCGCGGCCAGCGTTCAGGCGGTGGGCGACGGCCTGCGCATGATCCGTTCGGGCGAGGCCGATGTGGCGCTGTGCGGCGGCGCCGAGGCGGCCATCGACCGCGTGAGCCTGGGCGCGTTCGCGGCGGCCAAGGCCCTTTCCACGGGATACAACGACCGCCCCGAAGAGGCCTCGCGCCCCTTCGACACAGGCCGCGACGGCTTTGTCATGGGCGAGGGCGCGGGCGCCCTGGTGCTGGAGGGGCTGGACCACGCCCTGGCGCGCGGCGCCGTGCCGCTGGCCGAAGTGGTGGGCTACGGCACCAGCGCCGATGCCTATCACATCACCTCGGGGCCGGAAGATGGCGACGGCGCGCGCCGCAGCATGGCGCAGGCGCTGGCCATGGCCGGGCTGTCGCCGGATCAGCTGCAGTACCTCAATGCCCACGCCACCTCCACGCCCGTGGGCGACCGGGGCGAGCTGGCGGCCATGCGCTCCCTGTTTGGCGAGGGCAGCGGCGTGGCGATCAGCTCCACCAAGTCGGCCACGGGCCATTTGCTGGGCGCGGCGGGCGCGGTGGCGGCCATCTTCACGGTGCTGGCACTGCGCGACCAGATGGCGCCGGCCACGCGCAATCTCGTGGAGCCCGATCCCCTGGCCCAGGGGCTGGACCTGATCGCCGGCGCGGCAAGGCCCTGGGCCATGGAGCATGCCCTGGTCAACGGTTTCGGCTTTGGTGGCGTCAACGCCTCGCTGGTGCTCAGGCGCTGGCAGGGCTGAACGAGGCGGGTGGGCCTGGGGGCCGGTGCTACGTGTAGCGCTTGGCCCGCAGGTTGTTCTTCATCTGCTCCAGCGCAGGCTGCAGGGCCGGGCCGATGCGCAGCGCCACGCAGGTGGCCAGCACGTCGATGACCAGCAGGTGCAGCAGGCGCGACACCATGGGGCTGTAGCGGTCGTAGCCCTCGGGATGGTCGGCGGCCAGATGGATGTGGCAGGCCGAGGCCAGGGGCGAGCCGCTGGCGGTGATGGCAATCGTGGTCGCGCCGTTCTTGCGCGCGATGTCGGCCGCGTCCATCAGGTCGCGGGTGCGGCCCGAGTTGGAAATGATCACCGCGCAGTCGCCGGGTCCCAGCAGGGTGGCGCTCATCACCTGCATGTGGCCGTCGCTGGTGGCCAGGCTGGTCACGCCCAGGCGAAAGAACTTGTGCTGCGCGTCCTGCGCCACGATGCCCGAATTGCCTGCGCCGTAGAACTCGATGCGCCGCCCCGTCTGCCAGGTCGAGGCGATGGCCTGCGCCGCCTGCTCTATGGCCGTGGTGCTGGCGGCATTGCGGTACTGCAGGAAGGCGGCCACGGCGTTGTCCACCACCTTGACCATCACGTCGCTGGTCTTGTCGTCGGTGTCCACGCTGCGGTGGATGAAGGGCACGCCCTCGCTGACGCTGCCGGCCAGCTTGAGCTTGAAATCGGCCAGGCCGTCGTAGCCCATGCTGCGGCAAAAGCGCACCACCGTCGGCTTGCTGACGTGGGCACGCTCGGCCAGTTCGCGCACCGGCTGCCGTGCAAAGGCCCGTGGATCGGCCAGCACCAGGCGGGCCACGCGTTGTTCGGCGGGAGCAAGCGAGGGCAGCGAGGCGGTGATGCGGTCCAGCATTAGGCGGTGGGCGTTGTTCTGTGGGTGAAGGGAAGCGGTTGCCGCAAGGCAGGTCCAGCGCGCATTTTGCATGAGCGGCAGCCTTCGCTTACTTTCCTGACGCCGATGCAAACCATGCGCGCGCATACACTCGGAGGATTTGCCGGTACAACCGCACCGCCCTGGTGCGATGCCGCCCCTCGCCAGGCTCCCGCCCAAAGGATGTTCCATGAACCAGCTTGATGCGCTTCGACAGTACACGACCGTGGTGGCCGATACCGGCGACTTCCACCAACTGGCCCAGTTCCAGCCACGGGATGCGACCACCAATCCCTCGCTCATCCTCAAGGCGGTGCAAAAGCCCGAGTACGCACCGCTGATGCGTGCCACCGTGGCCCAGTACAAGGGCCGCAGCCTCGACGAGGTCATGGACCGCATGCTGGTGCGCTTCGGCTGCGAGATCCTGAACACCATTCCGGGCCGTGTCTCCACCGAAGTCGATGCGCGCCTGTCCTTCAATACCTCGGCCACCGTGGCACGTGCCGAGCGCCTGATCGAGCTGTACCAGGCGGAAGGCGTGCACATCGACCGCGTGCTCATCAAGATCGCCTCCACCTGGGAAGGCATCGAGGCGGCGCGCCAGCTGGAGCTGCGCGGCATTCACACCAACCTCACGCTGCTGTTCTCGTTCTGCCAGGCCGTGGCCTGCGGCCAGGCCAAGGTGCAGCTGATCTCGCCCTTCGTGGGCCGCATCTACGACTGGTACAAGAAGCAGGCCGGCGCCCAGTGGGACGAGGCCGCCATGGCCGGCGCCAACGACCCCGGCGTGCGTTCCGTGCGTGCCATCTACGAGCACTACAAGCACTTCGGCATCGCCACCGAGGTCATGGGCGCGAGCTTTCGCAACACGGGCCAGATCGTGGCACTGGCCGGCTGTGACCTGTTGACCATCGCCCCCGAACTGCTGGCCCAGCTGGGCGCCAGCGATGCGCCTCTGGCGCGCGCCCTGGACCCCGAGGCGGCGCGGACCCTGGAGCTCGATCCCGTGCACTACGACGAGGCCGGGTTCCGCCTGGCCCTCAACGAGGACGCCATGGGCACCGAAAAGCTGGCAGAAGGCATTCGCGCCTTTGCTGCCGACACGCGCAAGCTCGAAGCATTGATGCAGCAGGCCGCAGACTGATTGGATGAAGATCTTGCCCGTTCTGTGCAATACCTTGCCGGCATGGCCGGCACTTGAAAGCCATTTCCACGAAGACATCCAGACCCTGGATCTGCGCCAGGCCTTTGCCGCGGACGCGGGCCGGCTGGAGGCGCTGAGCCAGCAGGCGCCCCATGTCTTTGCCGACCTGTCCAAGAACCTCTGGACCGAGCGCACCGAAGAGCTGCTGCGCGAGCTGGCGCAGCAGGCCGGCGTGCTGGCCCAGCGCGACGCCATGCTGGCCGGCGAGCCCGTCAACTGCACCGAAGGCCGTGCCGTCATGCACTGGCTGCTGCGCATGCCGCGCGACGGCGGCCAGCTGCGCCACTGCGCCACCGTGCAGCAGTGGCAGCCGGCCATGCACGAGGCGCTGGGCCAGGTGCACGAGACGCTGGACGCCATGCTGGCCCTGGCCGAGCAGGTGCGTGGTGACGAGGGCATCACCGACATCGTGAACATCGGCATCGGCGGCTCGCACCTGGGCCCCGAAGTGGTGGTCAATGCGCTGGAGGACTGGGTCGATGCGGGCAAGAATTTCCATTTCGTCTCCAACGTCGATGGCCATGAACTGGGACATGTGCTGCGCCGCGTGCGCCCGCACAGCACGCTGTTCCTGATTGCCTCCAAATCCTTCACCACGGCCGAGACCATGCTCAACGCGCACTCGGCGCGCCGGTGGTTCCTGGAGCAAGGCGGCAGCGAGGACCCGCAGGCCGCGTGCTCCATCGACCGGCACTTCGTGGCGCTCACCACCAATGTGCAGGCCGCAGCCGACTTCGGCATCCGCCGCACGCTGGGATTCTGGGACTGGGTGGGCGGCCGTTTTTCGCTGTGGTCGGCCATCGGCCTGCCCGTGGCCATCGCCATTGGCGCGGCGCAGTTCCGTGCGCTGCTGGGGGGCGCCCATGCCATGGATGCGCATTTCTTTTCCTCGGGCGTGGAGGGCAACCTGCCGCTGCGCCTGGGCCTGCTGGACGTCTGGTACCGCGATTTCTGCGGCTTCTCCAGCCGCTGCATCGCGCCCTACAGCCATGGCCTGCGGCGGCTGACCGCCTACCTGCAGCAGCTGGAGATGGAGAGCAACGGCAAGGGCGTGACGCGCGACGGGCAGACACTGCCCGTGCGCACGGCGCCCGTGATCTGGGGCGAGCCCGGCACCAATGGCCAGCATGCCTTCTTCCAGATGCTGCACCAGGGCCAGGACGTGATTCCCGTGGAGTTCATCGCACTGCGCGACGGCGGCAAATACCTGGGCGCCCACCACCAGAGCCTGGTCGTCAACGCCATTGCCCAGGCCCAGGCGCTGATGGAGGGGCGACACGGCGAAGGGGCAGAGCGCCATTGCGCGGGCAACCGGCCCAGCAGCTTCCTGCTGCTGCAGCAGCTGGACCCGGCATCGCTGGGCGCCCTGATCGCGCTGTATGAGCACCGTGTCTTTTCCGCAGGTGCGGTCTGGGGCATCAACAGCTTCGACCAATGGGGCGTGGAGCTGGGCAAGCACCTGGCGCGCCAGCTGCATGCGCGCCAGGACAGCGGCGACTGGCAGGGCGTCGATGCCTCGACGCAGGGCCTCATGCACCGGCTTGCGGCAGGGTCGGCCGGCTGACCGGGCGCGGCGGGCCTGTGGCCCCCGCGGCGCACCAGCAGGGTGCCGGGTCATGTGGGTGGAGCATGACCTTCTTCCATTTCATCGTTATGCACAGGCGCCTGATTGCTCGATAGTTGATGCAATCGCCTTGACGGCGGCCCTGCCTGGAGGCAGCCGGTGACGGCGGCACGGCAGGGTGGAGGCGCAGCGCGCCTTCGGACCTGCAACAACTATCCAAGGAGACCCTCGATGCGATTCGTACTGGCCCATGTGGCGATGGCATGTGTGGTGGCGGCAACTGGCGCTGCCCATGCACAGGAGGCGGCCGGCACGCTGGACAAGATCCAGAGCACAGGCAAGGTGGTGATGGGTGTGCGCGAAAGCTCGGCGCCCATGGCCTATGCCTTCGGCACCACGCAGAAGTACGTGGGCTACCACGTGGAGCTGTGCGAGAAGGTGCTGGCCCAGATCGCGCCCAAGGCCAAGATCGAGTACATGGCCCTGACCTCGCAGAACACCATGCCCCTGGTGCAGAACGGCACCGTGGACATCGGCTGCGGCCCGACCACGAACAACCTCGCTCGCCAAAAGCAGGTGGCCTTTGCCGTGACCACCTACGTGAGCCAGGTACGCATGGCCGTACGTGCCGACTCGGGCATCACCTCCTTCAAGCAGCTCGACGGCAAGCCCGTGGCGGCCTCGGCCGGCACGACCGCCGTGCAGCTGCTGCGCAAGTACGGGCGCGACAATGGCGTGAACCTGCCCACCTCGCTGGGCAAGGACCATTTCGAGAGCTTTCTGATGCTCGAATCGGGCCGTGCCGATGCCTTCGTGCTGGACGACAACCTGCTGGCCGGCGTCATCGCCAACTCCAAGAACCCTGCAGGCTTCAAGATCGTGGGCGAGGTGCTGGGCTCCGAGCCCATCGCCATCCTGTTCCGCCGAGATGATCCCGCCTTCAAGAAGGCCGTGGACGACGTGCTGGTGGGCATGATGGCCTCGGGCGAAGTGGCGAAGATCTACGACAAGTGGTTCGTGCAGCCCATTCCTCCCAAGAATGCCCCGCTGAACCTGCCCATGAGCGACCTGCTCAAGCAGCTGCTGCAAAAGCCCAACGACAAGCCGCTGGAATCCTACGCGCAGCAGTGATTGCGGGCTGAGTCCAGCTCCATCACCGCCCGCGCCAGCGCCTGGATGCCGGCATCGATCTGATCGATGGCAATGGAGGACAGGCGCAGCCGGAAAAAGGGGCAGGGCTGGCGCGGCGTCGCAAAGAACGCGCTGCCTGCCTCGATCAGCACGCCGTGGCGGCGCGCCACGGCGGCCAGCGCATCGGCGTCCAGCCACGCCGGTGCCTGCACCCACAGCGATGCGCCGCCCTGGGGCTGGCGGAAGATGAAATCCGGCAGGTGCGCGCGCAGCGAGCGGTCCACCTGCGCCACGCGTTCCAGCATGGCCTGGTTCACGCGGCGCGCATGGGCCTCATGGTGGCCCAGCGACAGGAACAGCGCATAGGCGTGCTGCAGAAAGGCGCTGGGGTGGCGCACCATGGCATGGCGCAGCACGCGCAACTCGTCGATCAGCGCGCGCGGCGCGACGATATAGCCCAGCCGCAGCGCGGGCGACAGGCTCTTGGACAGCGAACCCACATAGATCACACGCCCGCCCTTGTCCAGGCTCTTGAGCGCGGGCATGGGCGTGCCCTGGTAGAGGTTCTCGGCCTCGTAGTCGTCCTCGATGATCACGAAATCGCCCTGCTCGGCGCGGCGCAGCAGTTGCTCGCGCCGCTGCAGGCTCAGCGTCACGGTGGTAGGGCTCTGGTGCGAGGGCGTGACGAACAGATAGTCCAGCGGCGGCAGGCCATCGACCACCACGCCTTCCTCGTCCACGGCCACGGGCACCCAATGGGGGCGGCGCAGCGAAAAGGTGTTGCGCGCATGCGGGTGGCCGGGCTCCTCGAAGCCCAGGCGCTGCGAGGGGGCCAGCAGCGCGTCGGCCAGCAGGTAGAAGGCCTGCTGCGCGCCCACGGTGACCAGGATCTCTTCCTTGAGCGCGAACACGCCGCGCCGGGGCAGCAGGCGCAGGCGGATCTGCTCGATCAGGTCGGGCACATCGTCGGTCTCGAAGTCCGGCGTCCAGTGCGGCAGCTGGGCGCGCGCCAGGCTGCGCGTGCAGCATTCCCGGAAGCCTTCGGTGGGAAACAGCGCGGGATCGTGCATGCCGTATACGAAGGGGTAGGGGTACTCGCGCCACTGCAGCGGCTTGGACAGCGTGTGCCTGTCCGTCAGCGAGCGCAGCACGCGTGCAGACCAGTCCGGCGCGGGCTCCCCGGGACTTGTCGCAGGCAGGGCCACGGCGCCGTCCACACCAGCCAGGCGCGAATCCCGGGCCACGAACACGCCGCTGCGCGGGCGGGCTTCCAGAAAGCCTTCATCCACGAGCTGCTCGTAGACCGTGGTCACGGTATTGCGCGACACCTCCAGCAGGCGCGACAGCTCGCGTGAGGGGGGCATGGCCGCGCCGGGCGGCAGGCGGCCTTCGAGGATGGGCTGGACCAGGGCCAGGCGCAGGCGGTCCTTCAGGGGAAGGCCGGGCTGCTCGGGCAGCGCGAACAGGCGGGCCCACTGGTGGCGTGGGTCTGTGGCGGAAGGGGTGCTCATGGCGCAACGGAGGCAATCGGGGGGCGTTCTTGGCGCGGCCGGGCAGAGGGCGCGCGGTCGGCGCCATGTTGCGGTGCGGGTGCGGGCAAGTAAAGGTTTGGGCCGGCCGACGCGGGTAAACACCGGGCCTCTGGCTCCTACGTTTGGACGGCTGTGGCCCCCGCGGCCCGCGCCCTTGTTGCGTATTCTGGATTGAAGGCAGCGAGCCGCGCGGCCTGGCGATCCAACGAGGGAGACAGTCCATGCACACCATCACTTTCCGACGCCGCGCCCTGGCGGCCCTGGCCCTGGCCGGCGCGCTGGCGGGCCTGGCGGCCACGCCGCTGCAGGCCCAGGAGCCGCAGCGCGGCGGCACCCTGATCGTGGGCAGCACCCAGGTGCCACGGCACCTGAACGGCGCCGTGCAATCGGGCATTGCCACGGCCATGCCTTCCACCCAGCTGTTCGCCAGCCCGCTGCGCTTCGATGACCAGTGGAAGCCCCAGCCCTACCTGGCCGAATCCTGGAAGCTGGCCGAGGACGGCAAGTCGCTGACCCTGAACCTGCGAAGGAATGCCGTGTTCCACGACGGCAAGCCCATCACCTCGGCCGACGTGGCCTTCTCCATCATGGCCATCAAGGCCAACCACCCGTTCCAGACCATGCTGGGGCCCGTGGAGAAGGTGGACACGCCCGACCCCTACACGGCCATCATCCGCATGAGCACGCCGCATCCGGCCATCCTGCTGGCCATGAGCCCGGCGCTGGCGCCCATACTACCCAGGCACATCTACGGCGATGGTGCCGACCTCAAGACCCATGCGCGCAACAGCGCCGACGTGGTGGGCTCGGGGCCGTTCAAGCTGACCGAGTTCCGCGCGGGCCAGCGCATCGTGATGGAGCGCTTCGACAAGTTCTTCCTGCCCGGCCGCCCCTACCTGGACAAGCTGGTCTTCAACATCGTGCCCGACTCCTCCAGCCTGCTGCTGAGCCTGGAGCGCGGCGACGTGCAGATGGTGCCCTACCTGCAGGCCTCCATCGACCTGAAGCGCCTGTCCACCAACCCCCAGATCACGCTGACCGGCAAGGGCTTCGAGGGCATAGGCTCGATCAACTGGCTGGCCATCAACACCGACAGGAAGCCGCTGGACGACGTGCGCGTGCGCAAGGCCATTGCGCATGCCATCGACAAGAACTTCATCACCAAGGCGCTGATGGGCGGCTTTGCCACCGTGGCCGACGGCCCCATCGTGGCGGCCAGCCCCTTTGCCTCGGCCGACCTGGTGCGCTATCCGCTGGACCTCAAGAAGTCGGCGGCCCTGCTGGACGAGGCCGGTCTCAAGCCCGGCGCCAACGGAGAGCGCTTCAAGATCACCATCGACTACCTGCCTGGCACGGACGAGCAGCAAAAGAACGTGGCCGAGTACGTGCGCGCCCAGCTCAAGAAGGTGGGCATCGCGGTCGAGGTGCGGGCCTCGGCCGACTTCCCGGCCTGGGCCCGGCGCCTGGCCACGCATGACTTCGACCTGTCCATGGACATCGTCTTCAACTGGGGTGATCCGGTCATCGGCGTGCACCGCAGCTACCTGTCCACCAACATCAAGCCCGTGGTCTGGACCAACACCCAGTCCTACCGCAATCCCAAGGTGGACGAGCTGCTGAACACGGCCAGCAGCACGCTGGACACGGCCGAGCGCAAGAAGCTCTATGCGGCCTTCCAGAAGACCGTGACCGACGAGCTGCCGGTGATCTTCATCAACAACTCGCCCTACCACACGGCCGCGCGCAAGAACGTGGGCAACCTGCCGACCACGGTCTGGGGGCCGGCCTCGCCCTATGACGAGATCTTTCTGAAGTAGTCGGGGAGGTGCAGTCCATGGCTTTTCTTCGCACACTCCTCAAGCGGCTGCTGCAGGGCCTGGCGCTGGTGCTGGCCGTGGTGGTGCTGAACTTCATGCTGGTGCATGCGGCGCCCGGCGATCCCGTGGAAACCATTGCCGGCGCCAGCGGCGGCATGGAGCCCGAGCTCATGGCCGAGCTGCGCACACGCTACGGGCTGGACCGGCCGCTGCCCGTGCAGCTGGGCATCTACCTGGCGCGCGTGGCCAGTGGTGATCTGGGCTACTCCTACTTCTTCAACCTGCCGGTGGCGCAGATGATTGCCGAGCGCGTGCCCGCCACCTTGCTGCTGGTGCTGGCCGCCGTGCTCACGGCCTTCGTGGTGGGCACGCTGCTGGGCGTGCTGTCCTCGCGCCGGCCCAACGGCCTGCTGTCGCAGTGCATCACCGTGCTGTCCCTGGTGGGCTTTGCGGCGCCCGTGTTCTGGACCGGCATGCTGCTGGTGCTGGCCTTTGCCTCCTGGTGGCCCGTGCTGCCGGTGTCGGGCATGCGCTCGGCCGATGCCGCAGGCGGCGCAGGCCTTGCCGACCTGCTGGACGTGGCCCGGCACCTGGTGCTGCCCGCGCTGACACTGGCCCTGGTCTACCTGGCGCAGTACAGCCGGCTGTCGCGCTCGTCCATGCTGGACGTGCTGGGCGCCGACTACATCCGCACGGCGCGCGCCAAGGGACTGGCCGAGCATGTGGTGCTCTACCGCCATGCGCTGCGCAACGCGCTGCTGCCCGTGGTGACCATGCTGGGCCTGCAGTTCGGCAACGTCATGGCCGGCGCCATCATCGTCGAGACGGTCTTCAACTGGCCGGGCCTGGGCCGGCTGGCCTTCGACTCGGTGCTGCGGCGCGACTACCCGACCATCCTGGGCGTGCTGCTGTTCTCCTCCATCGTCGTGGTCGTGATGAACCTCGTCACCGACCTGTGCTACCGGCTGATCGATCCCCGCATCAAGGCGGCCTGAGACCATGAATGCCATCACACCACCTTCCGTGTCCGTGCCGAGCGTCGCCGCCGCAGCCCATGCCGAGCACCCGGCGCGCGAAGCGCTGCGCATGTTCCTGCGCAACCCCTCGGCCATTGCCGGCATGGCCATGCTGCTCATCGTGCTGCTGGTGGCCATCACCGGCCCCTGGATCTGGCCTGCGGACCCGTTCGAGATCCGCACCATGCCGCTGAGCCCGCCGTTCAGCGAGGAGGCCTGGCTGGGCAGCGACCAGCTGGGGCGCGACGTGCTCACGGGCATCATCCACGGCGGCCGCGCCACGCTGCTGGTGGGAGCCTTCGCGGCTTTGCTGTCGGTGTGCATCGGCGTGACGCTGGGGGCGATGGCCGGCTACTACGGCGGCCGCGTCGATGCCCTGCTGATGCGCGTGACCGAGTTCTTCCAGGTGCTGCCCGCACTGCTGTTCGCCATGGTGGTGGTCACGCTGTTCTCGCCCTCGCTGGTGACGGTCACGCTGGCCATCGGCAGCGTCAGCTGGCCGGCCACTGCGCGGTTGACGCGGGCCGAGTTCATGCGCATCCGCCAGCTTGAATTCGTGCGCGCGGAGAGCGCCATCGGCGCGCGCCACGGCCGCATCATCTGGAAGGTGATCCTGCCCAATGCGCTGCCGCCGCTGGTGGTGTCGGCCACGCTGGCCGTGGGCGCCGCCATCCTGTTCGAGGCAGGCCTGTCCTTCCTGGGCCTGGGGGACCCCAACCAGATGAGCTGGGGCCTGATGATCGGGTCGGCCCGCCAGTACCTGCTGTCGTGCTGGTGGGCCGTGGCCTTTCCCGGTGCCGCCATCTTCGTCACCGTGCTGGCCGTCAGCCTGATCGGCGACGGCCTCAACGATGCACTCAACCCCAAGCTGAGGGAGCGCTGATGGACACCGACACCCCCCTGCTGCAAGTGAGCGGCCTGCGCGTGGCCTTCCAGGGCCGGCGCGGCCAGGCCACGGTGCTCAACGGCGTGGATTTCGATCTGCGCGCGGGCGAGACCCTGTGCGTGGTCGGCGAATCCGGCTGCGGCAAGAGCATGACGGCGCTGGCGCTGCTGCGCCTCATTCCCTCGCCTCCGGGCCGCATCACGGGCGGGCAGGTGCGCTTCCAGGGCGAGGACCTGGTGGCCGCCGGCGAGGCCC
>Ga0105243_10004118_pt1 | contig 11562 bp, 8 predicted proteins | sample KBSM34metaG_FD_81525 | JGI IMG/M metagenome (GOLD analysis project Ga0105243, IMG submission 81525) | Miscanthus rhizosphere microbial communities from Kellogg Biological Station, Michigan, USA - KBS M3-4 metaG | ecosystem: Host-associated > Plants > Roots > Rhizosphere > Soil | place: Michigan...
ATAGTCGTTGATTGTGGGCGGGGCTCGTTCCGAGCCGATCCGGACCACGGTGCCATGGCCACCGCGGGTAAGTGCGATCCGCGTGCCAGATGCGTCTTTGGTCCGGCCGATTCCCCAAATTCGCCGATTCGGGCGGTCGATCGTCCAGGTGTCCGCGATGTAATAGGTTCCCAGCCCAAGCATCATCGCCAAATGTGCATCGAGACAAGCAGCAAGCGCAGGGCGGCAATCGATACTCGCATCGTTAGCGCGCGCGCCCCACCATTCAGGCCGGGCTGCCAGAACCTTGCTCCCTGTGAAATCCACCTTGCCATCGCCCCAGAAAATACGGGTGGGCGGGGCAACAATGTCGCCTCGCAGCGTCAGGGTGACACCGGCATCAATCACCATTCGCGCGCCGGGCGGCACTATCAACTCGCCGTCCACTACCTGGTCGCGCTCAACCCGATTTTCGCCTTGTATTAGGACCATATTGGTGGGACTGGCCCCGCCTGTCGGGGCCGCTCGTGACTCATTGATATTTGTCGCAACGCCCGCTAACGCGCCTGTGGCGGTGGCTATCAGCACGTCGCGTCGGGTCGACGCCGTCGCAAACGCCGTCACAAATTTGTTCCAATTCATGGTCTTCCTACCCAACGCCATCCTTGACTACATGGCGGCGATTAGCCAACGTTGCAAAGTCAATACATGGGAGTGCCTTTTTGTGAATCCTACCGAACTCTTGATGCTGGATGCCCTCAAGCGGGGCCGGGACCAGCATGGAGTCGTGGCCGTGAAGGCTGAATTCGAAGCAGAGGGCACCCGGCCCGACGAGTTTCTGCGGCTACTCGAGCTGGCACAACGCTCAGACCTGAAGGTCGCGCTGAAGATTGGAGGCTGTGAAGCCGTTTCGGATCTCCAGTCGACTCTCAATTACGGCATCGATTATGTGATCGCGCCGATGGTCGAGACGCCTTATGCACTCTCGAAGTTTATTGATGCAAAGACGAAGACGCATGACGCCGCGCAGACTCGGACTACGTTCCTCTTCAATCTTGAAACGCAGACAACGCTCGATAATCTCGAGGCAATGCTCCCGATCGCTGAGGCCGGGGTCGACGGGATCGTATTTGGGCGGGTCGATTTCACGCTCTCGCGCGGGATGCCGCGAACTGCGGTCAACGAGCCGACAATCACGGAAGCGGTGCTGACTGTGGCACGCGCCTGTGCGGATGCCAACCTCGATCTTGTCGTCGGCGGTTCAGTTTCGCATGACTCGATCGATAGCCTCCGGCAGTTTCGGGCGGTTCGGCTCGACCGATTTGAAACGCGCAAGGTGATCTTCGACGGTGCCGCTACGACGCGGGATTCGATCGCGGACGGGATTTCCAACGCGGTCGATTTCGAGCTGCTTTGGCTTAAGAACAAGCGCGACCGCTATGACCGCATAGCCAAAGAAGACGTCGCGCGAATCAAGATGATGGAGAAGCGCATCTCCGCCGGACGGCAGCCGATCGGAGTCGCTGCCTGAGGCTCTTTGCCTCGGAAAGCGGATCATTCAGGTGCCGGATCATCGAATTCTCATTTTCGGGGCCTCGGGCGCCATCGGGCACTCGGTCGTTGAGCATTCGCGTGCGCGCGACTGGGCGGTGACGGCAGTGACGCGCGGCCCAGCGCCCGTATCGGACGATCCGCGGATTGTTTGGCGTAGCTGGGATCCCTGTGTGACTGACGATGCGCAGGCGGTCGCTGCCGATGGTCCATTTGACGCAGTGTGCTGGGCACACGGTGCCAATATGACTGATTCGCTGCTCGACTTCGACGCCGATCTGCACCTCGCTCTCTACAACGCGAATGTGCTTTCGGTCCTGCGCTCGGCGGCGGCATTGGTCACGGACAAGCTGCTACAAAGCTCGGGCGCGCGATTGGTCGTGGTGAGTTCGATCTGGCAGGAGCGTGCGCGCGGTGGCAAGCTATCCTATGCTGTTACCAAGGCCGCTCTTGGCGGGCTGGTGCGCTCGGCGAGCGTTGACCTCGGGCTGGAGGGCCATTTGATCAACGGCGTCCTGCCTGGCGTGCTCGACACGCCGATGGCACACGCTAACCTCTCGGCTGAGCAGGTAGCGCGAGTGTCTGCAAAGACGACGCTGGGCCGCCTGCCTGATCTCGGAACGCTTGCAGAAATGATCATCTTCCTCTGCTCACCTGACAACAAGGCGATAAGCGGTCAGTCGATCACGGTCGATCTGGGAATGAGCAATGTCAGTCTCGTTTAAAGTCGCCACATCGACTGGCAGCTATAATGTTGACATCGCTTGCGGTGCTTTAGCTGCGACGCTGGCTGAGGTGGGAGAGCGCATCTACATTGTCGATGCTTTTCTTGAGCCAACGCTGCGTGCCGCCGGGATCGACCCGATCGTGATTGTTGCCACCGAATCGGCAAAATCACTCGATCGCATGGCTGATTTGATTATTGCCATGCGCGAGCGCCGCGCAACTCGAAACACGGTGCTGGTGGCGGTCGGCGGCGGTGTGGTCCAGGATGCGGCTGCGTTCGTTGCCTCAGTCTATATGCGCGGGCTTGATTGGATCTACGCACCGACCACGCTACTCAGTATGACCGACAGCTGCATCGGCGGAAAGTCATCAATAAACGTTGGCACGTTCAAGAATATTGTCGGGACGATTCACCCACCCCAGCGGGTGGTTGTCGATCCGTTGCTCGCCTCGACGCTCACGCTCGAGCAACGGGCAGCCGGTTTGTGCGAGGCGGTGAAGATTTGTCTGTGTCGTGGCCCGGAAGCGCTCGATCAGTATCTCGCACTCTCTCCTGGCGCCGATATGCCCGACGACGCGCTGGCGCGGGTGATTGCACTCAGTCTTCAGACCAAGAAATGGTTCATCGAGATCGATGAGTTCGACAAGTCCGAGCGAATGCTGTTGAACTTTGGGCATACGTTCGGACACGCGTTCGAAGCGGCGAGCGGGTTCAGGGTGGATCATGGGATCGCCGTGGGCCTTGGCATGCTCGCGGCGCTTCATCTTGGCGCAGCGATGGGGCGCGATTATCGCGCCACGCCGATCGTCGGTCGGTTCCGTGACCATGTCATTGACCTCGTCAGCGCGCGTCGCGACCTCGCAAGGGATTTGGCGAGCGTCGAAGTACCCGCGTTGATGGAGGCGTTTGAAGCGGACAAGAAACATTCGCGCGATTCCTACGCAGTCATTATCGTGACGCCGCAATCGGCCGTTGAGCGACGCTTGCTTCCGCGCGACGGCGCTTCCGCGCAGTTGATTGCCGGGGCGTTTCAGGCAGTCCTTGCGGACTGGGCAACTTGCCCCGCGCTGGAAACCGAATAGTGGCCGCGCCGTTCGCCCGGGCTGGTGCTGAGCTATGCGCGCTGATAAGAGCGCCTGAGAGCAAGATGAGCGACAGCGCCGCACTCCGGACCAATCACAAGTCGCCACGGGCAGGGTGAATGAAAATCCTTAGAATGAAACCTCGGCTGCCAGGCGGCCGACTGATTATCTCGTTCGCATCAGTGTGGCTCATCAGTGCCGTGCCTGCGTGGGGGCAAGCCTATGATCCTCAGCAGGACAATGGCATCGACTATCCCCGCCAGCGGACGAGTTCCCAGACGTCGAGCAACAATTCGACCGGCGATCAGGCAGCGACCACGCAGGTCCAAACCGGCGGCGACAGCCGTTTTACTCCGGATCAAATCGATTCGAGTAGCAACCCGCGGCAGGACCGAACATCACGCCCCAACAGCACCGATGAGACCACGACTGACACGCAGAGCACGCGCCGGGACAATCAGCGCCAGACAACGGCGACACAGCGGCAGCGCCCAGCACCGCCAGGCGAATTTGAAGCCTATGTGTCTGAAATTGCCGATAAACCGCTTCGGCGATTTGGCGCAAGCCTGCTGGTTCCGGGAGCGCGCGACTTCACGGCCCCGCCGACGACGTCAGTGCCGCCAGACTATCGCATTAATCCTGGCGACGAGATCGTGCTTGGGCTTACCGGCTCGGTCAATGCAGAGAATCTTCGGCTGCGTGTGGATCCTGACGGTCGTATCTTCGTGCCCCAGGTGGGTGCGATCGTAGTGGCGGGTGTCCGCTATGGCGATTTGCAGTCAGTGATTGCGGCTAAAGTGTCGCGGCAATATCGCAATTTTCGTATCGCGGTAACGATCGGGGAACTGCACGGTCTGACTGTCTATGTCACAGGTTTTGCACAAACGCCCGGATCCTACACGGTCAGCAGTCTTTCCACGTTGGTGAATGCTGTCCTCGCCGCCGGCGGGCCGTCGGCTGGCGGAAGTTTTCGCTCGATTCAACTTCGCCGTAGCGGCAGGCTTGTTTCAGATTTCGATCTCTACGACTTCCTGCTCAAGGGTGACAAGAACGCCGACGCCGCGTTGCAGAATGGCGACGTGATTTACATTGCGCCGGTGGGTTCGCAAGTTGCGGTGATCGGCAGCGTGAACAACGAGTCGATCTTCGAGGCGAAGCCGGGCGACACACTGACAGATATTCTGGTCTACGCAGGCGGGGTCAACACTGTGGCCGATGACACGCGTCTGCTCGTTCTCGACCCGCTCAGCACAACCAGCGGCTGGCAACAGGTGACGCCAGCACAGGCCGGCGTGCAGATTGCCCGGCGCGCTGAGGTGCTGCGCGTCCTGTCGGGCGTAGGAATCGCTCGTCCACTGTCGCTTCAGCCGGTGTTGGTGACCGTCAACGGCGAAGTCGCTAAGCCGGGGCGTTTCTACGTACCTTCGGGAACTTCCGTTGCGGCCGCGATTGCTCAGGCGGGCGGGCTGACGCCTGATGCCTACGCCTATGGAGCCGTATTCACGCGCGATACGCTGCGCCAGCAGCAGCGCCAGGCGTATGAACGGGCGCTGCACGACGTCGAGTTTCAGCTCACTGCAACTCCGCTGACGTCAGCGCTGCAGGCTGACCAGAATCAGATTTCGCGATTGGAAGCCTTGCGCTCGGCAGTGAGCCAGCTCGAACAGCGCCGTCCCGATGGCCGACTCATTCTTGACGTCGCGCCCGATTCGGCCTCAGTTCCGGGAGATATCGTGCTGGAGAATAACGACGCGATCTACGTCCCGCCACGGCCGGTTACGGTTGGTGTTTTTGGGTCTGTGCCTAGCCCGGGCAGCTTTCGCGTCGAACCCTCGCGGACAATCGGCGATTATGTGAAGCTTGCCGGCGGCGTTCAGAAGATCGGCGACAAGGGCGGCATCTTCGTAGTTCGGGCGAATGGAACCTTGCTCGCGCCGCGCCGTGGGGTTTTCCGGGAATATCCTTGGCCAACGGGCGCTGCCGGGAGATTTGATCTACGTGCCGATCAATGCGTCGCGCGGTGAATTCTGGGCCAAGCTGCGTGACCTGACACAGATACTGTTCGCCGGCGCGGTGACCACCGCCGCCATATCGGCGATCAAATGATGCGCGTGATACGTTCGATTCAGCAGGCAGCTCGCCACTGGGCAGACAACCCGAGACTCCGCCTAATTATCTACGGGGTGCTGGCGGTTGGAACCGCGATCCTGATCTTCTTTCCGCAGCCTTGGACAGCGCGGGCGCAGATCGTACCTCAGGATACCAGCGCAAGCGCTGCTAGTACCACGACCCTGCTTGGCGCTCTTGGCGGAGGCGCCCAGGGGATCGGCAGCCTGCTTACGGGCGGTCGCCCTTCCAACGATCTGTATCTCATCATCGGTCGCAGTGACAGCGTGACTGAGGATGTAATAAAGTCGCTGAAACTGGCCGGACCCAACGCCCGCTATTCATCGCTCCGCCTAGCCAAGCTGGCGCTTGCGAAGAAGATTGACGTTCACATGTTGCTCGGCGGCGTACTCGAGATCGAAGCCAAGACCTACGATCCGACCGAATCGGTTGCGCTGACCGTTGCATATCAAAATGCCGTGGGCCGCCAGCTCGCAAGCTTCGGCAAGCAGATCATCGTCAACAAGCGCCGCATTGTGACGCGCCGGTTTGACAACGCCGCGGCTCGCGTCGCCCAGGCCGAAGTGGCGCTTAGCAATTTCAGGCGAATGAATAACCTCGCTGCCCCGGAACAGCAGTTCGGCAGCAGCTTGTCGCAACGCACGGCGCTGGAAGGACAATTGAAGGCCAAGGAGCTCGAATTGCAGACGATGCGGCAGTTCCGAGGGCCGGAAAGCCCCGAACTTACCGCTCTGCAGAGCGATATAGCGGCATTGCGCACGGAAATCGCCAAGTCGACAACGCCACAATTAGGATCGACCGGTCCGAATGTCGCCGGCCTCAGTGAAATCATGACCCACTATCTGGACCTCTATCGCGATTACCGTGTCCAGCAGGCAATCTATGACGTCTATCAGCGGTCTTTCGAACAGGTCGAAGTCGAAGAACTTGCCGCTGAGAGCGCTTCCTATATTCAGATCATTGACCCTGCGCATATTGATGCCACGCGGCAGATCAATAACTGGGGCATTGCGCTCTTCGCACTGATCATTTTGGCAGCGATATTCACGGAATGGTATGGTCCGGCGACGGGTTTGTTCACGCGTAAAGGCATGCATCTGCAATCAGCGCCCGCCGAGCTATCGGCATGAAAGGGGAAGCTGCGCTTCCCGTCCCGCGCGGGGGCTTAACTGGTCCTGAAATCTCATTTGTTATCCCGTGCTATAATGAGGAAGCAAATGTTGTCGCGATGTACGAGGCGGTAACGGCTGAGGCCCAAGAGCATGCGCGCTCGCACGAGATTATCTTCATCGACAATGATTCATCCGACACGACCCGCACGCTGCTGCGCGGGATCTGCGCGCGCGACAGTCGGGTCCGGGCGATCTTCAACAATCGCAATTATGGTCAGATGCGCTCCCCCACCTACGCAATCTATCAGGCTGAGGGCGAGGCCGTGATCGCGATGTGCTGCGATTTTCAGGACCCGCCGGCTCTGATCGGTACTCTGATCAGTCAATGGCGCGCCGGTGCGCAGATTGCGCTGGGCCAGAGACGTAGCGAAGAGAGCTCGCTGTTGCTGGGAGCCGCACGCAAGGGGGGATATGCCCTACTGGGTCGCTTTGCCGATTACCCGATCATTTCCGGCGCCACGGGCTTTGGTCTTTATGCCCGAGACGTGGTTGACATGTTCGCGTCGTGGAACGAGCCCGAACCCTTTGTTCGCGGGATGGCGATGGAAAGCGGATATCGTTATGTCGTCGTTCCCTATGACCGGCCGCCGCGAATGGGCGGGAAATCCGCCAACAACTTCTGGACGCTGTTGAACTTTGCGTTGTCGGGATTATCGGGATCCGCAAAGTCGCTGCTGCGCATGCCGCTGATTGTGTCGATCTATACCGGCCTCCTTGCCGGTACGCTGGCTGTATTTGCCGTCGCCCGCACTTTGTGGATGGGCTATTCGCCGCTCCTGATCGCAATGACGCTCATGTTCATCATGTTTGCGACGCTGATGTTTTTTATTGGTCTGATTGGCGACCAACTTCGCCTGCTGGTTGAGCGATCGCGAAACGTGCCTCTGGTAATCGAGGAGGAACGGATAAACTTCCCTTCCGAAAGGGCTCTGCCATCGCCACGGGTGATTAGCCGTACACATCTTGAAGGGCGACCGTGACACCACTGCTCCGTTCAAGATCACCACGAACCGTGATCGAATGGATCATGGGAGCTTTGGTGCTCGTCGGTCTGGGCATCCTTATGCACACCTTTTTTGTCACAGGATATTTGCCTGCACCGTTCGTGTTCGACGTCAGCGATACGTTCATGGACTGGTACAATGTCGCAAATTACGCGCATAATCCGGGTGCTTACAGCGTCTACCATTCTGTGTATGCGCCACTCTCTTTCGTGATTACCAAGATTTTCGGGATCCCGGCCTGTTATGGGTCTCATCCAAAGGATGCACGCGACTGTGATCCCATCGGGATCGTCCAGATTCTGGTCGTCTACGTCTGCTGTGTCGCGGTAACGGCGGTTGCATTCTACCGGCACGACCGCAGCACGGCGCTGCCGCGCACGATTGCGGTCGGTCTGGGAGGGCCGATGCTCTTCGCGCTGGAGCGTGGCAACCTCATCATGCACACCTATATTGCCTTCGTCTTCCTGTTCGGCGGCATCCTTGCGAGCCGCAGGGGGCTCGCGGTTGCGGCGGCTTTCCTGGTGAACCTGAAATTCTATATGGTGATGCCGGTGCTCGGCTTCGCGGTGAAGCGGCAATGGCGCACGCTCGAGTTGTGCGGCGTGGCGACCGTCGCTCTCTACCTGATAACACTGTTCATCATCAACGCGGGAACACCGTTCGATATTGCCGAGAATCTGAAGATCTGGTTTAATCTCCGTGCAGGCACGATTTGGGACGAGGTCCTGTATTCGACCACCTACAAGCCTTATCTGCTTTTCGATGCCAGGCTTTATCCCATCCGTGACTATATCCCTCAGAAAACGATAGACCTTCTCACCATCTCCATTCAGGTGGAAGTGTTCTCGTCGCGCGCTCTCGCCTTCCTTTGTATCATCGCTGGATGGTTCTACCCAAAGGTCGTAACCGTGCAACGCATGGCGTTTTTCATCTTGATGCAGTCGTTTCTGGATCAGAATCCAGGCGGTTATGCGATGAGTTTCGTCACGTTTTTAGTTTTTACCGAGCGCTGGACAAATATTCGTGTCGGGATTGCGATTGTCACCTGCTATCTTATCAGCCTGCCGGCCGACTACACGATCACTGAATTCTTCCGCTACGAACGCCTTTCCTGGCTAAGCGCGCGTATGGTGGATTCTGCCTATGGCCTCAGCCTCGGATCTCTTGTGCGACCGGGGCTGCTGGTCATCGTGCTCTGGTCGCTTGGCATCGACACACTTGTCTCAGTCCACCGTGAAATGCGCAGGGTGCGTCCGCTCTTTGGCCTTGGCGTGCCCATGCTGGGGCCAGCCACATCGCCGGCATAGGTGGATTGGCCCAAATGACTTGGTCCTTCGAAGACGATCGCGAGGCGATGTTCGCCGCATTGAAGCCGGATTGGCAGAGCCTGGCGGGCGCGCAAATCCTGATGACCGGCGGTACTGGCTTTATCGGGCGCTGGATGCTTGAGGCGCTCCGCGATGCTGACCAGCGGCTTAAGCTTGGCTGCGAGGTGACGGTGCTTACGCGGGATCCGGCCGCGTTCGCTGTCAAGGCACCGAGGCTGGCCGGATTTCCGCGATTCCGATTCATTGCCGGTGATGTGCTTGGGCTGGCCGCCGGCAGCGATCGCTACAGCCACGTGATCCACGCCGCGACTGATGCACGTGCTGACCTCAACGAGACTAATCCGCGGCTGATGTTCGACACCGTCGTCACGGGTACGCGCCGCGCGCTTGACGTGGCGGTCGGCTGCGGCGCGAGGCGATTCTTTTTCCTGTCATCTGGCGCGGTCTATGGAGCACAGCCTTGGGATGTGACGCATGTCGACGAGGATTATGGCGGCGGACCAGATCCGCGCGACCCGCGCGCTGCCTATGCCGAGGGCAAGCGCGCCGCGGAAATGCAATGTGCGATCTATGCCAAGCAGTTCGGATTGGATGTAGTGAACGCGCGCATCTTCGCGCTGCTGGGCCCTCTTCTATCGCTCGACATCCATTTTGCCGCGGGCAATTTCATCCGTGTCGCGATGGCTGGCCGCGTCGTTCGTGTGCTGGGGGCGGGCACGGCCGAGCGCTCGTACCTTTACGCAGCTGATCTGACGGTCTGGCTGTGGACGATCCTGCTACGTGCGAACAATGGCAGCGTATATAATGTCGGTTCGGAGGAATCTGTCTCGATTGCCGATCTGGCACGTCGTACCTCAGCCCTGCTAGGGGGAGCCGGCGCTGAAATACTTGGCAAAGCTGACGAAGGTTGGAATCCCGGCCGATATGTGCCTTCGAGCAAGCGTATCCAGCGTGAGCTTGGGGTAAAGGCAACGGTCGGGCTGGACGAAGCGATACGCCGCACGGCGATCTGGAACGGATGGAATCAATGAGTGAAATGAAGCTGTCGGCCTGGGTGGCCGACCAACTCGTGGCGCACGGAATCAGCGATGTCTTCATGGTGACAGGGGGTGGTGCGATGCACCTAAATCACTCCTTTGGCACCGACCCGCGCCTCAGCACGACATTCTGTCACCATGAACAGGCGCTCAGCATGGCGGCGGAGGCCTATTACCGACTGACCAACCGGCTGGCGGTGGTCAATGTCACCTCAGGGCCTGGCGGAACGAACGCCATTACCGGCGTCTATGGCGCCTTTGTCGATTCAATCGGGATGCTGGTCATTTCCGGCCAGGTTAAGATCGAGACGACGGTGCGCCACACCGGATTGCCCCTGCGTCAATATGGCGACCAGGAACTCGACATCGAAGAGCTTGTGCGCCCGATCACAAAATATGTGACGATGGTTACAGATCCGCGGTCGATCCGGTACCATCTCGAAAAGGCGATCTATCTCGCGACGACCGGGCGGCCAGGGCCGTGCTGGCTAGACATTCCGCTCGATGTCCAGGCAGCCAAGATCAATCCCGATGATTTGCTACCCGGGTTCGATCCCGCGGAGCTCGACGAGCCCTGGAAGGTGACGGACCTTTCCGCGACTGCCGATGCCATTCTGGCTCGCCTCAAACAGGCAGAACGGCCGGTCATCATGGTTGGTGGAGGCGTGCGCCTGTCAGGCGCCCATACCGCATTCCTAACTCTTGCCGAGAAGCTCGGTATCCCGGTGGTAACTGCCTGGAATGCCCATGACGTGATCTGGAACAATCATCCGCTCTACTGCGGGCGACCCGGGACGATTGGAGATCGCGGCGGCAACATGGTCACGCAAAGCGCCGACTGCCTCCTTGTTCTCGGCAGCCGACTCAATATTCGGCAGGTAAGCTACAATTGGACCAGCTTTGCGCGCGAGGCCTTCAAGATCTGGGTCGACATCGACCCAGTCGAGCTTTGCAAACCGACGGTCACGCCGGATATGCCAATCGTCGCCGATCTCAAGGATCTGATCCCGGCGTTGAACGCCGCCGCATATGACGGGCCTACCGAGGCGCATCGCAGCTGGCTCGCTTGGGCGCGCGAACGCCGGGAGCGTTTCCCGGTAGTGCTTCCTGAATACCGCCACAACCAGCTGTGCAACCCCTATATTGCCATGGAAGCGCTGTTCGATCAGCTGGAGGAGGACGATATCGTCGTTACCGGCAATGGTAGCGCATGCGTCGTGAGCTTCCAGACAGCAGACATCAAGCAGGGCCAGCGTCTGTGGACGAATTCGGGCTGCGCCACGATGGGATACGATCTTCCTGCCGCCATCGGGGTCTGTGCGGCAACTAAGCGCAAGCAGCGCGTGATCTGCATCGCCGGTGACGGCAGCATCATGATGAACATTCAGGAACTGCAGACGATCGCGGGATACAACCTGCCGGTGAAGATCATTCTACTCAACAATAATGGCTATGTTTCTATCTTTCAGACACATCGCAATTTCTTCAACGGTGTGGAAGTCGGCGGTGGCCCGAAAAGCAACGTGACCTTCCCGGATTTCGGCAAGGTCGCGAC
>Ga0105243_10004122_pt1 | contig 11555 bp, 11 predicted proteins | sample KBSM34metaG_FD_81525 | JGI IMG/M metagenome (GOLD analysis project Ga0105243, IMG submission 81525) | Miscanthus rhizosphere microbial communities from Kellogg Biological Station, Michigan, USA - KBS M3-4 metaG | ecosystem: Host-associated > Plants > Roots > Rhizosphere > Soil | place...
CAGTCCTTGCCGGCTTCGGTGGGGTTGTAGACCAGCAGCGAGCGGCCGTCGGCCAGGACCACGGCGTCGGTGCCGGAGTTGGGGTTGGCCAGGTCGAGCAGGGTCATCGGTCCCCAGCTGCGGCCGTGGTCGTGCGACCAGGTGCTGAACACGTGGTTCTGCTGGCTGCGGCCGATCGCCTGCACGCGGCCGTCGGTGTGCACCAGCACGCTGGGCTGGATCGCGCCGATACGGGCCGGGTCGTTCAGCGCCGGGCCGCGGGTCCAGTGCGCGCCGTTGTCGTCGGACCACTCCATGTGCGCGACCCAGCCGGCGTCTTCGCTGCTGCTGGGGCTGAGGATGCGGCCGTCGGCCAGTTGCACCGGCTTGTTCTTGATCGGGCCGAGGATGCCCTCGGGCAGGCGCTCGGGCACAGACCAGTGCGCGCCGCCATCGCGGGAAGTGATCTGCATGCCCCACCAGCGCTTCGGGTCCGGGCCGACCTTGTAGAACAGCCGCAGCGGTCCCTTGGCCGGCTGGAACAGCACGGGGTTCCAGGCCGGCAACGGCGCGCCCTGCGGCTGCTTGCCGTCGGCCACGCGTTGCGCCGGCTGCCAGCCGTGCGCGTCGCGCCGTGCGACCCAGATGCCGACGTCGTCGGCGCCCTCGTGGCGCCCGCCGAACCACGCGGCGAGCAGGCCGTCGCGGGTTTCCAGCAGGGTCGAGGCATGGCATTGCGCGGTCGGCGCCGCGGTGTTGACGAATTCGCTGTAGACGATCGGCGAGGGCAGGCCGAGCGGCGGTGCGGTCGGCGCGGGCGCGGCGATCGCGCGCACGGCGAACAGCGAAAGGAGTGGGAGCAGCGTGGGGTACATCATGGTGGTCCGGTCCTGTGCCGGTTAAAGAGATACCTATTTATCATCAATTAAATACCACATGCTGACTGTGTCGGCAGCAATCGGGTGCTCCGACACCGTCGAGGACCTGCGAGCCGAACCGCCCGCTCTCGCCGATCCGCTGGCTGGCCACCCTGGCCTGACCGCGCTGGCCGCGCCGCGCGCGCTGGCGGATAGCTTCTCCCGAGGGAAGCCGTCGTCGCAGCAGTTCGGGGTCCAGGTCGCGCGGGCAGATGCGATCGGGCATGCGAAGACCGATCACTTCCCGCGGTCATGGTCTCGCGCGTGCGCTTGAACCTCACTGTCCAGCGCCGACGCGGCGCACATCCGCGCGTTCCAGTTGTTCGACGTGGGCGCTGCCGCGCGCTGAATCCGCCCGTCTGCGCCACGCACCGGCCGCGCCTGGGCGTCCGCCGGGCGCGGCCTTTTTCACATCGCGGCGAAGGCTGCGTTTAGGACAGTGTCGCCGAGCATCGCGCGATGCCTGCAGTGCGCTGCGCGGACGAGGCATGCGCGAGTCGATGGCGATACGTTTCCGAACGGAGCATCGCCATGGTCAGCAGGGCAGGTGGACGCCGATCCCGTTTCCGGTCGGCATGGACGCGTTGCAGGGTCCGGCGCCGTGCGCGCCTGCGCCAGGCATGGTGCGTGGCGCTGGCGTGCATCGCAGTCATGCTGGCGCCCTCCTGGGATACGCGTGCGCAGTCGCTGTCGGCCGTGGCCGAGGCTCGCCGCGATCCATTGCGGATCGTCCGCGAGCAGTCGATCACCGCTCGGCCTCCCGGCGCGTCGCTGGCGGCGACCAGGCGCGACGATTCGATCGATGCGCTGCAACGCGTCGCGCTCGCCGCCGGCTGTCCGCGCTCGCGCTGCGCTGCGGACCCGGAGCGATCCGGCTTTCATTCTCGTCCCTAAGCGGCGGATGCCGCCCGTCTCTTCCTCAAGGATCCGCCATGGCCTATTTCAAGCTCGCCGAACAAACCCAGCTGACCCGCTACGTCTGCGATTACCACAGCCACTTCACCGGCATCCTGCCGACGCAGCGCAAGCAGGACGACGCGGCCGGGCCGTCGCTGGCGTGGTTGCTGGCGCAGCGTTTCTATCCCAACGACGCGCATGGCTTGGCCAAGGGTGAATTGCTGCTGTTCGACTATGCGCTGGCGCTGATGACCGATCCGGCCAGCAATCCGTTCGCACGGCTGCTGCGCAAGGCCAATCGCGCCGAGTACGAGCGCGCCGAGTGCGTGGCGGAGAATCTGTACATCGCCTGCCAGGTGCTGGCGGCGAACGCGGGTTACCTGCAGGAAGAACTGGCGCTGCCGCCACAGTCGCCGGCGCTGTATGCGCTGGTCGGTCGCGAGATCGTCGCCCCGGCGCTGGCGTCCGCGGCAGGACCGGACGCGCGCCTGCGCGAGCTGGTGCGCTATTTCAACAACAAGATCTACAGCGCCAGCAAGTACACCCCGTTCGACGACGCCTACAAACTGCGCGGGAATTTCGTGAAGCAGCTGTGCCAGGGCGATCCGGCCCGCTACGGCAGCTGGAGCGAAGCGCAGCAGGCCGACTACCGGCTGTGGGTGACCGCGACCTTCGACTACCTGCGCGAGGACGGCGTGCTGCTGACCCAGAGCGCGGCCACCGAGGACGAGATCCCGCAGCTGGCCGCGCTCGCGCAGCAGTACAACGCGCAATACGGCACGGACTACCGCCTGCTGGTGCACACGCCGCACCAGTACATGCCCGATGGCGCGCTGACCAAGTATCTGACCGACAAGGTCAAGCCGTTGCTGGCCGGGCAGGGCGACGGCTACGCGACCATCGTCGGGCTGGACCTGCTGGGCGCGGAGAACAAGGTCGGCAACTACGGCGAGCTGTTCGCCTGGCTGCAGTCCAATGCCGATGCGTTGCGCGGCAACTTCGGCAGCGGCGACGGCAAGCGGGCGCTGCGCGCGATCGTGCACATCCATTGCGGCGAAGGCAGCGGCTTCGGCACGGAGAACCGCTCGCTCACCGGCTACTACATCCATCAGGCGGGCGAACCGGATCCCGCGTTCTACGCCGCCCTGTCCGTGCACGTGCTCGATGCATGGGATGCGGCGCAGGCCAAGCGTCGCGACACGCCGCGCGGCACACGTGGGACCGCCACGCCGCAGGGCCTGTTTGAGGAACTGTTCACCAATACCGCATTCGGGCATGCCGGGCACGTGCTGCGCCGGTTCGACATCAATGCGCCGCTGTCGCGCGAATTGGCCGGGTATCACGCCAAGCGCAACGTGATGGCGCTGAGCGAGGCGCTGGACCAGCCATCGGCGACGCTGGCGACCGATTGCTACCACGCGCTGGTGCAGGACAATCCGCTGTATGCGTTCCGTCTCGGGCACGATTATTACTATCGCAGTTACATGGTGTCGCGCTATCCGTGGCTGGCCTTCGACACCAACCTGGGCAGCAACGCGATCACAGGCGCCTCGGCGCTGTTCGACTCGGTGCAGGGCTACCGGCTCAATCGCGGCTACCGGCATCTGGACGGCTACATCGATACCGACGTGCTCGCCGCGGTCGGCAACGCAGTGTTGAGCATGGAGGCGCAGGGACTGAGCCGCGCGCAGGTCGCCACCTTCATCGGCCTCAGTCGGCCGGACGATCTGGCCACGACGTTGCAGCAGAACCGGGCCGTGCTGCAGCCGCTGCTGACCGACGCGCTGGCGCCGATCCACGATCCGGCGCAGGACGATTTCATGTTCGACACCTACTGCAAGCTGACCCTGTACTGCGCCGGCGACGACCCCTCCGCCGCCTCGCGTTACCAGGCGATGGTGCGCAGCCTGCTGGTGTTCCAGAACTGGCGTTCCTACCTGCTCGGCGCCGACGGCCAGGGCGTGGAGCACACCGGCGTGCAGCACGAGTATCTGCGCATGCTGGTGCTGTTGATCTACACGCTGCTGCCGAACAACCAGAACGATCTACAGGTGGACCTGCTGCAGACCGTGGCCGTGCTGCTGCGCAAACTCGCGCTCGGCTACTGGCGGGCGACCATCGGCCAGCCGGGCATGCTCGAGGTCAACGCCGATCCGCTGGGCCTGGAATCGCTGGATGGCTTCAAGGGTCCCGCCTCGGTGGTCGTGGTGCGGCGCACGCCGCCAGCTCAGCCGTGACCTCCGGGCAAGGGGACATCGCGATGGACGAGATCACCGAGTACCTGTGGCAAGAGCAACTCGCGCAACCGCCAGCCGTGGCGGCGGACACGCCGCCGGCGGACGCCGCAGCGACTACGCCGCCGCAGTCGTCGGCGCAGTCGTCGGCGCCGGAGCGGGAGCAGCCCTATCAGCCCAACCTGGACCAGTTGCTGCGTGCATTGAGCAACCCCGAAGTGCGCGAGGCCCTGGTCAAGCTGCTGCAGCCTCGCTGATCCACGCCGACACGTTCCGATCCGGGCCTGACTGCATGCGCAGCAGGCCCTTCTTTTTGCGTGCGCGCGCGACAGGAAACTTGGTCGCTGCGGCGCACGCGCGTATGCATTCGTAGACAAAGCAACGTGGCGTGCCGCATGTGGCGCGGCCGGCCGCCAATGCGGCGTGGCGTTGTCACCCAGGGAACAGCTATTGCCTGCAAGCCCCGCAGAGACTCGTTGCACAAGGGACTTCGGGAGTGTGTGCGATGGATGTGGCAACGGGGAAAGAGGAAGGGGATGCCGGCCGTTTCGCCAGGGCCGACGAGATGTTCACGCGGGCATGGCGCAACGCTCTGCCGGATCTGCGCCGGCGTGCGTTGCGGCTGGCCAACGGTCGCCTGGATGCTGCGGAAGACCTGCTGTCGGATACCGCGGTGAAGGCGCTGCTGTTCATGCGCCGCTCGCCGGAGGCAATGACCGATCCGCAGGGATTCCTGTTCGTGGTGTTGCGCCACGTGTTTCTGGACGCGGTCAGGCGTCGCCGCAGCGGCGAGCCGCTGGACCGGCAACACGAGGCGCACGACGTGGACACCGTGGCCGACCAGGGCATGACCGCGCTGCAGCGCGCCGAGTTGAGCGATCAGATGGAGCGCGTGGTCGCCGCGGTGGCGGCGCTGACCCGCGAACAGCGGCGCCTGTTCGGCTACCGCTTCGTCGAGGAATTGCCGTATCCGGTGATCGCCAATCTGCTCAGCATCAACCAGCCGCTGGTGCGCAAGCGCGTGGAGTTGTTGCGCAAGCGCCTGCGCCTCGCGCTGGTGGCGGAGTGAGCGCGCGCGGCCAGGGTTTCACAAACCGCCCACGGCGGCGTTTTCATTCAACGCCGGGCCGGCGCGGGCTGCGGCATCGCGGGCACTGCGGCTGACCCACGGCTCCGTCCGTGACGACCGCAGCGCCTCCCGGCAGGCGACTTACGAAGGAACAGGTTCATGGCAGACAACACGCTCGTCAATTCGCAGATCACCGATGCGGTCACCCAGACCAACGTCAAGGTGGTGGCCGAGGCGCCCGCCCAGGCGATCGCCTCGCTGTACCAGGTCTCCAGCCACTCCACCGGGCTGGCGTTGCAGAACGCGGTGTACAGCCAACAGGCGCTCAACCAGATCTCCACCGCGGTGGTGTCCAAGGCGGTGGCGCTGATCATGGCGATCGGCGAGAAGTGACGCGGCCCGCATAGCGCCGGGCGCTGCCGCGGCGTCGTTCCATCCTTCAGGAGAGTGGCATGTGGCCTTTCAACAGCAAGACCAACCCGCCGTCAGCGGCCGCCGCAGCGCCGGCGCCCGCGGTAGCATCGCCGGCGCCGGGTGCTGCGACGGTACCCGACGCACCGGCGGCGAGCGCTGCGGCGGCAGACGGGCCCGTGCCGACAGCGGACGGCGCGGCGCCATCGGCCCCCGCATCCGCGCCCGCGCCCACCGTTACCGCTGCCGCTGAGGCGGTGCCTGCCAGTGTACCGACGGCTGCGCCGACGGGAAGCGCTGGCGGCACCGAGGCAGGCAGTCCCGATGCGGCATCCGCATCGACCGCCACCGACGCCGCGGCGGTCAGTGCCGGCGGCGCTGCGGCGGCCCCGCCCAGCGATGGCGATGCTGTGTCGCCTTCGCCTTCGCCGGCAGCACCGACCTCGCCTCCGCCGCCACCTCCGCCTCCACCGCCACCGCCACCCTCAATGCTGAGGACGCTCAACGCACGCATGATGGATCAGGCGGCTGCAGCGACACCGGCCAGCGACGCGCTCAACAGCAAGATCGTGCAGGCGGTGCGGCTCACCAATGCCGAAACGATGGCGTACGCGCCGTCGCAGATCGTGATCGGTTCGGACATGCTGATCAGCCAGGCGGCCGGTCTGGTCGCGCAGTCGGCGGCGGTCTATTTCGACGGCGTCAGCAAGATGGCGCTGGCCAGCCAGGGCGTGCTGATCAAGCAGATGACCGAGAACCTGGCCGAGAACAAGCTCGAGCAGGCCGCCGAGGATGCGCTGGGCGTGCTGGCGACCGATGTGCTGGTCGGTGCGGCCGCGGCGGTGGCGGCCGCGGCCGGCGCGCTGGAAGCGGAGTCGGCCAGTTTCGCCATCGACAAGATCGACCAGAGCATCGCCAAGTACGCCGACCTGATGCGCGGGCGCAAGTCGGCCAGCAGCTGAGCGCGCGCACCGCGCGAGACACCCGCCATCGGGAGCCATCATGCAGGACACCCCAGAATCCGAACTCGATCCGTTGTACGGCTTCGCCCAGCGCTGGCTGGGGCGCGAGCTGAGCGCGGTCGAACGCGTGCAGTTGCAGGCCTTCGCGCAGTCGGCCAATGCCGCGCAGAGCAAGCCGTCGGCCAAGGCGCGGGAGATGTCGAAATCGCTGATCGACGCGGAGCGCCAGCGCGTGGACGGCTTGATCGCGCAGATGATGCACGGCATGCAGGACGCCGCGCGCGGCGTCGAGCTGGCCGACGGCGCCAGCGGCCATGCGGTGCTCGATGCGGTCGCCGCCGCGCCGTCGCTGGACGCGTTGCGTCCGGGCCGGCTGCGCCCGCTGCAGAGCGGCGAGACCAGCGGCAACCAGCTGCTGGTGGCGCAGATCGCCGATCGCCTGGGCAACCTGGTACGCAAGGAAGTGCAGGCCTGCTTCGATCGCGAGTTCGGCAACCTGGCGCAACAGATGCAGACGGTGGTGGACGCGGCGCGCGCGGTCGGATTGGTCGATGCGCCGCCGTCGGCGGAGGCGGGCGAAAGTACCCCGGCAACGCCCGCTTCGGGCTGATCCATCCGAACGCGCATGGCCGTGCATGTCCGCTTCGTCGGCGGATGTGCGCGGCCGTGCGTGTTTGCGTATCTGCGGTGTGGCGGTGTGGCAGTGCGGTGATGCGGCGGCGGCAATGCTGCGGTACGTGCTGCGCAATTCGTGCCGGATGCGCCTGCGCACATATCTGCCGCAGCAGTGGCGATACGGCGATGGGACCGATCGATGACGCACAGGTCGGCATTGCATGGGCTGCCGAATGCGATCCCTCGGTAGCCGTCTGTGGGCCATCGCATGCGCCTGTAGTAGGCAGCCGCTGCCATGACGCCAAGCGAACGTGGCGATACCCGCCGTCGCGAGACAGGCGATGCAGCGGCAAGGGCGGCGGTACCGCAGGCCATGCAGTTCGCTCGCGCCGTCGTCGCCGTCGCCGTCGCCGTCGCCGATCCGGCACGGCGGTGCGCACGTGTTTGCCGGCGACCCTGCCGGCCTGCGCCAAACCCGGTGGAACAGCGAGACAAGTGCGGCGCCTGGTTTCACAGTCCGTGCACTGCGCCGTTTTCAGTGATCGTACGGCGTGGGCCGTACGCCAACCCAGGAGCGAACACATGGCATTTCCAACCGCCGTCAACGACCAGATCACCGATGCGGTCACCCAGTCCAACGTCAAGGTCATCGGCGAAGCGCCGGCCTTTGCGATGGCGTCGATCTACCAGAGCATGGCGCACTCGACCGGCATCCTGTTCGAGAACGCCGTCTCGGCGCAGCAGCAGCAGAACACGCTGGCGCAGGCCGCGGCCAACCAGGGCGTGATGCAGATCTACAGCCTGGATACCTCCGACGCCGCCGCCGCCACCGAGAAGGTCGCGCAGACCGGTGTCTCCGACAACCTCACCAGCCTGCTGACCGTGCTCAACGCGTTCAAGTAAGCGTCGGCCCGCTTGCCGTCGCCATAGCGCGGCGACGGTAGCGCGGGGCGCGAGTCTGCTATTCCTTTCCTATCGAGGAGCGTTTCATGGCTTATCCCACCGCAGTCAACAACCAGATCACCGATGCCGTCACCCAGTCCAACGTCAAGGTCATCGGCGAGGCGCCGGCCTTCGCCATGGGCTCGATCTACCAGAGCCTGGCCCATTCCAGCGGCATCCTGTACGAGAACGCGGTCGCTTCCCAGCAGCAGCAGAACACGCTGGCGCAGGCGGCCAACAACCAGGGCGTGATGCAGATCTACAGCCTGGACACCACCGCCGCGGCGGGGGCGTCGGAGAAGATCGCGCAGACCGGCGTGTCCGACAACCTCACCAGCCTGATGACCGTGCTGCAGGCGTTCAAGGGCGGCGGCGTCGCGGGCTTGAACAACCCCTGACGCCGGCGCGTCCAGGACGGCGCCACGACGCGGTCGCGCCGTTCCTTTGCCGGTCTCGTCCACTTCGGTCCGCAGGCGTGCGGATCGGAGCGGCGATGCCGCCGCGGCGCGTACCGCGCCGCCTTCCACCACGCCCTGCCCTCGACCGGTGCGCGCCTTGGCTGCCCGCCGCGGCAGGATGCGTTCGACGCCAGGCGTTGCGCAATGCGGCGCCTGAGAAGGGGGAGTATGGACTTTCCTGCAGTGGCCACCCTGGAGGCCGCAGACATCGTCGCTGCGGCCCATGTCGGCAACGACCTGCAAACGCCCGCGGCCCATGCCGGCCATCGGACACTGCTGGAGCGTTCGGTGCTGTTCCACGACCTGCCTGCCGCATTGCTCGACCACCTGCTCGCACATGCCAGCGAATGCGACCTGGCGCCGGGCAGCGTGCTGTTCTTCAAGCACGACCCGAGCAGCTTCGTCGGCGTGGTGGTGCGCGGGCGCCTGTACAAGGTGCTGTATGGCGCGGACGGACAGGAACTGATCGTCGGCACCATCGAGCCGGGCGGCCTGGTGGACGAAGCCGCGCTGCTCGAGCCGCACGGGCGCAGCTTCACCGCGATCGCATTCGGCGCCAGCACCGTGCTCAAGCTGTCGCGCCGGCACTTCGCGCCCCTGATGGAATCGCCGTTGCTGCAGCAGCGCATCGAAGCGCTGCTGCGCGTGCGCCTGCGACAGGCCCTGGACAGCCTGGAAAGCATGTGCCTGCACCGGCTGGAAGTGCGCCTGGCGCGCTACGTGCTGCGCCAACTGGAGGTGCAGGAGTCGCAGCGCGGCGGCAACTGCGCGATCGTGCTGCCGCCCAACCAGAGCATCCTGGCGGCGATGCTCAACGTCAGCCGCTCCAAGCTCAATGCCCAGCTGCAGCAATGGAAGCGCAACGGCCTGGTCAGCCGCCGCCGCAACCTGCTGCGCATCCACGACCTCGACGCGCTGTGCGCCAAGGCCTACCTGCACGCCAACGCACCGCTGCGCACGCTGGCCTGGCACGGCGAGGACGGACTGCGACCGGCGCCGTGCCTGCCGTTGCTGCCGTGCAGTGGCTAGCGCATCGCCGAATTCACAGTACCCCTGTAGGAGCGGCTTCAGCCGCGACAGGATGTCCCCGGAACACGGATGGCAACCGCCCTGCGCAAGCAGGGTTACCTATTCTTCGGCACCCTCGCACCGCCCAGGAGAGCACCGGATAAGAAAAATCCCCGAGTAGGGTGCGTCATTTCGCAATATGACCCGAGCGCGCAGGCTTTTCCCTCATCCCGAAGGCAAGGCGCAATACGGCAAACCTCCGCAGGCACCCCTCGTAAAGCACAAGGCACGCGCCCATGCTGAGAAGCAGGATGGCGAAGTATTTCGTCCACGGGCCCCACGCGCATTGGATGACGTAATAGCCGATCGCGACAATGATCGTCTGATGCATGATGTAGAACGGATAGCTGGCGTCCTTCGCCCAGGCAAGGACGCGGTTGGTGCGGGAGAGATAGCGGTAGCCGTAGCCGAGGAACACCATGAGCCATAGCCAGGTGAAGAGATTGGAGCCGACCCTGTCGATCAGGGAGTCGTGCAGGATGATGCCCGTGGTGAACAGCGAGATCAGCAAGAAGAACGCCGCCAGTCCCATGACGAGCGACCATCGGCGGAAATCGGATAGCCACTTCCAGACGCCGGGCATGGAGGCCATGAAGTATCCGTACGCCGTCAGCAGCAAATAATGGTTGAAGATGTACCAATCGCTGACGAGATTGTGCGTCTCCGGGAACCGCAGTTTCAGCAGGGCTTCGTTGATGCCCAGCGGGATCCCCAACAGGAAAAGCCATTTTCCCGGCGCAATGTGTTGTGCGGTTCGCTTCCACCACAGCATTGCGGGGAGCAGCAACACCACGTACACGTACAGGTAAAGAATGAACCACAGGTGGTGCCAGCTGAAATCGCCGGCCGGATAGAAATGGAATTGCAGCACGCGCGTCAGGTAGAAATCCGGATAGCCGCCAGTCCATTGTCCATGCAGCAGCCGCTCGTAGTAGATCTGCGGCGGGACGACCAGGAACATGCCGACGATCAGGGGCAGCAGCAGTTTTTGCGTCCGTTCTCGCAGGAACAGCCCGGTACTGCGCCGCTGCAGCGCGAACCACATGCCGGCCCCGGCAATGACGAACAGCAGCGGCATGCGCAAACGATGGGCGATATCCATCGGCCACTCGAGAGAGGGAATGGTCTGGCTGTTGACGACATGCCAGCCCCAGCCGACGAAGATCATCCCCGTATGGAAGAAGAACAGCACGAAGATGGCGATGACGCGTAACCAGTCCAGGAAGTCGTAGCGTTCCTGCGGTTGTGTGGTGGCAAGCATCGGTTGGGTCTCCCGTATCCGCGATATCGGGAAGCCTGAGCGATCGGCAGCTGGCCAGCAGCGGATTTGGGGTGGGCGGAGGCCGGCCGTGGCAAGGCGGACGCTACCAGCCCATGCGCGCGAACAAGGCTTCGCGATACCGCCGGCTGAGCCGCAGGGTGCGGCCGTTGCGGAGATGGAGTTCGTAGTCGCCCTTGAACAGCGGCGTGAGCGATCCGATGCAGGCGACGTTCGCCGCGGCCGACCGATGGATGCGGACGAAGCGCTGTTCGCCCAGCTGCGCCAGCAGATCCTGCAGGGTCCTGCGCATCAGGTAGGTACGCGCGGCGGTATGCACATGCACGTAGTTGTCGTCGGCTTCCAGCCACTCGATCGATGCGGTTTCGATCAGGTGCAGCCGTTCGCCTTCGGGCACGAGCAGGCGCTCGCACTCCGGGGCGCGTGCCCGTCCGATCGCGACCGCCGCCGCACCGGACTCGTGCGCGTCCAGCCGCTCGCGCACGCGTTGCACGGTGCGCGCGAGCCGATCCCGGTCGTAGGGCTTGAGCAGGTAGTCGATCGCGTTGAGGTCGAACGCCTTTACGGCATGTGCATCGAAGGCGGTCACGAACACGATCAGCGGCGCGCTCGAGGGGTCGAGCTGCGCCGCGACCTGCAGTCCCGACAGCGTCGGCATACGCACATCCAGAAACGCCACGTGCGGCCGGAGTTGCCTGATGCAGTGCGCTGCCGACAATCCGTC
>Ga0105243_10004123_pt1 | contig 11554 bp, 9 predicted proteins | sample KBSM34metaG_FD_81525 | JGI IMG/M metagenome (GOLD analysis project Ga0105243, IMG submission 81525) | Miscanthus rhizosphere microbial communities from Kellogg Biological Station, Michigan, USA - KBS M3-4 metaG | ecosystem: Host-associated > Plants > Roots > Rhizosphere > Soil | place: Michigan...
CGGCCACGGGCGCGCCCCTTCCGGCGTCGTGGGCGCTTCAGGACCCCCAGGACTGGCTGGACGCGCTCGCCGCCGCGGTGCCCGCCGCGGTCGCAGACGCCGGCGTCGACTCGGCGACGATCGTCGGGATCGGAACCGACTTCACCGCCTCGACCCCGCTCCCCACGACGCAGGAGGGAATGCCTCTCTGCCGACTCTCACAGTTCGTCGATCGCCCCCACGCCTACCCGAAGCTCTGGAAGCACCACGCGGCCCAGCCGCAGGCCGAGCGCGTCACGTCGGTGGCGGCGACGCGCGGCGAGCCGTGGCTCGCGCGCTACGGCGGCCGCATCTCCTCCGAGTGGCAGTTCGCGAAAGCCCTTCAGGTACTCGAGGAGGATCGCGAGATCTACGAGGCGGCGGGCCGCTGGATCGAGGCTGCGGACTGGATCGTCTGGCAGCTCTGCGGCCACGAGACACGGAACGTGTGCACCGCCGGGTACAAGGGCCTCTACCAGGACGGCTCGTACCCCTCGGCGTCCTACCTCCAGGAGCTCCATCCCGACTTCGTCGACGTCGTCCCACGGCTGCTCGAATGGCCGCTCTCACCGCTCGGCGGGCGCGCGGGCGACCTCACGCCCGAAGCGGCACGGACGCTCGGGCTCCCGGAGGGGATCGCGGTCTCGATCGGGAACGTCGACGCGCATGTCACGGCGCCGGCCGCGTGCGCCGTCGACCCCGGGCACATGCTCGCGGTGATGGGCACCTCCACGTGCCTCGTCATGAACGGCGAGCGCCTCGCCGAGGTGCCGGGGATGTGCGGCGTGGTCGAGGGAGGCATCACCGCCGGCCTGCTCGGCTACGAGGCCGGCCAGAGCGGAGTCGGCGACGTGTTCGCCTGGGTCGTCGACCGCCTGCTGCCCGCCGCCTACCGCGACGCCGCGGCGGCGAGAGGGCTCGACCCGCACGACCACCTCTCGGCGCTCGCGCGGCAGCAGGCCCCGGGCGACCACGGCCTCGTCGCCCTCGACTGGCTGAGCGGCAACCGCTCGGTCCTCGTCGACCACGAGCTGAGCGGCGCGATCGTCGGTCTCACGCTCGACACGAGACCCGAGGACATCTACCGCGCGCTCGTCGAGGCGACCGCGTTCGGGGCGCGCACCATCGTCGAGACGTTCGACGCCGCCGGGGTCCCCGTGCGCGAGCTGACCGTCGCGGGCGGGCTCGTCAGGAACCCGTTCGTGATGCAGGTGTACGCCGACGTGCTGCGGCGCCCGCTCCACGTGGTCGAGTCCGACCAGGCGCCGGCGGTGGGCTCGGCGATCCACGCCGCGGTCGCCGCGGGCTGTCACGCGGACGTGCCGGCGGCGGCAGCGGCGATGGGTCGCGCGCGACGGGACGGGTTCCTCCCCGACTCCGGCTCGTCCGATCGCTACGACGAGCTCTACGACCACTACACGACGCTCCACGACCGGTTCGGCCGCCGAAGCCCGATGATGCACCAGCTGCGAAAGCCCTTGGGGCACCGTCGCCCCGAGCGGGTCGGCGCCGTGGCGGCGCTCCGCTCCGAGCTCGCGCGACTCCACGCGGAGCTGCCGCGACACGGCCTCGTGAGCTGGACGAGCGGCAACGTCTCGGCCCGGGTCCCGGGCGAGGAGCTGATGGTGATCAAGGCGAGCGGCGTCCCGTTCGACGAGCTCACGCCCGAGACGATGGTCGTCTGCGACCTCGCCGGGAACGTCCTCGAGGGCGACCTCGCGGCGTCGAGCGACGCCGCGACCCACGGCTACGTCTACCGCCACCGCCTCGACGTCGGAGGAGTGGCCCACACCCACAGCCCGTACGCGACGGCGTTCGCCGCCCGCGCCGAGCCGATCCCGTGCGTGCTCACGGCGATGGCGGACGAGTTCGGCGGGGAGATCCCGGTCGGGCCGTTCGCCCGGATCGGCGACGACGAGATCGGCCGCGGGATCGTCGACCTGATGGCCGCGCACCGATCGCCTGCGATGCTGATGCAAAACCACGGCGTCTTCACCGTCGGCGGCACCGCACGGGATGCCGTCAAGGCGGCGGTGATGTGCGAGGACGTCGCCAGGACCGTGCACCTCGCCCGGGCCCTCGGAGAGCCCGTGCCCCTGACCCGAAAGGACATCGATGCCCTCTTTGACCGCTACCACACTGTCTACGGCCAGCGCTGACAGCACGGTCGCGCTTCCGCGCATCGGCGTCCTCGGGGTGATGCAGCGCCTCTACGACGACATGCTCCCGGGGATCGGCGAGCGCCAGGCCGCCTATGCCCAGGAGCTGGGTGCCGCCCTGGACGGCGCAGCCCTCGTCACCGTGACGCCCCCCGTGAAGGACCGGGAGGACATCGAGCGAGCCATGCGCGAGCTCGAGGGCCAGGATCTCGACGGCCTGCTCGTCGTGATGCTGACGTACGGCCCTGCGATGAACATCTCGCGAGCGCTCGCCGACACGCGGCTGCCCGTTTGCATCGCGAACACGCAGCCTGTCCCCGAGGTGACGGACGCCTGGGACATGGCCGACCTGACGTACAACCAGGGGATCCACGGCGCCCAGGACACGGCGAACGCGCTCGTCCGCTCCGGACGCCCGTTCGCGGTCGTCACGGGCGACTGGCGCTCGGCGTCCTTCGGCGAGCAGATCCGGCGCTGGTCGAGCGCGGCGGCGGCCGCGACCCGGTGGCGACGTCTGCGCGTGGCGATCTTCGGCTACGGGATGAACGGGATGGGCGACACGCGGGTGGACGTCCACACGCTCCTCGGCGCGCTCGGCCCCCAGGTCGACGCGGTCGCCCAGGGCGCGCTCTACCGGGCCGCCCAGGAGGTCGACGGCGCCGACGTCGAGCGTCTGATCGCCGACGAAGACCGCCGCTTCGAGATCGACCCGCGTCTCGGCGCGGAGGAGCGGGAGGACCATGCCCGGCTCCAGCTCGGCCTCGAGCGGCTGCTCCGCGAGGGCGGCTACGGCGCGTACTCGACGCATTTCGACGCGATCGCGCACGACGGCCGCTTCACGCGCCTCCCGCTTGCGGCTGCCTCGAGCCTGATGGCCGCGGGCTTCGGCTACTCGGCAGAGGGAGATCCGATGACCGCCGCGCTGATGTCGGCCGCGCAGACGATGCTCGGGACGACCCAGTTCACCGAGATGTACGCGATGGACTTCGCGCGCAACGCGTTCCTGATGAGCCACATGGGCGAGGGCAACTGGGCGCTCGCCCGCCGGGATCGGCCGGTGCGCTTGATCAAGCGAACCCTCGGGATCGGCGGGCTCGACGATCCGCCGACCTTCCTCTTCCAGTACGACGTGGGTCCGTGCACGCTCGCATCACTGCTCGCCCTCCAGGACGGCCGCTTCCGGCTCGTCGTGTCAGAGGGCGAGATCCTCGACACCGACGAGCTGCCGGGCCTGGAGATGCCGTACGGCTTCTTCCGGCCGGCGACCGGCGTGGAGGAATGCGCGAACGGCTGGCTCCGGGCAGGGGGCCCTCATCACCAGGTCCTGAACCCAGGCCACCGGGCGGCCGACTGGCGGACGTTCTGCGAGACGACCGGCATCGAGCTCGTGACGGTGTAGGCGCAGGCGGCGACGGGCTGGGCTTCAGAGTTCGCGGGCGCCGCCCGCGGCAACCCCGACCCGGGCCGTGGCGGAACCGCTGTATGCCGCGACGATCTCGTCGGTGAAGCGCGCGGCTCGCTCCGACGGGACGAGGGCGACGATCGATCCGCCGAAGCCCGCCCCCGTCATGCGGGCGGCGGACGCGCCGAGGCCGTAGGCCAGCTCGACCAGCTCGTCGAGCTCGGGCGTCGAGACCTCGAAGTCGACGCGGAGGCTCTCGTGGGCGTCCCGGAAGATCTTTCCGAGCCGGTCGGCGTCGACCGGCTCCGATCGCAGGACGCGGACGACCTCGCGCACGCGCTCGTTCTCCGACTCGACGTGGCGGACCCGGCGCCGCGCCACCGGGTCGCCGGCACCGGCGAGCCCGCGCTCGAGCTCCTCGCGACGCGTCGCGTACGCGGACTGCTCGAGTCGTCTCCTGACGCCCGAGTCGACGACCACGAGCGCGTGACCGGCGGGGAGCCGCACGTGCTCCCAGCGCAGCGACTCCGTGTCGAGCAGTACCGCGTGGCCGGGTCGTCCGAGGATCGAGGCGGCCTGGTCCATGATCCCGCACGGGACGCCGGTGGCTCGCGTCTCGGCGTGCTGGGCGACCTCCGCGAGCTCCAGCCCCCCGAGCACCTCTCCGGGCACTGCCGTCAGGGCGAGCGCGAGAGCGACGCCGAGCGCCGCGGACGACGACAGGCCGGCTCCGATCGGAAGCGTGGTCGTGATCGTGGCCTCGAGGCCCGCGACCGGGAAACCCCGCTCGGCGAGCTCGGCCGCGACTGCCTCCGCGTAGCGCTGTGCGTCGCCGTCGGACGAGGTGACGCGCAACGGCCCGCCCACCTGCGTCACGCGCAGCGTGACGCCGAGATCGAGGGCGACCGGCAGCACGAGACCGCCGCTGTAGTCGGTGTGCTCGCCGATCAGGTTCACCCGGCCCGGCGCCCAGAACGTCCGCGGAAGCGGTTCGGCTGCGGACATCGGCGTGATCATCGTGCATCCGACGCCCCGCGCGCCGGCCGTCGGGTTGCGTGGTTCTGCCGTGGGGAGTTTGCGCCCCGGCAGGCCGGGTACCGACGGGTGCCATCTCCGTTCGACGAAGGAGGAACAATGCGAACGACCGTCGACATGTGGACCTACCGCGAGGGCGTCGCGCCCAGCGACGTCTCGCCGATCAACGTGGTCGGCTACGGCGTCGAGGCGAGCGACGGATCGATCGGAAAGGTCGACGATGCGACGTACGAGCTGGGCTCGTCGTACATCGTCGTCGACACCGGACCGTGGATCTTCGGGAAGAAGGTCATGCTCCCGGCGGGAGTCATCCAGAGCGTGGACGACGACGAGGAGAAGATCTTCGTCGATCGGTCGAAGGACGAGATCAAGCACGCTCCCGAGTTCGACGACTCGATGATCGCCGACGAGCAGTACCGCACGAACCTGGGGTCGTACTACGGAGGCCCCGCCCACTGAGGCACCTGCCGGGGGAGGCCGTGGGGAGGTCGCGCCGCCGCGCGGCCTCCCCATGGGGCTCTAAACCTCTAACGGACGACGCGGGCTGCGCCGCCGCGCATGACGTGCTCGACCTCGGCGAGCGTCGCCATAGACGTATCTCCCGGCGTCGTCATCGCGAGCGCACCGTGGGCGACGCCGTACGCGAGTGACGTCTCGAGATCGGCGTCCGTCAACAGGCCGTAGACGAGGCCGGAGGCGAAGGAGTCCCCGCCGCCGACCCGGTCGAGGATCTCGAGGCCTCGCATGGCTGGACCGACGACGAAGGCGTCGCGACTGCTGCAGACGGCGCTCCAGTCGTTCACCGTCGCGGTCCGCGCCTCGCGAAGCGAGGTGGCGACGAGAACGAGGCTCGGGTTGTCGGCGAGCACGCGCCGGTGGAGCTGGTCGTACACCGCGACGTCGAGGTCGACATGCGACGCGTCGACCCCGTCGAGCGAGTATCCGAGCGCGGCCGAGAAGTCCTCCTCGTTGCCGAAGAGGACGTCGACCTGCCCGACGAGCTCGCGATTCGTGGCCGCAGCCGCCTCGGGCCCGCCGATCGCCTTCCACAGCGAGGGCCGGTAGTTGAGGTCGAAGGAGACGATGGTGCCGTGCCGTCGAGCGGCGGCCATCGCCTCGAGCGCGAGCGCCGCGGCCCCCGTGGACAGCGCCGCGAAGATCCCGCCGCAGTGGAACCACCGGGCTCCGTCCGTCCCGAAGACCGCGTCCCAGTCCACGTCTCCCGGCCGCATTGCGGCCGCGGCCGAGTGACCGCGGTCGGAGCACCCGAGCGCCGCGCGTACGCCGTAGCCCCGCTCGACGAAGTTGAGGCCGTTGCGCACGTCGCGACCGACCCCGTCGTACGGCATCCAGGCAATGTGCCGCGGGTCGACGCCACCCTGGAGGATCAGGTCCTCGAGCAGCCGCCCCACGGGGTTGTCGGCGAACGCCGTCACGATCGCGCTGCGAAGGCCGAAGCAGCGCCGCAGCCCGCGGGCCACGTTGTACTCGCCGCCGCCCTCGGACACGGCGAACGTACGGGTCGTCGCGATGCGCCCGTCGCCGGGGTCGAAGCGGAGCATCACCTCGCCCAGGGCGACGAGGTCGTAGCGGCAGTCCTCGGAGGGCCGCACCGCGAGGAGGCTCACGCCGGCACCGCCTGCGCGACCTGCCCTGCGGCCTCTCGCGCGCGCCGCTCGATCTCGTCGAAGCGCCCGTCGCGCAGGAGCGCCGGCTCGCAGACCCAGCTGCCGCCGCAGGCGAGCACCGACGGCAGCGCGAGGTAGTCCGAGAGGTTGTCGGGGCCGATGCCTCCCGTCGGAACGAACCGAACGTCCGGGTAGGCGGCCGACACCGCCTTGACGAAGGCAGGTCCGCCCACGAGCGAGGCCGGGAAGACCTTGAGGACGCGGCAGCCGAGCGCCCGGGCATGCTCGATCTCCGAGGGCGTCGCGACGCCCGGGACGAAGGGCACGCCGGCCCGCGCCGCCTCCTTCACCACCGCGTCGTTCGTCCCCGGCGCGACGGCGAACCGCGCGCCCGACTCGACCGCCGACGAGAGCTGCTCCGGACCGAGGACGGTCCCGGCGCCGACGAGGAGCCCGTCGATGTCCGCGACGCGGCGGATCGCCTCGCCGGCCGCAGCCGTCCGGAACGTAATCTCGACGGCGGTCAGACCGCCGGCGAGCAGCGCGCGACACGCACGCTCCGCGTCGCCCGCGTCCGACACGGTGAGCACGCAGACGAGCCGCACCACCGCGAGCCGCTCGAGCACGTCGCTCACCGAGCCCGGCCCCTCGTCCATCCCGAGACGCCTTCGTGCGGCGATGATCCCGGCTTCCTCATCGTCGCCGGATTCTAGGGTCGCTCCTGCGCTCACACGTCGTTGGCGATCGTGAACGGCAGCACGCGCCTGCCCCTCCGCCCGTTGAGGCTCGTCGCCTCGACCTCGAGGAGGTACCCCGCGTCGGCCAGCAGCCCGGTGCTCCACGTCCGGGCCAGGAAGAAGCGGTAGAGGCCCGGCCGGCCCGCACGGTTCTGGCGCGTGCCCGGCGCGTAGACGCGCGGGTACGCGTCCCGGGGAAGAAGCGTCTCGGCAAGGTCGATCGGCATGTGCCATGGCCGCACGGTGCGGGAGCCGCGCCGGACGCGCCAACGGAGCCGTGCCGGCGTGACGGGAAGCTCGTCCCAGGGCGCGGGCACGGGGAGCGGAGGCATCTGGTGTGCCTCGGCGATCACGTCGACGGCGCCGACGACCGCCGCGGGATGGAGGACGCGACCCTGGCGCGACAGCACGATCCGGGTCACCTGCGGCGCTGTCGCGTCGCGCCACGGAGCGAGCGCCCCGGGCCGCAGCGGGTCGCGGTACAGCCCCGCGCGGCGCTCGGCGAAATGGACGTGGAGCCACGGCGCCTCGACGTGCCCGAGCAACTGATGCTGCGCGACACGCTCGTGGTGCGCGACCGCCGGAATCACGTGCCAGTAGCCGAACTGGAGGTCGCCGTCGGCGACGGACAGCGACCGGCGGCCCTCCAGATGCACGACGCCGCGGCGCACCGCGTACACGGGCGTGCCGTTCGGCGCGGAGATGTCGATCCCGAAATGGAACGCCCGCGACGTCCCGGAGATGCGCGGATCGTTGAAGTAGCCGCGCACCGGGTGCGACCGGTCGAACGGCTTCAGCGGCCACGGGTACACACTCCGCAGTATCGCCCTGGACGGGGCACTGCTGCTCAGGCGCGAGCCGTTGAACCCGCTCCACGAGCTCGCCCCCGTTCGGCCGTCTCGAGCAGGAACCCGCCGCGGCACGGCGACGTTCCGTCGCCTGACCGGACCTCCGGTACGAGCCGCGTCTCCTTCGTCTGAGGCGCGCCCGAGCCAGGGCGCCTTTGTTAGCGTCGGCGCTGGACCTCTAGGGGAAGGAAGGTCGCATCTCATGGACGAGTTCCTCGATAGCGCGTTGCCCTCGGCCCGGCATCGTGGTGGTGGAGGCCGGTTCGTTCGATGCCTGAGCGTCCTTGCGGCCGCGCTCGTGGCGACGGTGTCCGTCGTCGAGGCCGGTGCCGCCGCGCCGGCGCCGACCGAGCCGGACTTCGGTCCCAACGTGATGGTCTTCGACCCCAGCATGTCGACGAGCCAGATCCAGGCCGCCGTCGACGCGATCGCCGACCAGCAGGTGCCCAACCAGTTCGGATCAGAGCGCTATGCGCTGCTGTTCAAGCCCGGCACCTACGGCACGGCTGCCGACCCTCTCAACTTTCAGGTCGGCTACTACACCGCCGTGGCGGGTCTCGGTCTCTCCCCGAACGACGTCGTCATCAACGGGTCCGTCTACGTACGCAACCAGTGCATGGGCACCAGCTGCGTGGCGCTGAACAACTTCTGGCGATCCTTGTCGAACCTGACGATCAACGTGACGACCCCGGACTTCGGCTGCTACAGCGGCGAGTTCTGGGCGGTGTCGCAGGCCGCCCCGATGCGTCGGGTTCGCGTCAACGGGCTCGCCACCCTGATGGACTACTGCACGGGTCCGTCATTTGCGAGTGGCGGGTTCATCGCCGATTCAGAGTTCGACGGCAGCACGGTGGTCAACGGCTCCCAGCAGCAGTGGCTCGTCAGGAACAGCACGCTCGACGGCTGGACGAACGGTGTCTGGAACCAGGTCTTCTCAGGCGTGGAAGGCGCGCCCGCCCAGTGCTTCCCCGCTCAGGGATCGTGCGGCGGCCCCTACACGACGCTCGCGACCAGCCCGGTCACGAGAGAAGCGCCATATCCGTACCTGGGCTCGGACGGGCACTACAACGTCTTCGTTCCCTCGGCGCAGCAGAACTCCGTTGGCACGACGTGGAGCGGCGGGGCAACTGCCGGCTCCTCGATCGCGATCGACCAGTTCTTCGTCGCCAAGCCGAGCGACGACGCGAAGACGATCAACAACGCGCTCGCACGCGGCCAGAGCCTGATCTTCACGCCGGGCATCTACCACCTCGATCGAAGCATCGACGTCAAGCGTCCCGACACCGTCGTGCTCGGCCTCGGCTTCCCGACCCTGGTGCCCGAGAACGGGGTCACTGCGATGACAGTCGCCGACGTGAAGGGCGTCAAACTCGCCGGCCTGCTGTTCGACGCAGGCATCGTGAACTCTCCGGTGCTCCTCCGGGTCGGCACCCCGCAGGCCCACAAGAGCGACCCGGCCGACCCGACGACGCTGAACGACGTGTTCTTCCGCATCGGTGGGGCAGCCCCCGGCAAGGCCACGAACAGCCTGATCGTGAACAGCGACGATGTCGTGCTGGACGACATCTGGGCCTGGCGGGCCGACCACGGCAACGGTGTCGGCTGGACGGCCAACACCGCCGACACCGGCCTGATCGTCAACGGCGACAACGTGACTGCGTACGGCCTCTTCGTCGAGCATTACCAGAAGTACGAGGTGATCTGGAACGGGAACGGCGGAAGGGTCGTCTTCTTCCAGAACGAGATGCCGTACGACCCGCCAAGCCAGTCGGCGTGGATGGAAGCTCCCGGGGTCAACGGCTGGGCGGCGTTCAAGGTTGCCGGCACCGTGACCAGCTTCAGCGGATACGGCATGGGCAGCTACAGCTTCTTCAACCAGGGCGTGGACATCTTCGCGGCGAACGCGTTCGAGGTCCCCGCCGCCCTCCCGGCGTCGAGCCTCCACGATCTGCTCACCATCTTCCTGGATCCCAGTGTCGGGAAGGGTGGCATCCTGAACGTGATCAACGACACGGGCGGCTCGTCGACCATCGCCAACCCGGATGTCCCGGTCACCGTGGTGAGCTACCCGTGAGGTAACCCCTGGCTCGGCCGATCGGACTGCGGCACCGAGCCGCCCGCGCCGGCCCGGGTCACCGTGTGCGCGATGCGGTTCGCCCAGGTCGCGGGGGGCTACCATCCCCGCCCGCAGTTCAAACGAGGAGGAAGCACGTGCGGCGGTATGGGGTTGTATTCCTGCTGGTCCTTTTGTCGGTCGCTGTATGGGCGTCGGCGGCCTCGGCGATCAAGAGCCCGCTGACGTTCAGCCTGCTCGAACAGGGCACGCCGAACAGCGATCAGCCACTGGGCGATTTCACGTTCGACCGCCCGCCTGTCGGCGGTGACCGGATCGCGTTCACGAACGAGCTCTACCGATGGAAGGGAACCAAGAAGGGCGCGAAGGTCGGCCGCGACCAGGTGATCATCACCTTCGTCACCGGCTTCGGAGCCAACTTCTCGAAGAAGGCGACGGCGCTGTTCAGTGCGCAGGTCTTTCTGCCGGGGGGAACCATCTTCGCCGAGGGGTACGGGCGGGTGAACCCCAACGGCCCATCGAGGTACACCTTCCCGATCCTGGGTGGCACGGGCACGTACGCGAACGTCCGCGGCTATGTCAACGTCCACGATCTCCGCGACGACAGGACCAACATCCAGTTCCACCTCCTGCCGTAGCCCAAGGCCGAGCGGAGGGCCTGCGACAGGCAGCGCCTCCGCTCGGTCACGCTCCGCGAAGGCGGCTAGAGGCTGGGCTGACACATGGGTCTCCACTGCCGAAGCAGGTGGCCACCACGCTCCCGTACAGATGCCTGGGCCATACCCGATGAGGGACGGCTCGGTCGAGCCTCGCGTCGTCGCCTACGGCGAAGCTGTCAGCTCCACATCGAGTTGCCGCTGCATTGCCGCCCAGTCGAGGTATGTGTCCTTTCGCGCGATGAGACCGTCGGAGACTGCGATCACGTCAACGCCCTCACATGCGAAAGGCTTGCCCTCCGCGGTTCCGCTCATCCGATACTCGCTGACGAAGTGTCCATCGCCGATGTAGACCCGGCTCTTCTCGAAGCGGAGGTCGGGCGATCGGGCGAGAGAGGCGGCAAATGCCTCGCGCGCCGCTGCGAGTCCCGTCGCAGGCTCGCTGAACCCATGAAGATGGAAGACCGTGTCGTCGGTGTGCATGGCGAGGATCGCGTCGAGATCGTGCTTCGCCCAGGCGGCGCCGTACCGAGCGGCCAACTCTTGGGTTGCTTCGATGCTCATCGAGTCCCTTCTGGTCGGGTTCGAGCGAACGTAACAGACTCGAGTGAGCGCAAGCTCCCGTGAACAGGGCGAGGGAACGTGGGCCCTGCGCGATCGAGTGCTGGTCGCGGATTCACCCTTTCCTGTAGCTCAACGATGTGCTGAGCGCGCCCTCTGTAGTGTCAGCCGCGGATGAGAAGACGCATGCTGCCCAGGTCGTTCCCGGTTCTGGTCGTGGGGTCCGTGTCGGTCGCCGTGTTGGCGGTCTTTGCAGCGACCGCGGTCGCGACGAGCTCGCAGTCAACGGTGGTGAGCTCGCTGCCCGGCAAGATTTGGGTCCTTGCCTCGCTCAACGGGAAGGCACCCCTCAAGGGCACGGAGCTCACGAGCGAGTTCACGGCGAAGCGCCGTGTCTCCGGGTCAGCGGGGTGCAACCGCTACACCGGCACCTACA
>Ga0105243_10004126_pt1 | contig 11551 bp, 8 predicted proteins | sample KBSM34metaG_FD_81525 | JGI IMG/M metagenome (GOLD analysis project Ga0105243, IMG submission 81525) | Miscanthus rhizosphere microbial communities from Kellogg Biological Station, Michigan, USA - KBS M3-4 metaG | ecosystem: Host-associated > Plants > Roots > Rhizosphere > Soil | place: Michigan...
CCACAGCTCTTTAGCAGTTTTTAACGTGGAGCAAGTTCCCTTAAATCGCCACGAACAATATTTTCAAAATAACGTGGCCGACGTTATCTCACAGCCACTCCAGCTCTGTCAACCTGAAGATTGTCTGCCACAAAAAAGCACATAAAGCACAAAAAAGAATTTATCCAGCGCTCGAACGCTAACCGCCGTCCGCAGCGAGTTTGAACGCGGCCATCTCGTGATCGTTGCGGACGAGGAGGACGTTGCCGACTAACACCGGGTGATTCCAGGTTTTTCCTTCGAGGGCAGGGAAGTGTGCAAGTTCGGTGAACTGATCCGCCGCCGCCTTCGCGAGCGCGAGTTCGCCCTGCTCAGACAAAACGAGCAACACATCCTGCTCCGGTAACAAGACAAGCTGTCCGTACCCGTATCGTTTGCCTTTCCACTTGAGCTTCCCGTCCTCCAGGTTTACGCAAACCAGCGAGCTGCCGTCGAAGCCGAAGGCGTATCCTTTGTGTACGACGAAATCGTTGAACCATGGATTCATATCTTCAGTGGTCCAGCGTTCTTGTGTGGTCCATCCACCAGATCCCTGTCCGACTGCGAGCCGCCGCAAACCACTACTCTCACTGACGCTGATTAGAAGATCGCCGTTCGACGCTACTGCCGGCTGCACGATCGGCACGCCTTCCCACGCGTGCTCCCAAAGTAATTTGCCGTCAGTAAGCGAAACACTCTCCACTCCCGTCGATCTCAACAGCACGATCTGTTGAATGCCGTTGGTGGTCAACAATTGTGGCGAGCTGTAGCCTGTGCCGCCCGTCGGTCCGAGCCAGCGAGTCTTGCCGGTCGCTGCCTCATAAGCAACCAGATTGCCCGCCGCGGCGACGATCACGAGATCGTTCACGACCAACGGTGAGCCGGCGATACCCCAGCCGGGAACTTTCGCGCCCGTGTCGTTGACCGAATTGCGAGTCCAGACGACATCCCCACTTGCAGCATCGAGTGCGTTGACAATTCCTGTTCCGCCTTGCGTATACACGCGACCATTGCTGAGAGTCGGTGTCGCTCTCGGACCAGCGCCGGCATTTGATTCATAGAATCGTGCATTGTTGCTGTGTCGCCACACCGGCTTGCCGGTGGATACGTCATAGCAGGAAACGATTTCTTCGTCACCGCGTTGTTCCTGCGTGTAAAAACGTCCGTTCTGCACTGCAAAGGAAGACCACGCTGGTCCAATCGGCCGTCGCCAAAGCTCGACTGGCGGAGACGCAGTCCAATCAGTCTTGATCCGTACTCCGTGCACAGTGCCGTCGCGCTGAGGCCCACGAAAACCGGACCAGCCGCTTTCGGTGCTTGTCGGTGCGGAAGCATTTAGAGTTACCGGCTGCTCGCTCGCTTGTGCAAGCAGTCGCTGCTCCGGAGTCTTGGACCAGCGCCAGTGCAAGTCGTTATTGAACTCGGCCGTTAGGCCACCAGTTCGAAGCACCATAAATACGCCGCAGCACAGCACTATCATCGTCACGAACGCCAGACGTCGCTTTGCTGCAGAGAAATGGCGTGTGACGATGGCCCACAAGACCAATCCCATACTGAACACGGGAATCGCGAGGACGTAGAGCAGCATGCCCATCGCACCGCCCGCAATCGACTCGTGTACGACGCGCTTGGTTCCGATCAATGCGAGCACGATCAGCACGAGTGCCGCGATTCGCTCGATCCACGGCGCGCGACTGAAGAATAGCCACCACAAAAGGATGATCAACCCGCCGATAACGCCGGAGAACAGCGCGACGATTGCGGCCTGGGGAAAAATCGCAGGGACGACAAACCAACCCACCCATTGCAACACGACCGCTATCACACCTGGCCACACACGAATCGGTTTGCGAGGAGTTGCTAACGCAGTTTCTATTGTTGCCATATTAGTCTGACCTTACGCAGATAGTAGACAGTTTGTTCGAATTAGAATGGGTTTGCGCAGCATAACGATCTCAATGCCTGGGCGGACCGCTCATGAAATGCGTACGCCGATTGTACGTCGGAAATTCCCAACAGTTCACTAAGTTTTTGAAGTATAGTTGGCTCCCACGTGCCTCTTCCTGTCGCACATGGTTTGGTCGGTGCCAGCGTGGTTGCTGCACTCCGTCCTTCTAATGAATTGGGCGGCTGGAAGTGGCTGGCTTTCGGTGCGTTTCTCGGTGTTGCTCCCGACTTCGATTTTGCGCTGAACTGGCTTGGCATTTCGATAGGTGGCTGGCATCACGGCTTTACTCACTCGATTCCTTTTGCCGTCGTAGTCGGGCTGGTGACGATTGTCGTGTTGAGGCAATGGAAAGTGCGCAGCTTTCTTGTCTTCAGCGCCACCTATGTATCGCATACTCTACTCGATTACATGTTGACTGAGTCTCGCGGAGTAGCGCTGTGGTGGCCGTTCACGAATCATCGCTACAAGCTCCGCCTACCCAATCCGATCGACTACACCTATAGCGTCGATTCATTCAGCCACGCTGCTAAGGACTTGCTCAAAATTAGTCTCATCGAATTACTGATCTTCGCACCTCTTCTGCTGGCTGTGATTTTAGTAAGACAAGTCCTGAGCAAGCGTTCACAATTCAAAACCGAAGCTCCGTGTGCTGACCCGGTCCAGGAATGATTTCGGAGTTTTGAGCAAAGCATCGCAGATTGGATTCCCGCTGACAGTCTGCTCGTACAGCAGCGCTGGGGTTGTTGACGTTTTTTTACACGAATTAACTTCTAAGAATCCGCGTTCATCCGCGGCCTGCTCTTAAGTCACCCGTCGCCGCATTGACACCAGACCCAATCTTCTATTAGTGTGCTGCGCGAATTCACGAATTCTAGATTGTCCTCCCAAACTCGATCTTTCTGGCACATGAACAGGGGTCACGGATCCGGAAGCTCATGGTTCCGTCTCGTTGACCTCATCACTACAATTCTTGAGACGTGCGGCGTCTCGTGGGACTCCTCGCAAGCGAACATAGGGCATGTTCAGGACTTTGCGCGTTGCGCCGATCAGTTAATCTGATCTTCGCAGCATAACCACTTAAAGAATCAGACCTCAAAGGATGCCTCAAACCATGAAGCCTACTCGATTATTCCTACTACCACTCTTCGTTTTCTTCCTGGTCGTCCTCTTGATCCCGGTAAGCGAAGCCCAACGTGCTCGCCAGGGACAGAGACCAAGTGGACCATCGCGCGAGAACGCCGCGCCGAAGTCGAACAAAAACAAATCGAAGTCCGCAGCGGCGAAAGCCTCGTTGGCCAATCGACTTCGTACTCCATTACAGGACCCGTCTGATCCTAAACCTATTTCTGTTCAAGCTGAGAACTTCGCCGTTTCTCCGCCGTTACGTGATATCGCCAGCGACGGCCCGAGTATCGAGGTTGACGTGCGTAACGAAGAGGACGAATCAGCGGAGAATCGCGCAGTTCGCGAGGTGACTGCGGCGGCTATTGCCCGCGCGCAACAAATGTCCGCTATCGAAACGATGAAGCGTGATGCCGCCATGCAGTTGGTAGCCCCAACGCTAAACATTCCAGCGCCTTCGCTCACTTTCGAAGGGTTGGGCCGCACCGAGAATATTGCTGCCGGCTTTGGCAATCTATCGCCGCCGGATACAGTTGGTGACGTCGGACCTAATCACTACGTCCAACAAACAAACCTCCTCGTGCGCGTCTGGAACAAAGCGGGAACACCCTTGACCGCTCCATTCCGGCTTAGTTCTTTGTTTGCTCCACTGGGGGGACAGTGTGCGGCGCCGGACGCGGGCGATCCGATCGTGCTCTACGATCCACTGTCTGATCGCTGGATGCTCAGCCAGTTTGCGTTTGCAGGCCAAACCATTCCGCCGTACCACCAGTGCATTGCCATCTCAAAGACGCCCGATCCAACTGGAGCGTACTTCCTCTACGACTTCATAACACCCGGAAATGAGTTTCCGGATTATCCAAAACTCGGCGTGTGGCCCGATGGCTATTACATGATGGTCCATCAGTTCACTTTGGGTGGACCATTTAACGGCACCGGAGTCTATGCATTCAATCGTCTCAAGATGCTGACCGGCGACCCTACCGCCAACTTTATTTACTTCAATCTGAATCTTGCCAGTCACCCGGAAGGAATCGGTGGTTCGTTGCCCTCGGACGTCGATGGTCTAACACCGCCGCCTCCCGGGAGGCCGAACACTTTCATTTACTTTACCACTACAGACTTCGGAGATCCGGCCACGGGATTGCGGCTGTTTGATTTCCACGCCGACTTCAACATCCCAGCCAACTCGACCTTCACGGAACGACCTGAGAGCACGTATCCAGCTCCATTGGCCGTGGCGCCGTTCAGCGCCGTAAAACCGGCAGGAAGACGCAATGTGCCCCAACCCGCCCCCGCTGCTACGGTCACTACCTCGCTCGACGCCATCAACGATCGCTTGATGCATCGTCTGCAGTATCGCAACCGCGGTGGGTTTGAGACTCTCGTACTTACTCACACCGTCGGAGCTCCGGGCTCCACGGTTTTCGGAACCTTCCGGGCCGGCGTGCGCTATTACGAACTACGCCGTGCTCTGCCGGGCGGTAATTTTGTCGTGCAGGAACAGGCGACTTTCGCACCTGCGGATGGAATCAGCCGCTGGTTAGCGAGTGCCGCTGAAGATCATCAAGGGAATCTCGCCGTGGGTTACAACGTTTCCAGCGGCGCTGCCGGCGGAAACGTCCGCCCCGGTATCCGCTATGCCGGCAGGTTGGCTGGCGACGCTCCAGGCGGACTTACTCAGGGCGAAGCCACCTTGATTGACGGCACGGGCGTACAAACCAGCACTGGTAATCGATGGGGAGATTACAGTGCCCTGACAGTTGATCCCTCGGACGACTGCACATTCTGGTACACAACTGAGTACTACACGGCAGCAGGCCAGGCAGCCAGCACGGTTGGCTGGCAGACCCGAATCGGCAGATTCAAATTTGATCAATGCACGCCTCCCGAGCAGGGCACTCTTTCAGGCACCATCACCTACTGCGATACGGGAGCTCCAGTGGTTGGTGCGCTGATCAAGGTTTCGGATGGACACACAGGCGTGACGGTTGCCGATGGCAGCTATTCAATAAAGCTCTCGCCCGGCGATTACCACGTCCAGGTAGTTGCTGATAGCGTGAGTTGTGCGAGTTCCACGCCGACTGCAGTCTCGATCACCAATGGCGGCACAACCAACTACAGCACCTGCTTGAACGGCTCGCCGAAGTTCAGCGTGAACTCAAGTACGGTGTCAGGCGGCAACGGAGATACGGTCATCAATGGGAACGAATGTAACTCCCTCACCGTCGACCTGAAGAACGCGGGTTGTGCGGGTGCTACGAATGTGTCGGCAGTTCTGTCCACAACTACGCCCGGCGTTAGTGTGGAACAACCAAACTCGCCATATCCCAATATGCCTCACGGCAATAGTGCGACCAATACCGTGCCTTTTGAGTTCAGTACTTCTCCCACTTTTGCTTGTGGGACGACAATCAACTTTACGCTAACAGTCACAACCGCCGAGGGAGTGTTCATACAAAACTTCTCCAAACCCAGCTGCGTGGTGCCTCCTGCGAATTTTACAGGCAGCATCGCTGCGGGTGATACGACAATGACCGGAAGAATTGTTCGGAACGGCGTCGGCAGTTCCTGCGCAGTTGCAAAAGCCTATCCCGGCACGCAGGACTTGTTGCCCAACCGGCGTTACGATTCGTATACATTTACGAACACCAGCAATGCGACAGCATGCGTGACAGTGGACCTGATATCGTCGTGCGGTCTCAACATCTTCGGTCTTGCTTATCTGGGAAGCTTTAACCCGGCTAACATCCAGCAGAACTATCTTGCCGATAACGGCTCGAGTTTTGCCGCTACTGGAACTTTCTCTTTCAATGTTCCAGCGGGCCAGACATTCGTAGTGGTGGTGCATGAGGTTAACGTCGGCGCGGGATGTACCGGATACTCGCTACGAGTATCGGGCTTGCTGACCGGCGCTGACGGTGGCGGCGTTTGTCAGACTTGCCAGATCAATCCGCAGAATGACATTACTGTCAACAACGATGCGGATCAGTGCGGCGCGATCGTCAATTTCCCGGCTGCAACATCCACCGGAAGCTGCGGCGTGCTAACCACCAGCCCGGCGTCGGGATCATTCTTCCCGGTCGGCACTACAACGGTCACTACTACTTCCACCTCCGGAGCCACCAGCACCTTTAAGGTCACCGTGAAAGATGCCCAGGCTCCATCGCTAACCAACCCATCTGCAACCCCAGCGTCGCTGTGGCCACCCTCCCACCAGATGGTTGATGTGACGGTCAATTACACCTCCACCGACAATTGTCCGGGAGCGAATTGCGTTCTCGCAGTGACGAGTAATGAACCTGTAAACGGAACCGGTGATGGTGATACTTCGCCTGATTGGGAGATAGTGGACAATCACCACATACGTTTGCGAGCAGAACGCGCAGGCACCGGCAGCGCACGGGTCTACACAATTACGGTCACGTGTACCGACGCCGCCGGTAACACGACAATCAAGTCAACCACAGTAGTTGTACCACGCAACCAGGGCACGGCGGTGAATGGAGGGGCACTCAAGATAGACATGCTTCCAAACTCCTCTGCTCTGTTTCAGGATGTGGGGTTGAAAGGATGGAGATCTGACTGGTGGCGGGGTTGATCGATTTCGCCTCAGATCGGAACAACAAAACGGGCGCCGGCATTCTTGCCGGCGCCCGTTCTTGTCATCCGCACCTTCTGATTCGACCAATCTTGCCGTGCGCGAGCGTGAAGTCGCCCACCTTTTCACTGTCTTTGGTGAGCTTGATAGTCAACGTCAGATTCTCGCCGTCCACCACGCCGCTATAGCTTGCCGGTTGGCCCTCAGTATTGTCGCCTTCACGAGTGGGCCCTGGGCGCTGGCGTGCAAAGCGACCTTTGGCTGAAAACTTCCCGGCGCTGTCCAGCACTATCGGTTCAGTAATGGTGCCTGAGGCGCAGTCGAACTCCAGCGTAGCGCCGGAATCGGTCGCTTCCATTGAAATCCCCTGACCGCCCCATAGACCGTTTATCTTCCGCTGCGACATAGGCGTGCTGCTACTCAGGGTCTGCAAAACCATTGCAGCAACGATCGGTAAAATCAAAAAACGATCTGTGTTCATCCGTGCTAGACCGTTGCTAGTTATTGGTGGCCGCGGCTACGGTGTTGCTCTGAAGCTGGCGCCAGTAGTCCTTCACGAAATCTCTCTGTTTCCCGTGGCCGTAACCGGAACCAAACTCATACTGGTCCATCTCCGCAAGCGCCTGGTCCAGGTTCCAGTTGTCTTTCTTAAATCGATAAACTGCTCCCACCACGCCCGTGCGGTGACGTCCGCCTGCACAGTGCACGTAGAACTTACCGGTCTCGGGATCATCAACTACTTTGAGGAACGCATTGATCTGGTCCATGCTGGGATAGCTCTTATCAACCATCGGAATGTTGATGTAGCGAAGTCCGGCACGCTCGACTGCAGGCTGTTCGTATTCCCTTGAATTATCCGTCAGGTCGATAATGGTTTTAACACCGAGCGCTGCAAGTGCTGCATAGTCCCCATCGTCGGGACGTTCGCCACGGAAAAACCGCTCGTCCATTTGGCCAAAGTTTTTGATCTTAATGTTTGGGAATTTCTCATTTTTGCTCTTGCCGTAGGTCAAACCGGAAAGGGCTAAAACCAGCGAAAAAATTGCGATAACGGCAGGTGAAAACTTCTTAATAGAATTCATTAAAATACTCCTCAGGTAAATCGGTACAGTGTACAACCTAGCCGGGTCTTTCCGAAGGCCTTTGATTCAAGCAAACTGTCAGGGGATTTACTGAACTGGAACTCATATCAAAAACCGAGTATGAGATTCGGCAGGGAGGGCATTAGTTGTACAGTTTTTCGGGTACCATTTGCGGCATCAAGTGTCTGATTTGGTGGAGTTTAGGCGGCGAGTCCGAGGCTGGCGTCGGCACGTTCCCTGGGCAACAAAGATGGCTCCAGTTTCTGGCCTAAAACGTGGCAAAAAATAGCGTGAAGTTGGCGCAGTCCTTCGGTTAGAGCAGCCGGGCCCGGTTGAAGAATGTACGTCGACTTAATCTCGTACAGTTGATCGTCACGAACAGCGCTGATGTTCGACCAGCCTGCACGAGCGCGAATAAGATTCTTTTTGACCTGTCGTCCACACCATGATCCGATGATGACCTGCGGATCTTTGGCAATCACGTCAGCGGGATCTACGATTCGATCTTTCGCGCTTTGCTGTTGCCGCAGTTCCGGAAAGACGGAATCGCCGCCGGCAACTTCGATCAACTCATCAACCCAGCGAATACCGGAGATCAGCGGGTCGTACCACTCTTCAAATAACACGCGTGGTCTAAATGGAAAGCGCGACGCTGACGCTGTGATCGCATCCATCTCCCGTTGCAACGTCGCGATCAAATGCTCGGCTTTCTCCGCACAACCTACGATGCGACCGATCGTCAAGATCATTTCCATGATCTCCGCGACGCTGCGTTGATTGAACGTGAAGACAGTCACGCCACGTCTGATCAACTCGGCGGCAATGTCGGCTTGCAGATCTGAAAAAGCAAAAACGAGATCGGGTTCAAGCGCGAGAATCTTGTCGAATTTGGCGTTGATGAAAGCCGAGACTCTTGGTTTCTGTCGCGCTTCGGGTGGACGCACCGTGTAGCCTGATATGCCGACAATGCGATCCTGTTCACCGAGCAGGTAAAGCGTCTCAGTGGTTTCTTCAGTGAGACAAATAATGCGACGCGGAAATGATCCTGTATCAGTGCTCATCCGTTATCGATCTCCGGTTTTCCGTGGCGGCATACCCGTACGGACAGTGCCGGCATCCCTGTTCACAGCAATATCCACGACGCAGAAGATATCGCGAGGTGAGGACCATTAATCCATTCTCGAAATAATAATCCTCATCCTCGACCAGCACTTCACGGTCACTCTCTCCACCATTAGAAAATAAAACTCGTTCCGGCACGTCCAGTTCTCCCGGGCATTTTGAACCCGCTTTCAAAGTACTCTCTATCGAAGAGATTATCTACATAACCAAAGAAACGCAGCTGCCGTTTGTCATTTCGTCGCGGATTTAAAACAAAAACGCCCTCGATCTCCATTGGAAGATCGAGGGCGTCCTTAACTCGATAGATTTATACTTACGTGTGACGCCACCAGCTCTTTCCCGGAGCATTCTGTGGTCGCTTCCGTTGCAGCAGGCAAGGTTTCCTGACTTCCGGCTCGAACGCGTTGCTTCACGGCCTTCCCAGTCTTAACGACCAGTGACCATCAATTGGAAGCTACGCAATCGCCGGTACACAGTGGCGGGAACCGTCTGGGCTTTTCACCCAACTTCCCTTGTCACCCTCTATGGGCACCTGCGACGGTCCAACTCCATGTCGAATAGACGTCGAGTTGAAACAGCGATTTATACTTATGGCAAAGAACTATTCGTGACGTGAGCGCAAACTCTATGTCGTCAAACGCGCTGCTGTCAAGTTTGCATCCACAGATTACACAGATTCATAAATTGTCTAAAAGGAGCGGCGTAGTAAATAGCCGATATAGTAATAGGTTTCGTGTGCTAAGAGACCAAACTGGCTCTTCAGACTCTGATACCTCGTGGTCGGTGTCGGCGAGGGCTCGGCTGCGAGGCCAACGTCTTGTGCCATTAACACTGCTCGCTTCATGTGCAACGGATCACTGACGATCAGCACTCTCTTGATGTTGTGAGCATCAGCGACTTGCTTCGCATAACGGATGTTCTCATACGTCGTATGAGACTTCTCTTCGATCAAAATGTCCTGCGCTGGAACGCCGCTCTGTAGAGCGTAATCGCGTGCCGCGGAGGATTCGGTCGGCTCGCCTGAATTTCCCTGGCCGCCCGTGAATATCAACTTGCGAACTTTGCCAGTTCGATAGAGATCTATACCGTGATTGATGCGCTCCCTGAAAACGGGTGAAACACCGGAACTCCAGACCGCCGCACCGAGCACGATTGCAGCATCGGCGGACGCATCCGATCGAGTATTCCCGAAACTGTAGATACGCGAGGCGAGCACGCCAAAAACCAGAATCACGATGGCGGCTATCAGTAACAATATCTTTGCGATCTTTCTCATAATCATGTATCCACAGATTACACAGAGAACGAATCTGTGTAATCTGTGGATGACCACGGCTTGCGTTGCAGATGTCCTCAGTTGACGAATTATGAACGTGCTGGTCCTTAATTGCGGTAGCTCGTCGGTCAAGTTTCAGCTTATTGCGACCGACCTGGAGCTGATCAGGCAGGACGCCGACAAACGTCTGGCCCATGGGTTGATTGAACGCATCGGCGGCGCGGGAATCGTGACTTTCACTGCCGAAGGAAAGCCGCCGAAACGTTTCGCGGAACCAATCAGAGATACGCGAGCGGCCGTCGAGATGATCCTGCGCTGGGCCATTGGTGAGGAGTCAGGGCTTGCTGGGGTAACGACGATCGGTGACATTCATGCAGTCGGTCATCGCGTGGTCCATGGCGGCGAGCAGTTCACTTCTTCTGTGTTGATAACGGATGCAGTATTGCGTGGCATTGAAGACTGCATCGAGCTTGCACCGCTACACAATCCGGCAAACATCCAGGGCATTCTCGCGGCGCGTTCTACTCTTGGCTCAGCTATACCGCAAGTCGCGGTGTTCGACACAGCCTTTCACCAGACACTTCCCGAACACGCATTTCTTTATGCGTTGCCGTATCAACTCTATCGACGTCATCGAATCCGTCGCTACGGCTTTCATGGCACGTCGCATCGTTACGTTGCTTATCGCTATCGAACGCTGAGAGGTATTGCGCGCGACGCAACCAACATCATCACTCTGCACCTCGGAAATGGTTGCTCGATAGCGGCGATCAAAGGTGGAAACAGCATCGACACTTCAATGGGATTCACCCCGTTGGAAGGACTCGTGATGGGCACTCGTTCGGGTGATCTTGATGCGTCGATCGTAGACCTCGTCGCCACCAAGGAAGGATTGTCTGCGCGTGAAGTCGAGACTTTGCTTAACAAGCAATCAGGATTGCTGGGCATTTCCGGACTCACCGACGACATGCGCGAGTTGCTGGCTGAAGCGCGAGAGCACGACGATCGTCGAGCGCGTCTCGCGATTGAGATTTTCTGCTACCGGGCGCGGAAATACATCGGCAGTTATCTGGCCGCGATGAACGGCGCCGAGGCGATTGTGTTTACCGGTGGAATCGGTGAAAACTCCGCCGAGATCCGCGCCAAAATTTGCTCCGAACTGATCTGGACGGGAGTGGAACTCGACGCGGAACTCAATTCCAGGCATGGGTCTGATCAAGCTGGCCGGATCAGTAGCGAGAGCTCGCGCGTCGCAGTTTACGTCATACCAACAAACGAAGAATTACTGATCGCTCGCGACACTGTACGCGTCGTGACAGGAACGCCGCAGCGGTTTTAGACCCTTTCCAAGTTCGAATTTATTAATTGCAGGATTTCGTCGG
>Ga0105243_10004128_pt1 | contig 11549 bp, 10 predicted proteins | sample KBSM34metaG_FD_81525 | JGI IMG/M metagenome (GOLD analysis project Ga0105243, IMG submission 81525) | Miscanthus rhizosphere microbial communities from Kellogg Biological Station, Michigan, USA - KBS M3-4 metaG | ecosystem: Host-associated > Plants > Roots > Rhizosphere > Soil | place...
AGCGAAGCCTTGAATTCTAGCACAGTTTTTAGCGTCGTTGCAATCAAATTTCTTCGATCTTTTCAACACCAGCGATCTGCATCGCTTCTCTTCAGCAGAGCCTTGCATTGTAGCACGTTTTTTTATGCTGTCTACAAGACTTTTCTGACTCATCGCTGTCTGCAAGGCAGTGTGGCGACGAGGGATCGAACTATAGCATGGGTTTTTACCGATGGCGTGAAATTCGTGAACTTCCTTGCAGACCAGTGAAGAAGCCACCGCCCCGCCCTCTGAAACCGGCCCGGAGCCTGCCCTGCGGGCAGGCTCCGGGCGGGGAGGCCTTGCTGCCTGCACCAGGAATCGGGCCCGCATAGATAATGCGCGCACGATGGCATTGATTACTTTGATAGACGCCCAACTGGCGTTCGGGCATGTGGCGCTTCTCGACCACGCCCAGTTTTCCCTGGAGAGCGGCGAACGTGTGGGCCTGATCGGTCGAAACGGCGCAGGGAAGTCCTCTTTGTTGAAGATTCTTGGCGGACTGGCCAAGGCCGATGACGGCCAGGTCCAGACGCAGTCCGGTGTCCGCATTACTTATGTGGCGCAGGAGCCGGTGCTTGTGCCCGAGCAGACGATCTTCGAGTCGGCGTCCGCCGGCATTGCCGAAGTGATCGCCGTGCGCGAGCGCTATCTGGCGGGTGGCGAGGGCGAGGATCTCGATGCGCTGCAGTCCCAGATCGAGGCCTATGACGCCTGGAATTGGGAGCAGCGCGTGGAAGAGACGCTGCAGCGGCTGCACCTGGATCCCGACGCCCTGGTGGGCACGTTGTCCGGGGGGATGAAGAAGCGCGTTGCGCTTTCCCAGGCGCTGGTGGCCCGTCCTGACGTGCTGCTGCTGGACGAGCCGACCAACCACCTGGATCTGGATGCCATCGAGTGGCTGGAGGAGCTGCTGCTGAACTTCAAGGGCAGCGTGGTGACCATTACCCACGACCGCTCCTTCCTGGACCGCGTCTCCACGCGCATCGTTGAGCTGGATCGTGGAACGCTGCGCTCCTATCCCGGCAATTTCGTTCAATACCAGCAAACCAAGGAAGATCAGCTGGCCCAGGAAGCCGTGATCAACGCCAAGGCCGACAAGCTGCTGGCCCAGGAGGAGGTGTGGATCCGCAAGGGCGTGGAGGCGCGCCGCACGCGCAGCCAAAGCCGCATCGGCCGATTGGAGCAGTTGCGGGCCAACCGCGCTGCCCGCCGTGATGTGCTGGGCGGGGTGAAGATGGACATTGCCTCGGGCCGGGGCGATGGCTACCAGGGCAAGATCGTGGCCGAGCTGACCGATGTGGCCAAGTCCTTTGGCGACAAGCAGATCGTCTCGCATTTCAGCGCCACCATCCTGCGCGGTGACAAGGTGGGACTGATCGGGCCCAACGGTGCCGGCAAGACGACGCTGCTCAAGATGATCCTGGGCGAACTGGCGCCTGACAGCGGCAACGTGCGGCTGGGTGCGAATCTGCAGGTGGCTTACTTCGACCAGATGCGGCACCAGATCAATATGGATGCCACGCTGGAGGACTTCATCAGCCCTGGCAGCGAGTGGATAGAGATCGGCAACCAGAAAAAGCACGTGAAGAGCTATCTGTCGGATTTCCTGTTCTCTCCGGCACGCGCTCACTCTCCTGTGCGTTCACTGTCCGGCGGCGAGCGCAACCGCCTGCTGCTGGCGCGCCTGTTTGCCCGCCCCGCGAATGTGCTGGTTCTGGACGAGCCGACCAACGACCTCGATATCGAGACGCTGGAGATGCTGGAAGACCTGCTGCAGAACTACGACGGCACGGTGTTCCTGGTCAGCCATGACCGCAGTTTCCTGGACAACGTGGTCACCAGCACCATTGCCTGGGAAGGGCCGGGCAAGTGGCGCGAATACGAAGGCGGCGTGCAGGACTGGCTGGACCAGTCGCGCCGCAGCCAGGATCTGGCCGAGGCTGCACAGCCCAAGCCTGCCAAGGAAGAGGCCAAGCCGACGGCGGTGCGCAGCGACAGCAAGCCCAAGCGCAAGCTCAGCTACAAGGAGCAGCGCGAGCTCGATCAGTTGCCCGAGACCATTGCATCGCTGGAGGCGGAGCAGAAATCCATTCGCGAGTCCCTGGCCGACGGCTCGCTGTATGCCAACGACAACTCCCGCGCCGTTCAGTTGCACCAGCGCGATGGCGAGATCGATGAGCAGCTGATGGAGGCACTGGAGCGCTGGAGCGCCTTGTCCGAGTAAGCAACGTGTCGAACTGACAAAAAAAAGAGCGCCATGCGCTCTTTTTTCATGGAGGCCGCCAGAGCGGGCCGTTGCGCTCAGATGCGGTGGTGCACCTGGTCCGAACCTATGCGCAGCTTGCCCAGCAAGGCGGCGGCGATCTGGTTGAGGGGCAGCACTTCGTCGGCAGCGCCGTGGGCGATGGCCTCGCGCGGCATGCCGAAGACGATGCAGCTGGCCTCGTCCTGCACGAGGTTGTAGCTGCCTGCATCGCGCATTTCGCGCATGGCGACCGCACCATCGGCGCCCATGCCGGTGAGCATGATGCCGTAGGCGTTGCGGCCCGCGCAGGCGGCCACCGACTTGAACAGCACTTCGACCGAAGGCTTGTGGCGATTCACCGGCGGGCTGTCATCGACCACGGCGACATAGTTGGCGCCGCTGCGCTGCACGGAGAAATGCTTGCCACCCGGGGCGATATAGGCATGACCGGGCAGCAGACGCTCGCCGTGCTACGCTTCCTTCACGGTCATCTGGCACAGGCTGTTGAGCCGGGCCGCGAAGCTGGTGGTGAAGCCCGGCGGCATGTGCTGGGTGATGACGATGGCCGGGCAGTCGGCCGGCAGATGGGTGAGCACTTCGCGGATGGCCTCGGTGCCGCCCGTGGAGGCGCCGATGGCAACCAGCTTCTCCGTGGAAAGCCGCCCGAGCAGCGACGTCGGTGCAGCCTGGCGCGGCACGGCCGAACCTGCAGAGGAAGCGACCGGCGCTGCCGCGCTGCCTGCGGCAGAGGCTGCACTGCGGGGAGCCACCGGCAGACGCCGTACCTGGGCCACGGCAGCAACGCGGATCTTGTCCACGATCTGCGCGGCCAGTTCCTGCAGGCCGTTGGAGACACCCACGCGCGGCTTGGCCACGAAGTCGATGGCGCCCAGCTCCAGTGCACGCATGGTGACCTCGGCGCCGCGTTCGGTCAGCGTGGAGATCATGACCACCGGCATGGGACGCAGGCGCATGAGCCGGCCCAGGAAGTCGATGCCATCCATGCGCGGCATTTCCACATCGAGCGTGATCACGTCGGGATTCATCTCGCGGATCATTTCGCGTGCGATCAGCGGGTCATTGGCCGAGCCGATGCATTCCATGTCGTGCTGGCGATTGATGATCTCGGACAGCAGACTGCGCACCAGCGCAGAGTCGTCCACCACGATCACCCTGATTTTCCTGTCCATTCCTTTGAACCTTCCTCAAAACAGGTCGACCGAGCCGCCTGCCGTATTGCGTGCCACGACGGCTGCATTGCCGCGCGTGAATTCCTGCTGTACCAGTTCCTCCGGATGGGCATGTGCCAGGCGCTTGACCATGGCCTTGCCGCTGGCGGGGAAGAACACCACCTTGCGAGGGTAGATGTCCAGCACATCCTCCGAGACGATGGGGATGCGTTCGGTCTGCAGGTACTGCGTGACGAAGGCGGTATTGCGTTCGCCCACGTTCATGGTGGTGAAGTTGTGCATCACCTGCCCGCCGCCGAAGATCTTGGCCTGCAGCGACTCGCGCCGGGCGCCGAGCTTGAGCATTTCGTTGATCAGCAACTCCATGGCGTACGAGCCGTAGCGGCCCGATGCATCGGCAGAGTCGCCGTCGGGCAGCATGAAATGGTTCATGCCGCCCACGCGCATGGTGCGGTCCCAGATGCAGGCCGAGATGCAAGAGCCCAGCACGGTGACCAGGATCACGTCCTCGTTGGAGACAAAATATTCGCCGGGCAGCACCTTGACGGCGTTGTGCTGGAAATGCGGGTCGTAATAGAAGAACGAAGCCTCGCCAGGGTAGCGCTGCTGGCGCTTGAGCTGCTCCAGCGAGGAACGCGGCACCGGATCGCCCGGCGCCGGATAGTCTGCAGCGGTATAGCTGTTGATGCGCGGCATGCGGCGACGCTCCGAGGGCGCCGGTGGCGGTGCGAAGGCAGGGCGGTCTCCGATCATGGGAGCCCCCCCTGGCGTGCGGCAGGACCTGCGTCAGCGGCGCTCATAGACGGTCTTCCCCTTGAGCGTGAACAGATCGCGCGATTCACTGAAGTTCTCGGCATGCCCGACGAACAACAGGCCACCGGGCTTCATCACGCGGTGGATGCGCTCCAGCACGCGGCGCTGCGTGGCCGCGTCGAAGTAGATCATCACGTTGCGGCAGAAGACCACGTCGAAGGGGTCGCGGAACGGCCAGTCGTCACGGATCAGGTTGACGTTGAGAAACTCCACCAGGCGGCGCAGTTCGGGCTTGACGCGCACCAGGCCTGCATTGCCGGCCTTGCCCCGCAGGAAGAAGCGGTGCAGGCGCTCGGCGCTCATGCCCTTGATGCTTTCGGCGCGGTAGACGCCGGCCGATGCCGTGTCCAGCACGCGCGAGTCGATGTCGCTGGCCTGCAGCTGAAAGCTGGGCGTGGCACCCAGCGCTTCCAGCGCCGTCATGACGATGGAGTAAGGCTCTTCCCCGGTCGAGGCCGCATTGCACCAGACCTTCCAGGCCGTGCCGGCCGGCTTGCTGCGCAGATGCTGGGCAAAGATCTCGAAATGGTGCTGCTCGCGAAAGAACGCCGTGAGATTGGTGGTCAGCGCGTTCACGAACTCCTGCCACTCCACGCCGTCGGACTGCGACTCCAGCCAGTCCAGGTAGGTGGAGAAGCTGTCGTAGCCCGTCTCGCGCAGGCGCCGCGACAGGCGGCTGTAGACCATGGCGTGCTTGCCATCGTGCAGGCTGATGCCGGCCCGCTGGTAGATCAGCGCCTGTACGCGGGCAAAGTCCCGCGACGACCATTCGAATTCGCGCCCCTGGGCCAGGGGCCCGTTGGCATCCCCGTCGTCGGCGACGGGACGTGCGGCCAGTGCCGCATTGGATGAGCCGGATCGCATGAGGGCGCTCAGTGCAAGAACGGGTCTCAGTCGACCGAGGCGACCAGGCCCATGTCCACGTTGTTCATGAGCTTTTCGATGTCCAGCAGGATGAGCATGCGCTCGCCCACGGAACCCAGGCCCAGAATGCAGCCGCTGTCGATGGCGCTTTCGATGTCCGGCGCGGGGCGCACGGCTTCGGGAGCCAGTTCCATCACGTCGCTGACCGAGTCCACCACGATGCCCACCACGCGGTTGCGCAGGTTCAGGATGATGACGACGGTGAAGCTGTTGTATTCCACCTGGGAGCAGTTGAACTTCAGCCGCATGTCCACGATGGGCACGATGGTGCCGCGCAGATTGACCACGCCCTTGATGAATTCCGGCGCATTGGCAATGCGGGTCGGCGGCTCGTAGCCGCGGATTTCCTGCACCTTCAGGATGTCGATGCCGTATTCCTCCTGGTCCAGGCGGAAGGTCAGGTACTCGCGCGCGCCGGTGGCGACGCCTTCTGCGGTCTTAGCGATCACGCTCATTGCTCAGCTCCTCAACTGTCGGGCCCGCGCCGTGGTGGCGAAGGCCATGGTTTCTTGGCGGCGCGCAGGCACTGCCTGCGGCGCCGTCGATTGTGGTCAGGTATCCCTGTCCCGTTCAGTGGCGTGCACGACGCACCAGCGCGCCGGTGTCCAGAATCAGCGCCACCGTGCCATCGCCCAGGATGGTGGCGCCCGAAACGTTGGGCACCTTGCGGTAGTTCGATTCAAGGTTCTTGACCACCACCTGGTGCTGGCCCAGCAGCTCGTCGACCAGCAGGGCCACGCGGCTGCCGTCGGACTCGACCACCACCATGATGTTGCTGGACTGGCTGGTGTCGCTGCGCGGCACGCGGAAGGTCTTTTCCAGCGCGAACACAGGCATGTACTCGTCGCGCACCTTGACCAGCTGCGTGCCGTTGGCCACGGTGTTGACGTCTTCGGCCTTGACCAGGAAGGACTCGACCACCGAGGACAGCGGCAGGATGTAGACCTCGTCACTGACGCCGACCGACATGCCATCCATGATGGCCAGGGTCAGTGGCAGGCGAACGGCCACGCGCATGCCCTTGCCCTGGGTGGACTCGATCTCGACCGAGCCGCCCAGCGCCGCGATATTGCGCTTGACCACGTCCATGCCCACGCCGCGCCCGGACACGTCGGTGACCACGTCGGCCGTGGAGAAGCCCGGCGCGAAGATCAGCTGCCAGACCTCCTGATCGGGCATGTTGTCCGAGACATCCATGCCGCGCTCGCGGGCCTTCTGCAGAATCCGCTCGCGGTTCATGCCGCGCCCGTCGTCGCGCACCTCGATGACGATGGAGCCGCCCTGATGGGAGGCTGCCAGCGTCAGCGTGCCGTGCTCGGACTTGCCGGCCGCCAGGCGGTCCTCGGGCATTTCGATGCCGTGGTCCACGCTGTTGCGCACCAGATGGGTCAGCGGGTCGGTGATCTTTTCGACCAGTCCCTTGTCCAGCTCCGTGGCCTCGCCCAGCGTGATCAGGTCGATCTTCTTGCCCAGCTTGCCGGCCAGGTCGCGCAGCATGCGCGGGAAACGGCTGAACACGGTGGACATGGGAATCATGCGGATGGACATCACCGATTCCTGCAGATCGCGCGTATTGCGATCCAGGTCGGCCAGGCCTGCCAGCAGTTGCTGGTAGGCCGATGCGTCCAGTCCGTGGCTGTTTTGCGCCAGCATGGCCTGGGTGATGACCAGCTCGCCCACCAGGTTGATGAGCTGGTCGACCTTGGACACCGACACGCGGATGCTGGTGGACTCCATCTGCGCCTGCTGCGTCTGGGCCGCCGTCTTGGCGGCGGGCTTGGCCACGGCGCCGGCCGGCTGGATGGCCAGCGCGCCATCGGCCTGGGGCATGCCGGGTGCGCCGTTGAAGAAGCCATAGGCCTCATCGGCAGGCGGAATGGCGGCCGAGGCCAGGGCGGCATCGGGGTCGTGCGCATGCTCTTCAGCGGCCGGGGCTTGCGCCGCCACCGCTGCGGGTGCTGCCTCGGCAGAGCCTCCGGCCACCGTGATGCGGACCTGCTCCTTGGCCACGTGGAAGGCGAACAGATCGAGCAGGTCGTCGTCGGTGGACGAGGTCTGCACGTCAAAGAGGCGGCTTTGCGGCTGATCGCAGGCCAGGTCCTCGATGCGTCCCAGGCCGGGAATGTCGCGGAACAGCTCCTTGATGGCCTCGGCCATCTCCAGGCGCTCCAGCGGACCGATCAGGATATGCAGCGAACGTCCGCCGCTGCTGGGTGCCGTGCCGACGGCGCCGCCGGAGACAGGTGCTGCAGCAACCGGGGCCGGAGCCTGCGCCGGCGCAGCCACAGGGGCTGGAGCCGGGGTCGGTGCGGGAGCCGGCGCTGCCGCTGCAGGTACGGCGCTGCGGCCTTCCGCCAGCGTCTCGATGCGTGCCACCAGATCCGTGGTGGACAGGGCCTCGCCCTCGTTGCCGGCCTGGTGGCGTGCCAGCAGGCTGCGGCTGGCATCAGCCGACTCCAGCAACACATCGACCATTTCCGGAATCGGTGTGATCTCGTGCCGGCGCAGCCGGTCGAGCAGCGACTCCATGCGGTGTGTCAGCTCGGTCACGTCGGCAAAGCCGAAGGTGGCCGCCCCGCCCTTGATCGAGTGCGCGCATCGGAAGATGCCGTTGAGTTCCTCGTCATTGGCCGCTGACAGATCCAGATTCAGCAGCATCTGCTCCATCTGGTCGAGGTTCTCGGCCGCTTCTTCGAAGAAGATTTGATAGAACTGGCTCAGGTCGAAGTCTGCGCCCGCTCCTGCCCCATCCTGGTGTAGATCCGCCATCTTTGGTCCTGCTGTTTCCTGTTGCCCGTACTTATCGGCTCAACGCATTACTTTCTGAATGACTTCGATCAAACGGTTTGGATCGAAGGGCTTGACCAGCCAGCCCGTGGCGCCCGCGGCGCGTCCGGCCTGCTTCATCTGGTCGCTGGATTCGGTGGTGAGAATGAGAATCGGCGTGTTCTGGAACTTGGGGTCTTCGCGCAGCTTTCGGGTCAGACCGATGCCATCCAGACGCGGCATGTTCTGGTCGGCCAGCACCAGGTCGACTTGTTCGAGCTGTGCCTTCTCGAGCGCATCCACGCCGTCAACCGCCTCCACAACGCGGAATCCCGCCCCTGCGAGGGTGAACGCCACCATCTTTCGCATCGAGGGGGAATCATCAACAGCCAGAATCGATCGCATGTATAGCTCCAACAGACGGGCAATAAAAGGTAGAAGAGTGCATGGTCAGTGGTCAGAACAGCTCGACCGAGCCAGCATCCATCTCGCTTTGCGTGACGGGATTGGGCCGGTCGGGTATCGCCGGCAGGCCCAGGGAATCGTCCTCCCCCTCGTCCACGCCCATGGTGGCTGCGGCCAACTGGAACGCGCAGCCTTGCAAAATCTTCGTAATATGGGCGATCAACTGGGAGGACATGTCGTGAAACTGCAACTCGGTCACCGCCAACCGAAGCGTGGACCGCGCGGCGTCCAGCTCGGGCAAGGCGCCTAGCGCCTCACCGGCCAGCTGGCCGTGGGTCTCGTCGAAACGGTCCAGCAGGTTCTGCGTTGCATGATTGAGAAGGCCTTCCAGGCGCTGCAGATCGCGCATCGCCACCAGCAAGGCATCCTGCAGGTCTGCGGCCACCATGACGGGCATGGGGACGGCAGGCTCGCCCGAAGGCTTGTGCATTGACTGCATTGTTACTCCACCACCAGCGTTTCAGCCCAATGTTCGCCACGCTTTGCAGCATGGCCAGCCCTTGTCAATCGTCCCCAGGAATGCAGCGCATCCCTTGATATACACGACCACTTGCATTTATGTTCCAAAATGTATCTCATGATAGCGCCCCCGGGGATGCCAGACCACCGCACAAGCCCTTGCGCATATTGCACATCGAGGATTCGGCGGCCGACCAGGCGCTGGCGCGGCTGAGCCTGCTGCGCGGCGGGCTGGTCTGCGAGATTGTCGCGGTCGACCTGCTCGATGATGCCGCAGCCGCGCTGCAGAGCCAGGCATTCGACCTCATCCTGGCCGACTACCACCTGCCCGGCTTCACGGCGCTGGACGCCTGGGAGCTGGTGCGCCGCCAGCCCGGGCATCCGCCCTTTGTGCTGCTGTCGGGCGCCATCGGCGAGTCGGCCGCCGTGGACGTGATGCGCGAGGGCATCAGCGACTACCTGCTCAAGGACCACATCACGCGCCTGCCCCATGTGGTCTCGCATGCGCTGGAAGTGCACGAGGCCCGCCTGGCGCGCCGCCGCGCGGCGGCCGAGCTGGCGGCGTCCGAGCGGCGCCTGGCCGATCTGACCGAGCATCTGCAGACCTCCACCGAGCGCGAGCGCGCCAGCATTGCCCGCGAGATCCACGATGACATCGGCGGCTCGCTGACCTCGGTGAAGTTCGATGTGGCCTGGATTGCGCGCAATGCGCCCGAGGGCGGACTGCGCGAGCATGCGCTGGCCGCGCTGGAAATGCTGGAGCATGCGCTGGGTGCAAGCCAGCGCATCATGATGAACCTGCGCCCGCCCGTGCTGGACCAGGGACTGGTGGCCGCCGTGCAGTGGCTGGCCGAGAATTTCGAGCGCCGCACGGGCGTGCCCACCCGGGTGCGCAGCAGCCGCGAGAGCATGGACATCGCGCCCGACATCCAGGTCGTGGCCTACCGCACGGCCCAGGAGGCGCTGACCAACGTCGGCAAATATGCCCAGGCGCGCCATGTGGACATCGATCTCTCGGACCGCGAAGGCTTTCTCACGCTGGAGGTGACGGACGACGGCGTGGGCTTGGCCGAAGGCGCGCGCGACAAGCCCGAATCCTTCGGTTTGCGCGGTCTGGGCGAGCGTGCGCGCACCGTTCAGGGCTGGCTGGATGTCAGCAGTCAAGCCGGGCGAGGAACCTCGGTCATCGTCTCCATTCCGCTGGACGATGGCGGCACTTGCCCTAATATCCCGGGCAATGAATGCTGAACGCCATGGCGGCGTGACCCTTTTTCCAGGAGGCCGACTTTGATCCACGTGGTGCTGTGCGACGACCATGCGGTGCTGCGCCGGGGCATCCGTGACACCCTGGCCGAGGCAGTGGACATCAGCGTCACCGCCGAAGCAGGCAGCTATGCCGAGCTGCGCGAACAGCTGCGCACCGCCACCTGCGACGTGCTGCTGCTGGACATCAACATGCCCGGCCGCAGTGGCCTGGAAGCCCTGGCCAGCGTGCGCGAAACCCATCCGCTGATCAAGGTGCTCATGGTCTCCATGTACCCCGAGGATCAGTACGCGCTGCGCTGCCTGAAGGCGGGCGCGCAGGGCTACGCCAACAAGGCAGGCGACCCGGTGCTGCTGATCGAGGCGGTGCGTACCGTGGCCACGGGGCGCAAGTACCTGACGTCCGAAGTGGCCCAGATGCTGGCCGACAGCCTGGCCCAGCCCGCACCCCAGGTGCCGCATGAAAGCCTGTCCGAGCGCGAGCTGCAGACGCTGATCAAGATCGCGGCCGGCCAGCGGCTGACCGACATCGCCACCGAGCTGATGCTCAGCCCCAAGACCGTCAGCGTCTACCGGGCGCGCGTGCTGGAAAAACTGCAGATGAGCAGCAATGCCGAACTCACGGCCTACGCCATCCACAACCAGCTGATCTGAGGCTTTTGCGGCCGACAGGCCTGTAAATCTGTTGTTTTTCACAACTGCTTACATTGAAGTGCCAAATACCGCGATGCCGCGCTGCAGCAAGGCGACCAGGGGCTGCTCGAGCAGCGGCAGCGTGGCCATCAATCCCGTCAGGCCCACGGTGAGCGTGACCGGAAAACCCACGGCATAGATGTTCATCTGCGGTGCCACGCGCGAAATGATGCCCAGCACCAGGTTCACGAACAGCAGCATGGCGACCATGGGCAGGGCGATCCAGAAGGCACTGGCGAAGACCGCCGCCCCCATCTCGTGCAGCCGCATCTGGTTGATGGCCTGCAGGAAGCTGCCGTCCACAGGAAACGCCTCGTAACTCTTGAGCACGGCCATCAGCACCAGCAGGTGCCCGTTGATGACGATGAACAGCAGCGTGGAAATCTGGACCATGAAGCGCGCCACGGCGCTGAGCTGGGCATTCGTGGTCGGATCGAAGAAGCTGGCGAAGTTCAGGCCCATCTGCAGGCCGACCACCTCGCCTGCGACCTCGACGGCGGCAAACACCAGGCGCACGGCAAAGCCCACGGCCAGTCCCACGCCGACCTGTTGAATCAGCGTGCCCAACGCCTGCGGCGAGTTGATGCCGATCACGGGCTGGTCGCCCAGCACGGGCTGCGCGCACACCGCGACCAGAAAGGCCAGGCCGATCTTCAGCCGCATGGGAATGACGCGCTGCGAGAACACGGGGGCCACGGAGAACATGGCCA